>Ga0209666_1000261_pt1 | contig 41486 bp, 46 predicted proteins | sample SaaInlV_125m_DNA_FD_184679 | JGI IMG/M metagenome (GOLD analysis project Ga0209666, IMG submission 184679) | Marine microbial communities from expanding oxygen minimum zones in the Saanich Inlet - Saanich Inlet SI037_S3LV_10m_DNA (SPAdes)... | ecosystem: Environmental > Aquatic > Marine >...
TAGAAAAAACATTTAATTTAACACTAGATGATATTTATAATGGTGTAAAGAAAGAGCTTAATATAACAATACATAAATATTGTATAGAATGTAATATTACATGTCCTGATTGTGATGGTAAAGGTAGTGTTCATAGAATACATAATATGGGTATAATGCAAACTGTTTTTCAAACGACATGTAAACTATGCGAGGGTGAAGGTAATATAATTAAAGGTAAAACAGGATGTAAGATATGCAATGGTAAAGGATTTTATAATAAGGAAAAAAGAGCTACTTTAATTATACCAAAAGGTGTAAATGAAAATTATAAAACTGTATTTCCAGAATTAGGAGAACAGCCAAAAAAAAATGATGTTAAGCCAGGTGATTTAATTATTAGTATTAAAATTGATAAAAATAAGGATTTTGAAAAAAAAGGTGACGATTTGTATTATAAAAAACAAATATCATTTATTAATTCTATTGTTGGAGAAAAATTTAAAATACCATATTTCAATGAAACATTTGAAGTTGATACCACAAATTTTGGTGTAGTACATAATTCTAAGAAATATTTAGTTGAAGACAAGGGATTACCAACTTTAAATGGTAAAAGTAAGGGTAATATGTACATTGAATTTATCATTGATTATCCGAAAATCAAAAACAAAGAAAAAATAGATAAATTACGCGAATCATTAAATGATGTATTTAAATAGTTGCACTATTTTTATTATGCTCAATAGCATATAAAATATTATATATTGGTGATAATTCAGTTGTATTATCAAAACCAAATCTTTTAACAAACCTAGCTAACTTTTTAGCATAAAAATCATCTAATATTTTTTTATTATCTGGTGTAGCTACAATAAATAAATAATTACCATCTGTTATTATTTTTTTATTTATATAAAATAATTTTTCACCATTATCATATTGTAAGAAATTAGTATCTAATTTGTCTAAACTAAAATATGAGAATGCATTGGAGAAACGCGATTTATTTAAATTAGGACTATCTGTTTCAGAAACATAATCGGAAAAAGTAAGACCATTTACATTTTCAGGCTTACCAAAATATATATTGGTCATTTCTCTTGTAAAATCATACTCCAAACATATACTATAATTATTGAGAATGTCTTTTGCCAAGTTCTTTTGTATTATATAAACTCTATAAACATAGGGTTTTTCATATGTTTTATTTATTTCTATTGTATCTTCTATATCTCTACATCTTTTAATTTTGCTAGCATCCCTGTAAACTAAATCTCTATACAATATATATAATATAACAATAACAATAAATATAAATAACAAATTTATAAAATGTTGATAATATGGTATCTTATATGTATTATTTTTAATTAATGATAGAGTATAAAATACATACTGAGCATTTGCTTCAATATTTAGTAAAAAATTATGATATGCGTCAAATATTAAATTGACTAAATTACTATTACTCATTATAATCTACTTTTATAATGATATTTTATCTTTATTTTTATTAGCAAATAGAATATTATAGATAATTGAAGTATTATATGATTTATTTTTAGAAAACTCTTTTGTAAATTCTATTAATTTATTTGCTGTATATGTCTTGATAACGTTACCATCTTTATCTACACATACAAATTTATACTTAGTACTATTTAATGATACAATATTAATATTATCAATTGACATACCATTCATAGTATTTAAATCAAAATAGTTAAAATTATTATAATTACTTTTATTTTGCTTATATTTTAAAGCTCTTTTATATAATTCTGAATTTTTAATTAGATTTATTTTAGCCATTTTCATTGATCTATATGATGATATTTCTAATAATTCTATTAATTCATTATATAATCTTTTAATATAATTTTTAATTTTGTTTATATCACTTGTATCTTCATATATTTTATTATTGTATTTACTAAATATTTTTATTGCATTTTCTGCTTTTTCTACATCATATATTTTAATAAATTCAATAATTTCATTTTTAATACTATTATTATTATCATCAAATATATCAATTAATTTTATATTAAGATTTTTTTCATCTATTTCATCACTTTTAGTTATTAAATCATATAATTTATTATAATTATTTAAATATTTATTTTTAATATTTTTATTATTACTACTATCATCTTCTAACATTTTAACAGTATTTAATATTTTATCATATTCAGGACCCATGGAATTGAATACATTATTATCTGTACCTGTATCAGTACCATATTCTATTTTAGTTTTTTTAGATTTAAAATTATAAATTATTTTAATTAAATAATTATGAGATGATAAAGATATTTTATCATGATTAATTATTATAATATTATATATATATGGTGTTTTACTAACTTTATTTTCTTCAATTATTTTTATGATATTATTACAATTTGATATTTTTTTGGCATTTTTATAAACAGAATCCCAATATAATACAATTGACATTATCATAATAATAAATACAAATGTAAAATTAAATAATATATCATAATATCCTATTTTTGATTTGTAAACATCATATAATTGACATTGTATCGCATAATAATAGAATTGTACAATATTTTGTTCTTTGATATAAATAAAAATATATGCTAATACTATTAATATTGCTACGGCAAATATTAGATACTTAAATGTTTCCATACTCTACTTTTAATAAGATATAAAAGACTTTATATTTTAAATTTTTTAGATACCATAGATTGTGATAATATTTTACCGGCAACTATATTATTTTCACTAATAACACCCCATATCTCATTATCATCCATATCAGGTGTTATTATTTTATAAGTTTTATATAATGATGCTTCATCGCTATGTTTATAACTTTTATATGCACCAATATAATAGTTATCTTTCATCTTATAATAATTCTTTATGTCATTATAAAAATCATCATCTAAATATTCCTTTTTTGAAAAAAAATTCTCTACAACGTTTTTGTCAGTAAAATTTTCAAAAGCATCCTTTCTATATTTTTTCATAGTATCTTGTAATATTAAAGTTAGTTCGCTACTATATCTATTAAAGACAGGCTTAAAAGGAACCTTATTTAAAATGACTTTAAATATAGGAGTTAATTCCTTAAAAGGAGATTTATATTTTAAAAACAAAGGGAACCCTCCTAATATTAGCCATATAATCATCAAAAATAAAATTATAACAGTAATTGTAAAAAACAATCCAGCCCATATAATCATCATTGGACCTGCTGTAATAATATCATAACCATATGCCAATGGTCCCATAACAGGAGAGTTATAACTAATTGAATAGTTTTTAATATCTTTAAAAACATAAGTTACTTCTATAATTGCCCAAATAATACCAAAAATAATTTTTGATATTAAAATATATAGGCAAAAAATCCATAAATATACCATGATATTTACAAAATTTAGTTTAGCAGCCATTTTTTATAATGCTTCTTTAATTAATTAAAGCATAATTATTGTGTATCAATTATATATGTCCGTGTTTTTATTAATTCTATATGTTGTTTTTCAAGATTGTTTAAATAAACATTATATTCTTGTTTAATTTCTACTATTAATCTATCAATAACGCATTTATAATAAATATAAATGCTCTTGAAATCTTGGAATATATTGTCTATATTGTCATTGAACATATTATTATATTTATTTTTTTTTATCAAGGATATTATATCAGACTCAATATATGTAAGTTTTTTTATAGCATATTGATTACTATTAAAATTATCATTGATAATATCCTCGAATTTATTATTAATAATATCAATAAAAGACATATTATCTAATATCAAAGATAATGATTTAGTATATGCCAATCTTCAATTTTTTATTTAATAAGAACAAATTATATAAAAATTGATTATTTACCATATAATAAAGGTTAATTGAATATTATGTCTTTGAAAAAAGCGTGCATCAACTATCCTAAAATGTTTTACACCGGCAAGGAAAAATCACCTTTACATTTTGGATTGTCAGCAGAAGGTTACGAGTTAAATGCTGCTATGGAAGGGTTTGATAAACAAATATGGATTGTTGATGTTAAAAATGGAAAAAAAGTATGGATACGAAAAGATAGTATAGAGAAAATTACAAAAGAAGAACCTTTGATTAAAGACAAAGAAGAACCAAATAAAGATTTTGATATAAAAGATAAAAATCAAAATAGTCCAACAGATTACAATATTTATATTAAATATAGATTATTTGTTCTTAAAAATGAACCTAATGAAAATACAAATAAGAGCAATTTTGATTTAGTTAGACAAGAATGGCAAGAACTCAAAAAAGATAATAAGAAATTAAAAGAAATTATGAATGAAGCAAAAAAATGGTTTGAAGAAACAAAGGATACTTTTCCAAAAAAATCTAGACAAAAACAAGTAAAAATTGATAGCAAATAATATTTAAATATAAGACATATTATAACATTTATACTAATGAATATCGTATCTTTAAACAAGAATAATAATATTATTCTGATTGATTGTAGCTACTATATTTTTCATAGATATTTCGCAACATATAGATGGTTCTCTTTTCAAAAAATAGATGTTGATATTAATGATATTGTTGAAAATAATGTATTCATAAATGCTTTCTATAAACATATCAATAATGATATTAAAAAAATATGTAAATTTTGGAAAACAACAAAAGATAATATAGTACTATGTAATGATTGTTTAAGAAGCGATATATGGAGAAATGATTTATATGATAAGTATAAATCTACACGAACTCAGAAAAATAATTTTAACAAAAAAATATTTCATATATTTGGTGAATATATTAAGCAATTGGAAATTAAAAACCTATCATCTGAACGTCTTGAAGGAGATGATATTGTTTATATTACGCAAAAAAATCTTAAAAAATGTACAATAAAAAATATTGTTATTATTACAAATGATAACGATTTCTTACAATTAGTTGATAAAAACGTCCTTATTTATAATATGCAATTCAAAGAGTTAAAAAAGCGAGGATATAATGATCCTAAAATTGATTTACAATTTAAAGCTATATATGGTGATCGTAGTGATAATATTCCAAAAATTTCAAGTAATTTAACAAAAGATAAAGCACTTATGCTAGCAAAAATGACTGATGAAGAAAGAGAGAAATATTTAACAGAAAATAGTATAATTGATAAATATAATTTCAATATGTCTCTTGTATCCTTTGAGAAAATTCCAAACGAATATATTGCAAAATATAATGAAAATATCTCTATAATTTTAACATAAAAATATGTTATATTATAATAAAAAATTTAATTGTTTTTATTTTTATAATTATCTAAATAATGATAGATAAAGTATATAATATCTTACCAATGAATACTACTTCCGAAGATGAAATTGCAAGGCTAGGCAACATGTAAATGTTGCTCAGTTCACAAAAATAACAAACCTAATGTACTTGTTAAGTGGATAGAGCTTCAAATGGATCATACTGCACCATAAATTACAAATAAAGATGAAAATGGAATTAGAAAATGCACATGTCATTGTCGCCACAAGGCAAGATATATATCTGCCACAAATACTATATCTCTTAAAACTTATTGTTTGTTTTGTGTTATATTTTTTTATATAAAGTGATATGTATTAAATATCATTAAAATGAATTTAAAAAATATTAATTTATTGGTTACGGGGGGTTGTGGATTTATTGGTTCAAATTTTTGTAATTTTATTTGTGATAAAGTTAATAAATTAGTTATAATTGATAAAATAACTTATGCTGGTAATAAAGACAATATTAAACATATTTTAAATAAAAGTAATGTAATTTTAATTGAAGAAGATATAATATATCATAATTTTCAAAAAACATATTGTGATTGTAATATAAATTATATTGTTCATTTAGCTGGAGAAACTCATGTTGATAAGTCATATAGTTGTTTGAAAAATTTTATTGATAATAATATTACAGCAACACACATATTATTAGAATCATTGAAGATTAATAAAATACCAATTATATTTTTTTCAACTGATGAAATATATGGTGAATCAAATAATAATAAGTTTTTAGAAACTGACCATTATAATCCTACCAATCCTTATGCTGCTACAAAAGCAGCTGCTGAATTATTAATTAATTCTTATATTAAATCATATAATATTAATATAATTATAGTTAGATGTAATAATGTATATGGACTTAATCAACATAATGAAAAAGTAATTCCCTGTTTTATTGATAATGTATTTAATAATAAATCTATCAACCTTCATGGTAATGGTAATAAAATACGCGATTTTGTTTATGTAGATGATATCATAGATGCTATTTTAATATTAATGAATTGTGGTGTTAATCAAGAAATATATAATATTGGTTATGAAAATCCTATATCAATCTTAGAACTAGCTAAAATAATTTTGAAAGAATGTGGTAGTGATTCAAAAATAGAATATATCAAAGATAGGCCATTTAATGATAATAGATATAATATAAATAGTGATAAAATAATAAAATTGGGATGGAAACCAAAACATATAACAAAAGATATTTTTATAATAAACATAAAAAAATTAATAAAAGATAAATATGATAATAATTAAGAATATAGTGGATATAGATGAATATGAATTAATTGAATGCAATAATTTGTTAAATAATAACTTTATATCTAGTCGTATTGATACATATGAAAAGGCGATATTATATTATAGTGATAATGTTATTGTAGGATTTTTGGGCATAAGCCATGATAATTATTTAAATCAATTGTGTATCGATAATAATTATAGAAATCGCGGTTATGCAACGAAATTAATAAAAATGGCAACAGATATATTAAAAGGCACTATTTATCTTTTTGTTGATAAAAATAAAGAAAATACATATTTATTGTTAACTTTTTATGAAAAGCAAGGATTCATTATAGAATATGATAACGAAGCTGAATATAAAATGTTTAAATAATTATATATGAAATTAAGTAATAATGTGTAAAAATTGATTTATTAATTTATTTTTATAATATTAACTATGGAATTTATTAATGTCTACATCGATGGCTCTTGTATAAATAATGGTAAAGAAAATGCGTGTGCTGGTTATGGTGTATATTTTAAGGAAAATGATACAAAAAATGAATATGGGAGAGTAGAAGGAAAACAAACTAATAATACAGGTGAATTAACTGGTATTATTAGAGCATTAGAAATATTGAGTGATGTTGATATTAAAATAAATATTTATACGGATTCCGAGTATGTTATGAAATGTGCAGGATATTACACAGCAAGATTAGCAAAAAATAATTGGAAAACGCAAAATGATAAAGTACCGCCTAATTTAAAATTATTGAAAAAAGTGTATGAACTTATAAATAATAAAGAAAAAATTAAATTGCTTCATATTAAAGCACATACTAATTTACAAGACGAACATTCAATTGGCAATTATCATGCAGATAGATTAGCTAATTTAGCAATAGGAGTTAACGTTACTAATGTTGAAAATAAATTACAAAAAAATAAAAACTATATATCAGTATCATATAGTTATAAAGATGAAGTTAAAAAATTAGGAGCAAAATGGGATAAAGATGAAAAAAAATGGTATTACGAAGATGATATTAGTGATGAAAACAAGCAAGCTATTAATTTAATAGAATTATCTTGTGCAGAAAATAAAGAATTGCCCCCAATTATAGAAGAATCGGAAAAAAAATATATCAAAATCCCTTATAAAAATAAAGATCAAGCAAAAAAATTAGGATGTCGCTGGGATCCCAATTTAAAATCATGGTATTATTTGTCAAATAATAAAAATAAAGATAATATTATTAAATTAGGCAATAATATCTAATTACTTTCAATAACCCGTTTAATATAATTAATATTTATTAATGGTAATATTGGGCAACATTCCCATAAGTGTGTTTTTAGAAATGTTTGTATTTTATATTTAACTGGATACATATGAAATAAACCTTGATATATATCTTCCATATATTTTTTATAATTAGGTTTTAAAAGATGTGAACTTTCTTTTGGCAATACTATAAGTAATTGTATATTGGGTGATACAAAATTATTATTTTTTTCAATGATTGGTTCTTCACATGCTATTGAATGATTTGTTAAATCTTTTAATATTGGGGGGAAATTATAAGGATAATACCATTCACAATCTATATTATATCCTCTATAATATGAATATACCCAATAAATACCCTTGATATAGTTATCACAAGCATTAAATACTACTGTTGAATCTAATGTAATATTATTATCAAATACTTGTTTGTAATATTCTTTATGCCAATTTCTCGGATTATCATAAATATAATATGTTAAGCAATCTTTGTGTTTTAATGCATAACAATCACTTGGTAATTTAGCTTCCCCAATAATTTTTTTATTTATATATTTTTCGCAAATATAATGCATGTCTTTATCTTCGGATACTGATAAGAATTTAAATATATTTTTTAATGTATCATAATTTATTTTACCTTTATTAACTAGCAAGCCATTTTGTTCAATTGATTTTTTTGTTGCTGATACTAATTTATCAATACCATCGGTTTTAAGTTCAATAGTTAATAAATGTGGAATAAAATCATTTCCCAAAATTGAAGTCATAGTACAATATGTTTCAACAATATCAATATCATCGTAGCTATCATATGATATTTCTAAATTCCAATTTTCTTTAACTTCACATAAAATAGCTTTTTTTAGGTTATTAATATTTAAATAATTAAATATAGTTTTACAAGTATCTTTATCTTTTGTTTCTCGCATAAGATATATATTATCCTTGTGTGAAATTAAAGATAATATAATTAAATCGGCATCTAAACCGTTAATAATAATATTACTATATTCGTTTTCAACTTTAAGCTTTCTAAATATTTTATGTTCTCCTTCTCCTGTTTCGTCACTGCCACTATATATCAATTCAATTGAATGTATAGAATATCTTATTTGTTTAGCAATAAATACATTCAATTTATTCATAAAATGAGTTCCTGGTGTAATAGCATTAGTATCCCATAGAGGTTTATTTGTTACATATTTATCATCTATTTTATTTCTATGAATTGACATGTAACGTCTTTTTCTTTGTTGAATCATTTTGGCTGCTGGTGCAACTCCATCGGCACAAATTATATATTTTTTTGCCTTATATGTGTCAATATAATATAATATCTTATTCCACACACCTTCTATAATTTTATCTTCAATATTAACAATATCCTTTTGATATATAAGTTCGTGTGCAACATTATGAATAATACCATTAAAGTCTATACAATATATATCAGTGTTTTCTGGTTTTTTATTGCTAACAATATTATTATATTTTTGTGATAATTTGTAAAAATAATAAGGAATACCCATTTTAATATTAAAGATAATAAATATTTATATAATAATCATTTTTTATTTTTCTTGATATCTAATTAGAGAATATAATGTATAAAAATCGTAGCCCACAAATAAGTTTAAATGCCTTATTTTTTGGTTCTGAACAATCCAAATATGCTGGTGTAGCATTATTTGGAACAATATTTATATTATGTTTAGCAATATTATTTTCTAATAGCAAAATACCAATTGATCAAAGATTAGCATTTGTTATATTTATAATGCTTGTAGCTATACCATCTATATTAATGTCTTTATTTGAATTAACTTGTATTGTTACTGGTGGTAATATAAAATATAGATGGTGGTGCTGGCTATTAGCATGGGTAATTGCGGTTGTCATAATATTATATTGCTTAATGGTTGTTATATCATTAATTATGTCAATGGCAAACTTTGATATTGCTAATCAAAGAGTTGAAAATAATGAAGAAAATAATAAAATAGATACTAAAACAGCTGATGAATATGCAAAAAATGTAATTAAACAATATGAAGATGAAACCAAAAATATAGTAAAAGAAGACCTTTATAATGAAGATGGTGAAGATGGTGAAGATTCTCAATATTTATCTCAAACACATCATACTATTGAGCAAGATATGGCATCTCCAAATGAAGAATTTAATAATGAGAAACCATTAGCTAATAATTCAGATAACAATAATCAAAACAAAAATTTTTTAATGTCAAATCAATATAATAAACAAGAAGATTATCTAACTGGTCTTGATAGAAGTGATGTTTTTGCTCATGTTAATTCATAATAATTTAATCAATATTATTTTTATTAAATATATTTAAGAAATCAATTAATATATTACTATAATGTTGTATAATGAAAAAAAAAGAAGATGATACAAGTAAAAAAAATAATTATTTTAGACCTCAAACTTGTAGAAATTGCGGGTTAAATGGGCATTTATACAAAGATTGTCCACATCCAATTATGAGTTTTGGTATAATATGCTATAAAATTATAAACAATGAAGTAAAATATGTAATGATACAAAGAAAAGATAGTTTATCTTTTATGGAATTTGTAAGGGGGAAATATAATGCGGATGATCAAAATTATTTAAAACAGCTAATTGAATATATGACCGAAAATGAAAAACAAATGATTATGAATAATAATTTTGATCAAATATGGAATTATACTTGGTGTCAGTCTCCTCATAATAATTTTAAACAAACAAAAGAATATCTTGACTCGAAAGCTAAATATGAACATAATATTAGTAATAATTACTTAAAATCATTATTAAATAGCAAAAATGCAAAAAGTAATGACACTGAACAAGAATGGGGATTTCCAAAAGGAAGAAAGAAAATTAAAGAAGCCGATATAGATTGTGCTGTAAGAGAATTTTGTGAAGAAACACAATTATATAAAGATGATATTTCAATTGATAAAAATGTTATACCTTTTCAAGAAATATTTTTTGGCACAAATAATGTATTGTATAAACATGTATACTATATTGCTAAAATAATTAAGAATGATGCTAAAATACATATTGATAGTACATGTATGGAACAAGTTAGAGAAGTTAGAGCATTGAAATGGTTTACATATAAAGAAGTTTTAATGAGAATAAAAAATCATAATATCGAGAGAATTAAAATATTCAAAAAAGCACATAGTGTAATAAGTGCATTATTATAATATATCTTTATTTTTAATAGGATAATGTTAAAATTAAAAACTGCCCAGCAAAAAGAGTGTCCCGATGGAAAAGAAATTAATCCTGTTACAGGAAGATGTGTCAAGAAATGTGAAAAAGGTAAAGTAAGAGACCAAAAAACAGGAAAGTGCGTTAAGGATGTTAAACAACCATCTATTAGTATATCTAATGTGTCTAGTTCAGCTTCTAGTCCCACATCATTTTCTTTATATTATCCAGATTTAAATGAAGATGATTTTTCAAATAAAATAGCAAGAAATATGAATTTTGCTATTCATAAGATACCCAAGTTTCCTATAATTGAAAATATAGAAGATTTTAATAATGTGGCTGATAAATTATGTGGAACTTTTGAAACTTCATTGTATCAACATTTTGTAAGTCAATATATATCCTATAAAACACCTTACAAAAGCGTTTTATTATATCATGGTGTTGGTGTTGGTAAAACGTGTTCAGCAATTACAATGTCAGAATCTTTATTAACAGCGCATGATAACAAAGAGCCTATGATATGGGTTATAATGCCACAATCTTTAAAGCAGAGTTTTAAATCTCAAATATTTGACATAGATACACATACATTTGAAAATATTATAAATCAATGTACAGGTGACACTTATGTAAAATTGTTAAATATTAGTAAATCATATTTTAGTAACAAAAAGGTTCTAAATACAGAGCTAAAAAAATTATTAAAAGGGAGATATAGATTATTTACTTATGATAGTTTTGCCAAATATATTCAAGAAAATTATAAGGATAATGTTGTGGAAAATAAAGTAATTATAATTGATGAAGCGCATAATATAAGAAGTACGAACAAAAAAGATAAGGATTCTTTTATTGCGTTAACAAATATATTAACAACAGGTATTAACAATAAATTGGTTTTATTATCAGCAACACCTATGTACAATGAACCAAGAGACATTTTTGATTTATTTAAATTAATGTTACTTAATGATAAACGTAATAAATTATTAGCTAAATATGAAAATACATTTAATAATCAAAAACTTATCATTGACGATAATATAAAAAATATAATTAGAAAGTTATCTTCTAATTATATTTCATATTTAAGAGGTAAAAATCCTTTTACGTTTGCTTTAAAATTAAATCCTGAAAATAGTGGAATTAGTGTATTAAAAAAAATACCTAGCAAAGATCCTTCAAATAAACCTATACCAGAAAAAGAAGCTAAATGGTTAGATAATATTGATAATGGTATTGTAACATCACAACTTAGTATATCACAAAAAACGATGATAGAAAAATTAGGATATAAGGATATTGAAGAAACAGATAGTGATGATATATCAGATGATTATGAATCTAATAATAAAAATCAAAACATGCTATTATTACAACCAATGAATATTGTATATGATAATGAAATTGGAAATAAGGGTTTTTTTACATTTTTTACTAAAACACGAGAAAGTTATCCATTGTTAGTAAAATATAATAAAAAATACGAGAATGCTCTTATGCCTGATGATGGTAATTTGGGTAAATATTCTGGCAAATTTTTAAATATATGTAATATTATAAAAAAATCAAAAGGTATTGTCGTTATTTATTCGCGTTTCTTATATTCAGGTATATTACCATTTGCTGTTTGTTTAGAACATATGGGATTTTCAAGAGAAGGAACAAATAATATATTGAATAATGCAAGTATAATAAAAGATAAACCAATGTATAATAATGTTAAAACACCAAAATACTGTATATTAACTAGTGATAATAAAGAAATTATGGGTTCTACTAATATAGATGCCTTAATTAAAAAAATAAATAAACCAGAAAATATAAATGGTGAGCAAGTAAAAGTAATTTTAATAACACCTGTTGCAAGCGAGGGTTTAAGTTTTTATAATGCACGTGAAATACATTTAATTGAACCATGGTATCATTTTAATAGACCAGAGCAAATTATAGGTAGAGGCATTAGAAATTGCAGACATCAAAATTTGCCTCTTGAAGATAGAAACACAACTGTTTTTTTACATGCAAGTAAAAATGATAATGAAAATAAAGAAACAATTGATATTCACGCTCTTAGAATTTCAACGCGCAAATATATTGATAGTATGAAAGTAGATAAAATTATTAGAGACAATTCTCTTGATTGCTTATTAATGAAAAATATTAATTATTTCCCTAAATCTATTTTTAATATTGGAAAAATAAAATTAAATACATCACAAAATAAAATATATGAATATGAATTTGGTGATAAAAACAAGTTTGAACCAGCATGTTATAATAAAAATGAAGGTTTAGATAAAGATGGTTATAATAGCGATGCTTATAAACATCTGTTGAAAAAAACACAAAATTCTTTGAAAGGATTAATAACAGAATATATTAAAAAAGAAATTTATTATATATTATATAATGAAATAAAAGAAAAATTAGATATTGACGATGAATTATTGATCTATACAATAAGAAAGTCACTATATCCGTTTAGTATTATTAATAATTATTATATTATTATGCATAAAAATGGTATTAAAATCATAAGTTATAAAAGTAAAAAAATAAATAAATTAAATATAATTTTTACAAATCAAGAAAAAATTGAAGATAAAGTTAGTGATAAAAAATCTGCAAATGTAGAACAAATAATAAAGAATATTGAAATTGATTTACAAGATGAAGATAGTACGACTTTATCATTATATTTAAGTTTAAATAGTGAACAATTTTTAAATTTAATTAAATTAATATTAACAAATAAAAGTAAAGATGATAAAATAATATTCTTAGAAAAATGTTTATATAAACAAGGTGTACTTATTAAAAATACTGAAATACCATCTTATACAAAGAATGATAACAAATATATAGGTTATATAAATATATTTGATACAAATAATAAAGATAATATTATCGATAAATTAGATATTAATCTTCATATAAAAGATACAAATATATTTAATGCTGATATATCTAAGCGTGAAAGAGATGAATTAGCTAAAATGCGAAAACCAGCTTTGGTGATACCAAAGAATATGACATTAGAAGAAATGCCATGGGGATTTATAGAACCATCAAAGAATAAAGATAACTTTATAAATAAGCTTAAAATATTTTCCACAGATCCTGTTGTTGGTAAAGGCAAGAAAACAGGGCGTGTATGTGAAACATATTATGATACAGACCATAACAAAATCTTAAATCAAATAAATAAAACAAATGATAATAAATATAAGTTTAAAAATAAAAAGGTTTTATGTAGTAGTATTGCGAACCAATTATTATCTAAAAATAAATTATTATTATTGCCATTATATAAACCTAAGTAAATAAATAAATAACATCTTTATATTCGTCTTTTTTATAAGATAAAATTGCTTCATTATATTCAACAGATTTATTAAATAGAAATGATATAAATAATGCTGTGGATTTATTCCATCTATTATTGACAATACCTGACATTATTTCTGAACTTTTTGTTATACCAAACACTTTATTGAATTCTTTTAGTGTTATAAATTTAATTAATTTATCTTTAATATTATCTTTAAAATCACCAAAAGTATTTGATTCGTTTAAGATTATTTCAAGAGGTTTCAATAATGTTTTTTTTTGTGATTTTTTTGCTTTAACAATAGGTTTCTTTTTAGGTTCAATTTTAGGATCTTCTATTGGTTCTTTATATTCTATATGTTGTGAAAATTTATTATATGCCTCATTAATGTTAGATTTCCATAATAAATCATCATTATCAGCATTACCAATTTTATTATATAATATCTTAATCATAATTATTATATATAATAATAATAAGTTCTATATCATTTTTTTATGTTATTAAGTAATCTTCATATTTTAATTCATTATCATAGATATTATAAATAAGTGTATTTTGTTTGCTGAATTTCTTTTTTAATAAATAAAACTTCATACTTGATGAAAATTTTAGTTTTACAGCATTATTATTATCAGATGATGAAACTTTATTTGGTTCTATTTTAATTTCATCTTTTTGCGTTGTTTCAATAGTATTATTTAATAATTTTTTCATCATTTCATATTTTGTGATTTCATTTTGTGATTTAATACAAAAAGATATATAGTTATTTATTTTAATAAGATTATCTTTTGATAGCCAGTTTAAGTTTAAAAACACACCATTATTATTTTGCGTATAATTTATATTACATTTTTTTATAAGCTTAAATAATTCTGATAATTCATTTGATGTTAATTTTATTGCATTATTTTGTATTGTTTTACATAGGTCGTGTTTATTCATATTTATTTATATAATAAATTATATATTTATATATTAAATTTCATCAAAATCTTCTATATCATCATCAATATCTTCATTTATTTCATCTAAATCATCTAAATCATCTAAATTATCTTCATCATCTTCATCATCTTCATCATCTTCGTCATCTTCGTCATCTTCATCTTCATCTTTGAAAGATTGAGCATCTATCTTAATTTTCTTTATATCATCTTCTTCTTCATCATCATATTCTTCTTCATCGTCTTTTATAATATCAATGAAATCATCTTGTAAATCTTCTTCTTGTTCTTCTATATCAGAATTATCATCTACTATATTTTCTTCTACTTCAACAATTTCTTCCTTATCTTTAATTATTTTTCCTACAATTGAAATCATTTTATCATATAATGTAAACTTCTTTCCACATACACGAACATTTACTTTATCGCCAATATTAACATCATCTATATTTACTTCTGATTGTATACCTGATGTTATTCTTGGTATAATAACTTCAAGTATAGACATATCTTCGAATGTTCCAATTGCCCTTAGTCCTAGATTATTTTTAGCTTTAATAACACATTTTATAACAGAATCTTGCGTTGGATTACAGATTTCAGCAATACAACTTAAATCATATGCGATATTACCGTTTAAATGAGATTCCTTAAAATATCCCGCAGTTCTTTTAATAATTTTAATACTATCCTTTTTAATAAATCCGTGTTTACTGCAATTATTTTCTAATGTAGATTTTATCTTAAATAATATTGTGTTTTCAAAGTTTTTGTTAAGTTCTTTTGGTGTTAAAATAACAGTAGTATTGAACTTGATTGGCATAAACATTTTTGACATTATTATTGCAATTTAATCTATAAGAATATATCATTTTTTTTATTTATATATTAAAAATTGATATATAAATCTATAATATCTTTATTTATTAGAGATACAATATGGAAATTTCCAAAGATCATTCTATATTTTCTATAATTGATAAACATTATTCGTTAATTGAAGAGGATTGTGAATCTTATGTAAAGTTTACAAACTATATAAATTGGAATGATAGTGAATATGAAAATTTTATAAATGTAATGAAATCATATAAATATAAAGAAGATATTGAAAAACAAATATTAGAAATATATTCCGATGAAACACTTTTAAAAATAACAGGTAATACAAATATCATAAAATATTGTCAAAATAGTAAGTATAAACATAAAAGTTTTGAATGGTTTAAAAATAAAATAATATCAAAAGATGTTGTTGATGATATGTTAGATTCGCAATTAAATTTTTATTCAATAAAGAGTAATTTATTATCTGATGCAATTTTACCAGTTAATTGGTATGATATTCGCAAATTTTATAAAATAACTAAAAAAATAAAATATACTGATCCCGATACGGGTATTAAATATATTATAAGTATTACAAAAGGTAATGGATTAGAATTTGATGAAGCAAATGATAAAGATATGTATTATAATTTAAATAATTCAGGTATATTATCATCAACACAAAAATATGAGTTTTATATTGATATAACAAATACAAATAAAAATAATATACTACCTGCATTAATTAAAATGGAACAAGCCTTATATTTATCAACATTTATAATATCTAAAACACAGCAACAAGATATTATTAAAAAGTACCATGATCTTGTAAAGGATGACATTACTATTAAATCATTCAATAATAAAAATCCAAATAAACCACCACTTATTACACCAAAACCTGTAACTCTTGAAAAAGTAAATATAATGAGCCCCGACGAATATGGAATTGTTAGTATATTATCTGAATATACTGTTACCGAAAAAGCTGATGGTGAAAGATTACTAATGTTTATTGATGATAATGCGAAAGTTTATTTAATTAATAATACATATCGTGTTATTGATACAGGTATTACATCTATAAAAGAAATGCAAAATACTTTAATTGATGGAGAATATATTTCATGTAATAATAGAAAGGATAATTCTACAAAAGGATTATATGCAGCATTTGATATATATTATTATGGTGGTGAAAAAGTAACAAGTTTACCACTAATTCATAAAGATCAAAAAGTAAAAACGCGATATAATTATTTATTGAAAACAGCAAATGGTATGAAAAAAACAGAACATTCAATGGATTATATTGTTAAAGAGCATTTATATAATACTGACATATTAAAAGATTGTGATGAAATATTATCTGGAAATAAAACATACCCATATGATATTGATGGACTTATATTTACACCAGCTAAATTAGCATTGTATTCTTATTATACAAATAAGGCAATGCCAATAACAGATAATGTTAAATGGGATAGAGTATTTAAATGGAAGCCTCCTGAACAAAATACTATTGATTTCTTAGCAAAACAAGCTAGAACAACTACAATTGATGGTATAAAATATAAGGAGTTCTTGTTATATGTTGGTTATAATGCATCGCAATGGGAGCAATATACTATTGATGAAGCATTGAAGATAGCTTATAATAAAGAATACAGATTAATGGTACAAGATAAAAAAAAAACTTATACTCCTAAATTGTTTCAACCTAATATATACTATGAAAAAGGTATTGAAAAATTACTTGTTAAAGTAGATACAAATGGCAAAGTAAGATGTGATAATGGCGATATCATAGATGGTGATGTAATAATCGAGTGTATTTATAATATGGATAGTAAAATACCAGCAAATATGAGATGGAGACCTATGAGATTGCGTGAAGATAAAATTAGAATTTATAAGATGGGTGAATTATCAAAAACTGCCAATGATATGAGTGTAGCAATTAATATATGGCGTTCAATCCATAATCCCGTTACAGAAAGCATTATTAGAGGTAATAAACCTATTATAAATATGGATATTAATGATAGTGAAAGTGAAAGATTACTAGAATCGGATGATATATATTATTCTAGAAATATACCAAGAGATGCTATGTTTTCGTATAATATGTTGCAATTTCACAATTTAGGTATAAAACGTATGCTTTATAGCAAACCAACTAATAAAGGAAATCTAGTTGAATTAGCATGTGGTGAAGGTGGTGATATGCCTAGATGGATTGATAATGGTTATAAATTTATTCTTGGTATTGATTTAGTTAAAAATAATATTTATGGACCGCGTACAGGAGCTTATAGTAGAATGTTAGAAAATAGAAAGAGATATTTCAGAAATATCAATGTTAAAGATAAAGTAGCTTTTCCTAATATGGTATTTGTTGCAGGAGATTGCGGCAAAAGTATAATGGACGGCGAATGTTCTTTATCAATTGATGATCAAGAAAGCTTCAATGTATTACAAAATGTTTTAAATAAAAAACGTAATGATATGCAAAAACATTATTCTAATATAATCGGACAAGGCGCCAATGGTTTTAATGTTTGTTCGTGTATGTTTAGTATTCACTACTTCTTTAAAAGCGAGGAAACATTGGATACTTATTTAATGAATGTAAGCTCTCTTTTAAGAACCAATGGAACATTCTTCTGTACTTTTATGGACGGAAAAAGAATTGAAGATGAAATTAATAGTAATGGTGGAGATATGATTGAAGGTGTGAAAAATACTGAAATTGATATTAAGAATAGAGTACCAATATGGGCTATTATTCGTAGATTTAATAAAGATACCAATGATAAGTATAATAAAAAAATAGATGTATTTATTGAATCCACAAGTAAATTTATTCCTGAATATTTAGTATCATATGAAGAATTAGTTGAAAAATGCAAAACTTTTAATTTAGAATTAGTTGAAAGTGAATTATTTTCAGAATATTTCAATAAAATTAAATCTGCAATTCCTGATGATGATGCAGAAAAAGAAAATATACATAAAATTGTTATGGAGTTAGATAAAGACCTTGTGCAGAAAAAGTTTAGTTTCTTTAATAGATGGTGTATATTCAAAAAGGTTTAATAAAGTTTCGTATATAAGAGTTTATTTATTTTTTTAATTATAATTAAGATGATATTATTTTACAGCCCTTCATGCAATCATTGTAGTATGTTACTTGATAATATTAAAAGATATGACAAAGATAAAAAAATAAAATTAGTTTGTATTGAAGAATTAATTTCAGAAAATATTGAAATTGAAAAAAAAATTCATTCAGTTCCAGCATTTATGGTATTGCCCTCAAAAGAATTATTATTTGGTAAAGCTGTATTTGATCATTTATTATTACCAGGAAGGGGTGTATTATGTGGTGGACAAAGCACGAGATTAGAGAGACCTGAAAATAATAATCAGGATATTGATGATAATAATACAATAAAACCATTAGATATCAAAGATAATCCCGATGAACCATCAGCCTTTGTTTTAAATGGTTTTAATTTTTCAGATAGTTTTTCCTCAATTGATGATGAAAATAAAGTAGAATGTAAAGATAAAGGGTATAATTGGGATTATATTACTAATGATGCTAATATAAGTGATGGAATAAATGGTATTTCTGTTACTGAAAGCGAAGGAAAAAAAATGCCTTCACTAGATGAATTAAAAAAATTAAGAGATGATATTAAATTTGACTAATGAAAACATATAAGGAATATCAGCAATATTTTTTATATAATATAAAATAATGTCAAATCAATATGTCTTTAACCAATATTACATTGATTTTATTAAACGACTAAAAAAAACTTCCAAAGTAATTAAAGAAGATGGAAAGGATAACGAAAAGTATGAATTGGCAAAAGATATAATGAAATCAATTAAGACTAATTATGTAACATTGGATAAGTCTTCTGATGAATATGTTTTATTTGTAAATAAGCTAGACGAAAATGTATGGAAAACTTATTTAGATATAGAAGATGATAAAATGAATGAGTGGTTTGATATGGAAAATATAAAAAATGTTGAACTATATCAAAATATCACAATTTCAAACATTCGCGAAGTAATGAATGATGATTATTTATGTCATCATTTTATTAGTGTTTTTTATTTATTTAAAAATGAATTAAGTGAAGATGTTGTAAAGAAATACGTATCTATACTACAAGAATCCTTTAAAGAAGAATTATACGAAGGTATTGAAAATGAAGAACATAAAAAACTATTATTAAGATTAAATGAAATCAAAAAGAAAACAATTAAAGATAAAAGCGGTGTAAATATGGCTGGAATGGAAGATACTATGTTAGGTAAATTGGCAAAAGAAATATTAGATGATGTAGATGTAGATAAACTGCAAAAATCTATTGGTGACAAAGGAGATTTATTGAAAGCTATTGGTGATCCCGATAGTGGATTTGGAGACCTTATTTCTAATGTAAGTAGAAAAATGGCTACAAAAATATCAAATGGTGAATTAAAACAAGAAAATCTACTACAAGATGCTATGAAATTCGCATCAACAATGCCGGGATTATTTGGTGGAGCTAATCCAGATGGGGGAGGTAATAAGCAACAAAAAGATATGGCTAATATGATGAATATGATGAATAATATGATGAACAATAAAGAAGGTATGGATGCTTTTAAAAATATGATGGGTGGTGCTGATAAGGGTAAAAAAGCTGGTAGCAAAGCGGCATTCAATAAAAATGCTTATAGAAAATCCATGGCTGCAAATAAACTAAAAGCTAAAATAGCTAAACGTAGAGAAGAAAATCATGAAGTTTCAGATGAATAAAAATAATGTAAATATTTAGAGAAACAAAAATGTTTTGGTTAGACAACATATTTGAACTAATGAATCCAGTAATTACCCCGGATATTAACATGACTATTGAAGATAAAATTAATGCAATTATAAGGGCAATCATATTTGTAGGATTAATATGTACACTTGTTTTTAATGATACACGATATGTATTATTTGTTATTATATTGATGATAATATCAATACTTATAATAAATTATCAATATGAAAAAAATAAAAAAATAGAGAAATATTTAAATTTAAATGATTTAGATATAGTCAATAATAAAAAATGTATTAAACCAACAGAAAATAATCCTTTTATGAACCCAAATATATTAACTACAAAAAAAGGTAATGAAGACTACGAAGCTTGCTCAATAAATAATAAAAATGTTAATAAAAATATAAATAAGTTTTTTTATCAAAAAATATTTAGAAATGCCGATGATATATATGATAAATCAACATTAGATAGACAATTTTATACTGTACCTTCGACAACTATTCCAAATGACAGGGAAAAATTAGGAGAATGGTTATATGACAGGGGTCCTTCGTGTAAAGAAGGTAATGGTATAAAATGTTATAATAATTTATATAATAATATTAAGAATGGTGTTCAGATTTAAGAGATTTAAATAAATTGGTAGAATAATCCTCGTAAAACCCTTTTTTTTCTAAGAATTCTATTTTATCAAATTTAATATTATAATTATTTTTTTTAGCAATTTCAATACAACATTTGTTAATCTTTTCTAGTAAATCTTTTTGTTCTTGGCTTAATTCTTGTGGCGTTTGTTTTACTAAATTATGCATTATAAATATATAATATATTATTATAAATAATTGTTTATATAAATGTCTAAATCCAATCAAAAAATGTTTTAATTGTAAGTTGATTTACAAAATTGTTTTATTCAAAGTAGAAATCTTGGTGAAGAAGATAAAGAAATAAACCTGCTACCAAAAAGGCTTAACAAAAATATTATGCAAAATTAATAATTTTTTATATAAATAAATAATATTTTAAATATTTAAAATGAAAGAAAAAACTACAATATCTTATTCTCATCAGGTAAATAATGATGATACTAAGGAAAGTAAAGTAGAATATAATAAATATACAAAGACACCTAATGATATAGAAAAAATGTTGACATATAAGAAAATTGTTAAGAATGACTTATCAGGTAATAATATTACAAATAACGAATCATTCAATGAATTGTATAAAAATAATACTGATATAAATGAGGTAATTGGTCATAGTTGTAATAAGAAGAATTGGAATGTTGTAGAGTATAATAATTATAATTTAAAGAAAAAATATAAAACAGAATATGATAATATTAAATTGGATATAAATTATGATTTATTAGAAAAATATGATACTAAATATTTAAAAGACAAATAAAATTTTTTATATATTATTTAAGAATAGATAGATAATGAGTAATAATACTTTTGATGGCTCAACTAATATATGCAATGACAATTGTTGGAAAGTCGCCAAGGAATTACATAATAAAAAAATAGAAGGGTATAATATATATCCCAATAATCTCGTTGATTGTACTAGTCCATATGTGAGAATGTCGGATATGTATCTAAATCATCCTAACTTACGGGGTCGCCCAGGATATGGTTTAGCAGATGATTGCTTAATTGATAATTATTCTTCTTTAAGAAATGATCCATCCATGTTAACTCATGATAAATGTAAAATACAATTATTTAATCGTATATTTACTTCTGGACCCAATTTAAGATGCGGTAAAACTCATATAGGTAAAGAACTTGAATTAATTGAAGGTGAAGATACGAATCCTTTAAAATGTAGAAAACAAATTATGGAAGAAGAAATGAATAATATGATGCCTTTATTAGAATGTGTTAAAGATGTTCAAAATCCCGAAAATATTGTACCAATCTGGGTTAATGGAGGTGAAGATACACGCTCTTATATAAATAGAGCTGAATTTAATAAAAATTGTAATTGGCGAGGTAGAAATAAAAACTTTTCTGTATAATTAAAAAAATCTTATATTATAGAAGATATGAGTTTTAATAGAACGACATATGATAATTGTTCATACAAGCAAGAATTACAAGGTAATGTCAGCACTTTGCAATATTTACTATCCCCCTATAGATACGAACACGCTAATAAATGCAGACATCAACTAGGATTTATTGGAGGTACCGCAGTATCTCATATTCAAGGTAATATAGTTGACCTTGATAGTGAATTACGTGGTCAAACTCGTATTGTGTCAAAATGCAATACAAATCAATATGTACCAACTAATGATGGTATTATTAAAAATGATAAAACTAAGCCGATAGATACTACAATGTTACATTTACCCGCATGCCAATCAATAATGTATCGTGAAGTACCTGCACCACCAAAAATAAATTATGATAAATGCTAAATTATTTTTTTAACATAATTTTCCTAAATAGTTAAATATGAAATAGTATATTAAATATATAGGTCCTAACATAAATGCCGCAAAAGCAAAAACTATTCTAATGAATATATTATTAACCATACCACCCCATTTACAGGAAAAAGATAAATATGCTGCTCCTACTGAAATTATAAAAGTTATTATATAGAGAATGGCAATATATATATTATCTAATATAGTCCATCTATATAAATAGTTGGGGTTATATCCGCTCATATATAAATAAATAACTTCAATATGGCTATATTTTGTTTCTTCTTCTTGATTATTGAAATTTTCAATTAACATTAACATATCTATTTATTTGATACATAAAATAATATATTATTTTATTAGATATGAATAAATATATAGATACAAGATTAAACTACGATAGTTGCAGTTATAAAGAAAAATTACGCAGAACGGTTGGACCTGGTTTATATCAATTAGAATCACCATATAATGATTGTGCTGATTGTTCACAAGATATACCTTCTGACCCATCATTAAGATATCAAAATTATGGTCAAAATACTTGCTCTATGAAGAAAGCCATAGATGATTCAAGTGAATTATTAGGGCTTAACTATAAAAACACTAAGTGTAATGCCAAAGAATATATTCCTGGTAAATACGAGAAATCTGGTTGCTTTATATTAGGTAATACTGATCCACGTGCTTGCACAGCACCTCGCGAAGATACGCGTTTATCTAATCCACCCTGTACATTAAAAGAAACAGGTATAAATAGATGGGAATGGTTATGCTTTGACCCACAAGAAAGAGCTATTGAAGGATTTGACAGAATACCAGTTAATTATAGAATGGTTGCAAAAGATAATCATACACCATGTATTGAAGAACCTGCTGACCAATCTATTTTTTTACCAAAAAATGGAAGCGGAGATATGAATAAATTAGAAGATTGGAAAATGTGCAATAAAGATAATAAAATTTATACACCAGGATATCCTTATGGTTCAATGTATACGGGTGTTTCTTGTAAAACTTGATTTAAAGTAATTAATGAATATTTATTGTATATATTAATGTATTTTTTATCCTTTATTGATTAGAGGCCAATAATGGAATTATCCAACGATATACCATCAATGAAAAATATATATGATTCTACATATTGGAATCAAGTTAAACAAGATGAACAATATAGAAGTAGTAAAATGTATAACATGGCAAATGCTGGAAATAATGGTATTGTTTCTATGCCTGCTACATCTGATATGTTTAAAAAAATGAATTACACTATTCCTGATAATAGTAATAGTCCTGAATATGTACAATCTTTAACTGGAAATAAAATTAGCAGTATGTCATTTACACACAATAATATGACACCATTTTTACGTAAAAATGTAACACAGAATACTAATCTTGAAACAATGTCACCTTTTCTTGATAATAGAACTGGTGGCAATCAATTTTGGCAAACAAAAAAAGAGGTACAATCTATGTTTAAACCACAGGCTAATGCTGGTGGAAATATTTGTGGTATGAAAAATAACGATGACTTTTATAAATCTCGTTTAGATTTTAAGGAAAAAGCAAATAATTTTTTTCCAATAGAACAAGTTAAAGTTGGCCCTGGATTAAATCAAGGTTACGAATCAAAAGGTATTGGAGGTTTTCATCAAACAGATACAAATACGCTTGCAAGACCTAAGAATTTAGATGAGTTACGCAGTAAAATTAATCAAAAACAAACGTATTTCAATATTCCTGTTAAAAGTCACATTAAGGGTACAGATCAAAGAGGAGTTCAAATGCCTCTTGTTAAAAATCGCCCAGATACTGTGTATGAGCAAAGTGAAGATATGTGGATTAAAACAACAGGTGCCAATAGCAAAGAATCATTGCGTCCTGCACAAAATATAAGACCAACAACACGCCAAGAATCACATGTAGATTATCAAGGTAGTGTATCTCTAAGTGATGCAAATGCGGGTTTTTGTGATGATTATGGAAAAAGTAAGGTTATTGTTTATAATAATGAAAGAGCTACTACTGAAAATAAACCAGTTGTATCTAATGTCACAAGTATTGTAAAAGCTATTGTTTCACCTGTTGTTGATGCATTGAAATATACAATGAAGGAGTATACCGTAGAATCTGAACGCGGTGTAGGTAATCCAAGTATACAAATACCTGAAAAAGCTACAACTTATGATCCAGATAATCACATAATGAAAACTACTGTTAAAGAAACCACAATTCATGATAGTGAAATGATTAATTTAATAGGAAATAAAGAAACATATTCTACTATAACTGATCAAGCAAAAACTACTGTAAAAGAAACTTTAATTCACGATAGTGTATATACAAATGTCAAAGGTAGTGATGGTGGATATACAAAAGCAGATGATAAAGCAAAAACTACTATTCGCGAAACTGTTAAGGCTGTTGATACTGTTAGAAATATTGGAGGTGTAACTTATAGTGTATCTGTATATGATCCAGAAATTGTAGCTAGAACTACTGTTAAAGAGACTACATTAGTTGCTAAATCACCATATGGTTTCTTGGGTGGTATGCTTGAAGGATTATTTGGAGGATATATTAGCAAAGAAATTGATCTTAAAAATACACACAAACAATTCTTATCTGATACCAATGAATATGGTATTGCAGGTGCAATCAATGAACATAGACAACGCGATAGAACTGCCGAAGAAAATGCTGAAATTGATGATACACGTGAAAGAATAATGATTTCTGCTGGTCATACACCAAATCCTGGAAATATGAATATTAATCGTGACTCGGCGGATGTTGAAATGACTACTCGCAAACCATTTGAAAACTCTGCAGCAGCACGTGAAAATGGTAATGTAGGTATGATATATCAATCGTCTCCAACAATTGATGAGTGTAGCATTACTAAAATACCTCAAAAATCTAATGCGTTTTCTAATAGATTAGATAGTGATCTTCTAGAACCGGTTAATGATAATGATTTAATGAAAACCCAAAGAATTAATCCCATTAAAAGTGGATGCAAGTTATAAAAATATATAAGGATTAAAACATATATATATTTGTAATGGGAGCGGGCTCCTATTACAAGCTCTCGTAGCTTAATCGGTCAAAGCGTTGGTCTTATGAGCCAAAGATTGGGAGTTCGAGTCTCCCCGAGAGCACAAATTATTTTTGTAAGATATATAAAGTTTCATTTATATATTATAATAACATTTAACAATTATTTATGTAGAAAATTGCATTTATTATTTTAATTTATAACACAATTAATCATAAAGTATTATGGAATACTTTCTTTAAAAAATATAATATTAGTAGATGTTTTTTTAGACGTAAATTTAAAACCCACGGCATATTTATCATTGATACATAATTATAATATAAATCATATATCTAGTTAAATTTATTTGATAACATAAGGTAATCTAAAATATTTATAATCTCTTTTTTTATAACTGAAATACAATATATCTTTGTTTTTACTTAATAACCATTTTAAAGTGTTATTAACTTCAACAATTTTTTGTTTATATATAAGTATATCTAATAACATATCTCCAAGAAGTCCAGATGTTTTAATAAATGTATGATTATTTATTTCATCTATATAAATATAAGTTTTACATATATCTGGTTTTGTTCTAAGAAATTGCATATAACTTGTTATTTTAAATACTACGTTTTTCTTAAAAATATCTTGTGTATATCTATAATTATAAATAGTAGTATTATTATTTAAATATAAAATATATGAAATTATTGTTTTTGATACATCATTCATCATATTTGTATAATTTGTATCTAGCATTTGATCATATTTACAAAGTAAGGTAGATATTAACGTTTTTTTATTTTCTGTGATGCAAAAGTGGTTAGATTTAGTACATATTAAGATATTGTTATGGATATCATTTTCAATATTGTAGTTTTTTTGATCTAATAAATTAATATATGATATAAAACCATCGCATTCTCCAATTATATTCAAGATATTTGTATCTAGTTTATTTTTAATGTTAAATAATGTATTATCATATATTGATTTTGGAGATGCACCATATGTAATTCTTGCTTTAATATTATTATTATTATTTATACAATGATATCCTCCCGCTGAATGTCCAAATAGTATTGTATTATTAAGATTTGGCAAATTATAATTATCACATATAGTTACATTAATATTTATATTTTTTCTTAATCCTCTATTTATTATATTTTCTCCAAATTTAATATAATTTTTACTTGGAATAGCATATCCCTTCCAGATTACAAAATTAATATTATTAGTTTTTTTTATATTAGATATTAAATTAATATTTCCATTATATGTGTTAATATTAATAAATGTGTGTACATAGCTTATAAATAGTAATAAATAGAAAATTCTCATTATTTATAATTATATATGTGTATTTTTATATATTATTACATCATATATAATAATAAAGTATTTAAGAAAATAAACACATGTATATGTAAGTAATGTTTCGTCTTTCTTTAATTTGTGTATTGGTTGGTCAAGCTATTTGCTTTACTCATATTAACAATATCCCTGTTATGAGAATGCGATGCGCAAATGTCGTAAATAATGTTTGTAAAATGGAACTAAATGATTTGGATACTAATACATTTAACGATATTGATGTTGATAAATCAGGTACAATTGATGTTGTAGAGTTGAATAATTATTACGGAAAAAATAATTATATGGAATTAGCAGATATTAATAATGATAAAAAGATTGATTATCCTGAGTTTGAAAGACTAGTTAATATTAATAAGTTTGGAAAAAAAAATGGTGGAAATCTTTTTGTAAGAAATGCGATTAACTGGGGTCTTCTCAAAAAGGATTCTATATTGGCTGATGGTGAGGCATCAATTCTAGTAGGAAACAAAGGATTTGATCCACTTAATTGCGCTACTGATATTGGAACACTTAAAAAATATCGTGAAGCTGAAATTAAACATGGTCGTCTCGCAATGCTCGCAAGTGTCGGATGGCCTTTGTCCGAGATTTATCATCCATATTTATCTAAGCTTTCTAATAAAATGAATTTGCTTTCATTTAATGGTAAGGCTCCGTCACTTTTAAATGGTGGTCTAGATAAGATTAATCCTGTATTCTTTATGGCTATTATTGTATTCACGGCAACATTTGAATCTGTTGCACTAAATAATGAACATACTAATAATACTATTCCTGGTGATCTTAGTTTTGACCCTCTTAAACTATATGTTGACAAGGATCCTAAAACTAAACGCGACCTAGAACTCAAAGAACTTAATAATGGGCGTATTGCGATGCTTGCAATCACTTATTATGCAATTAGTGAAGTTGTAAATAATATTCCTGTAATTAAAGAAACTCCTTTTTTATTTAAAAGTTTTCTTTGATTATTATAAAGATGGATAATAAAGTTAATTACTATAAGATTATTGATGGCTTAAAATTTGATGCAAGTTTATTAGTAACAGCCGATGAATTAGTAAAAGGTCAAGGTGATGGTCGTATTTCAATTGATGATTCTAATAAATTATTAATGAAAATATTTGATGGTCGCAAAATAACACAAGTAGAATGTCGTACAATTTTATATATACTTAAAAACTATAAATTAACAGAGGAAGCCTCTCAAAATTTCTTAGATAAATTAATCAAATATGAATAAAAATTGATTTATATATATTTTTTATTATATTAATATGGAAAAAAGTATTGCTAACATTACTATTAATATTAATTATGATACTTTGAGTATCAAAAATAAAAAATTAATAAAAATGAAAAAAATGCCAAAAAATGCTGAAGTTAGTGCTTTGGCTCTTATATCTAAGTATCTTAGTTAGATTTGATTAGATACTTTACACATGTATTTGAGAAGATCATTTTTCTCTTTTATAGTTTCATGAGTTTTGATAACTTCTATTTTTTTTGAAATATGAGGTATAATTGTAAAAAACTCATTAGAAAGTGAAAGAAGTTCAAAATCATTATTTTTATTATCAACAATTTTTGAAATATCATTGAGAACTTGTTGACCTTTTTTAATTTGACCGAGACTTAGATCACCAAGTGGAAAAACATCATAAGAATACATTTTCTTAATAATTAAATATAAAGAAATTTAGATCAATTTTTATTTAAAAAACTAATATTATTTATAGAAGTTTTTATATTATATATTAATAATATAATGAATAACAATTCTATTAATTTTCAAGACTGGAAACCTATTGTATTTACTAAAAAGCCACAAGAATTAAAAAAAAAAGAAAGTATTCAAAAGCCTCCGGGCAACAAAGAAATGATTAGATTAATGGAAGATGATATTCCTAATCTAAATAAAATGTCAATAAAATATGCTCAGGCGATTGTAGATGGTCGTATAGCAATGGGATTTACTCAAAAAGACTTGGCACAACGCTTATCTGTAAAGGATAATGTAATTAAAGAATATGAAAATTGTCAGGTAAAAAACTTTAATATAGGTTTTCTTAAAAAGATATTAAGAACCATTAAAATTGATCCTAAAACTATTATTAAATCCTAATTATAAAAATTGATATAAAGCAAAACTAATTAATATAATTACTACTATTATGCAAGTAGCTAATGATACTTGTTATGAGCACGAAGAAGAATATCTAAGAAAATATCTTGATACTATTCGTAAATCCGATGGTACTTTTAAACGCGTACTTATATCCCCTCTTAGATATGCTGGTGGTAAATCAAAAGCAATTGGACTAATACTTAATAGTCTTCCTAAATTACGAGAAAAAAAAATAGTTTCGCCATTTTTTGGAGGCGGATCATTTGAACTATGTGCATCACAAAAATTAGGAATTCAAGTAATAGGTTACGATATATTTGGAATGCTCACTAATTTCTGGAATGTCCTTATTAATCATAAGGAAGAGTTTATTGAAGAACTAAAAAAATTTAATATTACAAGCGACGAGTTTACATACAATAGACATATACTTCTTAATTACTGGGATAAAATTAAGCCAGCTAATCTTATATATAATACAAAGAAAGTAGTAGAATTATCTGATGAAGATAAAATATTGTTAGATAATGATATTATTAAGCAAGCTGTTTATTATTATTACAATATGACTTTATCATATGGACCAATGTTTCTTGGTTGGCCAAGTTCTAATGAAATCAAACTAGATAAATTTAAACGTAGAATTAAAAATCTAGAAAATATGCAATTTAATAATATATCCGTTGTTTGTGATGACTTTGAGAATGTTATTCAGCGTCACAGAGATGATTTTCTATTCCTAGATCCTCCTTATTATTTAGAAGGTGATAGTAAGATGTTTAAAGGATTATATCCTAATTGCAATTTTGCCATTCATCATAACAATTTTAATCACAAAAAAATGTGCGATTTACTCATGAATCACAAAGGAGGATTTCTAATTACATATAATAACTGCGATACTATTCGCGATTGGTACAAAGATTTTAAATTTGAATTTCCAGAGTGGCAATATACTTATGGTCAAGGCGAAACCAGAATAGGAAAAAATAGAAAGTTAGATGAAACAAATAATATAAAAGATTCGCACGAAATATTTATAATATGCAATCCAAGATAATTAGTAGTCGTCCTCGTAATAGTTGATCCCATGATTGGGAGATTTTAATAATTCGATAAATGGTTCCCCTCTATTCCCATTAAATCCCAGAAAATAGCTCTTGTGTTTTTTGCACTCATATGTAATATAGTTGCATGTGCCTTTTTTTGAGTCGTCATTGAAATCACCTTTAATACGCCCCGATTCGAGTTTGCGCCATATACATTTATCTACTATGTAATCTATTATGTCATCAGTATTGAAGAATATCCATTTTTTTCTAGAAGTATCTTTGTATACTAGTAATCCCGCGGGTTTTTCACTTTCGCTTTTTTTTAGATATTTCTCAAATATTTTGCGAACATATCCCTTATCTTCTAGTGTAGCAATATCAATATCCTTAAGTTCGGGAATATTACCGAGGACTAACTGAATATTTTTACCACTCTTATTGCTTACATTCAAATTGGTGTTTTTGATAGTTTCTTTTAATTTGTCGCAAATGCTATGTGATTGACAAATACTCGTATCTGACGTCGCGCCATATTCGGTCGGTTCATTTAATTCTGTTATATTGTATTTTGCGAGGAAGTCCTTTTCACGCTTATGACCTATAATCTTTTTATAGGCTCCTACTTTTTTACAAGACTCAATTCTTTTCTTGTTTCCTTCAATAGCTATGTTTAGCATATCAGTCATGATAATATATTACTATACATCCAAACACATCAATTTTTAATAAAAATATCACATATTTATCCCAGCAAATACATATCAAAATATCACATATTTATCCCAGCAAATACATATCAAAATATCACATATTTATTTTACACCTTTAAATATTTAAAACGCCGACTATATTTTAATAATAGAAATCTCTTTAGTATTATAATTATCTATTTTAACTGCATTATATTTTTTTAATGGTAATAAATTACAGGTTAATTGGCGCCACCCCCCTGTATTACAAGATTGATCATTAATTTGTTGATTACAACAATTAACCAATAAGATATATTTAAATTTTTTACTTTCTATTAAATAATCCATAAATACATATATTTCTTCTGTTGACCAGTGTTGGATAACATCTTTTAAGATACACATATCTCCTTCTATAATACTTTCCTTATTTGTATAAAAATCAAGATGTTTAAAAGTATATTTTGGTTCTGGATATTGAGTTATATGATAATCAATAATCTTTTTATATACATCATAACCAGTATATGAAACATTTATATCATCGTATAATAACCTTCCAATTATAAAATCTCCACAACCTAAATCTACAATATTATTAATATTATAATCCTTAATAACCTTTTTTACTATTTCTATATATTTTTTATTATATTCTACACTACTTCCAGGACCACTGCTACCTGAATATTTATTATTTTTATTATTTCCCCATTTACCAAATTCATATATATATGTAAATATATATTCCATTAATAAATATATATATATATTTATTTTTTAAATACTATTTATCTCATTCTAATAATATTACACGAAAGAAAAGATATTATACATCATATAAAATTACTAATAGTCATATATCATTTATAAAGCAACCACTTAAACAAAATAAAACGATAACTATGAATGAATTATTAACCAAATTAAAAACTAAATACTCAAACATAACACTATCAAGAGTTCATTTAGGTAGAGTTGTAAGAGATATAAATATCAACCTAAAACAAACCCGATTACGACATTGTTCCAAAAACACGATATAAAACCTATTGTAATTAAAAATCAAAGAGTTTTATAATAAAGTAAAACAATATAGTTTGGATGATATTATTTGTATTGACGAAACATCATTAAACTCATTTATGATTAGAAGGAAATGTTATGAAGAATTAGGTAAAAGGAGGTATTGATAGTAATAGAATGGTTGATTTTATTAACAAGTTTATAAATGTAAAATATAAAAATAAATTAATCATTTTAGATAATGCGTGTAGTCATAGAAATCAACTTATTAAAGATGTCCTTTAAAAGGATAATAATATAAAAGAAGTATTTAGATGAAATACCAATACATATTTATAAAAATCTAATAAAATGAGCATATGATAAAAATTCAAAATATGTAAAACAACATTCAACGATAAAAAGGAAACCTAAAAATATATGGATTAGGTCGGTGTTTTAAATGTTCAAATATTTAATAGTAAATTATATATGAAATAAAAGTATGATATTATCTTTTATTATTATTGAAAACTATAATATAATTATGGTTAATCTGAAATTACCAGGTGGTTCAGTAAAAAAGCTTTATGAAGAAGTAGGTAAATCATCTGTTTGTGGTAAAAATAGAGTTATATATAAAAAAGTTAGTTAATAAGACTTCTTCTAAATAATATATGAAAAATTAAGGAAGATATGTTCAAGTCAAAAATTTTGTTAAAGCAATGATAACAGCTGGTAAATGGAAAACTGCTAAAAAACTACAACAAATAAATCTCCCAAACCTTGCAGAGCGAATCAACATAGAAATCCTACTACATGCTGAAGCGTTAAAAAAAAGTTCCAAAAAGCCCAAAAAAGAGGGCACCCTCGTAAAACTTCTGCCTAAACGTTCTGCGTAAATTTCAAAAATAATTATATTATTTTTTTACAAATATTAAAAATTGATAAGATATTTTATATATAAAGTCTATATAAGATGAACACTATTAAAATCATTATTGCCGTAGCTTTCTTAATTAATGCAGTAAACTCATTTGATTGCAATATGTTTCCTATTATTAAAAAGCTATTCTATAAAAATACTTGTTATAGTAAGTATAATAAAAATTATGTATCACATTCAACATTAATTAAAAATCGTAGAACAAGAAAAAATCATTATAAAATGACTGAGACAAATATTAATCTTAGGAATGCTAGTGAACCTATTACTCATCCAAGTAAATTGACACATGATTTTACGAATTATCTTGATAATTCAATACCAAGTTCTAATAACTAATTATACCAATATATAAAATTATTTAATTAAAATTTGGAGCATATATACCTTGCGCTGTTAATATTCCTGTAACGATTCCAACAAAAACACAAGTAACTATCCATCCAAATATAGTTTTATATATTATTTTTTTGTTTACACCTGAAACATTATCTTTCCAAGAGCTTTCAAGTAATCCAATACCACAAGTAGCACCCACTTGACAATGGGTAGTTGAAAGGGGTATTTTAAGTCTACTACCCAATATTGTTACAAGAGCCGCACTCAATTCTATAATAGTACCTCGTGATGGTGTTATTTTACATAATTTAAAACCGATAGCACGTATTATTCTATAACCATATAATAATAACCCCAGAGATATACCGACACCACCCAAGCTCAATATCCAATACGCGTTATTATCCATAACAGAGTTTTTTCTAACATCACCTTCCCAATATATAGTTAATATTGCGGCAAATGGTCCAACTGCATTAGCAACATCATTGGCTCCATGACTAAACGCAGCACAAGAAGCAGAAAATATTTGCAGATATTTGAAAAAATCTTCTGTGCGCTGATCAAATTCTTCAGCATTTTTACTTAAAGCATTTATTATATCTAAGTCTTTATCTTCAACTTTATCAAAAGTATTAATATCTATATTAATAATTTTATCATATAATGTTGTTAGATTATCATTTTTCAATTCAACTATTTCTGTACTATTTGTTTCCAAATCTGTTACTTGTATTTCTGAATTTTTATGTTTATTATCAATACTATTATATATTTTTGGTAATGCTGGTATTGTTAATAAACCAGATAATATACCAATACCAAATGAAATACCAACAATTGCTCCTAATGGAGTATCATCTAAACCAATTCCTTTTGCTCCCTTATAAAATATAAAAAATGAGTTTAAGAGCATAGTTATACCAACTAGCAAAGGAAAAGCATAAAATATATATTTATTCTCGTATTTTTTTCGTAATATAGTTATTCTAATAATTCCATATAAACTTGAAGATATAAGTCCTGATAATAATGGTGAAATAAACCATGATAATACCATACCTAGAACACCACCAACATAAGGAAATGTATTTTTAGGTGTATACCATATTACACAATTGCTACCTTTTATTGCAATAGTCATACCAATCATTCCACCGATACATGAATGTGTAGTAGAAACAGGCATTTCTAAATAAGAAGCTGTAAATAGCCACGAGGCTACGGAGAAACAAACCCACATACATCCATACATTAATGTATATGGTTCATTTTGGAAACATTCATAATCAGCAATACCCTTTCTGATAGTTTCGGAAACATGAGAACCCATTAAAATAGCACCACCAGTTTCAAAAATACAAGCTAAAATAACAGCTTGTTTAATAGTTAGAGATTTTGCACCAACAGATGTGGCAAATGAGTTAGCAACGTCATTTGCACCAATACCCATTGATGCTATAAATGAAAATATTCCACCCATATAAACTATCCAAGCATATTGATTCATTATATTTTCCTTATATACTTAAATATTTAAAATGAGTACATAATTCTCTAAATATCTTAAATTTCTATAAAGTTTATAAAAATCATAAAAAATAAAATTATGTACTCTATTTACTCGTTTTTAACCTCATTACTTGTTTTTAATCAGAATCAGAACCCGAGCTATATTCGGAAGATGAAGATTCGGACATATCAGAACCATCAGAGCTATTGCTATTATATGGTTCATGCCCTGTTTTCATTGGTTCATAATTATTTTTTAAAAAAGAAGGGTCAACAATATTAGAATTAGTTATTTTATTAGGCTTACTGTAATCGTCGTCTGTTAATATACCGAGAGAAACTAATGACGAACCATCGTCAAATGCGAGATATAATAAAGAAAATATAAATACATATATTATGCAAAATATAACAAAGTTGTTAAAAGTAAAAAACTCTTTTTTTTCATTATAATCTTCATTTTTGTCTTCATTTTTGTCTTCATTATTTTTATTAATATAATAATATAATGCAAATAATATTAGAGAAACTATTAAAGAATATAACAATATCATATTACCCTATTAAGATTTTGTAAAATTGTTATATAAATAATTACGCAGTAAGTATATCTTAGACTTTCTTTAAGTCCTTGGTTTTTGTTTTACTGAAACACTTATTAACAAAATCTAAAACGGATTTTGGTTCTGTATCTTGCTTATATAATTGTTTTTTCTCTTTATTTAGCTCGCTGATTTCTTTTGTAAACTCTTTGATTTGTTGTTTATTGAATTGTTTATCTGTATTTAATTTATTTTCTTCCAATACTTCTAGTCGTTGTTCTATTTCAACCATTCTTTGATTAGTTGCTACTTCTGTATTTATATTTAATATTATATCGTTCATTACAGGATAAGCAAATTGACTACGATCATTGCTTCTATCAATATAGCTAATCAACCCAGATACCTTATCTATAAAACTAAAAGAACCTAAATTACTAAATAAACCGTTATCATTACAATATAATGATTTAAACTCTTCAAAATCTTCTGGAAATCTATCATCACCTTCTAATAACAAATTTAATATCTTTACAGCACTCATTGGGTCTTCTGTTATTGGTGTTGCAGACATAAGTAATAATTTAAGAGAATCTTTTTTAGACACACTATAAGATTTTTGCACCATATCTTGTAATACTTCTGGATTGGGCTTTTCTAATCTAGATAATGTATCACTATATACTTTGTGTATTTCATCAATAATTATTAATGTTTTTTTAAATGGGTCTTCTTTACCATTACGAGCAACCATTTGTTGATAAAATTTATTTTTACCTTTAATTAAATTAGTAAATTGTTTATAAGAAATAGGTTGTAACCAATTTTTGCCTAATAAAGCCATTCGTTCTGCTTTTGTTTTTGGTAATATCTTACCATTTTGCAACATTTCGCGTATTTTTATATTACAAATTTTTTCAAACATATTTTTCCAAATATCTTCTTTTAATGTATGGCGAGTAACCCATAATATAGTGTAATCATTTTCGTCAAAACTTTTGGTAGCAGATGCTATCGCCGTACATGTTTTGCCAGAACCAACACTGTGATATAAGAATAATCCTTTGTAAGGAGATTCGGGTGTTAAAAAGTTTTGTACAAAAGATTGTGTATTTGAGAATTTGACTATTTCATATTCTTTTTTCTTGCTATCTGTTTCAGGTTCTGAAACACACTTATTTTTAATTTGAAGTGATGAAGATTTAAAATCTTTAAAATGTAAACTTATATAATTATGTAAATCTAGATATTTCATTTTTTCCATTGGTGGAATGGGTAATATTTGAGGCTTTTTAATATTTGACATGGCTTTATATTTTTCAGCGAACATTAAGGTTTCTTGATAATTTTTCTCATTTATTAAACCTTTACGTTTATAATATTTGAGATTTTCTATTATTTTATCACCAAATATTTTAAACATAAATAATGGACGTAACCATATTTTATTAACAGCATCACAATAGCTCATGCGTTTATCTAAATAATTACATAATATTGGTTTTGGATATTTTTCTAATAAAGCATTTAATAATTTACCATTAGTAATTCTATTATCAAATATTTTTTTACCTAATATTATTTTTCCTTTTTCCTTTCTATATCTATCTTCCAATTTATCAATATCATATATTACTGCTGCTAATAATATAGAATTTGCTTCTTCTAATTCTTCAAAAGGGCCTTTGCATTTTAATTTACAATCTAATTTTTTTTCATTAGTATATATTTTTCCATGTATATTACTAACAATTTTAATTAAATCTTTTTTAACAGGTTTAGATTTTTTATTTTCTTTATCTTGTATTAATTTCATAATATCATCATAAAATCTATTATTTTTAGTGCTCAACATATGAATGTTTTCTGTTAATGGTAAATCAACTGCTGCTGCTATCATGATGTCTTCAATATCAGCTGTAAAATTGAGAGCATTTACATTTTGATTACTATGTTTTATATATAAATCATGTAATGTCATATCTTCATTATAATTAATATTATATCTGTATACGTTTAATGACCAACCTACATTTGGTTTAAATGGTAGACCTGACTGACCACAATAACGTGTTCCTCTACCAATAACTTGTGTATTTTCTGCTTTTGTTGTTAATGGTTCTAAAATATGCATATATTTTACATCAAATACATCAATGCCTTCTTTAAATCCAGAATCTAAAATTATAAAACGCATATTAGAACCATTTACATTTTCAGGGCGTTTATTCATTTTAGCCATCATATTTTTTTTTAAACCAACGGTTAATGGTTTTTGATAAACAGTTGATGTTGTTAATAAACCAAAAGTATAGTTAGATTGAGGTAAATTATTTACAAATTTACCTTTATTATATACCAGCTGGTATTCATTAGCTATTAATGATGATGCTACCATTTTAGCACCATTTACACCTGTAACATCACTATATATAATGTGTTTATAATATTTACCATCATTACTCATATCTTCAGCATCTAGCTCTTTTATTTTATTTAACATTGCGTGAATTTTAGGTGACATTAATGGTAAATCTTGTAAAATATCTTCTCTATTGAATTTAGCTGAATCAAACTTATGATTTGGTTTTACATGAGCCCACGTACTTGTATTTCTAATACATATAGCTTCTTTTGGTATTTTACTCATATTCTATAATTATAGCATATAATTTATATAGACGTTGCTCTTTTTTTGCTTGTTTTTGATATACTTGAAGAACTACTTATTTTTGAAAAATTAGGTTTGTATGGTTGTCACTTATAGCTTTTTTGTAATATTTAATAAATAAACTAAATTATATATGTTTCGTTTTTAAAATAAATTAATTAGCTATTTGATTTGACAGATTTATCACATTTATCAAGCCATAATAATATATTAGTTTTATTTATAGGATGTTTATTTGATTTACTTAATATTATATCACTATTACTTGATTTTGAACTAGACAATTTTATTATCATTCAATATATAAAAATTAATCAATATAATATTATAACATTTCTTGAAAATGGTAAAGCATCCAGAAATTAAATTAGAAAAAATAACAAATATAATAAATAAATATAAAACTCCTGAATTACAAAGATTACTTGATAATAAACATATTGAAGATATGATTACAGACCAAATTAATGAATATAATACAAACAGATATTTTTCAATGTTGCAAACGTTTACAGTTGCATACATTGAAGAGGATAAAATTGGATATTTATTAGATGGTCAGCATAGATTAATAGCCTTTGCTGAATTAAATGACAGAGGATATAGTATTACTAATGTTATAGTACCACTGGTGATATATTATGTAAATAATTATAGCGAAGTTGAAGAATATTTTAATAAAATTAATAAAAACTCTCCAATTAAACCAATTGGAAATATAGTTAATTTTGATAGAGATTTGGCACAGTCATTATTTAGTAAATTTACACGGGCATATATTCACCAAGATAGGGAAAATACACGATGTCCCAATATATCTTATAAATGTATGCTTGACAATATTAAGGTAAGAGATTTTAAAGGTAAATTAGCACAACACAATAAAGGTATTAAAGATGTATATAATATAATTATTGAAATTAATGATTATTTAGATAGTATTGCTGATAATCAGATAAATCCGGTTGATAATAATAAATTTAAAAGTTGTAAAAAGAAAGCCATCAACGAAAAATGTGACGTCTGTTATTTATCTATATTTAGTAATTTTGAATGGTTAGATTTAGCACTATATGCATTGATAAATGATAAAAAAATCAAAGATATATGTAATGATTTTTTGCGAGATATAGATAAAAATAAAAAAAGGGTTAAGATAACAAACGAATTGAAAATACAAATTTGGAAAAAAATAACAGCAAATCAATGTGATAAAGGTATTTGTTATACATGTAATGGAGAACTATATTTCAATAAAATGGAATGTGGACATATAGTAGCTCATGCACTTGGTGGTAAAGCAACATATGATAATATGATGCCAGTTTGTAAAAATTGTAATTTAAAAATGGGTACAATGAACTTAGATGAATATAGAAGGTTGAAAAATATTTCCCCATTATTGTAAAAATTGACATATTAGTTATCTATTAAATATTATATTATGTTGAATAAACTAATTAAAAATCTCATCGTTGCTATTCTGATTAGCAAATGTTATTGTGAAAAAGTTAAATTGAGAAGATGTATGAGTTGTCCAATAATTACTGATAAAATGCTAATTGAACATAAAAAAACAACTAAAATACATAATTATGATAATTCCAATGAAGAAAAATATAACAAATGCAAAACAAATGTGTTACAAAAAGATTACACTAAAATTGTAAATAAAAGAAAAGAAAAATTTATTTATCTCCGCAATCGCGAAAGATATAATTTTAAATAACTATAATATAGTCTTTCTCAAAACTAGTTCTTTTGATATTAAGAGATTTACAACGTTTAAATTGTTTATTACTATATATATTTAAATTTAGATAAGATTTCCCACGTAAATCATTATATATATTCAATGAATTTATTTTTATCGGTTTAATCATATAACGTCTTTTAATTGAGTGCCATAATTTTATACATGATAATTCATGGTCATAAGTCTCAGGGTTTTTATTATTCATTATAGATATATTATATATATATCTTTTAAATAAAAAAATTGATTAATTATATATCTAATTTATCTAATAATATGCCTGGCATGTTTATTAGAATTCGTAGAATGCATAAAGAAAAAGTGAGAAAAAGACTTAACGATATTGTATATAAATATTATAAATTAAAACTTATTGAATATTACAAAAATATCATTTGTTAATATTTTGCTTTATTATAACTCTTATTAAATTGATATGTAATATCATGTTTTTGGAATGTGAATGATATTCTACTATTTTTATTTTTTGTTTAAATTTTAATTCATAATAGTTAATGTCTAAATATAAATTAGAATAAAAAAATAACACACAAATAATATATAATCTTTTGTTGAGAATTGCTGTGTGTATCCTATACAGAATACTAACCTTTCCGAAGAGAGATTATTTACATAATTGTTGAGAATTGCTGTGTGTATCCTATACAGAATACTAACCTTTCCGAAGAGAGGTTATTTACATAATTGTTGAGAATTGCTGTGTGTATTCTATACAGAATACTAACCTTTCCGAAGAGAGATTATTTACATAATTGTTGAGAATTGCTGTGTGTATTCTATACAGAATACTAACCTTTCCGAAGAGAGGTTATTTACATAATTGTTGAGAATTGCTGTGTGTATTCTATACAGAATACTAACCTTTCCGAAGAGAGATTATTTACATAATTGTTGAGAATTGCT
>Ga0209666_1000263_pt1 | contig 41484 bp, 40 predicted proteins | sample SaaInlV_125m_DNA_FD_184679 | JGI IMG/M metagenome (GOLD analysis project Ga0209666, IMG submission 184679) | Marine microbial communities from expanding oxygen minimum zones in the Saanich Inlet - Saanich Inlet SI037_S3LV_10m_DNA (SPAdes)... | ecosystem: Environmental > Aquatic > Marine >...
GATGAAGATATTATAGTTGTTTCAGATTGTGATGAAATACCTAATTCAGAATTACTAAATAAAATTAAAAATGGTAATATAATTATTGATAAAGATATATTATATGGATTAAATATGGATTTTTATTATTATAATTATACATGTAAACAAGATATACTATGGAATAAAGGCAAATTATTAACATATAATAAATATAAATCGTCATTATTAAATGATGAAATAAGAAAATTAGAATATATCAGAAAGTCTAATGGCGATAAATTAATACAAAATGGTGGATGGCATTTATCTTTTTTTGGTGATAAAAATTTTATAGTTAATAAGATTAAGAATTTTGCACATCAAGAACATAACAATGATAAATGTATTAATGATATTGATACAAATGTTAATAATAATAAATGTATATTTGATCGGCGACAATTAAAAAATATTAAAATAGAAAATAATTATAATTTGCCCAAAAATTATAGGATTTTGATTTAAAAGATAAGTTATATTTATTATAAAGTTGTTAAAATGTCAATAATTAAACGTTACGTTACATTATGTGATAAAGACGTAAAATATACTGCTGTTGGTTTAGTATGTGGATGTGCTGGATCTTACTATAGTGTATATGCAAATGAACATACAAGTAGGATAATGCAAGGTGACTTTTCCAATGAAAGATTATTGCAACTACTTTATACAAATATTTTGGCAATGATTACTACATCTTTACGCGGTACGTGTTTCGCATATTCACAAAAATGTATGAATGTTAGATTGCGTAAAATTATATATAATAAGATTATTAATCAAGATACTAAATATTATCAGATAACACCTGTGAGTAGTTTACTTGAATGTATTAATAATGATGTAAGAATAGTATCAGATTTAATTTCTTTAAATATAAATGTAATTTCAAGATCTTCTATACATATTGTGGCGACATTATGGTTATTGAGCAATATTTCATGGAAACTTACTTTTACTGCTTGTATATTAATACCTCTCAATCTATTAATATCAGAATTATATGACAAATTGCACAAATATTATATGGAAGGAATCGAAGATCTAAATAAAAATGTCAATACATATACCCATGAAACTATATCGCATATATCCGTAATCAAAACGTATGCGAACGAAGATAAATCAAATAATAAATATGTAAATTTATGTAATCAAATCAATAATTACAATACTAAGGAATCAATGCTATATGGTATTAACTTGTTATTTATAAGTAATATTCCTACTTTAACAACTATAGCTATTATTTTAATTGCTAGATATTTAGACACTACAAATGGATTAGTTACATTTATTTTACATAACCAAAGTTTATATGATCACATTAAAGCAATTATTCATTTTAAAAACGAATTTATTAAATGTAGAGAACCTTATAAGCGTGTTATTCAAATACTAGATAAAAATGTAGACACAAAAGGTTATTATATACCAAAAAATAATATAGAAGGAAATATAGAGTTTAAGGCAATTGATTTTAAATATGAAAAGGCAGATGAATATATATTGAAAAAATTTGATTTCACTATAGAATCTGGTAGTAAAATTGCTATAATAGGCGAATCAGGATCGGGTAAAAGTACACTAGCGAAATTATTGATGGGTATTTTGTCGCCTGAAAATGGGAATATATATATTGATGAAACAGATGTAAAAATTTACGATAATAAATGGCTTAAAAATAAAATAGGATATGTGGCACAAGATAGTGTATTATTTAGTGATACTATTGCAAATAATATTGCTTATGGGATTGATGAAGTAACACAAGAAGATATTGAAAATGCTGCCAAACAATCGAATGCGCATAATTTTATTATGAAACTGCCGAATAAATACGAAACTAAATTAGAAGGAACGGAATTGAGTTCACTATCAGGTGGTCAAAAACAACGCATATCAATAGCAAGGGCACTTATACGAAAACCAAAAATATTAATTTTTGACGAAGCCACATCGGCGCTAGATCCTAATTGTGAGGAATTAGTGCAAAATACTATTAAAGAATGCTTTAAAGATAGTAAAATAACTATTATTATAATAGCTCATAGAAAATCTGCATTAGAATTAGCTGATAATATTTATAAATTCGAAGATTCAAAATTAATAAAAGTAAAGTAAAAGTATCCTTATATTATTAGAATAAGTTAGATGAATATTAAATTCATAACTAAATTACCTTATAATAGCAATAATATAATAAAGATATGTTCTGTCAAATCTGCTAATAGTATAGTAGTTAATAATTATTTAGATATTATAAAATTATCTGCAAACATCGAAACTATAATTAAGTATAATCCGAATATTAATAATACAAATATAATTTTTGATATTAGTAAATTAAGTACAAGATTAATTGACGTTTTTATATACAGAATAGCACAAGGGTTATATAGTTTTAATAAATATAAAACAAAAAAAACTATTAAGAACATTCAATTCTTTAGTGGAAAATATAATAAAAAGGGGCAAAATATTATCAATATAGTTGAATCTGCAAACTTTGCTAGAAATTTGATAAACGAGCCATCAAACAAAATGGTACCCAATACATTTGCAAATTATATTAAAACTCTTTTTAAAAGCAAAAGTAATGTTAATGTTAAAATATTGAATAGTGATGACATTTCTAGATTGAAATTGAATTTAATAAATGCAATCGGAGGATATTCGAAAAATAAGCCAAATATGGTAATATTAGATTATAAACCAAAGAATTACAGAAAAACTATATGTATTGCTGGAAAAGGTGTAATGATTGATACTGGTGGATACTCAATTAAAAGTGTTAAAGGTATGAATAATATGCATATGGACAAGGAAGGTGCGTGTATTAGTGTCAGCTTATTCAGTAATCTAGTTAGCAATAAAAACAAAAATAGAATAATATGTTTATGTCCATTAGTAGAAAATATTATATCGAACGAATCTCTAAAACCGCGAGATATAGTTACAGCATATAATGGTCAATCTGTAGAAATAGTAAATATTGACGCTGAAGGTAGATTAATATTAGCAGATACATTATCATATATATGTAAATATTATAAACCTAATTATATAATTGATATAGCCACATTAACAGGATCAGGAAAATATTGTCATACAAGTTTTAGTTATTTTACTACAAATGAAAGATTATCTAAATATGCTATAAGTAGTTCAAAAGAATTAGGTGAAAATATTTTGAGAATACCAAAATGGGTTGAATATATGGAATATATTAAATCTGATATTGCTGATGTCAAAAATAGTAATTATAATTGTGATAAATCTGAGGATTTAATGGCAAGTTTGTTTTTAATGAATTTCATTGAAAAAAAATATAGAAATAATTGGATACATTTTGATATAAGAATGATTGGTCCTATAAATAGGTTGAATGTAGCAGAGGGTTATGGTAGTATATTAAAGATAATCAACAAGATATAAGTATAATACTTATTAATATAAATAAAAATGAATAAAGTAGGTATTCATGTACATTCAGGATTGGGTAATCAACTATTTATGATTTTTACTATGCTTTCTTATTATTATAATAATTGCACGGATTATATTCTATATCAAAAAACGATGGATTTTAAAACTGAAAGATATTATTGGGACTATATGTTTAAAGAACTAAGTAACAAAGTGGAAGATACTTGTAATATTAAAGATAAATATGAGGAAAAAGAATATCATTATAATGAAATACCTATTATAGATAATGATATAGTCCTAAAAGGATTTTTTCAAAGTTATAAATATTTTGATAATAATATAAATAAAATAAAAACACTATTAAATTTCGATAAAAAAATATCAGATGTGAAAGAAGAATATCCTGAATATTTTAATAGAAAAACTATTGCCCTTCATTTTAGGATAGGCAATTATTATAATTTGCAAAATTTGCATCCAATACAAAAAATAGAATATTATTTAAACGCTTTCAAAGAGTTGAAAAATCATATTAATATTAAAGAGTATAATATACTGATATTTTGTCAGGAATGTGATAATAATATAGTAAATGAATATGTCAAATATATTAATATTAATTATAAAAATTTGCATTATAAAAAAGTAGCAGATAATATACCAGATTGGAAACAACTTCTACTAATGGCATCATGTGATAATTATATTATTGCAAATAGCACTTTTTCTTGGATGGGAGCATATTTATCGTCTAATAAAAATGCGATAGTAATATCGCCACAAAAATGGTTTGGGCCATATTATAAAAATAATAAATTAGATGATTTGAGGCCGAAACATTGGAAAATAGTCGAATAAATTTATAATAAATCATAAATATGTTTAATTTCGACCGAATATTCAGTGGAAGGTGTTTCCAGAATAATTATAGAATTATATTTGTTTAGTTTGCTGATAAAATCGTCAACTTCTTTATTAGATATTTTACCATTTAAGAGTACAGCGTGTCTATCCTTTTTATCACCTTTATTAACTTCGCTATTATTAAAGTGTATTAATGTTACGTCGACTTGGCAATTATATAAAATATTCATAGCTTCAACTAGACTATAGCCCAATGCCCATGTATGGGCAGTATCAAAGCATATCCCCAAATATTTTTGCTGTTGTTTTGTAAAACTATTGAGAAAATCAGTGAAATCTTTTAAATCTGTTAACAATTCTGTACCTTGTCCTGCAGGCGTTTCAATAATCAGTCTTGTATTTAGCTTATTCTCTATCATATAAGATAATATATAATTAATCGCAGTTTTCATATTTTCGAGACCTTTTTCATTTGTTAATTTAACATGTTTGCCAACATGTAATACAACACCATCGGAACCGATGATATTCGATATATCTAATTGATTAATAATAGATTGAATCCAATAGCATTTTTCAATTGGCATAGTTCTTTTATCATGTTTGAAATCATTTGCAACATTAATGATGTAAGGAGAATGTATAACTAATTTAAAATCATGTTTTTTTAAATAGTCTTTAATTACTTTAGATATACTTTCATATTTTTTTAAATCAGTTATGTTAGTGCTTCTAGGATTTGACGCAAATATTTGCAGAGCATTACCACCGGCAAGTCTAATATTTTCCATAGTTTTCAATATAGTTTTGTCTTTGTTAATGTGAGCTCCAACATATTTAATAGTCATTAGTTTAATAATAAATATTAATATAAAATCAATTTTTATATATAAAAAATGATATATACTTACTTAAGTATTATTACACTATTATCATGAATGATATTGAAATAATAAATAAAACCGAGAGTTTCGTAAAACAATGTATGGATAATTATGATGATTCGCATAATTTCAATCATGCACTTAGAGTGAAAAATTTAGCAATTAAAATAGCAAAAAGCGAGAATATGAGCATTGAAGAAATATTTGAAATAACGATTGCGGCATTAGTTCATGATGTCAGTGATCACAAATATAAATCCGAAACAAGTCAGGAAAATATATTAAAAACATTTTTCAAGGGATTGCTAAGAGAAGAAATAGCAGATAGAGTCGTCTATCTAGCATGCAATGTTAGCTTATCAAATGAAGTCAATAGTATAACAAGAAATATATCTTATAATTTAACAAAACAATTAGTAGTAATTAGAGATGCGGATAGAATAGAATCACTTGGGGCAATGGGTATATCGAGATACTATATGTATGGTATAGTAAATAGAAATAGTAATATCCAAAATATAGTAGAAAATATCGAGCAGAGAACTAACATTTTAATAAAATCTATAAAAACAACATTAGGAAAAAAAATAAGTGAAGATAAATACAAAATCGTAAAGATATTTATAGAAGATTATTATGACACTATACACAATTATCATAACTATTAGTAAACGTACGCGTATATGTTTTAAAAGGGCCTTTTTTACATTCTCCTAATAAAGAACTATCGCATTTAGAATAATCTATAGTCCCTGATTGGGTAGAATTCGTTTTTGCTTTTGATTGATAATTAAACAACATACCAGAATGAATGCTATTTTTATATATATCCGAAATATTATACTGATCTACCCAATTACCTTTATCATATATTGGTCTTTTAAATATGCAAGTCTTTTTGTCTACAAAAAATCCTTTATTTAAAATACTTTCCTTGGTTTTTATATTATAAACATCTTTGTCATAACCGCAATTAAATTCACATTTCTCCATTTGAATTTTATCTATAAAGTTTCTATTTTGATTATCTGTATAAGTTTTAGACAGATTATACATATTTTTACATGATTCCAAAGAACTTAAATCTTTCATATTATAATCATTTTCATGTTCTAATAAATAATATTTATCCATATTTTCTATTTAATTAAAATAAAAATAATATTATATAATAATGATATATAATCTAAAAGAATCAAATAAAAACGAAATTAGTGAAATATTAAAAAAATATGATAAAATTAATATAATATATTATTATTCTAATTATTGCATATTTTGCAATTTATTTAAACCATTGTGGAATAAAATAAAAACAAAATATAAAAAAAATATTAAAGTTAATATAATAAATGTAGAATATGGCGATTTTGGACATTTAAAATCAAAATATAAAAGAAACGTCAGGGGATTTCCCACCATAATAAAATATAATAACAAGAAAAAGCGAGAATATAAAGGGTCTAAATCATTTAAAGATTTAACAGAATTTATAAAAAAATAATTTAAGGATATATTAGTATAAATAAGTATTAATGGAAGAAGCTACATCACTAGTTGAAGACATAATTAACGAAGAACGTATTGAACCATCAAAAGAAGAATTAGAATCATTTAAAAATTTGGTGAATGATTGGTTTAAATATGATGATCAAATCAGAAAATTACAGATTGCAATGAAAGAGCGCAAAAATTACCAACGAGTTTTAAACTCAAAAATAGAGCAATTCATGTTTAATTATAAATATAATGATTTAAATACACAACATGGTAGAATTAAAACTAATGTAAAAGAGTGTAAAGTGCCAATTAAAATGAATGATATTAAAACAAAGATAATGCAATATAATAATTTATCTGGCGAAGAATTGCTAAAAAGAATTTTCGAAGAAGATAGAGAAACTATATTAAAAAAAAATATAAGAAGAATAATACCAAAAGTATCATTGACTATATAAATATGCATTCACATTCCTTATTTTTATGAATAGTGCTTCTAATATCATCATATTCGTATGATGTAGAATAAAAGGCATTTTTAATATTATTTTTAATAATAGTATCTTGACAATTGGGACATGGGCGCGAATATTTCAACGGATTATTTAAACTTTTTGGGCCGATTCTCACAACATATATATCACATTCCTGTAGAATATGTTTTTGCTTTTTTTTGATACGCGAAATAGCAGATACTTCAGCATGAATACTAAATGTGCCCATATAGTAATTATAACCAGTTGCAATTATTCTATCTCTATGGACTATTACCGCACCATGTTTATGGGGATACATAGGAGATTTCTCTGCAATTTTTGCTGCAATACTTAGATATTCTTTTTGCTTTTCATTAGATAATTTCGGCTTCATACTATCATTACATTCAAAGTATTTAGAAGTAAAACATCCCAAACTTTTTTCATCAAAACTAATATAATCTTCTTTGTATTTCTTCCTTCTTATTTTGGACTCGATAGAACTACTCAGTGCATTTCGTACATCAACCATTATAACTATATTTTATATAGTAATAAAATATATCATACTTACTTATCAATTTTTTATAAAATAATATTATTTTTATAATTGATATGTTATATAGATATTCAAGACCTTCTCGTAGATGATGTACTAGCATGTGATAAAAAATAGGATTTATTAAATGAAAGCAAGTCGGATTTATTTAATTTAGAAGCTAATCCGTCAATATTATAACGCAGATATATATTATAATAACGCGAATCAAAAGAGTAAAATCTTGTAAAACCATTTATATCAAAACTTATTTTAATAAATTGAATTTTATTAGCAGTTGATTGTGATAATCTTCCACCACTATTTTCAAAACATATTTTTTCAATTTTGAAATTATGAAAGCTATCTATAAAAAATGCAAAATGAACACTTTTTTTTATACTATTTTTTGATTTAATTAATATACCGAATAATTGAGAAAAATCCTGTATATTAATATTCAATTGCTTAAATTTCGTTAAAGTACGTTCGGTAAAGTTTTTTTTATAATTATTATATAATAATTTTAAATTATCTTGAAAGTGTAGTCTATTTTGACTTAAAACTTTAAAGTGCAAAGATTGTGTTATTTCTTCTAAGTGATTTTCAATAGTATAGCTACTGCTTAATCTCAATGTGCAATCAGACGAACTTCTACCAATACTATATGGTTTAAATAAATATGATCTTCCTGAAGATGAATTCATATTATCTATCTAATTAATATTTAATAAAAAAAGAAACTATTTATTTGCCTTTAGGTTTCTTGCCTTTAGGTTTCTTGCCTTTAGGTTTCTTGCCTTTAGGTTTCTCGCCTTTAGGTTTCTTGCCTCCTTTTGCTAAAAAGTCTTGATTCGTATTGAAAAATGGGTCTTTATTTGGTACTAAATTAATACTACTAGATCTTTCTACTATACTTTTACTTATTATTGGATCCTTATTTGATTTTGATACCGAATTGCTTATTTTGATAGTTGATATATTAGAAAGTTTTAGAGGGTCGCTTTTTTTGGTATAATGAAATTTAAGAGAACTGAATCCTGGTGGAATATCATAAGGTTTAGGAGAAAAGCCATCGCGTTTTTTAAAAAGTTCATAATCCTTATTATAAACAAATGATAAAGATTTTATTTTTTTACTGGAAGAAAATGAAAGCGAATAATTACGTATAGTTACATCATTATAAACTCTTTTAAAACCATTTGGATATGTTGCCACTATAATATAACTTGTTTCAGTATTTATGTCTTTTTGCTTTACGTGACTTCCTTTAGTTATTTTAGATTCTGTTAAAATATTTGGTTTAAGCTTTCTTTTTTTATTATATTTATTTAATACATTGAATAAATTATTGAGTAATTTTTTAACAGGTAATTTACCACCTGTTATATTGGCCATAGTTCTAATATATATACATATTATTATCAAGGCAATTCATGATCATAACATAAATTGTGTACATATAAAGATTCTGTTCTACCCACGCGTTGTGCACGTCCAATTGCTTGCTGTTTATCAATATCCATCGAATGTAAAATTATAACATCTGTAGCACAACTTATATCAATCCCGGATCCAGCATGTTGTGTTGTTAATAAAATAACATTAATATCTCCTTTTCGAAATTTATTTAAAATATTCATCATATGCGATGTGTTTCCCTTCAATGAAGAATACGATATATCATCTGCCTTTAATTTATCAATAATTTTAGTAAATGAATCTACGCGACTAAATACTATATATTTACCCTTTTTATTATTTTTGATAATTTCCAATAAGGTATCTTCCTTTGTTAATACACCTTTACCAATTAGAGAAAAATTATTTTCAATAACTTCATTTTCAACTTTATTAGGTACTATTGCTGTTAAATTTTCCGTACTAGCTATTTCACATCTACATTCAGGGCATTTTTTTGTAACACTATTAATATTATTCAAATATTGTATTAAACAACTACCGCAAAAAATATGTGTACAATCAAGTAATATTGGATTTGTTATATTATCTAAACAAATAGCACAAGTCTTATTTTTAATTTCTGTAATTCTTTCAGTTAAATCTTTTAATTTGTTTTCTAGTGTTTTTAGCTCAATATCAATATTTTTAATTTTAGTAGCTTTTGATTCACTAGAAATATCTAATTCCATAATATAATCTCTCTCTCTTTGTTTATTATATATCGATTTATTCATATCTGCACAAATTAATGTGACTATACCTTCCTCAGTGTCATTTTTACCCCCTAATTCTTTGATTGCACCTGAAATATCATTGGCATTTATTTTTTCTAAAACACTTTGATTAATATAATTTTTTATCGCTTTTAAATATTTAGACATTTTACATAAATAATAATTTTCTGTCATTGCAGGTATCTTAAAGCTTTCCCTTACGAAATTTCTATCACATTTAACAAGCAAATAATCAATATATTCCTCCTTAAGTATGTCTTTAATATTGTAATATTGTGAATAAGGAGATGATGAATATCTATCACATACATTCATATACGTACCGCTTATTAACCAAATAAACAAATAGTTAAAAATTTCTATTTTATTTATTATATCATGGCACTCGTCAATAATAATACGCTTCCATTTATTAATAAAGTTGTTTTTGCAATAATAAAAATTCAAAAATTTATTTAAAGTTGTATTTTTAATCAAAACAACATCATATTGATTGAAATAATCTATAATTTCCTGTTCGCCATTTGATGTATATTCTGGTAAATATTTTTTCATAAATATTAGACTATCGATCGCGAGGTATTTCAAGTTAGTACTATGTTTTAATGTTTTTTCCCATTGAACATATACGGGTCCGCGCGGTACTATAATTAATGTACTACTTATCATATCAAAGATATTGGGAGTTTTTTTATTACTTGATACTGCAGTAAAATAATTATAAGCTTTATTACTATGATAGCTATTTATCATAACATCGTTTATATGAATATTATTTAATGGATTATGTGCAATTATTGATAGTGCTGTTAATGTTTTACCATAACCTACTATATCACCTAGCACTCCAATATTAGTTGAAATTTTAATTTCTTCAGGTTCATTACTATATTTTTTAATATTATACTTTATTGAACCAATATTTTCCATATGAACGGCTTTATATAAACAAGCCAATTGATGTGGTTTAAGTGTTTTTAAAATATTTTTAGGTTGTTCACATCGAGGTGATGATGAATCAATTTCATTATTATAAACTATGTCAGAATTTATTGACATTTAACTTACCTACTTATATATAATTATATTTTATATATATTTTTTAACAAAATAATTATGAAAACGATATAAGCATTTATAAATAACATTAAAATATGGATATAGAAAATAGTGTAGTAAAACAACAAAACGCGGAAGCGCCAAAATTAAAAAAAGTAATATTTGCTTTACCTGGAGATAATTTCAGCTCTAAATTTTTAATATCGTGGACATCGACCATTAGCAAATTATGGGATATGCGCAAATATGATATAATGATTTCGCCGTCAACGGGATCCTTTGTATCTTTTGTTAGAATGCATACATTGGGCTTAGATACATTAAGAGGCGAAGAACAAAAACCTTTTAATAACCAAGATTTTGATGTTTGGATTACAATTGATAGTGATATAGTTTTTACACCAGAACAAGTAATCGAACTTATAGAATCTACTGAAGAACATCCTGTAGTGGCGGGAATGTATAGAATGGCGGATCTAACAAATTATGCTTTTGTAAAAGACTGGGATACAGAGCATTTCAAAAAGAATGGGGCCTTTAAATTCATAACACCAAATGAAATAGAATTATGGAAAAAAGAAACTGAATTCAAATATTTCCCAGTTGTATATTCTGGTATGGGTTTTATGGCAGTTAAAAAGGAAGTATTTGATAAAATTAAATATCCATACTTTGATTCCGAAGCCGAAATCATCAAATGTGATGATGGCAAAATCATAAGAGATATTTGTAGTGAAGATGTCGCATTTTCAAAAAATATTAACAAAGCAGGAATTCAAATTATGATTAATACTAATATACGTGTAGGGCATATTAAACCACTTATTATTTAATTTTTTTATTATATATTATTAAATGGATATTTTATCTTTACTTTATAATAATTTTAATATATATTCACCGGCATTATTAGTAATATCATACATTGGATACTATATGTTAAGTAATTCATTATTTATAATAGTACTATTATTAATAGGAATATTTATTGGTTTTTATCTTAACAATATTTTAAAAGAAAAATTAAATTATATTTCTAATTTATTTTGATAATTTTTTAACTTTTTTATCTTTTTTATCTTTTTTATCATCGTCGCTGCTTTCGTCGCTGCTTTCGTCATTATTATCATATTCTTCTTTTTGGTCTTCTTTTTTTTCGCTTTCTCTAGAATAATTATTGAGTTCAGATAATCTTTCCCTTCTGAGACTATTCATATTATTTTTTTGATTTATTTCTTCTTGTGTTTCATTTAACAAAACATTATCAATTTCATGTTGTTGTTTTAATTTTTGTTCTTCGCTACTAAGTCTTTCATCTTCCATTTTTAATCGTTCTTCTTCTTGTTTTATTTTTTCTTCTTCGAGTCGTAAACGCTCTTCTTCTTGCATTATTCTTTCTTCTTCTGCACGTAAACTTTCTTCTTCGATACGTTTTTCTTCTTCTTGTTTTTTAATTAATTCTTGACGCATTCTTTCTTCTTCTTGTTGTTTTTCTAATGTAGCTTGCGCGCGTATTCTTTCTTCTTCTTGAAGTCTTTCTAATTCAGCCTGTTGTTGTTGTCTTTTTTCCTGCTGTTGTCTATTTAATTCCATTTGTTGTCTTTGTTTTTCTTCAACTTGCTTTTGTATTTCTATTTGTTGACTTTGCTTATCTTGTAATAATCTTTGTCTTTCTTCAATATTTCTTTGTCTTTCTTCGAAATTCTCAACATTTACCGCAGATTCTTTTTTATCAGTTCCAAATAATCCAACGGGGAAAAAGCTATAGTTGTCATCATCTGCCTTAGGTGCCCCCGTGTTATTATTTACGGCATTTTGTGATATTTTTTCAATATTAGTATTAACAGGTTGAGCAGTTTGATTAACAGGTTGAGCAGTTTGATTAACAGGTTGAGCAGTTTGATTTTCTATTATGGTTTCTTCTGGGGCTGATGTCATAAACCAATATATAATTCCAAATATAAATATTAATAACACAAAGACACTAATTGCAACCAATACCCATTTAAATTTGCTCATTATATCGTCGGCTTTGCTTTCATCAATTTCTTCATCATTATCATTATCATTATCATTATCATTATCATTATCATTATCATTATCATTATCATTATCATTATCATTATCATTATCATTATTTTCTTCATTACTGATAATTAAATCATTGTCATGTATTGAAGTAATAGTATTGCTATCTTCGTTTCTTGAACTAATTAAATCATCTAATCTCTCGTCAAAAGAATCACTATTATCATCGTTAGTAAATTGCTCACGTAAGGATAATAACAATCTAGTTGCAGGATCTTGCTTATTATTATCATTTATTTTTGGTTTGGACGCCATTATACTAACTACTCTATATTAATATATCAATAAAAATTATATGATTTTCTCTACAATTTATTAGATACATGATATAATGGATTTAATAAAACCAATATATGTTAAAAGATGGTTAAATGATTTAAAATATATTAATTACGTATTCGATGTAAATAAAGATAATAAGTATGACTCAAATACTATAGTAATAAATGAGTATATATTTCAAGATAATAATTATGAAGATGCATTCAATAAAATAGTATTCTATATACTTAAATACGATAAAGATGTAGAACTACCTTTTTATTTTTGGGATCAAGAAAATTTAATGTATGAATTCAATGAAATAAAATGGCCTGGATATAATATAAACCCATTTAAATCGAAGGATAGAGATTCCGAGGCATTAAATGAGCCTTTAAATATAACTGCAAAAAATAAGTTATTACAAAAAACAAATATAAATTTAGTATTTTACAATGATTTCAAATATAATATTAAATATTACTTTAATAATTCATTAAAACTCCAAGATTTTAATAAAAAGGTTAAAGATGTAATTAAGAATGAAGATAAAATAGTTAAATTATATAATAAAGTTGTTAAAAATACTAAGATAACTTTGGAGGAATATAATGATATATTATTTGAATCTAAAATACATAACTTAGAATCATTAATGCAACTATTTGATAAATTAGATACAAATGATAAAATGCAGATAATACAATTTGCAAAAAATGAAAACAATGCAATATATAAACTTTGCAAAAAACATACCTTTATTTCTGAAAAAGAACTATCATTTATATTTAATATCAGCAACTTAAAAGAAGAATCTCTTAATATTTATTATAAAAGTAAAAATAACAAATTATCCATATTTACAGATGGTACTATTGATATAAATTTTAAATACCCAATTGATAACGGAAATAAATGGGATAAAATTACAAGTGATAAAAAAGAATTTATTACTTACATCAACGAATATGTTGATAATAAACTAATATTCACTGAAAAAGATATTAATTTACGTCTTAAATATATGGTTGATAATATTGATTACCCAACATTATTGAAAAAAATAGGTATATATTCTAATGTTTTTGAAGCTATTATATTCAAAAATGATAAAAAAAGAAATAGTGGCTATTATATTTATAAACGTGTAAATGATATATTTAATAATAATTTCGACGTTACTGCATATGTTAAATCGCGTTTAATAGTAGGTCTATCTGAAGATGAAATAGTAAAAGAATTAATGTCATTTGGGTATAATAAAACAGAATCAATTAATATTATAAAAGATGAATTGAAATTAATAGGGGATATCGGTTTTAACAATTTAGATAAAAATCCTAATATAATTGAAGGAACTTATATAGTTGTCAAAAAAAGCGGTTCGGGTTTTGAAATAGACATTAAAAATTGCAAATCACATATTGAACTTGATAATATTAAATTTTGGTTAACAAAAATTATCGAAGATACACGAGATAATGCTAAAAAGACATTACCTGAACCTGTTATTAAAAAAGAAAAGACACCACCTCCTCCAAAAAAACAAAGCTCATCGTCCTCCTCAAATAAAAATGATGGCGAAGACGAAGATTTTGGTGATTTTTCTAAATTTGATGGAGGTGGAGGAGGTAAAAATGATATATACAAAAATTATTTAATTAATAGATTGAGAAATGCTGATAAAGAGTTATATCAAGATAAAAATAAATCTCGTAAATGCCAAAGAGAACATCAACCTGTCGTATTATCTAAAGAAGAGTACGATGAGCTAAAAGCTAAAGATTATGATAAATTATTAGATAATGTTATAGAATATGGAAGCAATCCAAATATCAAGAATTATTACACATGTCCTAGATTATGGTGTCCCGCGAGCAAAATACCTCTAGATGACACAAAGGAAAATCCAAAGTGTCCAGGTGAAAATGAAGAACCAATGAATATGAACAAAGATATGAAAAATTTAAATAAGCCTAGATATGTTTATTTAATAAAAAATATTATTTTACCTTGTTGTGGTAAGAAAAAACCAAAAGATGAACCAATATCAGAAAAAAAGGTTTCTGATAAACAAGCAAAAGTTAGTTATGATGATAAAAATTATATTATGAATAAAGTTCCATTGCCTTACAAAAATAGATATGGAGATATAATTAATGAGTTATATAAAATATTAAAGCCAGATGAGTACGATGAATATACAAAGCATTGCTTAAGTCCAAATAATATCAATAAAAAAGAATGTATACTTAGAAAAAGTATATTAGATATTAAAGATATACCATTTAAATATGATAATATAATAAATGTTGTATCATTTTTACTTGGTAAAACGAAGAAAGAATTCATCAACGATGTTATAGACAAATTAGACATTTTAACATATTTATCTTTAGACAACGGAAATGTATGCAAAGACTTTGTTGATATAAAACCAATAATATATGAAGAAAATGAAGAATTATATCAGAAATTTATAACTCATATGAAAAAATTTAATTCGGTTAAATTAGATATTCCCAACATTTCCGATGACTCCAAAGAAGATAATTATAAGAAATCCAGACTTCTTTATATATATAAATCCTATTTAAAATTTATAAAATATTTGTCTTCCGATGACTTTCCATATGATAAAGGTATAGTTTACTTAAATTCTCTCGTTGCAATATTATATAATAAATTAATATTAATGTGGGATATTGAAAAAACACAGGATAATATTCAAATTAATGTAGAATGTCCTTATTTTGTAAGAAATCAAGATTTAATTCAATATTTAGACACAAGTCCTAAATTTATTATGATAATAAAAGAAAATAACTTTTATGAACCAATAATTTCAAGATCTGTGAACATGAAACAAGATAAAAAAACATTCGATTTAAATCAGTATCCTGTAGTAAAAAATATATTAGATAATTGTTATAATACCGAATACTTAAAAGACTATGAAATTAGTATATTTGCAAATAAAGAAAATATTAAAATACTAAATAAAATATTACGAGAACATACCGAGTTTTTCAATTTTGAAACATTAATAATTAATACAGATTATACTATTGATAAAATAATATTAAAAAATAATACTATATTAAAATTCAAACCACAATCTATAGTTGTACTTTCCTTTTTAATTAAAGAATTTAAGATTAAAAGTGTTGTATTCTTTGAAGACATCAAAAACCAAGAGCTTAATATCAAATTAAATAAAGATAATTATGCTAAATTTAAAGAACAAATTGATAAAATAAAAGAACTAGGGTTTGTACTTGAAATTGGTGACAATATCATTGATACAAAAGAATTAATGAGAAATAAAATTAATATAGTTGACGAAAAATATGAAATTAAAACGGAAAAATTAATACTACCATTTGATAGTAAATATACTTACTACAAATATATAGACGAAACTAATAAAAAGACTAAGAAAATACAACAACTAAGACTATTAATTAAAAATAAATTAACTGATAAAAAATTTACAGACAATTATTACAAAGATTTATATAAAAAATCGAGAAAAAAAATAATAAAAGAATTACTAAAAGAGTTTAGCAAAAACTCGGATATTAATGATATTAAAATTTTATTAGAGGAAATTCCTGCGAAATCTATTAAAAGTATTAAAAAATGGTATTACAATTCACTTTTATATACAAAATATAATTATATAACGGAATTGTCGGATACTATTAAAGAAACGGATAATGAACTTATATTCAGTCAATATATTGTAGCTGATAAAATACCGAATAAGATAATGAATTATCACGATGCATTACCAAATAATATTGATAATATTGATGAGAATATAAAGACTTATAAGATAGAAAATACTAAAAAACTCAGTGATGATAAAATACCATCATTATTTATAGGCGAAGAAAATGTACTAAACTCTAAATGGACGAAATATAAAAAGAAAATATGGTTTAAACTAAGATATATTAAAAATAATTATAATGAAAAAACTATTGAAGAATTCTTTAACTATCTACTTGTCAAATTAAATATTGATATTTTATCGTATCAAGATGTTATAAACAAATGTAATGAATACTATTTAGATGTTTTTAATGAAGGCAAAAAAGACAAAAACAAAGCCTTGAAAATTAGCGCATTATTTAAAGATCCTCATTTCTATCTAGAATATCTAAAAGAAATGAATAAAATAAATAAAACAAAGAAATCGTTTAAAACCCTTACTATATTCATTGATACATATTTCAATAAAAGTACTAAAGAAGAAAAAAAAAATATTATTAACAATTTAGTGTCATCTAATTCAATAAAATATCCTAGTGACATCCATTTATTTAGTATATCAAAAATATTAAATGTTACTATATTGATAATACATAATAGATCAGAATATGGTAAAGGTGTGAAATTGGAAAAACGTGCTGATGATAAAGACTTAAATATTACAACATCGATTTATAAAGCTGGTAATAATATTAACAAACGACCTATAATAATATTATATAGAAAAATAGATAAAACTAATATATCGTATTCAATAATTAAAAATATTGAATATCAAAATTATTTTTATATGGAATTGCAAGATGCTCCCGATGATATTAAAAATAAAGTATTCGAAGTTAAATCGGCTGATATTTCATCGTCGACATCAACATCACCTATATAATATTAATTTTTTGTTCTGGTAATTTATAACATTTATTATTAGAATCTTTGACCTTAAAGTTTACATTTAAATCGTCTTCATAGCAACCTTGATATTCAATATCTTCGTCTTCCTCGATAATATCATCTAATTCTGGTTTCTTATCTACTGCATCTTTTAATAATTCCATCATATGTTCTTCATCAATTAATATACGACTATCACCTGTCCCGCATGGTGGTTGTTGCCCTAACATAACATTTGCAGATACACCATTAACCTTATCGTATTCAGCGAATATACTAGCATTGATAAGCATATCAGTTGTTTCTTCAAACGATGATTTGGCAAGAGGTCCAATATCACCTCTATTAATACCATGTCTATCAATAGACATTAGTTGACCTTTATAGGTCATAGTATCTATTAATAGAGACATATGTCTATAATTCATAGATCCTTCACTAGTAACCGCTATTAACTCCTTGTAAAGAGCATTTCTAGCAGCCTCAATACCCAAGGTTTCATATATTTCGCGAATATCATTTGAAATAGTTCTGGTAGAATCAATATTTTGATTTGCTAATATATCAATAAGATTGGTTCCATCAGTGTCTAATACCCATTCCACTATATTATCAAACTTATTATTATCATAATTATATTTAGTATATTTCTTTTTATTCAAAGATACTTTTTTAATACCTTTGTATCCTTTTAATATAATTTGATAAACTATATTATGCTCAATTGCTTTGATAGTAGCTATTTCATCTTTTTGATCAATGTCTTTAAGAGCAAATTCTGTTAACTTAATTCTAAATACACATTCTTCAGCATTATCATCGCTAAATACACAATCAATATATTTATCATATGCTAGATTTAATTTAGTATAAATATCTAACATTTTGAGACCATATAAATTCATTTTAGTTTTATTAAATACTAATCTAAGTACCCAAGGAGAAGAACTTTTAGCTTTACAAGTATTGCTTTCCAATTCTTCGAATTCTTTGTAAATCTTCATTATACCTTGGTCTTTCTCGATATTTGTATCGTAATATTCGCCATTGTCCCAATAAATTTCACTAAATTCCAATATATCTGATAATTTAGTAATCTCAATGGAATTTTTAATATTCATCGCATGATTCTTTGTAATATCAATGCGTGAATCTGTAATTTCACCATCTTCATTCATTTCAGGATTTAATATACTTGCCACATCTTGTTTCATATAAATAATCAATGTAGGTGTTTTTGTTTTCTTTGTAGCAGAAAGAATTTCTTTTAAACGAGGAACACCTGATGTAGCCTTAACTGCAGCAGCAGTACCAGAAACGTGAAACGAATCTAATGTCATTTGCGTTCCTAATTCGCCGATAGTTTGTGCAGCAACTATTCCTACCATTTCACCTGGTTGTGCTATAGCTTGTTTAAAATATTCATATATTTGTATTACTATCCAATCGAATATTTCTTTTGTAAAATGATAATGGAATATTAACTTTTTAGGATTTAAATGAATTCTCAATAGAATATGAAAGAACTTCATTCCCTGAATATTATTTTTGATATAGAGATCCTTTTTGATTTTTTCAATATTAGTTAATATATGATCAGGTGTTAAATCTGTTTTAATAGCTTTGACACCAATTGACTCCAATCTCTTATTAACATTTGTAATAATTCTGTCGAAAGGAATTGGATAATTAATAACCTTTTTTTTCTCATTATTAAAGATATTTGTAATAAGAAATTGCTTATCATCTAGCATATCTTCAAAATGCTTAGTACATTTTGCATATGTTTCGGGACTTACACTTTCAAATGCTTCAGGTGTCATATTTAATGCAAGATTATCACTGCTTTTTAAATGATATTCTTGATCAAGTTCTAGAAACTCTTTATCAATAGTGTTAATAAATTGCACTTCAATTTTACACCCGTCCATACCATCTTCACCATAAATATATTGAATAATAGATCCAATAGCAGTTCTGACAGTATTATCATAATGAATTTTAGAATCTTCCATAGCTTTTACTAAACGTCTTTGAATATAACCTGTTTCAGATGTTTTAACAGCAGTATCAATGAGACCTTCTCGACCACCCATTGCATGAAAGAATACCTCTTGAGGTGTTAGGCCTGAAATAAAACTATTTTTAACGAATCCTCTTGCTTCTGGACCATCATCATATTTAGTAAAATGAGGTAAAGTTCTGTCTGTAAAACCATATGTAATACGTTTGCCATCAACATTTTGCTGACCAACACAAGCAATCATTTGAGCAACATTAGTTTCTTTACCTTTAGAACCTGATTTAACCATATTGATCATTCTGTTTTTATTTTCATCAATTTGGGATAAACCGATTTTACCAACTTCGCTAGTAGTTTCATTTAAAATACCAATAAGTTCTCTTTCAATATATTCTTCATTATTGAAGATACTATTATTATCGATAGTACCTCTGCGAATTTCATCTAGTTTATCATATGCTTTTTTTTTCATTTCTTTAATTTTATTTTTGAGATTATTATCAGTTTCTTTATCCGTAACTAAATCGCTAATACCAACACTGAATCCCGCTGTTAAAAGCCATCTGCATATTAGACGCTGTGTATTATCGAGGAACTTTCTTACTTCGAATGGCCCATAGTCATGATATATTACTGGCAACATACCCGTTGTAATACCATGAAATATAGTTTTATCTAAATTACCTTGTTCCAATTCACTATTATTAATGATGAATTTTTCATTTTTTTTGTTTTTTCTATTGATAAATAGTCCAGGTGGTAAAATTTGCGAATATGCTTCTTTACCCGTATACATATATCGTTTATCAGGATTCTTTAAACTACCACCGAAATAACTATTAACCATTTGAATATTTGCTAATGTTTTATCTTGGATAGTTGTAATATCTTTAGTCAATCTAAAAGATCCCAAAAGTGTGTCTTGAACAACTTCAATAATAGGTTTGCCATCTCTTGGTGCCAATATCATATATGGTACTGCAGCAATATCCATCAATTCATTCATAGTTTGAACACTTTGTGGGCAATGCAAATTCATTTCGTCACCATCAAAATCAGCATTATAAGGAGGTGTATCGAGAACATTCAATCTGAATGTTTGATAAGGCATAATTACAACTTTGTGACACATCATGGACATTTTATGAAGAGAAGGCTGTCTGTTAAATAATACAAAATCTCCATTTGTCAAATGTCTGTGAACAACATCACCATATTTGAGATCTTTGGCATTTTGTTCTAGATCTTTCGAATATTTCAAATTTATAGTTGTATTATTCTTTTTAATATATTTCGCACCTGGCCAACTATCGGAACCATTTTTAACTAATTCTCGCATTTTATCAATATTATATTTATTCACTATTTCTGGAAATGTAATATTGATTGCAACCTTTATGGGAACCCCTAATTCATCTATGCTAATATATGGATCTGGAGTAATTACAGAGCGTGCAGATTGATCAACGCGTTTACCATTTAAATTTCCACGAATGCGTCCTTCCTTCTTCTTCATACGATCAGAAACCGATTTAAGTTTGCGACCATTTCTTTGTTGAGAAGGGGCGAGGCCAGGAATTTGATTGTTGATAAATGTAAATACATGATATTGCAATAACATAGTAATATATTTAATAGTATCTTCAGAAGCACCTTTATTTATTTTATCTAAAATACTATTATTTGTTTTAATAATATCACTTAGTTTGTGAGTCAAATCATCTTCTCTTCGCTGACCATTTTCTTCAATAATACTAGGTCTTACTGCTGGCGGTGGAACAGGTAACACTGTGCAGATCATCCATTCAGGTCTATTCCACTTAGGAATAAATCCCATAACTTCCATTTCTTTTTCAGTAATACGTTTGAAAATCTTCAAGATGTCTTCAGCAGTAAATTCTTGTGTAATTTTTTCATCTTTCTTTTTATCCTTCCATTCTGCAATAATTTTCATTGCATTTTCTTTGTGAAATTTTGTGGGTTGTATAGCACCACAACCAACACTATCATCATCTCCACAAGCTCTTAATTTGGTAGTAGTATTACATAATTTATAATACGCCTCCCATCTTTTTTGATTGTTTTTAATGGAAAGAATTTTAGCCATATCATTCTTAAAATCCTTATGTTGTGTATTGGGTGAGATAAGACATTTAGAACATTTATAACAAACACAATTTAGTAATTTTTTAACTATGTCGAAAAACATAGCGTGAAATACTGGTTTTGCTAATACTATATGTCCAAAATGCCCGGGGCAGAAAATATTCTTTTGTTCACATGTACAACAAATGCGATTGTGTTCTAAAACACCCATACGAGAATCAAATAAACCACCTACTATTGGTTCGCTTCCCGCATATGTGTCTGTTTTGTTGATTTCAACAACGGAACGTTTAATAATTTCTTCTGGACCTAATACACTAAATTGGATTCCTTTTACCTCTTGGATTTCAACCTTTTGATCATTATAGGATAGTTCTGGATAAATTGACATATCTCTTAATAATAGTAGTTAAAATAACTCGTCTTATGTTTAAATTATTTTACAATAAATAATCAATTTTTATTTTATTGCTTTCTAAATAAATTTTTGAAATCGTCAATGAATAAATATCCTAGTAATATAAATATTACTATTAATATACTTAAAATTACAAAATAACCATTTTTTTTATTTTTAAATGGTATACCATCATAAGGCATAGATAATAATGAAACTAAAAATGCCGTCGGTAAAAACATTGCCGCTACTATAGTTAGTATTCTTGTTGTACCAGAATCTAAATAAGAAATACGTTGCATAGTACCATGTCTAGTCTGTTCTAAATTATTATTTAAATCAATAATATTATTTTTGAATATTTTAATGCGATTTTTAAATAATTCATATTCTTCATTATCTTTATCATAATCTATTATAATCGCAATGCGAGACACTATCATTATCATATCATTAATTATATTTTGATACGATAATACATAATATAATAATTTATCTAAATATTCAATAATCTTATAACTATCGAAAAATTGTATCCATGTCACATGTTTTTTAACTTCATATAATATACTATTAATATATCTGTAATCCTTTTCACATTTATCAATTATGTCTATAAATAAATTAATTATTCTGTTTTCTTTATTAATAAAACTTAAATTGTCAACATCATCAACTATGATATATTTTTCCTTTTCAAGATAGAAAATGGTTTTATATATATACATATTATTTATACTGACATTTAGTAAATCCGAATAGTCGAGTCCGTATTCATATAAAGTATTATCACCTTTAATTACTTTATTATTATAGTAATCAATAATTGGTAATGAAAAGCTAAAATAAAATTTTTTACTATCGATTATTAATTTTTCTTTTAATGATATTAAATCTTTGATAATAGTTTCATCTAAATTATATTTTTTTACTTCATCGAATTTAATGATATTCATTTTTATAATATAAATCTATTAAATAAGATATATTATTTTATTTTATTTTATTGATTCGTCGGTTATTATAAACTTGCGACGTTTTTTTTTTTCAATATCCGTTATTATAAACTTGCGACGTTTTTTTTGTTCAATATCTGTTATTATAAACTTGCGACGTTTTTTTTGTTCAATATCCGTTATTATAAACTTGCGACGTTTTTTTTGTTCAATATCCGTTATTATAAACTTACGACGTCGTTTCTCTTCGTATATAGTATATAGTATTTTATCGGGTACAAACATTAGCTTTTTTATATCAATAATCTTTTATATTATTATAACAAAAATAAAGTCGCTGCTAGCAGGGCTCGAACCTGCGACCGCTCGGTTAACAGCCGAGTGCTCTAACCGACTGAGCTATAGCAGCTTATATATAATATGTGCCTAATTCTTATATATTTTTAATATATTGTAAAAATATATATGAATCATGGCAGATATATGCTATATTTGTAGCGATAAAAAAATATCGGAAAATTTAGATTGTTTTACATGCAATAATGCTTTGTGTATTGATTGTTGCAATAAATTAAATTATAAAAAATATGTACTTTATAATGTTAAAAATGAAGTATTCTTAAAATATACATGCCCATTCTGTAGATCAGAAAATAATAAAAATATTAAATTATTTGAAAAAAAAGAGCTAACAACTTTTATAGTAGATTTATTAACACAACATATAACATTGTCTGATAATATCGATAAATATAAAAATAACATAAATAACTTAACTTATCAAAATAATAAATTGCACTATGATGTTGAAAATAAAAATAAATATATTACTGAAATAGTGAATATTAACAAAAATAATATGCAGGAATTTAACATTTTATTGAAAAGATACAGGGGTTTATTTAATTATTAAATTATTAACATTTTTTTTATAAATTTCTTTGAGAGGTTTAACATTGTTTTTATTAATTATTTTTTCTTTTACTAACCATTTTTTAGATAAAACATTATATTTATGATTTTCATTAAATAATATATTTAGGAATATATATATTAAAAGTACCATGACTATAGTCTTTGATACGCTTTTTGTTGCCATATATACTATTGAAAATAATAGTATTAATTGAAATATTTTATTATTTATTATTTTTTGCTGAGCAGGCGTGAGTTCAACTTTTAAGTATCTTCCACCAAATTGAACTAAAATTAAAAAAAGTATAGATACTGGTTCAATAGTATTTAATCCTTCCATTATAATTGTAAATACTGATCTATTTTTTATTAAGAAAGAATATTTACTAAACTATTAAACTTTTCTTGTATATCTTTGATCAGTTTCTTTTTATCATGAGCGTTATTACTCATTTTAGAAGATTTATTTTCATATCTACTATCTTCTTTTGGTTGAGGCTTTTTCTTAGCTTTTTTTACATCTTTGCTAGTAGCTACTTTAATATCTTTTGCTGTTTCTTCTTTATCTTCGTCTACTTTTTGGGCTTCAGCAACTTCTTTATCTTCAGCAACTTCTTTATCTTCGTCAACTTCTTTATCTTCAGCAACTTCTTTATCTTCGTCAACTTCTTTATCTTCAGCAACTTTTTTGTCTTCATCTACTTCAGCTTCGATGTCTTCGTCCGTATCTATATCAGCTTCATCTGTGTTTTCGGATTTAAATGTTTCAACATCATTACTGAATATTTCGCCACCAGTAAATATTATAATATCTAAAATAAGTGCTATTATAGATAAAAGCATTAATAAACCAATGGTAGTATCCCATTGCATTACATAGAAATTTATTAATACTAAAACTACAAATATCCATGGATTATCTATTATTTCTAGTAAATTATCAGGATATTCAGCAGATGGTCTCAACCCAAGTACTATTAAATATGCAATCAAAAAGCCTGATATAACACCTTTTAATATTGAAATAGTTCCATTATTAAAGTCTAAATCTTTCATAGTGCTTCTTTACAATTATACTATATAAATATTTTTTTCTTGTTTTTCTTTCCTTTTTGTATAATAGAGAGAATATTTAAATTAAATATGAACTATTCAACATTGCAAGAAGCATATAATTTAGACAGCTTTGAAAAAATCATGAAAAAAAAAAAAATAAAATCTCAAGAAAATCAAAAATATTCTCCCAGCAAAGGTCCAGCCAATATTGAAACTAGTAAATTAACTTCTTCTAGTGAAAGTTTCCCTGACTATGATGAATATATGAAAAAAGCTGGTGGTACATGTGCGCCAATACAAGCACCAACATATACTATACCAACAAGCGGAGAATGTAAAAAAGAATTTAATAAGGCTATGAAGGTATTTACAGAAGAAAACTTTAACCAATCCAAAGATGTTGATATGTCAAATATGGCAAGTAGCAACGATATTATGCCATATTATGATGAAGATTTAGAACAATATTTTGATATTAATAACTTAAACGACGAAGTAAAATACAATCCTAACAACAAAGCCAGTCTTTATATGCCAAATAACAATAAAGTATCTTATACCAACAATAATACTAATGAATATACAAATAATGCTACTATTTTTAACAATGGCAATAATTTACTTAATACATCTGAGTATAATTTGAGTCCAGAAGAAAGAAAAAAAGCAAATGAAGCTATTCAATATCTTAAATTTTTAGAAGGCAAAATAGATAGCGATGAACGTAATGCATATGCATTACAGCTCAAAAATTTTAATGTTACAAACCCACCCGAGTTTTATAAAGCCGATGAAAAAACTAAAAAACTAGAAAGAGAAATCGAAGAGCTTAAAAAACGCGAAATAATTCTATCGAAAAGTATAGATGAAAATAAAAAAACACAAAATAATATAAATCTTATTATAAATATATTTGTAATATTATTCATTGGTTGTATTATAATATTTCTTTGCGATTATTTGGTCGAATTATCAATACAAATTGGTATGAAAAAAACTACCAATTTTTTAGAACCTTATATGCATAATAAAATGTATAATCAATTTCAACCCCACCATAGTCATCAAAATGTAATGCCTTACAATTATAATACTATGCCTATAAATAATATTCCTCCTCCTCAGTAATTTTAATTGATATATAAGATTTATTTACAATTTATTTTTAATAAAATGACATTAAATATTAGTGATTTAATTAATAATACTATTATAGTTGGTGAAGAGTCTAAAAATAAAGATGAGAATTGGTGGAAAAAACCGGAATTAAATAAAACGCGCGTAATGTTATGTGGTACATATCCGATTGGTACTAGTAACGGCTATTCTAAAGTTGTTTATTATATTGCCAAGTACTTAGGTGAGTATAATGATATAGATTTGACAATTTATGGATTTCAAAATGTCGCAAATACAAATGGTAAACATCTCCGCAACGATATACCAAAAAATGTTAAAATACATGACGCAATGGCAACAGAAAATCCAAAACGTAGTGGATTTGGTGAAAATGAAATTGGCAAATATTTAAAAAATAATCCTCAAGATGTTATTATTATTTTTAATGATAATATGATAACAACAGCATTAACAAATATTATATTAAAAGATTGTGGAAATGAGAGAAAAAATTTTAAACTTATTTCATATATGGATCAAGTATATCCTTATCAAAAAAAAGCGTATATAGAATTATTAAATAAACATTTTGATGGTATTATTGCGTTCACCCCATATTGGAAAGATATTGCTAGAAAACTTGGTATTAAAGACGAAATGCCTATATACACATTTCCACATGGATTTGATACCAAAACATATTATCCAATACCCAAACATATTGCAAGATCTTATTATAAATATAACAAAGATGATTTTATGGTTTTAAATTTAAACAGAAATCAGCCTAGAAAATGCTGGGATCACACTATTATTGCATGGGTAGAATTTGTTGAAATGCATTATAAAGTAAATGTATTAAATTCTCAAGAATTTACTAGTAACGAACATACTTCCAGACCTATTAAATTACTTGTTGGGACATCAATAGATGCTTATTGGAATTTATGGGATGTACTTGAAAATGAAGTGAAGTTTAGGGAAGTACCACTTGATTATGTTAAAAATACTATAATCAATGTAGAAATGCCTCAACAGCTTTCTGATAGAGAAATTAATATACTTTATAATTCGTGTGATGTCGGATGTAATAATTGTAATGGCGGTGGATACGAATTGACAGTATTCGAATGTTTAGGATTAGGCAAACCGCAAGTATCTTCTTATGTTGGCGGTATTCGCGAATATTTAGAAGAAGATAATTCTATACCTATAAAATCTAAAATATATTATTATTTAGATAATAAATCTAATGGTATTGGGGGTAAGGCCGAAATCACAGATCCTCATGATTTCGCAGTAGGTTTCTGGAAATATTTTAGCGATCCGGAATTAGCAAAAAAACATGGTATAAATGGTCGAGAAAATATTCTTAAAAATTATAGATGGGAAACATTAGTAGACTATTTTTATAAAAAAGTATTAATTAATATTATAAAAAATTGATATATAAAGTTATTTTATTATAAATAAATAATGGCTTTATTTATAGATACAGAAACAAATGGTTTTCCTAATGCAAAAAATTTGAATTTAAAGTGGGGCGATTATCCATTTTATAAATTACTAGATCGTTATAATAATGCACGAATAGTACAACTATCATATATGATTACAGATAATGAATTTAATCAAATTGAACTAATTGATCATATTATTAAAAGAGATAATTTTGATATTAATAATTCCGTGTTTCATGGCATTACTAATGATATATCTGATAATGGTATTGAATTCGATTACGCTTTCGAAGAATTCTATAATTCTCTTATAAAAGTAACGCATATAATTGCACACAATATAGCATTTGATATTAATGTAATTAAGTCTGAATTATATAGGCGCAATAAAATATATATAATTAATGAAATAGATAAAAAAATCTTATTATGCACTATGAAACATACTAAGGGAATCCTTAAAATTAATAATCAATATGGTAGGTATAAAAACCCTTCATTAAATGAAATTTATAGATTTGCTTTTAATAAAGATATGGATAATGCACATAATTCGAAATATGACGTTATTAATATGCACGCCGTAATAAAAAAAATGCATGATGACAATATACTTAATTATTCTATAGATTAATATTTAAGTTGTCTTTTAATGGTTTTTTTATATTATTATCTGTAAAATCGGTTATAGGTTTTGCAATATTATTATCAGCAAAATTATGTATATCGTCGAGTAGTTTAGTCAATTCATTAAGTAAATTTAGTTCTTCTGAATTACTAGACATTATTACTATATAACTATTATTTAATTAATAATTTATTTTTTTCTTCTTTAATTTCTTTGAGTTCATTTAATTCCTTAATATATTTAAATATATCATAATCAATAATATCAATATTTTTAGATTTATTTTTCTGATTGGCAATTTTAGTTATTCTTTCTAATATTTGTTGTTTTTTAGCTGCTTCTTCGTCAGTATCGACACCATCATTATCATTTTCTTCGATATATGAAGTTAGTGATTTAATATAATTGTTATACATTATATCTTTGATATATGTATCAACATATTCTCTATAATATCTTATTTCGTTTTTATCAGTAATATATTTTAATAATTCGTTATTTTGTATATCTTCTTCTAATTTGTTCAAGGAATTGCTAAAGTCTTTTAATATTTCTTTTGTTAATGTATTGTGCTTTCTACATTGAACTAAATTATCATTATTTTTATTATCAGGGAGGGAATATGTTGATAGTTGAAATTTAATTACTTCAAACTTTTTTTGGTATTGCAATAGTAAAGATAACCTACTACTTATTATTTCTAATTTATTTTGGTAATCATTAAATTTTATATAACCTGTTACAATAGTAATTGAAATACCAATAAATATTGATGTAATGCTTATAGTATATGTAAGTTCTTTAATTTCCTTTTTTTCAGTATTTTCTATTATTAATCTTATGGCTTCTATAAAAGTTATAACAGATGAAAAAATTAAAATAAATATAGAAGACCACCAATATTTATTATTAATACTATGATATGAGCGCCTAGCAATAATGATATTTTTTGTTTGTTCATCTAAACATTTCATAAGTCTATTATCGAGGATTTTCTTAGATTTTTTTAGCGATTCCAATTCGTCCTTTTTAATAATTTCAACTTCTTCTCTCAACTTTTGCAGTGATGTCTCCTCAGCTTGTTTATTTGTAATTATTTCTTGTAATTTACCCATTGCCATTTTAACTTTTCCTTCAAGATCGGCAATATCAAGCGATTTAATAGATCTGTTTTTTTCGATAGTTTTGGTATTTACTTCAGTTTTTTCATCATCACTATCGCATATATCCATTATTATATCAGATTGTTCAGTTATTATTGGATCCATAATTTAAATATAGTGTTATTATTTATATAGTACTTTAATAGTAATATTTTTATTATTTTGTATTATTTCCATTTTAATAATATCTCTATTGCGATACAATATTATAGTTTTAGAATCTATATTTGTAATTATTTTATTTATTTTAATATTATATTTGCCATTAAATGTTAATATATTTATAGTATTTTCAATACCATTATATGCGGCCGTTAATGCGTTTATAGAATTGCTCTCGAAATTAATTATTTTTATTTTAATTGAAAGATCCTTTAAAATACTATCCAACTCATGATATAATTCGCTTAATCTCATGAATATTATCAACTATGTGTCTTATTTATATGTATCATTTTTTACTTTTTTATGCATCTACCAGTTCCAAAATTGCACTTTTTTCCTTCTTTGCAACTTTTTTTGCATGGTTTAAAATTATTAGCATTAATTGGTGCTTTTTTCTTAGGGGGATTTACACATCTTCCTGTTTCTTCTTTACATATTTTATTAACTGCGGCACAATCCTTCTTACAGGGTCCTGTCACAACTACTTTAGCTTTAGGAACTCTTTTAAAAACAACATTTTTTTCTTTAGGAGCCTTAATGCATCTCCCTGAGGTATAATTGCATATTTTTCCGTCTTTGCAACTTTTTTTGCACTCCTTTTTTGGGTTGACATGAATATCCGAAGCTTTTTCTTCTACTAATTGAAGTGTTGGACTTAAAGTAAAATTCTGTTTTTGAGGTACTATTACAACAGGCGATCTTGGCATACCTGGTGACAATTCAAATGACGAATCCTCTTTAATAACATTAAAAGATCTTCTAGGAGTAGTCGCTCTTCTTGGAGTAGTCGCTCTTCTTGGAGTAGTCGCTCTTCTTGGAGTAGTCGCTCTTCTTGGAGTAGTCGCTCTTCTAGGAGTAGTTGCTCTTCTTGGAGTAGTCGCTCTTCTAGGAGTAATCGCTCTTCTAGGAGTAATCGCTCTTCTAAGAACATCAACAGGACGCGGTGATTGATTGCTTACATTTGTTTGCTTAAATATTTTATTTAATACTTTTAATCTTTTTTCATCAATAGAATTTAAACATTCACCTTTACTCCTTTTTCTTTCGACGTATTTATTTAATTTCATAAATACCTTTTTGCCATCCTTTTTCATACTGATATATTTTTCATCATTTTTCATATAAATTTTTTTATTAACTCCACAAATTACTTCTTCAGAACTTAATAAGTACTTAGAACTCATTCTTTTCTATTATAATAATATTATAATAATTTTATTAGATTATCAAATATTTTTATTACTTTATCAGGTGTATAATCTTTATACATATTATAGTCTATATTTTCTCTTTTAAAATTTACTATTAATTGAACTAATTCATTTGTGCTATTATACCACATACCTTTATCTTTTAAAAATTCAACATGTGCCAAATCGCCACATTTACAAGCTATAACGGGTTTGTTACAAATTGAAAATTCAGCTATTGATAATCCAAATGTTTCTCCACCTGTTCTTCCCCATATCATTGCATCACAAGTATTAATAAATTTTCTTTTATGATTTAAATCAATAATAGTATTTAAATGTATTATATTTGGCAATTCAACGCAGAACTTTTTTGTATTTAAAAATAAGAAGTAAATATTACTATTGTTTTTAGCAATATTATAAATAGTGTTATGAACTATACCAATATCAAAAGTATCATATCCACCATGTCTACCAAATACTTTTGCATTTATCGGTATATTTAATTCTTTTCGCATAGTTTCCTCATGGTAAGGTAATGATACTATATGTGGTAATGTAATTATATCCTTATTATTTCTTTTTACCCAATCAGAAACAGAGCAATAAATATCTCCATGTGGTTCATTACACGTAAAAACACAATGTACTATATTTTTAGCATATTTGCTAAGTTTCCCATCATTAGTCCCTGATTTAATGATGTAAATAATATTAATATCAAGCTGTTTTAAAATATCATCAACATCTTGAAAATTATCAACGCCGATAACTTGAAAATGCTTTTCGAATTTTTTTATTACTTTAATGTTATTATTTTTGTTATTTTTTTCATAAAAAATTATTGATTCATAATTAAGCAAGATTTTATTATAGTAGGCATAGTCATACATTGCTATTTCAGTACCTCTTTCACATAACTGATTAGACCAAAAAGCAATTTTAATACTCATTTAATAATAAAAAATCGAATAATTTTTATATAAAAAATATATAATATAATATATAATAATGCTTAAAAAAATATTAGCTTTATTGCTATGTTCGCTTTCAAATGCTTTTGTAATGCAAAATAATTTAAATTATAATAAAAAATTAAGAGAACCACAATCTTGTATTAGTAAATTAAATAGTAGATTTATGAATAATATTAGTAGACGTAATTTTATCGGGGGTGTTATACCTGCGGCAACTATAGTAGTTTTAGGTAATCCTAAAGATGCTATGGCAAAATCAAAAAACGTTTTAGTATTTGGCGCATCTGGTTATACGGGAGGAGATACTATTAGAGCTTTAATTGAAAAAGGCAATAACGTTATTGCATTTACAAGAAGAAAAGTTAAAATAGTTGATAGAGAAAATGCTGGAGCTAACACTTTAGTAATTGATAATGTAAAAGATAAAAATAAAATAACAACTATAGTTGGTGATGTTATTAATCCAGATACTCTAAAAAATATTATGAATAACGTAGATTCCATTATTTATTGTGCTGCATCTAGACCTAAAGTTAAATTGACAGGTACTCCTGGAACGAAAAGCTATGATGATCTCAAAAATGCAGAAAATAATGATCTCATAGCAGAACCAAGTTACAATGTTGAAGACATTGGATTAGTAAATGTTGCTAATGAGGCAATTAAATGTGGTGTCAAAAGATTGATAGTGGTTTCTTCTATTTGTGCAAAATGTCAAAAAGGTAAAGAGGAATATGGCGAGGCAATCGATAGAGGGTTCGCAAGTTGCGAAAATTGTTTCAAAAAACAAGTAGGAGAAGAACGCCTTCGTCTCCTATATGAAAATGCTCCCAAAGAATTGAGCTATACCATAGTTAGACCAGGTATGTTGTCTCCTGGTGAACGCAGAGGTGTAAAAGAAGTTGAATTTAATCAAGGTATTACTAAAAGCGGTATTATTTCACGTATGGATCTAGCAGATATTCTTGTGGCTGCTAGTGAATCTGAAAGTGGTTCAAAGAAAACATTTGAAGTTTATTATAAAGATACTGCACAACCAGTGGATATGTATAAATCATTAAAAACCTGTAAGGAAATGGGTAAAAGCGTTAAGGAATGTTTCTTTGGTGAAGATTATAAAAACGATGATGAACCAATATCAATTGATAAAATGCTAAAAAATCCAGTAAAAGGTGTAATATTTCCATCTGGTAACGAAATTCTAGGAGATAATTATGATACTATGCTTAAAGGTCTCAATGTTGATGTTAAAGAAGAATATGATATTAATCAATTGCGTTCTTATGATATTATGTAAATATATATAAACTTAAAGTTCATTTATATAATTAATGTATAAAAAACTACTATTATCTTTATTATTCATTGCAAATACTTATGGATTCACAAATATTCTTCAAATGAATAATATGAAAACTTCAAAGCCAACTATGAAAATGAGTAGAAGATCATCTATTAAAGTTATACCCTTTATTTGCTCACCAATTTTATTTACATTTGCTGCAAATGCAGAAGAGAAATCTATTGAAGAACTAAGAGAAGAAGCTAATCGTATTATTGAAATTATTGATGCACAAAAAGAGGCATTTAATTTACCTTCATTAAAAAATGATGTTCAAAATATTACAAATATAAACGTAAATAATGAATCAAATGAAAACTATATTATTAAAAATAAATTAGAAGAAGTTTTAAATAACTTTAAGAGCAATGATGCATTAACATCAATTAAATATTTACAAAGTCAATGTGCAAATTCTAATCCATTAAAAGTAAAGAAGCCAGATAATCTTATTGAAACTTTTAATAATAGCAAATATGCAATTTTACTTGGTAAATTCGATAAATATGATATACTAAGTTATGAAAAAATAATTGATAGTGAGGTGAATTCTACATATTGGAATGTTGATGTAAAAGTAGAAGCTAATTATAAGACTATGATTTATAATAGCATTCAGTTTGATGACATGTATTATTCACAACAAGAAGATAACATGTGTTATGTTATTTATAGATGGATATTTAAAGAATTAGATAATGATTATTTAATTGACGGATGTTATTTGGTTCCTAAATAAAAATTGACTTTTTTTTATTATTATAATATCATAATTAATTATATCGCTAATAAATTTCGATACATATGCATTAAATTGCATAGTTGCAAATATAGATTCTTTGGATAATGTAGTAAATTTATGTCATACATGCAAAGAATATTATAACGAATTACATTATTTAATTGACAAATCGAATTCGATTTTAATAAATACATTTAAATTATATCAAAATATTGAATTAGATGTTTGTATCAAAGATAGTTATTATACTTATAGTAATCTAAAATATTATTTTAATACACATTCAATGCCCTTACCAAAAACTTTAGATGATATTACATATAGTAAAATTAAAAATACAGAAATAATATATAGTCATTTCTTTTATGAACATAATAATAAATCTGACGAAATTTTATGCAAGTTTTATCATAATTTATTTAAAATGAAATATAACAACTTTAAAATAAACGATTATAATAATTATGCAAATAACTTCTTTGAATTGAAAAAAGATATAGATTTGTATAATAATAAATATAAATATCTAGTTTATAATTATTCCTTATCAAATTGTAAAGTTTTAGATACTCCTATATTTTGTGATATAGATGGATATACCAGTTCGATAGTTACATATAGATATAACTATATTATATCACATTTTGATATATACATATTAAATATATACTTGCATATCGGAAATTATAATGGTATTATAGAAGTATTAAATAATAATAAATTTAATTATGATATTAGAATATCATTGAAGTATTTATATAATAAAATTCAGTATTTAATTAATACTGATAGTTATTATATAGATGGTGATATTTATTACAAATTATTGTTACTATATATATATATTAATTATTCAAATGAAATATATATTAGATTAAATAATTTTAATAAAAATAAAAGAGAGCATTATAAGCTATTATTTGAAGATATTATTATTATGGTAAATGATTATTTTACTTATAAGATTTCGTCGAAAGATAAATATTATTACTATTTCTACAAAAATTATATAAAATTCTTATGGGAAAAAATAATGAACTATACGAACAATTTTAATTTAATTTAGGATCAATCTTGGGTTCTAGATTTTTTAATGGAATATTAACTTCTTTTCCTTCTTTTTTTGCAAAGTTCTCACCACGCTCGTTTTCAAGTTGTGTAAATGTTGTTCCTTTGTAACTTCCTAGTTTTAATTTTGTTAATTCTTCTTTATTATTTCTATTATATTTAATAGTAATAATATCATCAGGTTTATAATCTTTTAAAATATTATTGAGATCATTTGGATTATTTATGGATTTACCATCAATTGCTAAAATAATATCTCCCACTTGCTCTACTTTTTTAGTTTTATCATTTCTCGTAACACCCTTGATTCCTGCATCTGCAGCTGGAGAATCTACGGGAACATCTAATATTAATACCCCTTTATCTATAATAGGAATACCACTTTTTTCCGATTCAACTAAAGATGGATTTCTTTCCATATAAGAAATACCAAGAATAGCACGTTTCACAAAACCCGTTTCAATAATATCTGTAATAGATTTTACTGCACGTTGTATAGGAATTGCAAAGCCGATTCCCGCAGATACACCCATTCCAAGAGACGCCGTATTAATTCCAATAATTTCACCATCTGTATTAAGTAGAGGACCACCGCTATTTCCCGGATTTATTGCTGCGTCTGTTTGAATAATTCCAGTAATTTTTCTACCAGTAGGTGCAGTTATTTCACGATTTGTTCCTGATACTATACCAGTTGTTAGAGTATGATCTTGTCCAAATGGATTTCCAATAGCGAAAGCAAATTCACCAATTTCAGGTTTTACATTTTTATTATATTTAATAGTTTTCAATGTTTCATTGCTTTTAATATCAATCTTGAGAACTGCTAGATCATTATCGGGGTCAACACCTGTTAGTTTCGCCTTATATTCTTTTTTATTATTATTTTTATCTGTAATAGTTACTATTGCACTATCTACCTTATTAATCACGTGAAAATTCGTAACTATATGTCCTTTATTATCCCAAATAAATCCTGATCCAACGCCTTTTGGCAAATCATCTTTATCTATATTGTATTTTTCAGCCATATTACCATATTCAGTACTGATATAACAGATTGTTGGTGTAGCATCTTTAAACAAGTTGTTTTGCACGTTTTCTATAATCTTTAAATTAGTTTGCGGATATTTAATACATTGAATTAAATTGATAACACATAAAGATGCACTAGCTCCATATAACAACATATATCTACGTGGTGTTTTAATTGTTCTAAAGTTGTAATAATTATTATCATCAGTCATTTTAATATTTCTAAGTTTGTTATAATTGCTCGAAGGCTTCGTTTTACTTAATGTATTTAAATTGTTTATTGATGTAAATCCATATACCATATTTGCTAAAAAAAGCATTAAATATATAATTCGCGACCTCATTTTAATAATAATATTAAATTGTTTTTATATATAATTATGAATAAATATATGATAGTAGTGAGCTTTCTTGCATTATTTAGTTTTATAACTGCAGTATATTTAGGTAAATATTATGCAAGTATTCCTGCAATATCCGTTTTTATAACTTCTATATTATTTTGGTCTAAACCAGAAGAAAAATGGCGTATGTATATTGATATAGTAATAGTACAGCTGGCATTATATTATTCCGTTTTTTATGCCTACCATAATATGAAATATGAAAAGTTTTGTAGATACTTTCTGGTTTTATTTATATCACTTATATATTTCTCATTTGCTATATTATCCTGGAATCTTAACCCATTTATAAATAATACTAATATTAGTTTCTTTAAAACTATAACTATTATGCTACATAGTATGGGAACTTTTATTACAAATTATTCCAATATTATTATGTATATAAATTCTATTTAAAAAATTGATATGAATATTTAGTATATTTAAATATTAAAATGCAAAATAATACCTATAACAATTGTTTTAAACTAAGAGAAAATTCTGACACGGCAAATGCGGGTAAAAAATGGGAAAATGACGATGATATAAAATTAGCTAAATTAGTAGAAACATCCATATCATATTATGATATTGCTAAACAATTTAAAAGAACAGAAGGCAGTATTAAATTACGAGTTATCGATAAAATAATTTATCCTCAATATAATGATAATCCAGAATTATTAGAAGAATTAGCTAATAAATATAGATTTCATAAAGATTATTTAAAGAAAAAAATTGAAGAAAAAAACAATCCTAAGATTAAAAATGGTGTTGAAATTGATAAAAATAATATTGAATTATTAAATAATATACTTGATAAAGCAGCTATTTTAGATAAATTAAATAAACAAGAAATCTTATTAAATGAAATTAATAATAAATTGGATAAAATTTTGAGTACATAATTCTCTAAAATTTAGAAATTTATAAAAGTTTTAAAAAATTATAAAAAATAAAAATTATGTACTCAAAAATTATCGCTAGAACCAATTTGTTCCGCTTTTTTAAAAAATTGATAGCAAGTCAGTATAAGCCTTTCCATACTTTCAACCATGACTGATCAGAACAAGTTTCAGCTTTGCATCCTTCCTACCCAAATGGGCAAGACCTTTGTCACTATCAACCGAATTTTAGATGAAATTAAGTATGATTCCTCTAAAGGGAAGAGTGTTCATTTTGTTCTCACTATGAATACTCTTCTCAACAATAAACAATTCGCGAACAGACTTAGTGACATTAAAAAGGAACATGGTGAAAATGCAGTTGCAATCTTCGCTTCTACTTATAAGGGAGATTTAACTCATATTGATAGTCTCTACAAGCTTATCTGTCTTTCCAATGATCCTGCTAAAATGCCTAAAATTATAGTTGCTTGCAGTAATTATAGGCGCTTCGATGATTGCTTCAATTACATGAAGTTTCTTGAAAATAATGAAACCATCATTGGTAGAAGCTTTGTATATTTCGACGAGCTTCATAAGTATATCAAATCGAAGAAGGCAGATATCCGCGGAAATATCAAGAAGATTGATGGTTACAATATAGTTAGTAGTATTATTGCAATGACTGCTACTCCCGATATTCTCTGGAATAAATCCAATGAGGATATTGATGATTATTGGAGTAAAATCACCATAGTGAATATTACCGAGTACAATGAAAATAACTACTTTGGATGGGAAGACATGGATTTCAAGCATACTAAATTTGTCTTGGAAGAAGATAGTAAAGATCATGATCTCTATTACAACGAGCTATACAATATCAAGTATGCCGAATCAATTATTCTAAATAATCCAGAAATCTTGGCAGATGGATCTCGTACATTTATTCCTGCTACACGTAAGCGTGTTACACATAACATAATACGTAACCTAGTCGTGGGAATAAATCCAAAGTGTGCAGTAGTTACACTTAACGGAATCGAAAAGACTATACATTATACTGATAGTGAAGGTAAAGCAATAGTAATTGATCTAGTTCTCAAATCTGGTGAATTAGGCGATTTAATTGCATATCATCTCAAAGAGAATATGATATTTGATAGACCTCTTGTAATAACTGGGTACTTGTGTGTCGGAATGGGACAAACACTAGTATCCAAGGATTTAGGAACATTCACCAATGCCATATTGGGCTATAGTAAAATTTCGAACGACAATTTATATCAACTCTTTGGTCGCATTACAGGTCGTATTAAAGGTTGGACTAGTAATACTATCAGAACTGATGTATATTGCTCAAAAATAAATAGTACTATTTGCAAGAAAATGGAGGAATGTGCAAAGAATATAGTTGCCAAACACAATGGCAAACAACTTTCAAACGAAACATATCGCGAACCAATAAATGAGAACAAAGATATAATCGGCAATTTCGCGGGATTGAAGATACTCAATGACTAAGAGTATCTAATAACAAAAAGAGGACTATCTGATTTCTTTGCTGGTAATATATATTCTATATTTTTATTTATTTCTGCAAATAACAATATGCCTTTATAATCTACAACATAGTCATCATCTTGTTTTATATATTCATTTGTTATTTTTTTAAATTCATTAACAAATGAACATAACTCAGGATTATATAAATTAAGAGTGCTGCCGTTTTTAAGTTTATAATTTTTAAGTTTTTTAAATATATCTAGAACTATTGATAATCTTTCAGATTTATTATTATATTTAATCATGTATATTTATAATTTTATAATATTTTAATTTAGATATTAAGATTCTGTATATATTACATATTATAAAAACTATTGATAAGTATCTAAGGAAACTTTTGGAATTAAAATGCCTTTTCTACTATATCTTGAATTTTTTGAATACTATTTTTAATTTTTTCATTAGCTACACCTTCGTTATTCCACAATGTTCGATCATCATGATATATTAAATATATATTATTATTATTGATATTTTTAATGTTATTTTGATTATGAATTAGTATTAAAATACTATTTTTCGCATAAATTTGTAATACTTCGTACAATTCTAAATAGTCATTGATATTTTCATCATTTAAAATAAAGCGAATAAAAATTGTTTCTGAATTTTCGCTGTCTTTTTTAAATCTTTTTATTCGTCTTTCATATTTATCCTTTACTATTTTAAAGTTTTCTGATATAGTAAAATCATGCTTGACAGTATAATTATAATTCTTATTAAATTTATGAACCATATTTTCGCTTGGCGTTGTTTCTCCTATTGGTGATTGATCGTCAGATACAAAATCCGTTTCATTCATAAAATTCTCAAAATTATTTTTTAATAATTTTATTATATCTTTAACAAAGTAAAATCTTAACCAATCAAATACATATGTAGGTTGTTGAATTAAACTATTTATAATATAAGATTTTATAAAACAATCATTACCCAAACTTATATATAATTTTGTCATAATAATAATTAGTAATATTTATGTTAATTGTTATATATCTTCGCTTTCTAATTTTCTATTTTTTTTTATTGTATTTAAATCAAATAATGTTCCACTACTTATATTTTTATTCTTTCTATATAAAATATCATCAGATTTAGATATGTTATCAATAAAATACTTACTGGTATTTGAATTATTACTTTCGTTACTATCAGCTCTGCTAATACTTTTAATAGAAGCATCATCGCGAATAGATAGGCAGTTTGATACTTTATAATCCAACTTTTTAATATTTACGGCTATCTTATTTAATTTTATAAATAATAGGGATACTAATATTATATTCAAAAGGTTAAATGATATAATAATATACATCATATTATATATTAATTACTTATTTATTTATGTTTCCAATTTGCGATAGACTATATCTTGATATTCATAAAAACGAAGAAGAAACTTTAAAAATTATTAAAAATAGCAAGGATTATATTACTTCAACGGATTTTCATGAATCATATATGCCATTAAAAAATGACTATGGACCAATAAATATTGGTAGCATCATAAAGTTTTGCGATTTTATTGATGACAAAATGCAATGCCAGCAACTTTCACATAGAAATATTGTTTATTATATTTATTTATTAAATGATAAAAATAATTCTTATTTATTAAATGCTGTTTTTATGATGGGTTGTTACTTGATAATTAAAAAAAACATATGCGTTGACAAGATTATATTTGATATTTTTCATATATTTAATGGTCATCCATGCTATTTTATAGATTGTATATCTGAATGGGGTGGGTATTATTCTTCGATAATTGATTGTTTGCGAGCAATAAGTTTCGTATATAAAAATGATATTGAAGAATTAAATAACTTTGATATTGAAGATTATGAATATCTAACAGATTTTTCTCAAAGAGATATGAATATAATTGCTAATAAATTTATTGCAATGAGATGTCCTTCGCAAAAAAATATCCACGATGTATGCAATGAACTCAAAAAAAGAAACGTAAAATTGGTTATTAGATTAAATAAGGATAATAATTACGATAGTAAAATATTTGAAAATCAAAACATAGATATACTAGATTTATATTTTGATGATTATTCTGTTCCGTCTATAAAAATAATTAAAAAGTTTATGAATGCCGTCAATGATATTGATTATTCAGATAAAGTCGCGATTCATTGTCGTGCAGGTTTAGGGAGAACAGGTATATTAATTTGTATTTGGCTTATAATAAAATTAAATTTTAAACCCGCGGAAGCAATAGCATATATTAGAATTATGAGACCGGGGTCAATAATGGGTAGCCAAGGATTCTTCCTCGAATCAATAGAATATTTCAAAAGAT
>Ga0209666_1000268_pt1 | contig 41002 bp, 24 predicted proteins | sample SaaInlV_125m_DNA_FD_184679 | JGI IMG/M metagenome (GOLD analysis project Ga0209666, IMG submission 184679) | Marine microbial communities from expanding oxygen minimum zones in the Saanich Inlet - Saanich Inlet SI037_S3LV_10m_DNA (SPAdes)... | ecosystem: Environmental > Aquatic > Marine >...
CGCCGTTCATAAGGGATACACCGGTGCGACGAAGGAGTGGGACGAGCTGTTCGGCACCGGCGGTGACAGCGACGAGGAGGTGGAGCGGCCGTCGTCCCGTCTTCCGAGGCCCACGGCAAGAAGGACCACGACGTCCGTGTTCCCGCCGCCCAGCATCGCGGCGCCGTCCGCCGGGGGAGACACGGAGGTGGCGACGCGGTTCAGGTCCACCGTCGAGGTGGAACATCCGTGGCGTGACGCGTCATCCACGCGCGTGTCCACGTTTCCCGTGCTGCGTCGGGCCATAGAGACCATCCTTGCATCCGAGTCGTCGTCATCATCGCGCGACGAATCGCTGGAGAAGGAGCGCCGGGCCACCTTTGCGATGCGCCGGGGATTCGCCGAGCTGGTGGAACGGAGGCGGGTGGCGCAGGTGGAGGCACTGCCGGACCCACCCGCGCCGCGTGTGGAGGTTGTCTTCCACCGCGGCGTGCAGACGGATCCTGACCTCAGTGCCCGCGCAGAGCCGACGACTACGCCGGACGTACACATCGATCCCGCGGCACTCGAGGACAAGCCGAGGTCGCGAGGAGGACGCGGGACGTCAACCGCCGAGACGCAGCGGCCACCGTGGGGCGGTGGGGGTGGGCGTAAGCCACGGAAGGAGTCGGTTAACGGCGGGTGGAAAAGAGCCGACCCGGACCCGGCTGCTGAGAAGAAGCAGAATCGTTTCGAGCCCATCGAAACGGTCGATGCGCCGAGGAAACTCACACGGTTCGAAGCGAGGTGCGCATTCGCGGTGAGCCGTCACCTCGCGGGTCTCGTGGAGGCTCGGCGGAGTGAGGTTCTCGACGACTGGGGCTGCGAACACGGCTACGGGTTTGAGGGTGTGGAACTGTTCTTACGAACAGAGGCGCGGGAGCTGACGGACCGGGACGAGGCGGAAAAGGCGCGAAGACGAGGAGTGTTCGTGAGCGCGGGCGAACGAGTATTCGTCCCGCTGGAAGGGCATCACGTGCGGCGGGTGAGGCTGTACCTGGGTAACCCGATGAGCTGCCTCGGCGTGGGCGAGCCCGGTCACGTGTTCCTAGGAAGCGTCAGGGTGGACTACGACAACCGGGGACGGGGCGAGCTGCCGGAGCTGTGCAGGGCGTGCGTGTGCCGTCGGAGGGTGGAAGGATCCGATGCGTTCAAGTACTTCGCGCAGTACTCAATCAGAGAGCACGGGGACATCTTCCGGCACGCCGTGAGGCTCTTGAACGAACCCGGGCCCTGAGTCATGTCGGGTCTAAGTTCTCTCCTAAGTAGCAAACTAATAATCTAAGTAGCAAAATAGCATCACTCCATCGCGAAATGACCCGGGTGGTCCTCGTCGTCGTGCCCCGCCTTCTCGTCCTCCTTCTCGGCCGCCGGCAGGAAGAATCGCGGGTGAAACGCCGCCGTCGGCGAGGTCGGCGCGTCCCTCGAGTTTGGTTCCCGGCTCGGCGTGGAGTGAAGCATCGACACCCGCTTCATGATGGCCTGTTTGCGAAGGTCGGTCCTCGGTGAGGGATCCGCCGACGGTGACGACGGCAGCACCATGCTCACGTCGGCCGGGAGCACGAAGCTCGGCGCGACGAACGTGTTCAACGTGTTCAACGGCGGCAACGGTTTGGCCAACTGCTGCGAGAGCGCCGATCTTCGGCGGAGGAGGAGCGAGTCCGGCGCCGCGAGCTTCTCCGACGCCGGGGCCCACGCCGCCCCACGCGCCGTTTCGTCTCCAGTCGCGGAATGGAACGACCCGAACACGCGCTCCGTCGGAGTCGTGGGCACCCTCCTCTCTGTGGGTACCCTCCTCTCTACCGACTCGCCGTCATCGCCGTCCTTGTCGTCGCCGTCCTTGTCGCTCTCGCTCCGACCCGTGCTCATCGCCGACATGCTCGTGTCCATCGTCGCCGCGGCCGTTCCCCCGAACGGCAGGGTATGCGACGGCGACGCCGCACCGTCGGATACCCGCGGGCTGCGCGTGCCCTGCCACGGGAACCTGAACCCGCCGCGGTCATCCGGGGAGACCGACATGGCCACCGGAGAGACGTTCAACTTCTGCAGGTTGTTGGCCATCAGCTCGCTCAGAGCGCGCTTCGGAGACGCCCCGAACGCCCGCGTGGGCTGCACGTCGTCGTCCGGTCCCAGGAACGACTCTGAACGCTGCCGCTTCGGCGGGATCCTCACCACACCCCGGCTCGTGTTGGCGAACTGATAGCCGTCCTGCGCGAACGGGTTGGCGTGGTGCCACGCGTGCGGGTTGGCGAACGTGGGAGACGCGAACGAATCGTCCGGCGTTTGCGCCCCGGCCCGGCCGGTGGCTCCCCCATCTCCCGACAGGACGGTCCCCGCGTCCGCGTCCTTGGGACCCGCGACCCCGTCCCCGTTGGCGCCAAAATCAGACGCCCCGGTTGGTCGTTCCATGACCGTGGCGCCCTTGTGATCGCCCTCCGCGCGCGTCCACGCGGACTATCGTGTTAACATCGCGCGGGCGGCGATTGATGCTTCAGAGCTATCGGCCGTTCGCGCCCACCGACCGTCCCTGTCTGTGACCGGGGCCCATCGAACGCGGGCGCTTGTGCGTCAAAAGCGAGAGGCCGGGAATCTATCATAAATGGCCCTTCTTATTTCTAAAAATGCGAAAAATAGGACCTGTATGAGCAGTAGTCTCATTAGCAGTCAGGTTTCCATGGTGTAGTTGGTTATCACGTTCGCCTTACACGCGAAAGGTCTTCGGTTCGAACCCGGATGGAAACAATTTTCTTTTTGTCTAACTGTTTGCCCATACGCGTATTCCGGTTGTTTTTTTATTAACACTTATTTCAAACCGCGGACGAATATTTCAAACAGCGCTGTTTTTGCCCAGCCATCACTCTCGGCGTCGAGCGAGGCCGATACGAAGAGATGGCTGCGTTAGACGCGGACAACGCGGCTGGATCTAAGCGGGAGAGAGCACCCCGGCGCGCCGCTGCCCGACGATGCGCGTACCACACCGAGCAGAAGAGCCTGGAGCGCACGTTCGACCAGATCGACCCGACCGTCATCGCCGAGGTGCTCGCCTCGCACGCGGGCAACATGGACCTCGCCGCGATGGAGCTCGTGGAGTACGACCAGGAGGCTGCCGTGGCGAGGCTTGTTTTGAATACCGGCGGGTCATCATCCCCGACCCAAGGAGCGAGCGACAACGAGACCAAGGCGAACGCGGAGGCGTCGTTCTGGGACGACGTGCTCGGCGACTGCGACGTCGATCCCGACGGACCGTCCGACGGCGTCGTCGCGGTGCCTGGCGCCGGGGGGGCGGTCCCGCCGACGCAGACGATGGCGGAGGATACCACACCGTACTCAGCGTGGCCCGCCGACCAGTGGCCCACCGTGGAGATCAACGTCCTCGGCACCATGACCGAGGACGCCGCCGCCGCGGAGAAGCTCCTCGGATGGCGCGAGAGCACCGCGACGGACGACGCCGACGCCATGGAGACGGACGATGAGGATATCCCGGTGGATATCCTGGTCAAGTGGAAGGGACGCGCGTTGGTGCGATGCTCCTGGGTGCCCCTCCCGATCCTCACCGCCGCGATGAACCCCGGCGTGGCGTCGCAGAGGCTCGCCAGGTTCTGGGAGAGGCACCCGAGATCGACGGGGCCGTGCGTCGAAGTGCGCCGCGCGTGCCTCGAGGTCTCATCCGTCGTCGCGATGCGTGACCGACCTACGGTACCCGCCGACTCTGACGATGACGACGACGTCCCCGTCGATGCCGTTCCCGTGTCCTCACCCGTGTCCTCGCCAGACGACCGGGAGGCGCTCGTCAAGTGGGGCGGCGGCCTCGGGTACGAGGATGCCACCTGGGAGCCGGTTGGATGGGTCGCGTCCGCGCCCGGCGGTGACGCGGCGATGCGCGCCTATCGGGCGGTGCAGGCCAGGCGGGAGATCAAGGCAGCCGCCGCTCGCGGTGTGAAGGATGGGTCCACGATTCAGAGCGTCGAGGACGACGCCGATCTCGCGCCGAGCAGGGAGTTGTACGGGAACGACGGTGACGTGCTGCGAGGGTACCAGAGGGATGGCGTGCGTTGGATGGCGCACAATCTCGTGGTTCGCGAGCGCGGCTGCATCCTGGCCGACGAGATGGGCCTGGGGAAGACGGCGCAGTCACTCGCGCTCGTCGATTACGTGCTCCGGGCGCAGCGCGAGTCCCGGCTGCGCACGCGGGGTCCGGCGCTCGTCGTCGTCCCCTTGTCCACGCTGGTGAACTGGGAGCGGGAGGCGGCTCGGTGGGTGCCGGGCGCGCACGTCGTCGCCTACGTCGGTCCCCCCGCCGCGCGCGCGTGCATACGCCGCCACGAGATCTCCTACGGTGACGGATCGTCCCCCACGAGTGTGGGTTCGGACTCGGACGTTCCCGTGGGTGGCGAGGACGCGGACAATGAGGCTGTCGTGTACAGGGCGGATGTCGTGTACAGGGCGGATGTCGTGCTGACCACGTACGAGACGGTGCAGGCGGATCGATCGGCGCTGGCGAAGATCCCGTGGTCGTGCCTGGTGGTTGACGAGGCTCACAGGCTCAAGAACAGCGGCGGGAAGGCGCAGCGGGACCTGCGCACGCTCGACTTTGCCGGGAGGGTGGTGCTGCTCACCGGTACCCCGCTCCAGAACGACACCGCCGAGCTTTGGTCGCTGCTCAACTTTGTCGACGCCAAGCGGTTCGCGTCCAGGGATGAGTTCGAGGCTGCTTTCGGGGCCATGACCGCGGCGAGGCAGGTGGAAACCCTGCACAAGGTGCTCGCGCCGTACCTGCTGCGTCGGTTGAAGCAGGATGTCGAGCACAAGCTGCCGCCGAGGGTGGAGACCCTCGTGGAGTGCGAGCTGATGCCGCTGCAGAAGAAGTGCTACAGGGCGCTGTTCGAGCGCAACTTTTCGTTCCTACGCCAAGGGAGCAAGGACGACAGAGCCCTCGCGAACTTCAGCAATCTCATGATGGAGGTGCGCAAGTGCTGCCAGCATCCCTTCCTCCTGGACGGCGTCGAGGAGGCGTTCGTGTCGCAGCAGGTGTCGAAGAGGGGCGGTAAGAGGCTTGCTAAAACGGCCACCGCGGCGGAGCTCGTCGCGTGCTCCGGCAAGCTTCAGCTCCTCGATAAGCTCCTGCCGCGCCTCAAGGCCGGCGGACATCGCGCGCTCATCTTCAGCCAGATGACGCGCGTGCTGGACGTTCTCGAGGACTACTGCCGCAACAGGGCGCACTCCTACGAGAGGCTCGACGGCGGCGTCACGGGCCGAGCGCGCCAGGCTGCCATCGACCGATTCTGCGGCGGCGGCGACGCAAACGACGCCGCGAACGCCGACGACGGCGCCTTTCTCTTTCTTCTTTCCACGCGCGCGGGCGGTCAGGGGATCAACCTCGTCGCCGCGGACACCGTCATCGTGTTTGACAGCGACTGGAACCCCCAGAACGACGCCCAGGCGCTGGCTCGCGCGCACCGCATCGGTCAGACCAAGCCCGTGCAGGTGTACAGGCTGGTCATGCGCGCCACGTACGAGCGCGACATGCTCGATCGCGCCGCCATGAAGCTCGGCCTCGAGCAGGCCATCTTCAGCCATCTTCAGCAGCAACCCGCACTGGACAACCCGGGCGGGATGGGCGGAGCGGTGAGGACCGATAAGGAGAGGCGCGGCGCGGCGGCGGAGATTGAGAGGCTTCTCAAGCACGGGGCGTACGGTGCCCTCGCCGAGGATTCCGCGGAGGGCGACGCGCGAACCAAGGCGTTCACGGGCGAGGGGATCGACGATATCCTCGCGAGGTCGGAGCGCAGGGTGGTCGAGGCTTCCGACGGCGAGGCTAAGAGATCAAAAGAGGCTAAGAAATCCATGTTTGCCACGGCGACGTTCACCGGCGGCGGCGGCGGCGGTTCGGACGAGATCGCGCTGGACGACCCGGACTTTTGGCAGAAGCTCATGCCGGAGGCTGCGGAGGCGACGAAGCTGAGGGAGACGCAGGAGGCTGCCGAGGAGGCGGAGCGGCTCCGGCGGGAGGAGGCGGCGTTTGTCAGGATGAAAAACGGCGTGCCCGAGGTTTTCGTGTGGACGTGGACAGAGCGCAAGCGCGTCCTCTCGCAGCTCGCGTCGTTCGGCTACGGGCGTTGGGACAGGATCCACGAGGGGTCGAAAGCCGCGCTAGCCGAGGACAAGACGCTGTCCGCCATCGCCGCGTTCTGCCGACGTTTCGTCCTCGAGGCGTCGCAGGTCATGACGGATGGCTCGTGCCCCCTCCTGCTCGCAGCCGCTTCCTCCGGCCCGTGCGTCGGCGCCGGGGTGGACGAGGCCGGGATCGAGCCGGACAAGGGCGGCGACGCGACCCTTTGCGCCCTCTTCGGCGAGGTGAAGTTCGCCTCGCACGTTCGCCAACGTGCCCTCGAGGAGATGCCGAAGCTCGAGCTCCTGCGAGCGGCGGCGGAGGCTGTCGAAAGAGCGGGCGGCGAGTCCGCGGCGCTGGCACCCGACGCCGCCGACTGGCTCGAGGGTATCCCCGAGGTCAAGGACGTGTTCAAGTACTCGGAGCCACCCGCGCCGTGGTGGTCGGAGATGGAGGACAGGGCGCTGGTCGTGGGCACCCTCCGCCACGGCTGGGGCAGATACGACGCCATCCGCGCCGACGAGACTCTCGGGCTGGAGCTGGCGTTGGAGCGCGCCGTCCAGGATCACGCCGACGAAGGAGATGACGCCGACGAAGGAGATGACGCCGACGAAGGAGATGACGCCGACGAAGGAGATGACGCCGACGAAGGAGATGACGCCGACGAAGGATCACGAGAGCGTCCAACGGGCACGCCGCGGTCCAATGGAAAGTCCAAGCGGAAGAGATCGTCCCTGGACCCCGACGGCAAGGAAAACACCCCTCAAAACGCGGACGGCGCCTCCAAACGGGGACCGGGAGCGACGAAGGTCAACGGCGAGGTTGAATCCGGCGACAAGGTGGCCATCCCGGAGTGGCCTCTCGGCCGGGTTCTGAGCCTTCGTCTGCGTCGTCTGTGCACGGCACTCGGCGGGAAGGTCGCCGTGGCGCCTCCCGCGCCGAAGCAGGCCAGGCCGGCCAGGGGACCACGGCTTACGAGGGAGAAGGGAAACAGGGGCGGCGGGGCGAGGGCTACCGCCGCGGTGGGCAGCATGGACAAGAACGCGCGCGCGGTGCATCAGATATCGACGCTGCCCCGAGGCGAGGATGGGAAGGTGGTGCTGCCCGTGGGACCGATCCACGGCGTCACCCTGGAGCACCTGGGGTCGGTCCAGCCCCCGGACGCGCCGGGGTTCCACTCCGCGGCGTACGTCCTGCCCGTGGGGTACCGCACCACCCGCCAGTACATGCGCTGCGACGACCCGAACGGTCCCCGCACGAGGTGGGTCCAAGAGATTTGCCGCGGCGAGGGGGACGACGAAGGCAAGCCGCTGTTCAGGCTGTCCGCGGACGAGGGCCTGGACGAGCCCATCGTCGCCAAGTCGGCCACTGCGGCTTGGGCGGAGGTGCTCGGGCGCGTCGCGGCGGTCCGGAGGGCCAACGGGGAGACGCCGAAGAAGACGGCCATCAGCGGGCCCGAGTTCTTCGGTTACTCCCTCCCTCACATCCGTCTTCTCATCGAAGAACTGCCGGGGGTGAAGCAGTGCGTCGAATACAAGCCTCTCCTCGAGCGAAGCGTCACCGTCGGCGCGGCGGCACCCGCGGAGGAAGGGGTCGAGACGAAGTGACCAATCTCGGATGGCGCGAAGCATCGGGCGACGAGGGGAACACGACGAGCTATCGCTTACGCTTTGTATTAATACGTGATAGCCGTGAATGAATGATGTGTCGAAAAGAATTGACTATTTTGTTGCGTGCTTTCGCGTCCGCGTTGCGCGGGGAAGTCGCCGCCTCCCCTTCACAACATGGCCCAGAACATGTTATCGTCCTTGTCCCCAACCATGTGCGCTCCCTCCGACTCCAGGGACCTCATCATCAGGGCCCCGTCGTTGATGCATTCGGGCATGGCGACGCAAAGAGAATCGTCGGAGTCCTTCGTGTCGACGCTGAAATCCTCGGAATCGTTCGTCTCCTGCTTGACGTCAACCTCCGATTCGCTCGCCTCGCACTTGACGACGGGCAGCTCCCCCTTTTGGCACTGCTTGCCCGCGTGCGACAGCTTTTTCTTCTTCTCGCTGAGAACCTTCGCGTGGCGTTTCTTGTAGATGGTCTGACGAATCTTGAGAATCTGATCCGGCCACGCCTTTTTGCCGTTGTAGAACTGGTTAAGAAGGCTGAGGTCGGACTCGAGCCTGATGCTGTACGCCTTGATGACGGCCATGTCGTTGCAGTAATGGTGACGCTTCGCCGAGTCTTTCTCGCACCGGTCCATGTGCGCCTTGAGGTCCACGTACAGGTTGCTCAGGCTCTGAAGCTTGCGGTGGGGCCACCGATCGATGCCGAGGTCGCGGCACCTGAGGAAGGGGCGAAGAGGGGTCGCGGATCGGTCAGACGAGCGTGTCTGTTGGTTTCCAAAAATGAAAAAAAATGTCCAAAAGTATGCTCGAGTCTGGAAAACCTGCGGACGTTTTCGGAGACGACCGGGCGGACTCACTTGGCCTTGAAGCGGGTGGTTCCCATGTTGAAGACCTTGGCCGCGGCGGCCTCGGTGAGCATCGCAACCTGCGACAGCGTGTTCTTCGTCATACCCTGTCGAAAGAGCGCGTAATGCCGGGTCAGTGATGGCGAAGGGCCTCGTCTTGGACGCATGCGCGGGGATTGAGGCGTCTCTCGGTTATCGGTTCGTGGACGGAAACGGGTTGGTTCGGGACGCGCGCGGGAGACGAGGAGGTTGACAGGGATGGGAATCGCACCACGGACGAGACTGCGCTGAGGGATACCGAGACCTCCGAATCGCTGGCGGCATCGAGCTCGATCTCGGAGTCGCTAGACTCGTAGGAGGACTCGCGCTCGATGGCCGAGCGCACCACATCCTGCGCGTTCTGTTTCGAGGTAAAATGCGGGCCGATCCAGCGGGGCTGTTTCGACGCGGTGTGGTTGGAAGGTCGCGCGGGCATTGTCTCGTTCTGTGCGGTGGTCGATGTATCCGAGTGTGTCCACTGCGGCTCGCGGTGTCCGTGTTGGTCTACGGGTCGTTCTCTGCGGTGTCGCGCGCTGGGAAGTGGCGCCTCTCCCGGAACGGGCAAGACGGTTTGTTTATCTTCCCGCACACTTTTGACAAACACAAGTCCAAAGACGTCCAATTGACGAACACAAGTCGACGTGGACCGTGCATTGGTGGTCAACCTGGCAACTGGCGATTGGTCGATTTCGATTCTGGTGACTGGACGATAAAGATATCTGGACGACCGAGCGACGACGTTCAATCTGGTGAGTTACATTTTTATTTCCGTATGGGCAACGTGACTGACAGTTCGCCGATCAATTACCCGCGGGAAACGATCCACTTATACATATATCAAAGGAGTCTCTCCAAACTGCGACTGGGCACGACAATTTCACGGTTTCTGCGGACTGGAAGTGATCATAAGGTTTTGACAAATCGGGAAGTATGACAGATCCAGAAATGTGCCGTCAAAAGTACGGTATCTGGAGCCCTTTCCACCACGATCACGTCTTCTTTCCGTTTCCAAAGAGAAAGACGGGCGCTTTTGGCCTTTGATCTTCGTGCATTCATTTGGACACTTCGTCGTGAGGTCCCGCCTCGTCGCGCGGACATCATGCCGGGTGAGTACTCTTCGATCCCAACAACCTCCTTCTCGACACTCGCGACGCTCCACGGACCTCGATGGCCTCCGCTCGACACGTCTGCACTCCCGTTCTACCCACATCCCCGCCAAAAAAAAACCAGGCAAACGTCGAGAAACTGATCGTCAGGAGATCTGTTGCACATCCCTCACTCACCCGAACCATCCCCCGCGCAGGATTCCATGACGCGGGCCAATTCTCCGTCGCTGACCCTCAGTCGATCATGGAGCTATACTGCGCGGACGAGATCGCCCCGATAGACCGCGACCAGACCTGCCGCGGAGCCCCCAGGGCGCGCCCCGCACCGTCGATAACCCAGGTGGTCCTTGGGTCACATTACCCAATTATCGCCGACGCGCGCGCGGGGCGCCGCGACGGAGGCGCGAGGCGCGAGGGCGGACCGATGACGGACCCCACGACCGCGATAACGGTCGTGCCGGATATCAAGAACGATCCAGCGGATTCACGGAAGGCCAAAGTGAAAGCAGGTGCGCCGTCCCTCACCCGCGCCCGCCGTGCCAGAGCTCGCGGGCCAAAGCAGCAAAGCAGGCGCGCGGCAGTTTTTTTTCCGTTATGCAATTTTTATTTTCTCCCGTCGCGACGCTGACGCAGGTCACCCTCTCTCGCATCGCAGCGTGTCAAAAGTTCGTCAACCTCTCGGGCACCCACGGCGCGGCTGACACTAACGGGACCGCGCGCAAGCGGGCGAGCCCGCACTCCGCCGGCCACGTCGGTCGGCGCGTGAAGGCTTCGGGCCGCCGGGGGCGTTGGTCGGGCGACGGGGACGGAGGCGGAGGCGACGCCGCTCGGGTTGAACCCGGGTTGAACCGTTCCTGGCACGGATCCGACTCCGCCCACGCCGCGCGTCGTGTGACCGACGTTCGAAGCGCGCCGGATCTCGGTGAGAACGTCGTGGACCATGAAGTGCAACGCGCGGCGGCGGCGCCCAGCAGCATCCTCGCCGTGCTGGACTGCATCGACGGGGGCTTCACGCCCAAGGAGCTCGCGAGCGGAGACGGCGCCGGGACCCTGACGCGCGAGAGTCAGGTGGACGACTCCACGGAGCCCGCGCGGAGACCGACGAAACCTTCGCCGCCCATCGGGATACTGTGCAACCTCGAAGCACCCGACGGATCCTCCCACCCCGCCTCCCCGGCGGAGGCGAAGAAGGTGAAGGAAAGGACAAAATCGAACCTCGGCCAGGCAAAGGCGGATGACGCTCGCGAGAACCCCCGTGACGCTCCCGAGAACCCCCCCACCTGCCCCTTGGCCGCTTCCTCCCCGGCCGCCTTCCTCGACATCGACCTTCCCGCGGACCCACGTGCGCCGTTCAGGGACGTGCGGGTCGAGCTCAAGGGCACCTGTCTCGACGAGGTGGGCGTGTACTTGACCGAGAAGGAGAAGGCGCTCTCGATGAAACACGCGCGACAGATGGGGATCTTGCTCGCCAATCGAACCTTCGACGGAACCCTCCACCAGGCGGAGGACATTCACAGGCAGACTGCCGAGATGTGGAAGGATGTCGCCTTTGTCATCCACGAACACAACGTGAAAAGAACCCCGGGGTTGCAACCTTCGCCTCCGCCCGCGTTTGAGCCGCCGCGTATCCAGGTGAGCTTCGAGACGCACGGCCCGGACGACGAGTTCGAGGTCCTCGATGACGAATACATCGACGCGTGCGATGACGCGGCGGTGCCTTTCCTCGAGAAGGACCAGTGTCGGGGCGACGTACGGAACGTGACCACTCGTGCATCGCAGAACGCACGCGACGGCGACGCTCCCGATCCGAACAACACGGGGGCCCGGGGTACTGTCCGCCCCGTCATCCAGCCGACGAACGTCCACCTGCCCGGCCAGTTGATGACCTTCAAGGACGCGATGGACACGCTCGAGTTCCTCTCGTCCGACGATCTCATCGAAGCCGCACTGGATCATCACGAGCGGGAGGTATACTTCTCGTGATGGGGGGGGGTCGTTCCCGTTGTTTGTAGAATCAATTGTTGGGGGGCGGGTTCCCCCCTTGCCTGTGTTGCCTGTATTAATGACTAAACGTATTGGATATGGAGCCGACGCGTCGATCGTGTTTTACTGGTACAACGTATCCAATGCTACTAGCTAGTACAATTCGCGGGGTTCCGTTCGGTTCCGATCCTCGGCTCCGATTCTCGGCTCCCCGCGCCCCTCTCGCACCCTCCGTTTACGTCTCTCACCGGTGAGATGAACGCGTTCATCGTCGTCTTCCTCGCGTTTCACGCCACCTCCCAATCACCGAACGTATTCTCGCCGCTGTATGCGATGTAGAGGAAGCCGTCATCCTCTTTGTGCTCTTCGTAGATTGACGACATGAGCGCCGCGGTTGGGGGCAGGACGTTGTTGACAAAGACGAATATGGCCTTCTCCGGCGAGAGCTTGATGCGCTTGCGGATGACGTAGACGAACTGGCCCACCGTGAGGTCGGCGGGGACGAGGTACCTGGGCACGTGGGGACGAGGTGGGACGGGTGAGGTCGGGACGGGTGAGGTCGGGACGGGTGAGGTCGGGACGGGTGAGGTCGGGACGGGTGAGGTCGGGACGGGTGAGGTCGGGACGGGTGAGGTCGGCGCGGGTCACGGAAGTTCGCCTCGAAAGAAACGCACGCCCTCGGGGGTTTGGACGGGACACCCATCGGTGCGACGGGTTCGACGGGTTCTCACTTCTTCTTGTCGAGGTCGGGGATGTCGCTCTTCTCGGCCTTCTCCACGATGACCTGAACGGCGGAGGGGATCGGTGTGGGGTGAGATTCGACACGACCTCCGGTGCGCTTCGTTGAAAATAAATCGATCGTTGGAGGCGACGTCGGGGGAATATTCAAATTCGACGCACCGGGATCCTATCCGGATACTTGGTGCGGATGCGCGCAGCCTCGGCCTGACGCTTGTCTGCGACGGGGAAGACGTGAGACGGGAGTTCAGCGGATGCTCGGATCGATGCGGTCGCCCCGGAAGGCGAATCAGCGGGTCGGACGGGACGGTGGATCTGGGGGGGTCCCGGAGGCCGACTCGGCAGGCGGAGCCCCACCGCGCGGCTCGACGGGCCGACCCGCGGGCGGAACCCGCGCGCGGAACGCGAGGGATCCGGAACGCGAGGGGTACGAGACGGGCGTGAAGGTTCGATGACAGGCGGGTGCCGCGTCGTGTCCGTCTCGGATCCGCGCCGGGCGGCGATGTTCGAGCCCCGCGGCCCGCGGGCGAACCGAGGGGTCGCTTTGTTGCCTCGTCAGGACCGAGGCCTATCTAGGTTCGGTGGACGCGTCGGGGCACGCACCTAAGGGGTGCTCCTGCTTGAACGTGGAGCGGGCGGACATCGTGGGTCGTGCGTGCGCCGTGCGGTCGGTTTTCTATTTCGTTCTCGCGTAGCCTCGCGTCGCTCAGTGGCCGGAGGTCAAATGAAGAAGAAATGGGTGAGGCGACCTCCAACGTGTGTTTCCCGGGAATTTGTTTGGATTTGTCCAATCATCGTCGGTGATTGATGTGTGAGAGGGGATGAACCGCGATCGGGGATCTATTTCCCGCCGAATTTCAAACAAAAGATAAAAAAGATTCCGCGACTTTGATTTCATCTCGTTCGACACCCGCGTGTAGAATTTCCGCGTCTCGCGACGAGGCGACGAAGATCGAAAACTGAAAGTCACCTTGTTGCACCACTTTTGAGATCCGTCGGTCGGAGCATCCATCCCCCGGGACGGGCCCAACGGGTAGTTTCGTTGCATCGCGATGGACGACGAGTTCGCGCTCTTCGCGGCGGAGATCACCGCGCTGGATGAGGAGGCGGCGCCCGCCGAGGGCGCGGCACCGGCGGGGCCCGGCGACGCCCCTCAAAAAGTCGAGGCTCCTCCTCCGCCGCCCGCTCCCGCTTCCGCTCCCGCTCCCGCTCCCGCTCCCGCTCCTCGCCCGAAGGTCATAGCCAAGGCCCCGGAGCACGTCCCCGCGGGACCGGCGGCGAGGCCCGGTCGGGTATCGGCCGGTCCCACGGCTCCGCACGCGTACCACCAACCGCCCGGCGCGGCGGCCGGCACCCAACTGCAGCGGGGATTCGCGGGCGTGGAGGCGGTGCACCTCGCGCCGTCTTCGTACCCGCCTCCCCCCGGGGTGGGATACCACGGCGATGCCAGGTCGGTTCCCCCGCCCGGGCCACCGCAGCCGGTGAAGAAGATCGGCAAGCCCGTGTTTCGCAACGCGGGCGGGGACAGGTGGGAGGACAAGAGTTTGGCGGATTGGCCCGAGAATGATTACAGGATCTTCGTGGGCGACCTGGGCACGGAGTGCACGGACGAGACGTTGGCGCGCGCGTTCGCCAAGTACTCCAGCTTCCAGAAGGCGCGGGTGGTGAAGGACAGGCACAGCGGCAAGTCCAAGGGCTTCGGTTTCGTGTCCCTGATGGACGGGGGCGACTACGCCCGGGCGATGAAGGAGATGAACGGAAAGTACGTCGGCAACCGGCCGTGCAAGCTGCGGAAGAGCGACTGGACCACGCGGAACGACACCAGGTCGGGGCCGAAGGTGGCGCCCAGGCGGAAGCCGCTGGATAAGAGGAGGCACATACCCATCGGACCGAGCATCAAGCGATGAGCCGAGCATCAAGCGATGAGCGGCTGTGAAATAATAGACCTAATCGATAACCGAGTGATTACGCGGCGACGGCCTCACCGTCTCGGCGGCGGCACGACTCGCTCGAGGTTGGACGCCGCTCGCTCCAACTGCGCCGCCGCGTCCCTCAGCTGCGCCTTCTCCCTCTCGAGCGCGGCACGCTCCTGCGCGAGCTTCGCCGTGTCCGGGTGCTGCGCCGCCAACGCCGCCGCCGAGGAAGCAACCGCCGCGGACGCGCTCACCGCCGCCCCAACCTGGTTCTCCATCACCTCCACGCGCTCCACCGCGTCAGCCACCGCGGACTCCGACGCGTCGATCCGCGCGGTGAGCGTCTGGATGGCACGTGACGACTCCTGCACGAACACCCCGATGCGTTCGAGCACCGTGGCCTGCGCGGCGGCGAGCGCCGTCATCTGTTTCCTCAGCGCCGCAACCTCCCCGGCGTCAATCGTCGAGTCCCCCGCCGCCATCGCGATATCCACCGGCGATGACGACTCATCGTTCGCCGCGACGACGACGTTCGGGTCCACGCGGGTTTTCAGCCGGGTTTTGGCGCCGCTCTCAATCTCCTTGGCGAGGGACATCCACCCCGGCGCGGCGCCGTCGGACGGATCGTCGTCATCCGGAGAGCCATCCGGAGCCATCCGGTGGGAGGTGTCGAACGTGAACGGCTCAGTCTCGGTGAGCGAGCGCGACGCCACGGGCGGCTGTTTCGAGGGTGGAACCACGGGTGGACGCTGTTGCGACGGTGACACCGGTTGTGGCCGGTGGGGAGGTACGTTTTCGTCGCCGTCCGTCGAGGTTCCGTCGGCGGCGCCGTCCCATCCCCCGCGGGTGCTCTTCTCGCTCGCTCCCTCCGCCATGTCCGCCGCCTGCGCCGGTACCTCCGTGGCGTCGACGACGTGCGCGGGTGGGGGGTTCTTGGGCACGGCCACCTCCACCACATCCCCTTCCGTCGGCAGTTCCTTGGGCGCGTGCGCCTCCATGAACGCCTCGGAGAGCTCCCGCCTGGCGGTGCCCGCGCCGGCGCCCCTCGGCCGCCGCGGCGACGCCACCCCGGGCTTCAGACCCGCCGCACCATTTGAACCCACGTGCTCACCCACGTCCGCGATCCCCTCGCCCAGCTCCTCCCGCGCCCAGTTCCTCCACGCCCCCAGGTCGTCCCCGCCCGGTCCTTTGTCCCGAAAGTTCTTGAGCTCCGCGACGAGCGCCGCCGCCGCCGCCACCGCGTCCCTCGCCGGTTTCACCTTGTCGTGCCGGTGGACGTCGAGCGCGCGTTCGATGGCGTCCAACAGCGGCGTGAGCGTCACGTTCGCGTTGTCCAGCATCGGGCCCAGCGCGTACACGAGCGCGGTGATCGCCTGCGCCGCCGCCCGCCGCGTGGGCCACTCCTCCGACGCCAGCGCCCCGAGGACGCCGCCGTTTGTTCCAACCGACCCGTGACTCGTCACCGCGTTCCACTCCGCCACGTTAGCTGAACCGTCCCGTGAGCCCTCCGGCGGGGGCACGCCCAGCACGACGGGTAGGTGCGACCCGCACTGCCCCCCCGCGGCGGCGAACAGCGCGGTGACGGCGTGCAGCAACGCCGGTTTGGCGTGGAAGTTTGGCAGCTCCAGCGCCCGGGCCAGCCGGACAGCCAGTTTCCCGACGCCGCCGTCGGGGTACCAGTTGTTCCCTGCCGGGACGTTGGCGTTGCCCGCGCCCGGTCCGCATCGACGGATCACCCTCGCCATGGCCCTGCACGCGGTGTCCTGCGCCTGTTTGCTGTTGGTCTCGTGGAGGACGTCCAGGATCGGCCGTAGGAAGTTGACGCCGATGGAGTCCGGTCCGGTGGCGACGGTCTTGTCGATGCGGGGTGGAAGTGAGCACGTGAACTCGGCCAGCGCGCCCATGGTGTCGACGCACGCGTCGGACACGTTGCTGTCCGGGTCCTTGAACCTGCGGCAGACGGACGACACCATCCGCGGCAGGTGAACGAGCGCGCTCTCCCCCCGCAGCGCGCACACGCGGTCAAACAACCGCAGGATCTCTCGCCTGGCGCTCGCCTTTGGGGCGGCGACCAGCTCCTCGCACAGGCACAGGACGATGGTGGTGACGTGGTCGGGCTCCTGCGCGTTCGCCGCCAGCCGCTCGAGCTCCTTCACCGCCACGCGCTGGGTGTCCCTGTCCCCGAGCCGCGTCAACGCCTGCAGCGTTTTGTTCTTGAGGACCGCATCCTCGCGCGGCATCTTTCTTTGGCGACGTCGGTCGAACCCAAAGAGCTCTATCGGACCCCGGTAGGCCTATCGGAACCTCCGTATCGGACCGCCGATGGAGCACGGGAAGCCAAGGTTGCGACCGCGCCCACCAACCGGTCACCGAGGTCACCCAACCCTCCCGGTCGTCGCGTGCGCCCCGGTGTGGACACCTCGGAAAGTTCAAACGGCACAGCTACACTGAAAATATATATAAAAGTCAACCGACCAAACAAGACCCCGCGATCGCACCGCGCTCACTCCACTCAGCACCCACCCGTCGACCCGTAAGAGGTAAGATGCTCTACCGCCAGGTGATGCGCCAGGTGGCTCGCGCCGCCAGGGCGTCCGAGCGCGCGCTCTTCTCCACCGCGCGCGCCTACGAGGCCCGCGCGCCCCTCCTCGCCGCCGAGGGACACGCGGCGATGACCAACCGCACCGCTCCGGGCGCGGCGCGGGGCTTCGGCTTCGCCGCGGCCGGTGCTTTCGCCACCGCCGCGGCGTTCACCCCCACCGCCGTCGCGCTGTGCGCCGAGGGCGAGGATGCCGCCCCCGCCGGCGCCGAGGGCGTCGCCCAGGGCGCCACCGCATCGACGAACAGCCCGACGGTCGTGTTCGTCCTGGGCGGCCCCGGCGCGGGCAAAGGCACGCAGTGCTCCAACATCGTCAACGACTTTGGCTTCGTCCACCTCTCCGCCGGCGACCTCCTTCGGGCGCACATGAAGAGCGGAAGCGAGGACGGCAACATGGTGGCGGAGATGATCAAGAACGGGCAGATCGTCCCGTCCGTGGTCACCGTCCGCCTGTTACTCGACGCGATGGCTGACTCGGGCAAGTCGAGGTTCCTCATCGACGGCTTCCCGCGCAACAAGGAGAACCGCGACGCGTGGGAAGTCACCGCCGGGTACGACTGCGACTTTGTGCTCTTCTTCGACTGCCCGGAGGACGTGATGGAGCGCAGGCTGCTGGGCCGCGGCGAGACGTCGGGGCGGACGGATGACAACATCGAATCAATCAAAAAGAGGTTCAAGACGTTCGTGGAGTCGTCCATGCCGGTCGTGAACTACTACGAGGGACTTCGAAAGTTGAGGAGCGTGAACAGCGACCAGTCACCGACGGACGTCTACGCGCAGACCAAGGGACACTTCGCCGCCTTCGCGTAGACGTCCGTGAACACCGCGGCGGGTCATCATCGCGCGCGTCAATTTAATAAGAATTTAAAGTATAGACAAACGCTTGCTCTCGTGTTTTACATGTTCGACTCTACGGAACACGCGGCCGCGGATGGTGGCGGCGCGATGAACAACAATTCAAATGAAACTTACGGAAAGACTTACGGTGATGATGACACCTCGGCCGCGTTGTCCCGTCTTTGATATTTCGCATCCTTTTTTTTGGTTCCTCGACTCTCGGGTCCCTCACGCCTCGATGACGCCCTCGTCGGGGGCGTACTTGTCCATGCCCTGGGTGACCTTACCCAGTCTGCGGGGGTTGAAGCTGAGGCTCTGCTTGTTCCTGTTCTCCATGTCCACGTCCCAGGTCATGACGGGGATCTCGGGCTTCTTCTTCTTCTGGTCGCGGTCGTGGTCGTCGTCGGACCACGGGAAACTCACTTGATTTCCAGTTTGGTTCTGGCCGTGGTTCCTGGCGGGTGGCTTGAACTCCCTCACGTACTTGTCCACGCGGGTGTAGTCCCCGACGATGGGCGCGCCCAGACCCACCGCGTCCAGCTCCTTGGTCACGGTCGGGTCACGGTCGGGCTCGATGCGCGGGCCCGTCGTGACGAACGAGCGAAGGTCCTTGCCGGTGGCAAAGGCGGCGCGGGTGAGTCGGCCAAACGGCACCATGGAGTTGGCCCCCGGCAGCTCCAGACCCGACTGCGCGTCCTCGTCGGAGTCCTTCTTGGAGCCCTTCTTGGAGTCCTTCTTCGAACCCTTCTTCGCGTCGTCCGTTCCATCGAGCTCGAGACCCTGAGCACCGCGAGCGGCGCGGTCGGTCTCCTCCCTCATCGCCGTGATCTCCGACCCGGCGCGTTCCGCCCGTTCGCGCCAGAGCTGCGCGGCGAAGGAAGAGGCGGAGAGCGCCCGGCGGAGTGCGTCGACGTTCCTGGTCGCCTCGTACACCTTGTAGTCCGCGGCGCTGTTGATGGCGTCGAGCTGGGAGTCCACGGCGTGGGCGACAGCCTGCTCGTCGGCGACGCCCGCGCAGACGTACTGCGACTCCTCGATGATCCGTTGCTTCTCCTTGGCGGATTCCTCAGCCTTCTTGGCCACATCCTCGGCGACGGACGCGCGCTGCTCAACCTTGGCGGCGGCGGCGATAGCCTTACCCTCCCACTCGACGGCAGCCTCGCGCGCGGTCTTGGCCTCGGCGGCGAGTCGCTCAATCTCGCGGGCCTGCGCGTCGGCTTGTTCCGAGAGGGCGACCACCTGCGACTCCGCAGTTTCCTTCTCCGCAGCCATCTCAGCCATCTCGTCGAGGAGCTCCGTCTGTTTCTTGAGCAGGCTCTCCGCGTGTTCCGCGCGTGCCACCGCGGAGGTCACCTGGACCTTCCACGATACCGCGTTCTCCTCAGCCTCCGACAGCTCCCGGAGTCGAAGCTCGAGCTCGGTGCGCGCCGTCACCGCCTTGCCTTCCCAATCGGCAGAGTACTTTTTGGCAACCGCGAGGTCCTCGGTGAGAACGGCGATGGCGTCAGTCATCTTGACCGTCTCCCGGGTGAGCTCCTCGACGTCCTGGTCCACGCTCTCCTTGAGCACGGCGATCGCCGTCATCTCCTCGAGCTTGGAGTTGGACGACGCCAGGTTCGTCTCGGCTGCTTCGTACCGCGCCGTGGCGGCTGCGAGGTTGTCGGCGGCGAGCTGCGCATCCGTCTCGGCGCTCTTCTCAACCTCCTGGCGGACGCGCTCGGCGGTGGTGACGCACACCTCCGCAGCCTCCAGGGTCTGGGTCACCTTGTCAGCCACCGCCGCCTCCGCCGCCTCCGCCTCGGCCTGCTTCTTGATCGCCAACGACGCCGCCTCGTCCGCCATCTGCCTCAGCGTGGTCGTCTCCTTTTGGAGCGCCTCGATTGATTCGTCGCGCTGCGCCACCGTCTTCTTCACGTCCCCGTTCTCCCGGATGAGCTCATCGACGCGGGTGAGGAGCTCGTTCTGGTTCTTGAGCTGCCTCTCGGCGTCGGCGGCGAGTTTCTTGGCCGCGTCCCTCGCCTCGTGCGCAGCCTTGATCTCCTTCTCAGCCTTGACGAGCGCAGACTCGGCGGCGGCTTTCTTGTCGGCGTCCAGAGCGTTCCTAGCCTCCATCTCGATCGCCTTGGCGGATGCGAGCGCGTCGGCAGCCTCCTGGACCATGCGGTCGATCTCAGCCTTGGCGACGCGCTCAGCCTCCTCGACCGCCTTCTTGTGTCCCTTGGTGGCGAGTCGTTCCTCCACTTTCTTCTCGGCGGAGGCGGCGGTGACGCCCAGTCTCTTCACCGCGGCGGCGGCTTCGTCTTGCGTCGCCTGAAGCTGCGATTTGTACGACGTCACCTCAGCCTTGACGGACTTGAGCTCCTCGGCCACCTCCAGCAGGGTCTTCTGCTGTTTGGCGAGCTCCGCGTCGGCGGCGGCCTTCTCTTTCGCCATCTCATCCTCGAGCTCTTTTTGCCGCGACTCGAGTTGTTTCGCGGCGGCCTCCGTCGCCTTCTCCGACTCCGCTAGCTTTTGCTTGTAGGACGCCACCTCCTCGCGGACTTGGGCGAGCTGCGAGGAGAGCTCGCCGATCGTCGCGGACTGGCCCTCGTCCTTCTTGGCGGCGGCGGTCTTGACCGACTCGAGCTCCGTCTCCAACGCGGCTCTGCGCTTCTCGAGCGACGCCTCCGCCGCGTTCTTGTCAGCCTTGGTCTTCGCGAGGGACTTCTTGTGCGAGGTCTGATCCGCGACGATCGCCTCGATGTTCTCCTTGAGGATCTTGATCTTCTCGCCCTGCTTCTGTTCCTTGGCGGCGGCGGCGACGCGCTCCGTCTCGAGGTCCGCCTCGAGGTCGTCCCGCCGCGTCACCGCCTCGTCGAGGAGCTTGGCGAGCGAGCCCATGCGCTTCTTGAGGTCCCGCACCGTCGACGTGAGCTCAGCCACCTCGGAGGAATCCGAGTTTGAGTTCTCACCGCCGGGACCCTTACCGGGCGGCTGCGTCGGGAGGGCGGAATCGGACGATCCCCCGGAATCGGACGATCCCCCGGAATTGGACGATCCCCCGGCGGCCACCTTGCCGAACACGTTCGCCGCGGCGGTGACGGCTTTCTCAACCACGTTGTTGACCGCCTTCTCGACGTTGGGCGTGAGTGCCTTCGTCTCGGCGACTGTGAGATCCTCCTCCTCTTCGAGGTCCTCCTCTTCGACCAGGTCCTCCTCGACCAGGTCCTCCTCGACAACCTCCTCGACGACGGCCTCGATAGCCTCCTCGATGACGGGGACGGCGGCTCCGGCGATTGCGGCCATCTCTTCGAGTTTGGCTCGAGCCTCCTGAGCCTCGGCTGCGGCGGCGGTGTCTCCGAGTGCAGCATCAGCGGCGGCGGCGAGCCAGATCGCCTTGGCGTCTTCGAACTCGGCCATGGCGTCGACGAGGGCGGTGCGCTCTTCGACCTCCTCCTCATTTACCTCCTCCTCCTCCTCGACCAGGTCCTCTTCCTCCTCCTCCTCGGCGGCGGCGACTGTCTCGACCAGGTCCTCCTCCTCCTCGGCGGCGGCGGCGGCTGGCCCTTCGACCAGCTCCTCCTCCTCCTCCTCCTCCTCGGCGGCGGCGGCGGCTGGCCCCTCGACCAGCTCCTCCTCCTCCTCCTCCTCCTCGGCGGCGGCGGCGGCGACTGTCTCGGTCACTTCCTCCTCCTCCTCGGCGGCGGCGGCGGCGGCTGGCCCCTCGACCAGCTCCTCCTCCTCCTCCTCGGCGGCGGCGGCGGCGACTGTCTCGGTCACTTCCTCCTCCTCTTCCTCTTCTTCTTCTTCTTCCTCAACGGCGGTGGCCTCATCCTCCTCTTTCTTGGCGACGGGGACGGGGAAGCCGCGACCGGCCTCCTCCTCCTCCTCGGCCATCAGGTCCTCCTCGGCCATCAGGTCCTCCTCTGAGAAGATGAGGTGCTCATCCTCGACGACGTCCGCCTCGGCGACAATGTCCGCGTCCTGCTCGGCTTCGTCCCCAATCTGCGCCGCCTTGGCCCGCGCCTCCACCAGCCGCCGGGCCGCTTCAGCCTTCTCAGCCTCGAGCGCGGCTTCCAGTTCCTCCGCCGTCACCGGTTCCACCTGATCGTCAAACTCGAAGTAGTCGTCGTCGTCTTCGACGTTGAACTCGTCGTCGAAGAACTCGGACTCGTCGGCGGCTTCGGCTTCGTGCTGCTCCGACGCGTTCACGGACCTCCACCTGGTGGTGGTGAGGACGACGAGGGGGCGGCGACGTGTGCTGCGCTCGATGATGGAGCGCAGGGAGAGGCGGCGTCGCGCGTTGCGGATCAGACTCGGGTTCTGCATGCCGTGCCCGTCTCCCGTGAAGTGGTAGAGGGGGAGCGCCTGCAGGCGGCTGCCGCAGCCGTCGGGGCGCGGGCGCATGCGGTCCGCGGTGGTGACGCCGGTGAAGGTGCGCGCGGAGAACATATCGCGTGTGTTTTGAACGCGCGCACCACCGGTCAATCGACGTGTTCGATCGGTCGCGTGAGGGCGCGGTCGCGATCGAGCCGAGGGAGCCGAGTGTTATTTAATAACCTCGCTCCGACGAGTTTCGAACCTTTTCGGCCGCTTCCGCTGCCGAGGTGAGTCGGTGTTTCGTCGACACCTGGCGCTCTGTCGCGAATGCCACGGGACGGGAGGGACGATACGTCAGGACCGAGGTGTCGGACGGAAGAGGCACGCGGTGGGAGCTTCCGCGCGGCGACGGGGCGTCGAGGCGGAGCGCCCCGTCGGTTCGAAAACAAAAAGAAGATGCGGGCGAGTGCCAAAACAACTCGTTTTTTTCCACCGAGCGGGGACGAACGGCTATCGCGCGCGTCGCGACGGGACACGGGAAAGGTTCGCGACTCACCTCGATGCGCGGTACGAATGTCGTGGAAGGTTGCGCGGGTGACACGAGGCGGGATGAGGTCGCTCTCGTGCGTGTGCGCGTGCGTTTGTGCCGCCAAACACGACGCCACCTCTTTTTTTCAATCTCGCCCGCCAAGACACTGGAGTAAAGAACCCTCAAATTTACCTCCGCCTTTCGTTGGTGCTGACTTGGCTCTTTTTGTGTCTCGTAAATAGACCGTCGATCCTCGGTTCGCGCTGGTATCGGCTGCGAAAAACGACGATTCGAGGCTTCATTGGCCGGGATATTTTGCGAAAATAATATCTCCCGTGAGGTGGGAGCTTGAGTTTTTAGACTAATACCAACGGCACGGAATAATTTCTGACTGCTCGCCAGTACTCGTAGATATTTTGGAGGTGGGGCCAGGAGAGTGATAAAAACTGTGTGTGTTCATACAAAAGCGTAAAACGCTGCGTTGGCTACTTAGTGGCGGATCGAGCGCGCGGCTCGGGGCGCGATCGATCGGTTTTTTCCTCCTCGATCGGTCATCTCGCGGCTTGCATGCGCACGATCCCGCGGCTCTGGCACACGTGTATGCACTCCGCGAGGTCAGAGTCCCCGTTCAGTGCGCACCACTCGTCGACCTCGTCTTGGTACCTCAGCCGCAGGTCCCCGACCTGGCCCCCGATGCTCTCCTTCAGACGGGACTGCACGTCGACGTACGACATCCCGGGTAAGAGCTTGAACCGGACGTTATCGCCCGTGTTCACCGACACCTTCACCGTCAACCCCGCGGCGCCGATCCCGTTGAGCCCCGCGCCGTTGCCGTTGACGGCGAGAAAATCCTCGCCCATCGACCCGCCTTGCGACGCCTGCGCGCTGCTCGACTGCCTGAGCAGCGACCCGGCCGCGCTCCCGCCGTGGGACCTTCCGCCGTTCTCCGCCCCCCGGCCCCCGTTCTCCAACGCTCCATCCGCGCTCGTCATCAACGTCGTCCCGGCGCTCTCGAACGAGTTCCAATTGACCGCGAACTCGTTGGGCCCACCGCCCGCGGCGCCCGGGGATCCGACTTGGTTACCGAAGGAACCCTGCCTGTGTAGACCGCCGGGTCCGTTGTTGAACGCGTTGTTCGTGGGGGAGTTTGGACCAAAGTTCGTCGGGGAGTTTGGACCAAAGTTCCCGGGCATCCCGCCGTGGAAAGAGTTACCCCGCAACGGGTTCGTCGTGGCGTTCGGGATGTTGATGGGATCGACGGGCGCGGCTCCGTTCATGTACCCGTTGCGAGCCATGGATCGCATGGCGCCGTCGCCGCCGTGCCAGGACACCCCGCGCGCCTTCGATCCGCCCGGCTGGTCGAAGCCCCGTAGCCCGTTCGCCGCGCCGCTGTCCCGCTTCAGGCCCGTGAGGTTACTCCCGTTGCGGGTGCTACCGCCAGGTCCGCCCATGGCGCCGCCGGGGAACATCGCGCCGCCGTGCGCGGATCCCCCGAACGTCGCGGCGCCCCCTGGCGTGAAGTGAACCCCGGCGTGCAGGGACCCGCCGTAGGAAGAGCCGCCGTGGATGGACCCGCCGAAGGAGGAGCCGTCGTGCATGGACCCCCCGGGGGAGTCCATGTCGTGGCCCCCGTACCGCCCCTCCTGACCCATGTACGTCCCCGAGGCGTGTATGCCGAACTGTCCGGGCGGCAGCGCGCCGTCCGCGGCGAGCGTCTTGAGCGCGTTCTGCAAACGGCCCTGCTTGGACTTGAGGCTGCGTCTCGGCCACCGCGAGATGCCGAAGTGGCGGCAGATTCGCTTCAGGGTGGTGGAACCCACGCCGAGGTCCTTCGCCGCTTCCTTGAGGTGTTTCGAGAAGTGCATCTGGAGCATCTCGAGCGTGATGCCCCACGGGGGAGCCACCTCGCCCGCCTTGGCGCCGGCGGCGGGCGCGACGATACCGGGCGCGACGGCATCCAGGTCGGGGATGCTCCCGCTGAAGGGGTCGAGGTGGTTGATGTCCGTGGGGATGGGCTGGACGTTCACGGCCGATGAGCCCAGGGCATCGACGCCCGGTCCGCCGGCAGCCATCGTGAACGTCGATCCGTTCTGCAAGTGCGTCCAGAAGGCGTCCACGCTCGCCTGCTGCTGCTCCGCGGTGGTCAGGTTGCCCGGGAGGTAGAGCTCGATCACCGCCTCGGTTTTACTGCCGTCCTTGTTGGCGAGCATCACCTTGCACGCGCACATCCCGTGCAACCCGAGCAGCGCGGTGGCGTGGTGCAGCGGCCACTCAACCTGCGAACCGTTCTGCACGTCGTCCACCCAGATCATCGTTCCCTTCTCGCACGCCTGACCGACCGGACCTTGCCCCCGGCGCAGCGCGATCTGCTCGGAGATCTGGCGGTAAGGCAGCGTCATCACGTCGCCGATGCAGAACGGCGCGCCGGACGTGATGAGCCACTCGCCGTCTGACTTTGGCATCCAGCACTGCGCGTAGGGGGTACCGAGCGCCCGGCACATCTGAACCAGCGCCTGAGAGTTCGATTCGCAAAGCGCGTCCACCGCGTCCGCCACCACCCGCCGCATCGTCGTGGGCGAGCCCAGGGATCCGTTGTCGCAGGTGTGGAACCCGTGCTTCGCCATGCACGCCGACACCGTCTCGAACAACGTGCCGGGTAACATGGTCTGGCGGTCCATCACGATCTCCATCACCGCGAAGGGCATCGTCTCCCGCTCCGAAGATGCCGGCGCCAAGAGAAGCGGCACGACCACCGTGGAGTTCACCTGGCACTCGATGGCGCACTGCAGCCGCGGGTACTCCATCGGCCTGTAGCAGCACACGCTCGGGGTCCACTCGCTCCTGCCGTAGAGGAAGCATCGCCCGGGTAACCCCAGCAGGCCTTCCGATGAGTTGGGCGAGAGGTTGAAGAAGAACGACTCGGAAACCTGGTGGTACTTCCAGAACTTTTCGTCGTGCACCGTGCTCACCCTCGCCAGCGCCCTGTGCGTGATGAGCGTCACCGCGCCCGAGGTGGCGTCCAGCTTGGGGATGAACATCTGCACCAGGCTCCCGAGCTCCACGCGCTCGCTCACCGCCTCCAGCATGTTCTGCAGCCTGATCAGCATCGCGGGCGCGTCGTCGGCGGCGCTCAGGTCGGGAACTTCGCCCACCGAAGTGTTGCCGGCTCCGATCTGCTGGGCGCGGACCGTGGCGAGCGCCGCGGAGAGGTTGGCGAGGCCGTCGAGCGCGGCGTTCTCGGCGTTGCCGTCCGCGCTTCCGACGTAGCCGCTGCCGCTGCCGCCCGACCCCGTGCTCTTGCTCGCGTTCTTGCTCCCCCCGCTCCGTCTGTCGCGGTCCCGATGTCCTGGGGAATCCCCCCCGAAGCCGTTCGCGTCGCCGTTCGCGGTGTGGCCCATCGGCGTGTCCGGGCGAAGATCGGAGGAGGGTGGGGACTTTTTCTTTCCCGCCGCGACGAGCGCGGGCGCGGAGGACGTCGCGATGTCCGCGCTGAGCGCCTCGTCGAGCACGTCCCAATTGGCCAGCCCGCCCCCCTTATTGGATTTTTCCCCGCCCCCCAGCGCGCTCACCTCGTCGCCGTCGGGGATGGTGGACAGGAACTCGTCCAGGCCGCCCTCCTCCGCCATGTTCCACAGATCATCGCGGATGGGCCCGGGCCCAGGGTCCACCGCGGACGTGTCCTTCATCGGGTCGGTACACCCCGCGTTCTATAGCAGTCGTCTCTCCCGAACCCTCCTCCGTACACGAATCGGACGTTGCCCGAACCGCCCGGGATTGACGCGCGTTCAAAAACTTCAGAGCGCCGCGAACGCCGAAGCTCGCGGCCGTTCACGTGGACGATCGGTCGTGTGAGCCCGCGCCGATGACGACGGGTGACTCGGCGCGCGGATATACCGACGCGCGACGCCTTCTGAGCGCGCGAACCGCGAACAAAAGGTAGGTAAGACTGACGGCCAAAACACCAAAAAGTTCACGGGTGTTGGCTCATGAGAATCTGCAAGTCCCTTTCCCCGAAACTCGGATATGCAACAAAAAAGAAGACTGATCACCAGCACGATCGACACGAACCACGCCGAAATACTCGGCTGTGTTTTGCTAATTCTCATGGATATCTTTCGGAAAAAAGGCATAGGGTTTTTTGGCCTTTTTTTTCAACGTTGGGTTTCAGACCGTGCTTTCGTTTCAGTCACAAAAAAATCTACGAATGAGAACGTTCACACGACGAAGACGGCGTTGTGAGTTTTATTCTGCTCGCCATGGGCTGAACCGCATAATTGCCATATAAAATTATGCGCAGTCGTCACGGTCTCTTGACCCCGCCTCTCGGGTTCTTCAAAAGGTGCGGTCGGTTTCAACATCCACCTACTTTACATTTCCTGCCACCTACTTGAGCGGTCGGCGATCTGAAAACAAACGTGTTTCAACGACGATGAAGAAGAGGGCACCTCTTTCACCCACCAACGAAGGTAACAAAATCGGCGACGCGCGACCGTGGCGATGGAGCCGCCGCCGCTCCTGGTCCTGTACGGGTCCGAGACTGGGAACGCGCGAGATGTCGCCGAGCGCATCGCGCGCGAGGCGGCGCGGGATGGCGGCGGGCACACCATGACGCGCCGTCCCCGTCGGCGGGTGCACTGCCTTCCCATGGACTCGTTCGAGGTGACCCAGCTGCCCACCGCGCCGCTCATCGTGTGCGTGTGCAGCACCACGGGCCAGGGCGACCCGCCGGCGAACATGCGACAGTTCTGGAGGTTCCTGCTGCGCAAGTCCCTGCCGCCGGACTCCCTCGCGGACGTCAAGTTCGCGGTGTTCGGCCTCGGGGATTCGCACTACCAAAAGTACAACGTCGCCGCCAAGAAGCTCCACCGGCGGATGCGCGCGCTGGGCGCGGTGGAACTCGTGGGACTGGGACTCGGGGACGATCAGCACCCGACGGGGTACGAGGCGACGCTGGATCCGTGGCTGGACGAGCTGTGGCGATCACTGGGACACGGCACCGACGCCGAGGGAGGACACGGAGACAAGACGGATCTCGTTGAGGATCTCGTGCTCGATCCCTGCCGAGTCGCCGTGGACGTAGTCGCGCCGCCGCCCGTGGGTACGACGCAGCACGAATCGCACGACAACGTCGAGGACAGGGTACGCGAGCTGTGCGACGCCGCCCGCGAGCTGGACCGCGCGCTGGAGGCTGCGGCGGCGATACCACCGCGACTCCTCCGAGGTACCCACGAAACGATGACCGTTGCATCGTCGAGTGGACACGCGTTCGGCGAGCATCACCCGGCGGTGGCGACCGTGACCGTCAACACCCCGCTCACCGCCGCGGACGCCGACGCGGAGGTTCGGCACCTAGAGGTGGCCACCGCCGACCTACGACGGGCACCCGCGAACTCAGAGTCGACGACTGGGATCTCAGATGTCGACGCCGACGGCTCCCTCCCGCCGCTGTATACCCCGGGCGACTGCCTCGCCGTGCTTCCCCTTCCCCTCGCGGAATGCGACGTCACACGCGCGCGTGACGCGACGGGTACGGTGCTGGAACGCGCGGGTCTCGCGCCGGACGCGTGGGTGACGCTACGAGCCGCGGGTGGGCATCTCGGAAGTCGATCCGAATTCATATCCAAGCCGGTCCGCGCCGCGTCGCTCGTGGAGGGCGCGTTGGACCTCACCTCGGCATCCGCGCGTCGATACTTTTTTGAAGTCGCGTCAACATTCGCGTCACACCCGCAAGAGTCAGAGCGGCTGCGTCACTTCGCCGGTAAAGACGGGAGGGACGAGCTGTGGTACTACAACGAACGCGAGCGGAGGAGCGTGGGTGAGTTTTTATCCGATTTTCCATCCGTGTCGATGCCTTTGGAGTGGATGCTGACCACGGCGCCGCGGCTCCGTCACCGGTTGTTCTCCATCTCATCCTCACCACTGCCGCACCCGCACGCGCTCCACCTGACGGTCACCGCGGCTCGGTGGAAGACACACTACGGTCGCATACGCGAAGGTTTGTGCTCAAACGCGTTGAGACGGTGCGTTTCTACTTTTATTTCCATACGGGCAATTAGACTGACGGCACGTGTGTTTTGTGTACAGCGCCGAAGTCGGCGCCGCGATGGCGTGCTGGCTCGTCCCGACCGCGATGGCTCAACCGAAGGATACCACGCCCCTGGTGTTAGTGTGCACCGGGTCGGGGGTGGCGCCGCTCAGGGCGTTCGTGCAGGCACGGGTCCACAGGTCGCGGGAATGTCAAACCAAGATTGCGCCCACGTTGGTATTCTTCGGATGCCGGAGAAAAGCGGGTGACTTTTTGTACCGACGCGAGTGGGAAGAGTTGGCGGGTGACCCGGTGGCGTTGGTGGGGGACGCGAGTACACGACAAGGCCCGGGGGGTCAGTCATTGGAAGGTGGGTTCATCCCTGCGTTCTCCAGGGATGGCGACACGAAGGACTACGTGCAGCACAGAGTCGCGCATCACGCGGCGCGGGTGTGGAACATGTTGGAAGCCGGCGCGGCTGTGTACGTGGCGGGGAGCAGCGCGTCGATGCCTCAGGACGTTCGGGACACGTTGAGTCAGGTGGTGGAGGCGTGCGGTCGGATGTCGAGGGACGACGCGGGTGTGTACCTGCGCCGGATGGAGGCGAGTGGACGGTACGTTGTGGAGGCGTGGTGACGGATGTGTCGACTTTTAGCCGAGCCTATAGATTACGAGTAGCTTCGTCAGCATGCATGATGACACACCGCGATGTATTTGTCACACACGGGCGTCGCACGCACACTAGTACCGCGCGTTCACACGTTCCGCGTGCGTACTCGAAGGCATCCGCGCCGATATACGCCACGATGATCGGAACGATGACGAACCCCACGACGTGCCGCGTCCCATGCGGCCACACCCACGCGCGACGATGCGCCGGAGGGATAACGGCCCGGGTGCGACCTCCAAGAAACGCATCCCGTATCTCGGTCAAGACCGGCGCATCCGCCGGGCTGTACGACGACGAGACGTTCGCAACGTCGGTGCTTCGCAAGTACCCAACGAGCCACGACCCCGCGGACACCGAGGAGGCGCGCGTGCTGTGGGAACACGGGTACGTCGCGCTCGACGTCCGCGCGTCGTCGGAGATCGACTTTGAGGGCAAGGTGAGTTTATTTTAATTAAGTGTTATCGTATGGGCAATTTAACTGATGATGTCGTGTTTTGTTTACAGGTTCCAGATCCGCCGCGGCCGGGCCACTCCGTCGGGGACAGGGTACGCGCGGTTCCATTGATCCACGCCTCCCGCGTCTACGACTCCGTGGTAGGTAAGAAGGTGTATAAGCAGGAACCGTTCGATGCGGCCGCGTTCGTCAACGCGGTAGTGGCGGGATGCGGCGGCGACGCGGCCGAGCCATTCGACGCGTCCGGCGCCAAGCTCCTGGTCATGGACGGCGACGGGGGTACGCGCGCCGTACACGCCGCGCGGTTGCTGACCGAACGCGGGTTCACGCACGTGGTCACGGTGAAGGGCGGGGCGAACGCGTGGAAGGCTTCGTGGGATAACCAGATGCGTCGCCGGCAACTCCCCGGAACGTTCAGCCGGGGATTCGACAGCGCCATGTTCGCGGAGAGCAACGTGACCGCCGAGACGTTCGGGGCGGCGGGCGACGACACGCATTGGGTGCTCTGATCAGTGACTGTCGTTTAAGTACTTGTTCGCACATGCCCATCGTGAGCTCATCATTCGGGCGCCGTGTCGTCGTCGTCGCCGGCGTGAATATTCCAAAATCGACCAACAGTTTTTCTCGGACGGCGCCAGCGTTTGGTCTTCACATCATCACAACCCGTCGCGGCTCGGCACGCTACATAGGAGCGAGATGGGGAAGCAGGAGCCGAAGAGTGAGCGCCCGACGCCCGTCCATACGTCCCTGTTCGTCGATCGCCACCCCACGGTCGCGCGTCGATCCCGCCCCGACGTCCCGCGCGCGCCGAAGAGACCCGCGCCGAAGACCGAGCCCCTCACACCCACCCGTCTCCCCCGCCCCATCTCCGCCTCCGCAGACTCGCGCTTCACGCAGCAGCAGCTGCCCGCGTGGCGCCCGACGCTCACCCCGATGGCGGTACGTCCATCCCTCGTCGCCCACGCGATGAAAGCGACGCGGACCGTCCGGTCCATCGCCGGACCAACCGCCGATCTCACCCGCGTCCCTACGTTTCCACCGCCCCCATCCCAAACCCGTCCGCGCGTTCCCACCTCTCCGCCTCCCACCTCCCATTGACACGCGCGTCGTCGTCCCACCCCTTCCACACGAAACGCAGGTGTCCGGGATGCTCTTCGCCGTCGCGGTGGTGTTCATCCCACTCGGCGCGGTGTGCCTCGGCGCGTCCAACTCAGTCCAAGAGGTCCGAAGACGGTACGACGACGAACCATCTTGTCGAGACGGATTCTTCCCGACAGCCGCCGAGGAAACCAGGAAACTCAGCGAAGACGGCGCCGGGACGCGATGCGAGTTGACGCTGGAGGTGAAACAGACGATGAAGGCGCCGGTGTACGTGTACTACGAACTGACCAACTACCTACAGAACCACAGACGGTTCGTCAAGAGCCGAAGCGACGAACAACTCGCGGGGAAAGATCCAGCCAACACGTTTTGCGACCCCCGGTTGGAGGTTCTCAACGAGACAACCGGTGAGAAATCCAGAGTGAACCCGTGCGGGCTGATGGCCTGGTCGCTGTTCAACGACACGTACGCGTTCGAAGTGGACGGCGTGGATGTCCCGGTGAACTCCACGGACATCGCGTGGAAGTCGGACATGAAGTTCAAGTTTGCGAAGTACGAACCAAAAAACATGAACACGGACGCGTCCACTCGGGGCGGCGGTACCATCGACGGAAGTGTGGGCACGGACGAGCACTTCATCGTGTGGATGCGAACCGCCGCGCTGCCCAAGTTTCGTAAGCTCTGGGGCCGCATCGAGAGTGACATACCGGCCGGTTCCACGGTCCGCGTCGGCGTGGACAACAGGTACAACACGTACAAATTCGACGGGCGAAAGAGTTTAGTGCTCTCCACGTCTTCGTTTCTCGGCGGTAAGAATGCGTTTTTGGGCGCGGCGTACCTCGCGGTGGGTTTGTTGTGCGCCGGTTGCAGTGCGGTGTTTTTGTACTTTCACTTCAGGCCGCCGAGGCGGATCGGGGACATGTCGGAGCTGTCCTGGGCCAAGACGAGCGGCGTCGACGCGCGGGTCAACGCACCCTATTGAGACTGTCGAGTGACGTTAATTTATGATAAAGACCACAATTTAAAGATAAGTCATCATCGCTTCTTTCCCTTGCCCGTGGGCCTGCGCGCGACCCTCATGTTATCCGTCCGCTTGCTGTTCCGTGTCCGGTGCCCCTTGGTGTGCACCCCCCACGGCGTCACGCTCGGCCTGCCCCCACTCGTTCGCCCCTCGCCGCCTCCGTGCGGGTGATCGATGGGGTTCATAGCCACCCCCCGCGTGGTGGGCCTCACACCGAGCCACCTCACCGCTCCAGCCTTACCGAGTACCCTGTTCGCGTGCTGCGCGTTGGACAGCGTCCCGATCGTCGCCATGCACGCCAGCAGCACCAGCCTCTGTTCCCCCGAGGGTAACCGTACGGTGGCGTACCCATCCTCTCCTTTCTTGACCAGCACCGCGGAGGTTCCCGCGGCTCGTACCATCTTGCCCCCTTGGCCGGGTCGCAGCTCGATGTTGTGGACGTTGGTGCCGACCGGGATCTCCTTCAGGGGCATGGCGTTCCCGGGTCGGATGTCGACGCCGCCGTCGGTGGACGCGACGATCGTGCTCCCCGCGCGCATGCCTTCCGCGGCGAGGACGTAGGACGGTTTGGTACCCTTGGCGTCGTCGAGGAAATCTGTAAACAAAAAACACGACGTCAGTCTAATTGCCCGTATGTGAAAATAAAAATAGACTCACCGACGAGTGCGATTCTTGTGGATCGGTTTGGATCGTACTCGATCCTTCGCACGGTCCCTGCGGCGGTGGTGGCGCGTCGCTTCATGTCGATGACGCGGTACAGTTGCTTGTGCCCGCCGCCCTTGTGCCAGACTGTTATCCTCCCTTGGTTGTTCCGCCCGCCCTTCTTCCGTAGGCCGACGGTGAGCGCTTTGAACGGCTTGCCCTTCCAGAGGTGATCTCGGGTGGTGGTGATGCGGCCGCGCTGGCCTGGGCTGGTGGGTTTGTACACCTTCAGGGAGCCAGCCTCCGCGGCGAAGCCCCTGGTGAATACGCCCTGGGGACGATGAAGAAGATTCTGGACCGCGGTGGACTTGAGTGCGACGAGAACGTCATCGACCCGTGTGGTCCAGGGTAGGGTTCCGCGCCCCGCGTGGGTGGTGAAGGCGCGCGCGGTGCCGAGGGATCGGATCGGCGCGGCGGCGCGGGGGAGGAGCGTGTCGCGCGCGGCGCCGAGCGCATTCGTGAAGCCGCGGACGGCCGATAACGCGCGTCCCATCCGTGCCCGTCGCCCAAAGTGGCGCGGCGCGTCACTCACATCCATCGGCATATCTTCAGCCCGCTCGCTCGCCACAGCCAAAAAACCAACTGCCAAAAGCCGGCTTCTTCAAATTTCAAGCGCAGAGCTCAAGGCGCGGGGGAGCGCCTCTCGGACAGCGGGGAGCATCGCACGGCGGCTCACGCGTCAGAGGACATAGACAGAGAGAGAGGGTGACCATGACCGAGGCGGAGAAGAAGGATGTCGACGAGGTGCGTGGAACCCCGTCCTTCGACCCCGACCATCTGCTCGCACCCGTTTTGGCTTTGGCTTTGAAAAACACCCCAGCCTCGACTCTTCCCATGGGTCTAACCAAAATCCATCCCATCCTCCATCCTCAGGCGGTGTTCGTCCCCGACGACGTCAACGACATCATCAAGGAGACCGTCGACGGCGTCCTCCAGAGCCAGGACTACTCCCATCCCTTGGTGGGCCAGTGGACGAACGATGTGGTCGCCACGTGCGTCAGACGGCTGACCTCACTCGGGAAGCCATTCAAGTACGTGGTGACGTGCGTGATCATGCAGCGCACGGGCGCGGGTCTGCACACCGCCAGCAGCTGCTACTGGGACACGGAGACGGACGGCAGCAGGACGGTGCGGTGGGAAAACAAGACGATGTACTGCATAGTCTCCGTGTTCGGCCTCGCGATATAGAATTTCCACTGTCACGTTGAAATAAACAGAACCTCATCGTCACCACGTACCGTCGCACACAGTAAGGGGCGCGGGGGGAGGCCGGGTCGATGAGTCGACTGGCCCGATCCCTCGTCAGGCTCGGGTCGCGGCCTCGGACCAACCCACGGCTCGGTTCGCCCGCCCCTCGGCCTAATTGCCCATACGACGTATCGGCGTCGACACGTGCGTCCACCTCATCGTCCCGCGCCGATGACGCCTCATCCCCGGCGGACGTTTCCGTCCCGGTGCTCATCGTCGGCGCCGGACCGACGGGCCTGACCCTCTCCGCGCTGCTATCGCGGTTCGGGATCGACCATCTGGTGTGCGAACGACGCGCACGGCCGACGATGCACCCGCAGGCGCACTTCGTCAACAACCGCAGCATGGAGATCTTCCGGCCGCTCATGGGACTCGGCGGGTCCATCGCTCGGTCGCAGCCGCCGCTGGACGACTGGCGGCGGTTCGTGTACTGCACCAACATGGTCGGCGGCGTGGAACTCGGCCGCGTGGACCACTTCCACGACGGACCCACAGGGGAATCGAACCCACGACGCGTGGGTTCCGTCGACGGCGACCGTACCGACTCATCCGCGATGAGCCCGGCGTCGGTGGCGCACTTCGGGCAGCACAAACTCGTCCCCGCGCTGCTGCAGCGGGCGTACGCGCTGCACCCGCGCGGCCGCGACGGGTTCATCACCAGCGCGAACTTACTCAGCATCGACCTAGGTGGCACATCCAATACCAACGGCGGAAAAGTCACGGCTGTGTTGGAGAGTAAAGGGTTCGTGCGCGCGTCGGACCCGACAGATTCCACGGTTCGCGTCGCGTGTGAGCAAATAGTCGCCGCGGACGGCGCCGACTCCACCGTGCGCCAGTTAGTGAACGTCCCGATGACTGGCACGCCGGCCATGCAGCACCTCGTCAACGTGCACTTCACGTCCAAGGAATTGGCGAGTAGACTTCGAAATGAAGGTCGGGCGGCGATGTTATATTTCGTTTTCAACCCCGACGTCGTCGCTGTCGTCGTGGCGCACGACTTACGGACGGGGGAGTTTGTCGCGCAGGTTCCATTCTTTCCCCCGCACCAGAGCCTCGAGAAGGACTTTTCGCCGGACGTGCTCAAGGCGCTGATCGAACGCGCGGCGTGTGGGAGGGGAACGAAGGGGGACGGATTGGGTGATTTGGAGGTGAGGAGCGCCCGGTCGTGGACGATGTCGGCGGAGGTGGCGGACTCTTTCGTGACGGGAAACGGGAGGGTGGTGCTGTGCGGTGACGCCGCGCACAGGTTCCCGCCCGCGGGTGGGTTCGGGATGAACACCGGGGTGCAAGACGCGCACGCGTTGGCGTGGAGAATAGCCACCGCGAACGCGATGAAGTCGTTGAAGTCGGGGGAGACGACTTCATCATCTTCGTCGATCGATCCCGACGACGTCCTCACGCGCCTGATGGGGTCGTACGAACGCGAACGTCGACCGGTGGCGGTGGGTAACACGCGCCTGAGCGTCGCGAACTTTCACCAGGTGCTCAAGATACCCACCGCGCTGGGTCTACCTCCAGCCGCGGCGAACCTTTTGTCCGACATCGCCGGGTTGGCGCCTTCGATCCCGGGATTCGGCACTAACCTCGCGGGGTCGGTCCTGTCGCTCGGTCTGGCGGTGGGACGCGCGCAGTGCGGGGATTTACTCCTGGGTAACAACCCCGTGGGTGCCGCGCGTCGCGCGGCCGTGAAAGAGATGTGCGCCGACGTCAAAGGCACGTTGCGGCTGCAGTTCCCAGTCGAGGACCTAGGCTTCGGGTATAACCACGATTCCGACGCGGGTGGACCTACGGTGACGTCCAGAGCGTCCACGACGGACGCCGGGGTCGTGGGTACCTCCGCGCCGCTGCACCCGCCCAACGCGCTCGTGCTCGGTGCCCGGGTACCACACGCGTGGCTCCAGGTCATCGACCACAGTACTACTGACGGGGGTGAACCGTGCGGTGTGGTGACGACTTTGGACGTGTGCGAGCCGAGGCTCTGGGACGGCCCCGATGGCGACTTCAACCGCGTGGTTCGCAAGGGGCGCAGACCTGGGGAGACGTTGGACCTTGGTAAAAGTGCACCCGTGGTGTTCGCGCTCATCGTGCACGTGCCGGAACGTGGTGCGGGTATGAGTGAAGCGGTTGGGTTGGCTCGGTCTTTGAGGGCGGCGGCGCCTCCGGGAGTGGCTGTTCGGCTGTGCGTGGTATCGTGTTCTGCCGGGTCGTTGTCTGCTGAGGACGTTGAGGATGACGTGGACGAAGACATGTGGACCGTGCGTGGGGTGGACACGGAGGGTGTTTGGAGGGATGCGTTGGTGGACGCGGGTGTGGGTGAGGCGGGTGCGGTGCTGGTGCGTCCCGACGGTCACGTGGCTTGGGTCGGGCATGTGTCATCATGCGATGAGAGCGGTGACTCACCGGGCGGGGGTGTGTTGGGGTCGTCGGGGCGGGTCGGGGCGTCGCGTGGGGGGTATACGGGGTGCGTGGACGCGATGCGGCGGTGCCTGGGTGCGGTGTGATTGGATGTTCGTGCGGTGGTGACGCATCGGGGGACTTCGGTTTTGATTAACAATGTTCATAGCCGTTTCTCCGAGACTCGATTTTGTTTCGCGTGTTCACTGTCGGAGGCGCGCCGGTAGCATGGTGGGACGGGACGACGATTCGTTCGGCGCCGCGCTGCACGTGCGCGTGATATCCGCGCGGGATATCAAGGTGTGTGCCCCGTCTTCTTCCCACCCGTCCCGGATCCGGCCCCATCCGACCGCGCCTTCCATCTCCCGTTCCGTTGTTCGTATCGGCACCTCCGAGTCTGAGATTCTTCCCCCTCCCCTCTTGTCCACAGGTGTCTCGCGTGAGGATCGCGCGGCTCTTCGCGACCGTCGAGGCGTGCGGCGCGCGGTTCAGGAGCACCGGCAGGGTCAGCACCTCGTCGCCCGTGTGGGACGAGGCCGGGGTCGTGCCTCTGACCCGCGACTGGCGAGATGGCTGCGCGCGCGTGATAATCTGGGATCGCACGTTAACGTCGAGGCCCGTCCGGCTGGGACGATGCGACGTGCCGCTGGACCGCATCGGGATTAACGACGGGATGGGTGAGATGGACCTAAGTCTGGTGATACGCGGCGCGAAGGGAGGCGGGGTACACGCACGCGGGACGGTGCGCGTGGCGATGGAGGTGAGGACGGCGACGGATGGAGGTCAAGACGATGAAACAACGAGCGAGGAATGCGTCGAGGACGACGTCGAGCACGACACCTCGGAGCACGTGAGCACGATATCCGGCGCGAACATCGATGCTGACGCACACACGCCATCGATGGAGAACGCGACGGCGGAGGACGAGGTCGCCGGGGATGACGCGGCGAACGAGCCCGAGCCGCGCACGCCTGCGAACCAATCAATGATGCAGTCGACGACTCAGTCGATGATATCTCCGGTGGCTGCATCCTTAGCCCGGTCCACCGCATCTTTACGCGCGTACGTGCTGGCATCGGGTAAGCTGGCGGACGCGGTGGAGTCGACGCCGACGTTCAGCGCGGTTCGAGGGGGTCGACGCGGGTGGTCGGCGCGGACGCCGCCGAGGCATCCGAATACATCCGACGCCGACAATCGGCAATCGATCCCGCTCTCGCCCGTGCCCGTGACTGAGTCGCACGACGTGGACTCGGCGATGGGGATGGGACGCGGGGGTACCCGGAGGACGTGTTGGCGTGACGGGGATGACGCGGTGATGGACTCAGCGAGAAAGGCACTGAACAAGGCGGACTCGTTTACCAGAACTGATAAGCAGGCGAATACTCACAAGGCAAATACTAGTAAGACGGCGGGAATGGAGTGGGGAACCGAGAAAGGATCCATCGAGGAGGAGGAGGAAGGTAGGGAGGTGAGACGGCTGGCGGCGGTGTTCGCGCGCGCCGATCGGGTGTTCGCGTCGTGGTCGCTCTAGTCCCGTACGGGGATCTAGTCGGCTTCGGTTCCATTTTTATTTAAAATCCGCTGGGCGCGCCAGTCGCCCCCCGCCGCGAGGGTCCAAGACCCGTGACATAGACACTCCTCACCTGCGTCTCACTCACACCTTCTTGATGATCTGCACCACGTCCTCATCCTCCAGCACGTGGTCCTTACCCACGCGCTGCGGGCGGTGCTTCACGGACAGTCCCCACACCAACGCCTGCTTGAACGACTTGATGATCCCCTTGTGCAGCCTGTTGCAAAAGTCCTCCACCGTGCACGCCCGCCGCGGGAGCACCACCGGGTCCTCGTAGTCCGGGTTCACCCCCCGCGGCTTGGTGTAGATCCGGACCAGGTCGAGGTACTCCCAGACAGTCTCCAGGAGTCCATCCAAGTTCCACTCCTTGTGCGCGGAAACCGGACAGTAGTGCTTCATCTTGTCCAGCAAACTGAGCTCCTCCACGGTGATCTGGTCAATCTTGTTGATGGCGTAGATGCACGGGACGTACACGCGGCTGCCCTCGATGACGTCGATGAGGTCCTCGTCCGTGCAGTCGTCGTGCAGCTTGACGTCCGCGTGTTGAATCCGGTACTCCGACAAGATCTGCTTCACGGTGTCCTCGTCAAGATAAGTCGTCTCTCCCGCGTTGTTCGGGGTGAAGTTGATGCCGCCCTTCTCCTTGGCGCGGTACGTGATCTTCGGCGGCGACTTGTTCAAGCGGATCCCGAATCCCTCGAGCTCGTGCTCGATCAGGCGTTTGTGCGTCAAGGGCTTGAGCGCGTCGAGCACGATGACGATGACGTCGCAGGTTCGGGCGGTTGAGATGACTTGTCGACCTCGTCCTTTGCCATCCTTGGCGCCCTCGATGATACCGGGGAGATCGAGGAGCTGGATCTTGGCGCCGCGGTACCTGATCACGCCGGGGATGCACGTCAGGGTTGTGAACTCGTACGCCGCCACCTCGGAGAAGGTGCCCGTGAGCTTGTTCAGCAGTGTGCTTTTCCCGACGGATGGGAACCCGACCATGCCCACGCGGCAGTCGCCCGTCTTGGTGACGTCGAAGCCGTCGCCTTTGGGGCCGGATTTAGCGGTGCTGCCCTCGATGAGGTCGCGGCGGAGCTTGGCGAGCTTCGCCTTGAGCGAGCCGAGGTGCGCGGCGGTCGCCTTGTTCTTCTGCGTGCGGCTCATCTCCAGCTCGATCGTCGCGATCTTCTCCATGATGTCGGACATCTTGACTCGAGTTCCTTGGGGTTAGGGTTATGCGAGTCTTTGCGTGTGTGTGTGTGCACTCACTGTGGTGCGATACGCGGCGGTTGGCGCGTGAGGGTCCGTCACACGTGCGTGCGCCGGTCTGGCTCGGGCTTGAAAAGTTCTTGTCCTTTGAGTTTCTCAGGTTTTTGGCGGCTCAGCTTTTTTCTCCCAAAAGACGTACGGCCGAGCAGGCACAAAATGCAATAAACGAGGCAACATTATGCCTCGTTTTCACTCGAGCGCTCCGATCGCGATAGCTCCTCCTACGTATCGTCATCACTGCTCCTAGCGCGCGCACTGACGAACGATGCTCACGTGCGCCGTATCGCGCGTGGCCACGGGCGGGCTCGCCCTGCCCTCGCGCCGATCCCGCGTTCGCCCCCGCGCCGCCGCTGCGGTATCCACGAGGTCACCGCATTCGCGCCGCGTCGTCACCGTCCGGAAGGCGACCGGTGACGAGGACAAGGGCGGATCATCGGACGACGGCGACATCGACTGGAAAGGGGTGGTCAGCGACTCGTTCTCGGAGGCTAAGCGGCAGTTCATGGAACCGCTGAACTCCCCGACGGACTACGTGGACATGATGGACGCGCCACGTAAGAAAGAGAAGCGCGGGGAGAAGTACAAGGAGGAGTACGGCGCGCTAGATCCGTGGAGCTCGAACGCGTTCACCACCTACGGGTTCATCGCCGTCGCGGTGTTGCTGTTCGTGTTCGTGGTGGTGATCGGACCGCCGCCGGATACCAACGGGCGGTGCACGCTCCCGTGGTGCTAGATCGGGCTGACGCGGTGCGGGAGATCGGAGAGACGGGGAACGTCAATAGCTGTTAGCGCGAGCGGTGCCCCGACGTGCCATCATTCAATTTAGTAATCTTGATTTATACGATGACGCCGGAGACAAGTCATGTTCGCTCAGTCGGAGTCGGCGGGCTTGGGCGCGCGCTTCTTCCCGCCGCCGTTCCGCCCCTTGGTCCACCCCGCAGCCTCGCGCCTCTTCCGCCGCACCTTCGCCGCCCTGCTCTCCTTCTTCCTCTCCCCTCTCTTCGCTTTCTTGCCGTCGGCCTCCTCGTCGTCGCTGCCGTCCTTGTTGCCCTTGTCTCCCTCGAACCTCTCGCGCTTCTTAGCCTTCTGCTCGCTTCGCTTCTCGCGCATCTCCGCGGTCCGCTTAGCCTTCTCCGCCTTTTTAACCTCACGTTCCTTCTCCACCAGCGCTTGGCGCGTCTCCGCGCGAACCGCCGCCGTCCGCGCCGTCGCCATGGAAGCTCTCAAACTCTTTTCAAACTTCCTACCGCCCTCCGCGGAAACCGTCTTGCCCGCGTTCGTCTCCACCGCCCGCTTCGATTGCAGCACGAACACACCGGTGTCGTACACGGACGTCCTGTATGTGTTCTTCCGCTGGTGCGCCGCGCCGTCGCAGTACCCGTGGTCAGTCGCCGCCACGACGAAGTGATTCCGTAAGTGTTTTGACTTTTGAAGCTTAGCCCACGCCGGGGTATCCGTCCACCCAGGAACAAACACCACGAACGTCAGCGGCGATTGCGACGCATCCGCGGCGTCCAGCGCGGTGTGTATCACGTCGTACATGGCGTCCATGACGGACCCGACGAAGGGCGGGTTGACCTGGTAGCACCCGCGTCGGATGGATTTCGAATTTTTGAAAAAATCGCCGCAGGAACCGAAAGGCCCGTCCACGTCCGGAAAAGCGCTGTGATACCGCCCGTGGAACGCGTTTAGCGGCGAGGCGAAACACTCAAACTCGGCGCTGACGGATGCGCGCAGGGTGTTGAAAACTTCCGGGCCGACGGACGCCTGGAACCCGTACCCGTGAATCGCTTTGTACCTCAACAGTACCGCGAAGAGGCGAGCGTGGAAGGCGACGTAGCCGGTGGGTTCGTTGGACGCGCGGTCGTTGAGACCGTCGACGACGTTCGCGGCGGCGGCGACCAGCGCGCTCTCCTCGTCGGCGAA
>Ga0209666_1000275_pt1 | contig 40690 bp, 43 predicted proteins | sample SaaInlV_125m_DNA_FD_184679 | JGI IMG/M metagenome (GOLD analysis project Ga0209666, IMG submission 184679) | Marine microbial communities from expanding oxygen minimum zones in the Saanich Inlet - Saanich Inlet SI037_S3LV_10m_DNA (SPAdes)... | ecosystem: Environmental > Aquatic > Marine >...
TACAGGTATGCAAGTTAAAAAATATCCTTGCGACTATACAGCTGGACCTATAACTAAAAAAGCTCAAGGTAGAGTTTAATGGCTGTAGATAAAAAGACACTTAAGTGTAATAAGCCTAGGAAAACTCCTAGTCATAACACTAAGTCTCACGTTGTTAAAGCTTGCGAAAACGGCAAAGAAAAGATTATACGTTTTGGACAGCAAGGCGTAACCACTGCTGGCAAAAAAACAGATGCAAAATCAAAAGCGCGTAGAGCTAGCTTTAAAGCTCGACACGCAAAGAATATTAAAAAAGGTAAAATGTCTGCTGCGTACTGGGCTGACAAGGTAAAATGGTAATTATGGGAAAAGGACACTACGGCCAATATACTGGCAACGCAAGACATTCGCAAACTCCAGTTACTAAAAGTAACTATGGCTCAGCTGTAAGAGATGATGCTGCACATATTGATTATTTAAAGCGTGACGTTAATTACGATGCTAAGCATGGTGGTAGCGACAAGCAGATGACTGATGATGAGAAGCATATCTCTAAACTAGCTGGTGATATGAAGTATGACAATAAGCATCATGGTTCACCTGCTAAAGCAAATTGTTACAAATAATATGTCTTTTAAACTAACACCACCGTTCTCAATAGATAATACTCCTGTGTATCATGTTGATATGGAAGATGGAGTGTTAGGTAAAGCTAATAACAATGGTACTATCATTATAAATAAAAATGTTTCACCAGCTAAATTACAAGAGGTTGTTAATCACGAGATGATCCACATAGATCAAATGAAGCGAGGTGATTTAGATTATGATGATAAAAACGTTTACTGGAAAGGTAAAGTAATACCACGATCTAGTATTAAAGAAGGTGCTAAAAATTTACCTTGGGAAAAAGAAGCTTACAGCAAATCAAAATGAAGCCATCTAAGAAAGGATATTTAAGAAATAGCCCTGATGTTAACAAGTCAACTAATAAGATACTAGGTGGCAAGATAACAATGAAAGGAGTTGACTTTAAAGTGTTAGGCACAGACGATAGAGGCTACACAAAAGTTATGCACCCAGGTTACGACTATACATTTCCTGGTGCTAAACACGTTATAGAAAAACGTTTAAAATAAAAATATGGGATTTAAATTACCAAAAGTTGGATTAGAACTTAAAAAGCTTGATAGCAAGCTAGATAGCATGCGAAAAGATACTCAAGAATTTAAAAACAAAAACGTATATTCTAAGTCTCTTAATGAAGAAATTACTAAAAATGTAAAAAATATTGCAGGTAATACATTTTTAAATAGCGGTGAAAAGAAAAATCCTTACTTTAGAAGTCGTTACCGAACGAACAATGATGAAAATTTAATTGGTACAGACGGGGTTTTTACAAACCTAGGAAGAGAAAGGTATGATAACTACATGTATCGAGATGTAGATAAAGACGGTAAAATTGGTAATTATAATCAGGAAAAACTTCGTGAAGACTTAGTTGAAAATAGGCAACTTGATCCAAAGAGCGGTAAGATTATGACGTATGTTGCTCCGCCGGCTGACGGTTATAAAGGCTTAGAAGAACAAGCAAGGTTGTCTGCAGATATGTCGTTTGGTTTAAGTGATAAATTAAGAAAATACAACAGTAACAATGAACTACTTAGTGTTGATCCTGAAACAGTTAAGCAATCGTTATCAGGAGCTAAAAAAACTCTTTCTGATATCGCGGGAGTAGGCCAGCATGGCAGTAAAGTTTACGGTTTATCTGAAGATCAACTTGAACTTTACGGAGCAGCAGATGAAAAAGCACAATCACAAGCTTTAATACAGGAAGAATTTGATAATATGGCTCAGCGAGTGCGTGACATGACGCAGGATGTAAGTAGAAAAAAATTACTTGGAGACGAAAGAGAAGGTGGGCAAATAAATATAGATGAAAGATTTGGTAATGTTGTAAAGGAAGGTTCTTCGTTTATGCTTAAAGGATCTACTGCTTATGAACAAAAAAATAAAACTAAAAAACAAACAAAATAGGTGATAATATTAGTATAACAATCTAATCTAATATTATGAAAAATTTATTTTTAGTACTATCATTTATTTTAATTTCAGTATCAACGTATAGCCAAGACGATTTCAGTGGCTGGTGGCAAAGTAAAACTTCTAAATACATCACAATGATCTACACTGGTAGTTATGGTGTATCAGCAGTTGTCAACTACAGTCCAAGTACTGATAATACAATACATGAAGAGATAATTGAAAGAAATAAAAGAACATTTGTAACACGCTTGTTTAATCCAGCTAATGGTTACCTTGTAAAAGTAAAATATAAATTAAAAGACAAAAATAATTTAATCTGTAAGTTTAGTGGTGATTTAAATAAAACCATACATCTTACTAGATACAAAGTAAATTTAAAAGATAAACTAAAAAAATAATTAAAATGCCGTATAAAAAATCCCCTATGAAGAAATCATCTTGCATTAAGATGTACGATAAAAAAGGTAAACCATCAGGATTAATGATGGAAGGTTCTGCTATGTACATGGAGGCTGGATCACCAGCTAAACAAATGGACGAAAGGTCAGGTGAAAGAGATGAGTTTGGAAATATTATTCCTGAAGGTTTCACAAGCGATGCACCTGAAGTTACAGGCACAAGAATATTATCTGACAGAAATATAGCTGAAAGAACATCTTACCACCCAAAGCGACCGGAAGAATTAAAAGCAGCGCAACTGACTGCAAGGAAAAGACTTGCTGATAATGAGTATAGTGAAAGCGAAAAACAAGCTTTTAACAAAGACCTTAAGCAATCAGGATACGTGTGGGAACAATAACATAGGTATAGATGAAGAAACTTTTAAGTCTTTTATCAGGCGGTATAATTAAAGACGTAGGTAATGTAATCGATAAGCTTACAACTACAGATGAAGAGAGATTAGCTGCTAAGCAAAAGATCCAAGAGTTATTAGAAAAAGCAGATCAAGACGCACAAGCGCAAGTTACTGAAAGATGGAAAATGGATATGCAATCAGATTCATTTTTATCTAAAAACATTCGGCCACTTGTACTTGTGTATCTTACATCTATATTTACTATTCTAGCTTTTGCTGATGGTAACGTAGGTGGATTTGTAGTAGCAGAAGATTATATCCCAATTTTTCAATCACTATTAATAACGGTATACGGCGCATACTTCGTAGGTAGAACTTGGGAAAAATCAAAGAAATCAAGTGATAATAAGTAAGTTAAACAATTAAATCAAATCAAATGTCAAACATGATTACAGCTGAAGAGCTTAAAACTATTAAAGAACAACAAACAGAACTAGGTGGTATCATCAATCAAATCGGTCAATTAGAAACTACCAAGCACGCTTTGCTGCATAAGATCGCTGGTGTTAATGAAGGTATTGAAGAAACCAAAAAGCAACTAGAAGATAAGTACGGATCTATTAGTATTAACCTTGAAGACGGTAGTTATGAAGAGGTTGAATCTGAAGATGCTAAAGAACTTTCAGTTGTAAAAGGAGAGGATTAATGAGTACTGTTATAAGGAAAATTAGTATTGGTTCTGATTACAAGAACGAAGCTATGCACTATGCTGTAGGTCAGCAGGTGTATGGTGGACATGAGATCTCTCATATAATGTTCGAAGAACCTGACGCTTCTTATAACATATTCATAAAGAAAAACAACGAGGTATTGCCATGGAAGAAGTTTAATTCTAACATGGCTATATCTGTTGAATATGATTTAGAATATTAATGAAAAGCGTTTTTGATTTTATAGTTATGCCAGAAGGAAACAGGTATAGCAATGAAGTTGATATAGATGGTAACAAGCTTGTAGTTAATTCTAGTATAGAAAACTTTAAGTTAATAAATAGAAAAGCAACAGTGCTTACAGTACCTACTGCCTTTACAACACCAATACAAGAAGGTGATGAAGTTATTATACACCATAATGTATTTAGAAGATATTACAATCAAGCCGGCAAAGAAGTAGACAGCAGTAAAACATTTGGTGATAATAAATACCTTTGTCAGTACGATCAAATATATCTTTATAAACGTATGGTTAAATGGTTATCAGTAGGTGAACATTGTTTTATTATACCAATTGAAAATAACGATAAATGGTCGCAAGAGCCAGAACAAAAAAATAAGGGTGTAGTAAAAATAGGAAATAAAACTTTAACGTCACTAGGTATCAACGAAGGTGACTTAGTTGGTTTTAAATCTAATAGAGAGTTTGAGTTTATTATAGATAAACAAAGACTATATTGTATGCAATCAAATGATATTTTAGTTAAGTATGAGTTCAAAGGAAACGAGAAGGAATATAATCCGAGCTGGGCAAAAAGCAGTTAACGAGCTTATTAAGGTAGCTGAGGAAAAGATCATCACTAATACTGAAGATGATGTTTCTGCAGATAGACTTAAGAATGCAGCTGCTACTAAAAAGCTAGCTATATTCGATGCTTTTGAAATACTATCTAGAATAGACGAAGAAAAAAATATGCTTGAAGATAAACCTGGAGAAACTAAAGAAAAAAGTTTTAAAGGTTTTGCTGAGGGTAGATCAAGGTAATGTACGATCAATCTTTAGTTAAAGTAATAAAAGACCATATAAAGCCTAATATTATTAAAAAAAATAATAGGTATAAAAAATGGGAGTATGGTTATGATGTTGAAAACGACATTATAATTATAAGTAAAGATGGTACTATAGGTGATATTATTGAAATACAAAACTTAAGAATAGCACTACCATTGTTACCGGAAAACATTTACAGTTCTTCTAAGAAAACAGAAGAGCAAGTGTGGGTTAAAGAAGAATACCCTAAAGCTTTATCTAAAATAAAAAGTGTATTTGATTGGGAGCGTTACCCATCTAACTTTAAAGAGCAATGGTATGATTATATTGATAGAGAGTTTAAAAGACGTGATGAAGGTTTCTGGTTCTACAACAAGGGTGTTCCTACTTATATCACTGGCACTCATTACATGTACTTGCAGTGGAGTAAAATTGATGTTGGCGCAGCCGATTACAGAGAGTCAAATAGGCTTTTCTTTATATTCTGGGAAGCGTGCAAAGCCGACCAGCGTTGTTATGGAATGGCCTACCTTAAGAACAGACGCTCTGGTTTTTCATTCATGGCATCAGGCGAAACTGTTAACATGGCAACAATATCATCTGATTCACGGTTCGGCATATTGTCCAAATCTGGGGCTGACGCTAAAAAGATGTTTACCGATAAGGTTGTACCAATATCCCTTAACTACCCGTTCTTCTTCAAGCCAATACAAGACGGTATGGACCGCCCAAAAACAGAGCTTGCCTACAGAGTACCAGCGTCGAAGCTTACCAGAAAAAAACTTGATCAAGGTGAAGCACCACAGGAGATCGACGGTCTCGACACCACGATCGACTGGAAGAACACAGGGGACAACTCGTACGATGGTGAAAAGCTCAAGCTCCTTGTACACGACGAATCGGGCAAATGGGAGAGGCCAGACAACATCCTCAATAACTGGCGAGTCACGAAGACTACGTTAAGGTTAGGTAGTAAAATTGTAGGTAAATGTTTAATGGGATCTACAAGTAACGCTTTAGATAAGGGTGGTGAAAACTTTAAAAAATTATACTATGCTTCAGACGTTACAAAGAGAAACCGCAATGGACAGACTAGCTCAGGATTATATTCTTTGTTCATACCTATGGAATGGAACTACGAAGGATTCATTGATGCTTATGGACTACCTGTATTCGAAACGCCAAAAGACGCGGTTAAAGACCCACAGGGTGAATTAATAACAACAGGTGTTGTAGAACATTGGGAAAATGAAGTTGATGGTCTTAAAGATGATCAGGACGGTTTAAACGAATATTACCGTCAGTTTCCAAGAACAGAAAAGCACGCGTTTAGAGATGAAGCAAAATTATCTTTATTTAATCTAACTAAATTATATGAACAGATAGATTACAATGAAGATGTTAAAAATAAAGTTTTAGTTACACAAGGTAACTTTCAATGGGCTAATGGTATTAAAGATACTACAGTTGGTTTTTATCCTGAAAAAAATGGTAGATTTCTTGTTTCTTGGATTCCACCTGCAAATCTGCAGAATCGTGTAATAATAAAAAATGGAGTTAAATATCCTGGCAATGAACATATCGGTGCTTTTGGTTGTGACTCTTATGATATATCAGGAACTGTAGATAAGCAGGGATCCAAAGGATCTTTACACGGTCTAACTAAGTTCAGCATGGAAGACGCTCCGTTTAATATGTTTTTCTTAGAATATATATCAAGACCACCAACAGCAGAAATATTCTTTGAAGATGTACTTATGGCATTACATTTTTATGGTATGCCTATACTAGCAGAGAATAACAAACCAAGATTACTGTACTATTTAAAGCGTAGAGGTTATAGGAGGTTTTCTATAAATAGACCTGATAAACTTTACAACAAGCTTTCGGTTACAGAAAGAGAGATAGGTGGAATACCTAACTCATCAGAAGATATTAAGCAAGCACACGCTGCCGCTATTGAATCTTACATAGAAGATTATGTAGGTTTAAAAGAAAATGAATATGGAGATATGTATTTTCAAAGAACACTAGAGGATTGGGCTAAGTTCAATATAAACAATAGAACAAAGTTTGATGCAACAATAAGTTCAGGGTTAGCTATAATGGCTTGCAATAAAAACAAATATACTCCAGTTCAATTAGTAAAAAAAGATCCAGTTAGTTTAAGCTTCGGCAAGTACGACAATACAGGTCATACATCAAAAATAATAAAATAGATGATTTACACTAATGTTAATAGTTCGTTTCCAAGTCAGGTGGTACCAGACGCAGAAAAGAATACTTTAGACTACGGTTATCAAGTTGGTAGAGCCATTGAAAATGAATGGTTCAGAGGTGATCGTGGCTTAGGAGCTGGTGGTCGTTTTGGTAACAATTGGCAAGATTTCCACAGATTAAGGTTGTACGCTAGAGGCGAACAGTCAGTCGCTAAATACAAAGATGAATTATCTATTAACGGTGATTTATCTTATTTAAATTTAGACTGGAAACCAGTAGCTGTTTTATCTAAGTTTGTAGATATTGTTGTTAACGGTATGACTGATAAGGGTTATGAAATAAAATCATTTGCATCTGATCCTTACGCTATTAAAAAAAGAACTAATTTTGCTAATAGAGCTTTAAGAGATATTAGGCAAAAAGAAAAAATAGAAGAACTAGGTGGTTTACTAGGTAGAGATCTTAGTGCTAGCGATGACGTTTCTAAACTACCTGATAATGTTGAAGAGCTTGATTTGTATCTTCAGTTAAATTATAAACAAAGTATAGAAATAGCGGAAGAGGAAGCTATTAATAACGTTTTAGATTATAACAAATACGAAGAAGTTAAAAAGCGTTTAGCTTACGATCTAGTTGTTTTAGGTATATCTGCTGTTAAAACAAATTTTAATTTAGCAAATGGTATTACTGTTGAGTATGTAGATCCTGCTAATTTAGTTTATTCATATACTGAAGATCCTAACTTTGAAGATATATATTACGTTGGTGAAGTTAAAAGTATTAGCTTAGAAGAAATTAAAAAACAGTTTCCTTATTTAACAGATTCAGAATTAGAGGAAATACAAAAATATCCTGGTAACTCTAACTATACTAGAAATTATTACGGTCAAGATGATCAATATAATAAAGTACAGGTTTTATTTTTTGAATATAAAACGTATCAAAATCAAGTTTTTAAAATAAAACAAACAGAGCAAGGTCTTGAAAAAGCTTTAGAAAAACCAGATACTTTTGAACCGCCTGAAAATGATAACTTTGAAAGAGTGCATCGGGCTATAGAAGTTTTGTATAGCGGGGCTAAAATACTAGGTCATGAAAAAATGCTTCAGTGGGAGTTATCTGAAAATATGACTAGACCTTTTAGCGATCAGACTAAGGTTGGAATGAATTATTCTATAAGTTCACCTAGAATGTATAAAGGTAGAATAGATAGTTTAGTTTCTAAATGTATAGGGTTTGCCGATATGATACAGCTAACACATTTAAAAATACAACAAGTGCTAGCACGTATGGTACCCGATGGCGTTTTTGTAGATGTAGATGGCTTAGCAGAAGTTGATCTTGGTAATGGTACTAACTATAATCCGCAAGAAGCGTTAAACATGTATTTCCAAACTGGTAGTATTGTAGGTAGAAGTTTAACTCAAGATGGTGATCCAAATAGAGGTAAAGTACCAATACAAGAACTTCAGACATCTTCTGGTATACAAAAAATACAATCATTAGTGCAAACGTATCAGTATTATTTACAAATGATACGTGATGTAACCGGGCTTAACGAAGCTAGAGATGGCAGTAAACCCGATAAAGATTCATTGGTTGGTTTACAAAAGCTAGCAGCGGCTGCTTCTAATACAGCTACAAAACATATACTTCAGTCGCTTATGTATTTAACAATACGTGCTTGTGAAAACATAAGTCTTAGATTAGCTGATATGATGGCTTTTCCGCTTACTAAAAACGCTTTGTTGAAATCTATAAACAGTTTTAATGTAGCTACTTTAGAGGAAATTGAAAACCTATCCATGCATGAGTTTGGTATATTCTTAGAATTAGAACCTGAAGAAGAGGAAAAAAATAAACTAGAACAAAATATACAGATAGCTTTGCAAAATCAATCAATAGAATTATCTGATGCTATTGATATTAGAGAAATACAAAATTTAAAACTAGCTAATCAATTTTTAAAGTATAGGCAAAAAATAAGAGATCAAGAAAAACAAAGAGCTAATATAATGAATATACAAGCTCAAGCCCAAGCCAACTCACAGTCAGCCGAAAAAGCTGCCATGGCTGAAGTTCAAAAGCAACAAGCTTTAACTGAAAGCAAATTACAACTTGAACAAGGTAAGTCTCAATTTGATATACAGAAAATGGAAATGGAAGCTCAAATAAAACGTCAGTTAATGGAGCAAAAGTTTCAATACGACATGCAGTTAGCTAGATTAGAAGTAGAAGCTCAAAAAGAAAAAGAAGATAAAATAGAAGATCGCAAAGACGAACGTGCTAGAATTATAGGTACACAACAATCAGAAATGATTGCGCAGCGTCAAAACGATGAACTACCTAAAAACTTTGAGTCATCTGGATTTGACTCACTAGGAGGATTTGGACTTGAACAGTTTGAACCTCGTTGAAAATAAAATCCTTTAATTTTATACTATTATATTATGTCAACAGAAGTAAGACAAGAAGGAGAATTTAAAATGAAGACTCCTACTAAACCTAAAAACTTAGGTAAAAAAAACGAAGTAACTAAAATTGAAATACCTAAAGAAGGTATTGAATCTCAAGTAGAGGTAATTCCTGAGGTTACTAAAGTAGAAATAAAAAGCGAAGATGCCGTTCAAACACAAGAGACAGATGATAGCGATGCTATTATCGAAGAGTCCAAATACAGTAGCGACAGCGAGGAAGTGGCTGAAGAAATACGGGCCACCGACGAAGGAGTAGAATCTCCTTTAACTGTAATTGAAGATACTGAAGAAGAGCAAGAAGTTGTTAAAGAACAAATACAACAACCAGTTGTAGAACAAAAACAACTACCAGAAAATATTGACAAGCTAGTTACTTTTATGGAAGAAACTGGTGGAACTGTACAAGACTATGTTAGGCTTAATGCAGATTATACCAACGTTGATAGTAAAACTTTAATTAGTGAATATTATAAACAAACTAAACCACACTTAGATTCTGAAGATGTAAGTCTTTTACTAGAAGACTTTGATTATGACGAAGATATAGATGAACCAAAAGATATACGCAAAAAGAAAATTGCGTTCAAAGAGGAGGCTGCAAAAGCTAAAGACTTTCTTGAAGGCTTAAAAGGTAAATATTACGACGAGATCAAGTTGAGACCGGGCGTAACCCAAGAGCAACAAAAAGCATTAGACTTTTTCAACCGATACAATGAAGAACAACAAGCTAATTTAGCTAAGCATGAGGTTTTTAAACAAAAAACTGAACAGTTATTAAACGATGATTTCAAAGGTTTTGATTTCAATGTAAGTAACAAAAAGTTTAGATATGGTGTTAAAAATCCATCACAGGTAGTAGAGCAACAATCTAATATTTCAAATTTTATTAAGACGTTCTTAAATGACAAAGGAGAAATACAAGATGCTAAAGGCTACCACAAGGCTTTATACGCTGCGCGAAACGCTGATACTATAGCTCAACATTTTTATGAGCAAGGAAAAGCTGACGCTGTTAAAGATGTTATGGCTAAATCGAAAAACATTTCGACTGAGCCTCGTCAAACAGCTGCTGGTGAAGTATTTGTTAATGGGATTAAAGTTAAAGCAATGAGCGGTGTTGATTCTTCAAAATTGAAAATCAAAAAAATAACAATCAAAAAATAAAATAAATAATTATGGCTACTATAAGTCCTTTATTTGGGAGTATTGTCCCAAGTCAATCACAACAATTGCTAGATACTAACTTCCTTTCGTTTAACGGAGGATCTGGCGCTGGCGATTCTGATACATTCGCACAACAGTATCTACCTGAGATCTACGAACAAGAAGTAGAGCGCTATGGAAACCGCACGTTATCTGGTTTCTTACGTATGGTAGGAGCTGAAATGCCTATGAGTTCTGATCAGGTTATCTGGTCTGAACAAAACCGTTTACACATCGCATACGACGACTGTACTAATGATGGTGCTAATGCTATTACTATTCCTCTTCAAGCCGGAGTAAACAATGTTATTTCTGTAAATTCTACAGTTGTACTTATTGATAAGCTAGGTGCTGAGCTAAAAGCTGTAGTAACTGGTTCTGATATCGGTACGGTAGGTGTTGGTGCTGTTGTAACAGTAGCTCCTTATACAGCTGCAGATACATCTAGTCTAGCTGGAACTGGCGTAAAAATGTTTGTATACGGTTCTGAATACGACAAAGGTTCTTCTACACCAAATTACTCAGCCGCTAATACTAGTGGTTATGTAAGTGTAGATCCTTCTTTTACTCAATTTTCTAATTCACCAATTATTATTCGAAGCAAATATGTTGTTTCTGGTTCTGACACTGCTCAGATTGGTTGGGTTGAAGTTGCTACTGAAGATGGAACTGGAGGATATCTATGGTATCTAAAAGCTGAATCTGAAACCCGCTTACGTTTCGAAGATTATCTTGAAATGAGCGTAGTTGAAGGTGAAAAAGCTGCTACTGGTTCTGCTGCTGAAACTGCAAAGTTTAAAGGTACGCAAGGTTTGTTTGCTGCTATTAAAGACCGTGGTAACGTAGAAGCTGGTTACAATGCAGGAACTGGCCAACTTGGTTCGTTTGATGACATTCTTAGAAACCTAGATACTCAAGGAGCTATTGAAGAAAACATGCTTTTCTTAAATCGCGAAACTGCGCTAGGATTTGACGATATGCTCGCTGGAATTTCTGATGGTGGTAATGGCGGTACTGCTTATGGTTTGTTTGAAAACTCTGAAGATATGGCGTTAAACTTAGGTTTTAGCGGTTTCCGTAGAGGTTCTTACGATTTCTATAAGACTGACTGGAAATATCTAAATGATGCTTCTACTCGTGGTGCTATTGATAACGGAGCTGGAGGATACGGTATAAGTGCTATTGATGGAGTTTTGATTCCAGCTGGTACATCAACTGTATACGATCAAGTTCTTGGTAGTAACATACGTCGTCCATTCTTACACGTACGATATAGAGCGTCGCAGACTGACGATCGTCGTATGAAGTCTTGGTTGACTGGATCTGTTGGCGGTGCTTACACATCTGATCTTGACGCGATGGAAGTAAACTTCCTATCTGAAAGATGTTTATGTGTGCAAGGTGCTAACAACTTTGTATTGTTTACCAAGTAGTAATTAGTTATGTAGTATTTACCCTCGTCTTACCGACGGGGGTAATTATTACCCTTATAAATTTTATTATATTATATTATGTCAAAAGAAAAAGAAGTCCCAAGCGTAGAAAAAGGTTGGGAAATTAAAGATAGAACGTATTTTGTAACAGGTCAATATAAACCACTAACATTTAGAATACCATCTAAACACAGTGCAAAAAAACCTTTATTATGGTACGACGAATCAAATCAAACAACAAGAGAACTTAGGTTTGCTACAAACATGAACAGTCCATTTAAAGATGAGCAAAATGGAGAAGCAACTTTAGGCACTATACTTTTTAAAGATGGTGCGTTAGTAGTTCGTAAAAACCAGCAAGCTTTACAAAAGCTTTTATCTTTGTATCACCCTATGAGAAACAAAAGATACAAAGAGTTTGACTCTAAAATTGAAGCTAAAAATGAGCTTGATACGATGGAGTTGCAAATTGACGCTCTCAATGCAGCTAGAGGTATGGAGGTAGAACATCTAGAAGCTATAATGAGAGTTGAAGTTGGTAGCAAAGTTAGCACAATGTCTTCTAAAGAATTAAAAAGAGATTCGCTTATTTTCGCTAGACAAAACCCAGTTTTGTTTTTAGAGTTAGCTAAAGATGAAAACGTTCAGCTTAGAAACTTTGCAATATTAGCTACTGAAGCTAAGATTATAAAGCTAGCTCAAGACCAACGTTCATTTACTTGGGCATCAAATGGTAAGAAGCTTATGAGTGTTCCATTTGAAGAAAATCCTTACTCTGCTATGGCAGCTTTCTTTAAGACAGATGAAGGCGTAGAAGTTTTCAAATCTATCGAGAAAAAGTTAAAATAACATGTAACAATAGTATAGGGCCCGTTCACTCGGGCCTAATACGCCCAACAAAAATAAATAATTAAAAATGGCTATAAACGTAAATCAGGTATACAAAGCCGTGCTCGTGGTATTGCAACAAGAAAAAAGAGGTGTACTTACACCTGCTGAGTTTAATAAAATTGCTACACAAGCACAGCAAGAAATATTCACAGAGTACTTTGACGAGCTTAATCAACTGTTAAGACAACCTCAGACTAGTCTAGCGTATGCTGATAGATATGCGTTATTAGACGAAAAAATATCTTTGTTTAAAACATCCGCGACTGTAAGTATTAATGCTAATAAAGTATCTGTACCCGTGCAAGTTCAAGAACTAGGCACTGTTGTATACAATAATAGAGAAGTTCAAAGAATACAAAAATACGAAGTATACACAACAAACATATCACCGCTTACAAAACCTACAGAATTTTATCCGGTATACACATACGAGGCCGGCGAGATAGAATTATATCCTAACCCATTAACTGGTAGTGTTACTTTAAACTTTTTAAAGTTTCCAGCTGACGTTAAATGGGGCTTTACTATCGATACAGAGCTTGGTAATTATATCTACAACGAACAAGCTTCAACTCAATTTGAAATACATAAATCAGACCAACCTCTTTTAATAGATAAAATATTAGGTTATGCAGGTGTAATGAGTAGAGATCAATTAGCTTTACAATTAGCAGCTAGCAAAGAGCAACAAATAGACGTAGACGGACAAAAATAATAAATCATGGCAACAACTATATCAAACGCTTTTATATCGCTTAATGATATTATAAACAACTTTTTAATATCATACACAGGACCTGGTAAATTAATACCAGACGCTGTAAGAACTGAGGTTATATTCCATGCTCGTAGATGCTTACAGGAGTTTGCTTATGAAACTTTAAAAAGTCAATTTACTGAAGGTCCTACAACTGTAACATCCGGAATTGCTGTTGATTTGCCGGCTGATTTTGTAGCTGTTATATCAGCTAGTATCAAAATTGGTAGTACAACATTTCCTCTTGAAGATACTTCTTCACCTTCTCCAAGCACTGGTCAATATTATATAAACTATATAAATAAAACAATAACATATGGTGATTCAGGTGATGCAACTTTAACATATCTCTCTAACGCTCTTACTACAGATGAGTCAGCTGCTATACCTAAATTAGCAGAAGAAGCTTTATACTCTTGCATGATATATTCTATACTTGCTAATAGAGAGAATACAAGACCAGACGTTTTACAAAGATTACTTATAGAAAAAACCGACAAGCTAGACAAAGCTAAATCAAGACTAGTCTTTACTAACTTCGACTAAAATAAAATAGCATGGCGATTAACGTAAACAACGTGTATCAAACTGTGTTGCTTATATTAAACAAAGAGCAGCGCGGTTATATGACGCCTGATGAGTTTAATAAAACAGCTACACAGGTTCAATTAGAAATATTTAAAAAATATTTTGAGGACTTAAATCAATCTAGTAGAGTTCCTCAAAATGATATGGATTACGCTGATAGGACTGATGGTATAGATGAAAAAATGTCTTTATTTAGAAGAAGAAAAACTGTTAATAGAGACACAGACATAGGTAGTGACGTTTATAGATTAGGAACTGTAACTTATGACGGTACTGTAGGTGCTGCCGCGGGTTATGAAATTGAATTACAAAGACTTCAAAGAAACGCTTACTACAACGTTTTAAAATCAGATCTTACTTTACCTAACGAAAATTACCCTGTATATCTTTTTCAAGACAATAAAATATTATCTAACCCAACCAGCATAACTAGCGTTAATTTAGATTATATAAGAAGACCAGATGATGTTGTATGGGGTTTTACCAAAGACATAACCACACAGGTTTTGGTACACTCTCCTAACAATAGCACTGATTTTGAAATAGACGAAACAGAACAAACTGAAGTTGTGCTTAGAATATTAGCATATGCTGGTATAGTTATAAGAGATCCACAAATAGTACAAGCCGCTAATCAAGCCGTTCAAGCTGAAAACGTAAATGAAAGAAGTTAATAAATGGGACTATTAAAAGAAAACAATAGACAGTATTACGAAGGCGCGCAAGGTTTTCAGGGCAATGGATCTAACAAAAGCTTTACTACAACGTTTAACACTGATTTAGTATTTGGATCGGCAAGTAATACTAATGTAAACTATGCTTTAAATAATTTTAAAATATATACTAGCACTAATGCTATTCCTGGAACTTGGTCTGAGGTTGTTTCTGGTTATACCGTAAATAGTAACACTATTACATTTGATATAGCCCCAGCTGATTTACTATATATAGTTGTTCAACTTAAAAAATTAGACGGTGGTAATTACGCTAGTACATTTCAAGAAAAAGCCTATGGTGATACTGTAGAAAAAAACTATGGTTCATATAGTTATATATCTTTAGATGATGTCGTGAATAACTTTTTAGTAGCTTATGTAGGTGATGGTAAACTTATACCAAGTGTTAAAAGAACTGACGTAGTGTTTCACGTTAAACGTGGACTTCAAGAGTTTAGCTATGATACTTTAAAAAGCGTAAACAAACTAGAGGTTACTGTGCCTCACAACTTAAGCATACCAATACCTCAAGATTATGTTAACTATGTTAATTTATATTGGATAGATAACTCAGGCGTTAAACACGTTATAATGCCAGGGGATATGCTCACTACTAAACCCACAGGTGTTTTTGCAGATGATAATCAAGGAGTTCCTATTCAAGATGATTTTGGTAATAGCGTTGAAACAACTTCTATAACAAACGATCGCTGGAAAAACAACTTCTTTAAAAACGCAAACAATCAAGACTTACTTAACGATACTATATTAGGCTGGGAATATTACTATGGCTATCCAGAGTTTGGCTACGGCCAGTTATTTGGGTTAGATCCGCAGTTTGCTAATGCTAATGGCTACTTCAATATAGACGAAAGATACAATAAGTTTTCTTTTTCTGCTAATCTAGTAGATAGAATAGTTGTATTAGAATACATCTCTGATGGTCTTGCAACTAATGAAGATACTAAGATACCTAAAATGGCAGAAGAAGCTATCTACGCTCACGTATCGCATGCTATATTAGCTTCTAGAATAAATCAAAACGAATATGTAATTCAACGTTTAAAGAAAGAACGTAGCGCTAAACTTAGAAATGCTAAAATACGTTTATCAAACACCAAGCTTAACGAAATAGTACAGGTTACACGAGGCAAATCTAAATGGATTAAACACTAAAATTAAATGGCTGAAGTAAAGAATAGTTTTCTAGCGTCTAAAATGAATAAAGATTTAGACTCTAGATTAGTTCCAAATAATCAGTACAGAAACGCTTTTAATATAGCTGTTTCAGAATCAGAGGATAGTGACGTAGGCGCACTAGAAAATGTTTTAGGTAACACGCTTATAGCTACCGCCACATCAGGTTTTAGCCCTACTACTATAGGCTATGGTGTAGATGAAGTAAATGAAAAAATATATTTATTCTTAACAAGCTATACTGATACTTCTCCAACTAATTTAACAAATAACCAACAAGGTACTAACAGTGTATCTTTTATAGTTTGTTTAGACGTTAAAAATAACGCTAATACTTTTCAAACTCTTGTTTATGGAAAATTTTTAAATTTTTCAACTACACATCCTATTTATGGTGTTAATATTTTAGAAGGTTTATTGTTTTGGACTGATAACAGGAATCAACCTAGAAAAATAAATATAGACAAGGCACTAAACGATAGTTCTTATTATTCTACAGAAGATACTATATCAGTAGCTAAATATGCGCCTTATAAATCTATAGATTTAGTCACAGAAGATAACGGTGTTTACACTGGTACAATGAAGGATGTTGTGTCGGCATCTACTATAGACGGAGCTGAAGCGTATGCAACAGCGGCTGTTAGTAACGCTAGCTCAATACCAATCAACACTGTATATAGAAGTTTTTCACAAGGAGACGTAATAACATTGCAACCTCCAAATGAAGATAAAATACCAGCTAACACAACTGTAGCTGGTGGTAGTACAGATACTCAATTAAACACAAGCACTCCTGTAGGCGTAACAACACCTATAGAGGCTAATGACGTTATTGTTACTTCTCCAAATCCAGATTTTATAAATCACTACGCTGGTGATCCGGTTTTTTTACAAGACAAATTTGTTAAGTTTAGTTATAGATTTAAATTTGAAGATAATGAATATTCTATAATAGCTCCATTTACGCAAACAGCTTTTATACCACAGCAAGATGGTAGATTTTTAGTTGGCGACGAAGAGGCTTCTTACACTAGTGGTGAGGTTGCTTTTATGAAAAACAAAGTAAACTTCATGGAATTAATTATAAATTTTCCAGACTCGGTTACTGGCGCTAATTTAAATTCTGATTTTAAAATAACAGAAATAGATGTTATTTATCAAGAATCTGATAGTCTTGCTTTGTATGTATTAGATACTATTTCTTTAGAAGACATAGAAACTAATCATTCAAATGATACATTTTACAATTACAAGTATCAATCAAGAAAACCTATACTAACTTTACCTTCTTCAGAAGCTAATAGAGTTTATGATAAAACGCCGGTTAAGGCCTTATCGCAAGAGGTTTCAGGTAATAGAATTATATATGGTAATTACGTAGATAAATATACTGCGCCTAGTAAATTAAACTATCAGGTAACAGCTAGTGAAAAAATAGAAGGTTCTGTAGGAACCGGTATAGATAAAGAATATCCAGAAAGTACACTAAAAAGAAATAGGAATTACCAGGTTGGTGTCGTTCTTATGGACAGATATGGAAGGCAATCTGATGTTATACTGTCTAGTGTTGGCAGCAATACAGCTTCTAATGATTTAAATAATTCTTTTGGAGCTTCTACATTTTATTTTCCTTATAGAGACAACAATACTATTGGCGATGTTTTAAGTGATGTAGGTAATTCTATAAAGCTACAGTTTAACGATCCTATAACAAGCGTGTTTAGTCCTTTACAATATGGAAATTCAACGCCAACTGGACAACCAGGTTTATACAGTTCTACAAATCCTTTAGGTTGGTATAGCTATAAGATTGTTGTAAAACAAACAGAGCAAGAGTATTATAATGTTTATACTCCAGGTATTGTTAAAGGTCAAATTGATAGTGCGTCTGCAGATACTGGGGTTGCATTTACAACTCTAATATCTGACAGTTTAAATAAAGTACCTAAAGAACTTCTCGATGCTAGTGGTAATCAAAATCAATTTAGAAGTGATACACTTTTATACTGTTTGGTAGATGAAGCCGGAACTCATAACCCTGGAACTTATAACATTCAAAGTTTTCCTGGAAATACAAACAACACTGTTACAACATTGTCTACACTAAAAGACATGGGTGTTAGCGCAAATAATGAAGCTATTTTTCAAGCTGAAACAAATCCTTTTGTAGCAAAATTAGCAACTCCAAAAACTTTAGGTGTCGAGTATCATAATAATAATTATTTTCAATTAACAGTTTTTGAAACAGATCCATTTGTATCTAATATAGATATATATTATGAAACATCTACAACTGGTTTAATATCTGATTTAAACACGCTTATAGCTCAAGGCGCTGGTGATTCACCAGTCGGGTTTACGTCTTTAGGTTATTTACAACGTGAAAATCAAGACCCAAGCGGTACAGGTACAAATACTGGCGCGGAAGACTCTAGGTATGTTACCGCTTCTTTTAAACCTATAGATTCTTCTGCTATTGAAATAGACGCTTCTGAAATAACAAACTTTACGGTTTCAGATGGTGGTGGAAATAATAGGACTAGCGAATTTACATTAGAATTAGATCAAACCCAAGGTGATGATCGTTATAGAATTAAAATAAATCCAGTACCACTAAGCCCACCTCATGGTTTTTATTTTGGACCTAACGCACCAATAATAGAGTCGTATACTTTCAGTATGAAAGTTAGAAATAAAGAAGATGATGCTACGGCAGATGTTAATGGTAATGTTATTAATTCTACAACCATTGTAGTAGATAATTTAGTAGATGGCACTGCTAGCAACGGTATTTTTCCAGGCATGGAGGTATTTAACGGTGTTACGTCAATAGGTATTATAGATGTTGTTACAGCTGGTGGGCAACCTGGTGATACAACAGCTACGTTTAATTTAATAAACCCAACTACAGTTAGCGATGGTATATCTTTAGATATAAAATCTCCATTTGCTAATCTTCAAACCTCAGGCGCTTTAAGTAATATAAATCCTACTATAGAAACTTATGATTTAATAACACCTCAATACTCTACAATGCCTATTTTCACAGGTACTGTACTGGGTAAAAATGGTAGTTTTAATACAAGTAAAAATACTTTAAATTTAACTTGGGGATTTACGGATACTCAAGCTGCAATAACAGCAGATGGTTATACTTTTACAGTTAACAATAATCCGTCAGGTAACAACTTCGCAACGCTTTTAATAACAAGAGGCAATGGAACTTCTGATTCTGTTACTATACAAATAGATAGAAGCACAGGTGCTTTAAGCAAGTTTGTTGGAGCTTTTTGGAGTGATTTAACTATAGTTATAAATTTAACAGACGCCGGCGGGGCAACAGATACAAGATCAATAGATTTATTGGTAGAACCAGGAGAATTTTCAGACGCTTTCTCAACAGCATTCGATATATAAAACAAAAAAAATGAGTTCAACAACAGATATTAAATTTCAATACGAGCTAGAAGATTTATTAGCAGACAATGCTACCAAGGCTATTAGTGCTCAAGACGTAAGAACAATAGTGACTAGCAATTACCAGCCTGTTTTAATTTTTGCAGGAAGAATATATGCAGACAACGCAACATCTCTTGGTTTTGATTTTATGCGGACACAATATTATAATTCAGATTATTTTGGGCAAGATTCTATAATGTCTCCTAATGGTAATAGTCCTTGGGTTATTAACAGTGCAGGTTTTGGTATACCTGATGGTCAGTATACAAACGTTGCTTTAGACCAAAACGCTTGGAATGGTCAAAATATGACTTCTATTGGTGGTAATTCTACCAACGCTACTTTTGACGTGACTGTATCTGGTGGCGCAGTAACCGGTGTTACTTTAAAACAACCTGGAGTTGGTTGGATTGCAAAAACTACAACTACATCCGGGCAAACTGGTCAACTTGACATTAATGGTAACATCTCGGCTTCTTTAAAATTTAACGGTGCTTTAAAAGGATATTACGAATTTGGCGGGAGAAATGGCTATGATATGTCTGTTAGCACTGTTAATGGAAATCATACTATATTAAACACTATGCTCTCTGCTACTTGTAACAATGGTGTTAGCAACGATGGTGTTGATATTACTTTAGCTGCTTTTCCAGGAAGCGGCGCCTGGCCCAATCCTCTTTTTACACCTGCTAATAATAAACTAGCTGTAGATCATCATGATAATGGTTGCTACATTCAAATATGGCGTGTTGCACAATAAGGTTAAAATATAAATAAATAGGTGAATATATATATATGTCTGCTACAATAGAAGTTAAATATTTTAATTCCTTCTTACTAAGAAAGACTGTTGAAGGCACAACAGATGTACCAGCATACAAGCCGTCAACATCAACACCGTCTAGAAACTGGATAATAGAAGAGTCTAGAATTAAAGGTAGATTTAACGGTGTGTCTGTAGGTTTTGGACCAAGAGCTTATCTTGTTTCTGAAAACAATACAGGTTCTATAAGATTTAATTCTCTTATTTATTCTGGTATATTTAACTCTAGAACAGGTGTAAATGATACAAATGTTTTTCCAGCAGGTGAAGATATTAGTAGGAGTTTAGATCCACAGAACGGGTCTATACAAAAGTTGTATGCTGAAAATACTAACCTAACTATATTTCAAGAAGATAAAGTTAGTAGAGCTTTAATAGACAAAGACGCGATTTATTCTGCTGAAGGTTCTGCTATCACAACCTCAGGGGCTATGGTTATAGGCCAAATAATACCTTACGCTGGTAAGTATGGTATAAGTCAAGATCCTGGTAGCTTTGCTGTTTATGGTTATAGAAAATATTTTACTGATAGAAAAAGAAATGCTGTGTTAAGATTGTCACAAGATGGCATTACTGAGATATCTTCTTACGGTATGCGTGATTTTTTTAGAGATGAGCTTAATAATTTAGATGGTGGCAGTGGTCAGATAGGAACTATAAAAGGTGGCTGGGATATACACGCTAAAAGTTATGTAACTTCCTTTCAACCTTGGGAATTAAACCCAACTACCGATAGTAATTATAAAACTTTGGCATATGACGAAAGACCCCAAGGTTGGATTAGTTTTTATAACTATAAGCCTAGCCAAATATTTAGTTTAAAAAATAATTTTTATACTACTAATGGTAACAAAATATACCAACATTATATTGGTAGTTATAATAATTTTTATGGAATATCACAACCAGCTACAGTAACTTTAATATTTAACCCTAAAGTTTCAATGTCAAAAAACTTTAGCACTATTAATTACGAAGGTACTAACGGTTGGAAAGTAGAAAGTATTGTTTCTGACGCTACTGAATTTGATACGGTTTCAGGTAATCCTACAGCTTTTGCAGATTCAGCTATACCTATAGCTAGTTATGAAGAAGGTCAATACGTAATAAACGGTTCTACTATAGTTACTCCTTTAGATTCTTCTTGGGATTCTTTAACAATATCAGGTGGTTACTTTATACAGCGATACGGTTTTAATAGAAAAGAAAACAAGTACATGTCTGCTATAAAAAACAATAGCCAGCCGCAACCACAAGAAGTTTTATACGGTGAAAGTGTTTCTGGTATTAAAGGTTATTTAGTTACGGTAAAATTATCTACTGATTCAACCACAGATCCTAACGGTAAAAAAGAATTATTTGCTGTTTCTTCTAATTACGTAGAATCAAGTTATTAAATAAAATGAAATTAAAAAATATAAATTTATCTGTAGACGAAATACAAGATATAATTGTTAATAGTGATATTGGTGTTGGTGATGGTAAAAGCATTGCTAATATACCAGAGATACCTATTAAACATTTGTTTGCAGATCAAATATATATTAGACAAATGGAAATGAAGCAAGGACAAATAGTTGTTGGAGCTATCCATAACCATTTGCATGCTTGGTTTTTAATGAAAGGAAGGGTTTTAATAAATAACAATGGCGAAAAAATAGAGCATATAGCTCCTTGCTATACATTATCGCAACCTGGTTCAAAAAGATTTATATATGCTTTAGAAGATTCTATATTTGTAAATGTACATAAGAATCCTTCAAACACTAAAGATATAGAAAAATTAGAAAAAGAAATAGTATCTTTTGATATAGAAAAATTTAAAGAAAAAACTAAATAATTATGAGTTTTATAGCAGCAGGTGTTGGTGCCGCGGTAAGTATAGGTGGAGCTGTATTTGGCGCGAGTAATGCAAAAAAAGCAGAGAGAAGAGCCGCTAAAGAAAAAAAAGCTTTACAAGCAGAATTTAAAGCGGCTGAAGAGTCTAGACAAGATGTGATAAATCCTTATGCTGATGTAACTAGTTTAGCTGATATGATTGTAGATAACACTGGTTTGTTATCTAATGCTTACGCTAATGTGGGTGTTGCTACGCAAGCTGCTGAATTCCAAGCAGAAGAAGCTGATATAGCTTTAGCAAACACGTTAGATACTTTGGCTGCTACCGGTGCTAGCGCTGGCGGAGCTACTGCTTTAGCGCAAGCCGCTTTACAAAGTAAACGAGGAGTTTCTGCAAGCATAGAACAACAAGAGGCACAAAATCAACAACTTGCAGCGCAAGGTGAACAGTTTTTACAACAACAAAAACTATCAGAAGCTCAGCGAGTTCAAAGCTCTTTAATGGGCGAAGCTGCTAGAATGCAAGAGACAGATGTATTAGGTAAAGAATTTGTTTATGGCGAGACAGAACGTAGAGAAACAGAAAATCTAAATAGATTACAAACTCAAATAACTGGTCAACAACAAGCTGAAATGCAGGCTAGATCTGATGGCGTGGCTGCTATAGGTGCAGGTATAAGTGCTGTTGGTAATATAGCATCTTCTGCGGTGGGAAAATAGAGGTAGGAAAAAATTCTGTAAAACCTACACCCACATATACAAGTTCACAATTAACGGAAGAATTTAAAGTTACAAATCCGTTGTTTAAATAAAAAAAATAAATGGCACTACCAAAATTTTCAAGAAATTATACCCGCTCTGGAGCTTATGAAAATCCTGTGACTCCTGTAGATACTAAGACTGGTGCTATCATAGCTCAGACAATATCTAATGTAGGTAACATTACTGCCAATTTTATAGAAAGACAGAACCAGGCTGTCAGCGCAGAGAACGCAGCTATAAAAAAAATGTTGAATGGTATAAACAAAAACGCAACTACTAAAAGAGAACAGTATTCTAAATCATTAGGCGAGCATGGCTTAGCTCAAAATGAAGAGTTCGCTAGAGTAGGTACTGAAATGATAGATTATTTAGAAGAGCAAGAAACTTTACTTGCTATGTATAAAAGAAATAATGATTCAGAAAATGCTAAGATATCTGAAAACAATATATTTAAAACTAATTTAGCTTATGGTAAGTTGACGCAAGTCATTAAAGAAACTCCAGACGCCATTAAAACCTACGGTGAAGATTCTTTAGCATCGAACAACGGGAAACCAGGTGGTATAGCACTTTCTGGTGCTGGAAAGCAGAATAACCAATACTGGTTTGGTATGTCTGCTTATGGAGGTTCTTCAGCTGATAGCTCTTCAAGCTTGATATGGGACAAAGACAGCGATGAAAAAGGTTTGTCTATGGTTCTTAACAGTAAAGAAATACAACAAAATAAAAATTTATTTACAGAAGATGAAGAGTTTGGAGGTATAGTTGTAGATCCTTTAAATTTTTTACAGTCCGATCCAGGCAGAATACCAGATATTAAAACAACAAGCGTTGAAATACTCGGTGCTAAGACTGATGACAATCCAAACGGGGTAAACTTAGTTGGTAAAAATGGACAAGTTAATGATCTTAATTTTTATGATACCTCAAGTCCAGAAAAAATAACAAGAAAAGCAGGTAAGGTTTATGTTCAGTATAATTATAACGAAACAGCTCTTGTCGATAGATATAAAAAATCTGTAGAAGATAATTTAGTAAAGCCATTTACTACAAGTCCAGATGTAAGTAGAATAAACGCTATAAGTAACAACGTGTTTAATTATGAAATGATTCCAGATGCTGATGCTGCTAACGAAAACGGTAGTCCATTTAGCGTAAATGATCAAACTAAATTTCAAGATAGCACGCTTTCTTACGTACGTGGATTAGTTCCTCCGCCAAAAGAATTTGTATTTGACGAAGCTGAATACGATGGTATTGTAGAGCAAACAGCTACAGAAAAGAAAGCTACTGAAAAACAAACGCAAGATAAAGCTGCTATAGAAAATATAGAAGAATTAGACATTAGCTCTGCATTTGCTGAAGGACCTTCGCAAGAACCAGGTAGAGGTGTTTTAAATTTAAATGTTTTAGAAAAGTTAGTATCTAGACCTCCATACAATGTCAATGTATCTAAAGTTGAAACTGTTGGTGGAGAAGGTACTAGAAAACTAACTAAATCTGTAGAAGGAACTGATAGATCTGTAACTATATTTGATAGTGCTACAGACGGCGAAGTTAAAGCCGCTTTAAAATTTTTAGAAACAGGTACTAGCTTTAAACCTACTGCAAATGTAGAAATAATTAACGTACCTAATTTACCATAAAATTAAATTATGTTTAAATACAAAGGTTTTGATTACAACTTAGACCAAGTTACGCAAGCTGCAGACGGTAAAGGTTTGTCAGTAGATGAGTATGTTAATAAATTTGGTTTAGAGACTGTAGAAGATACAGTGGAAATACAAACTGACCCTAACGAGGGAAAGACAAACGGTGCTGTGGAAACGGATGCGGCTGTAGCACCAGTACCGGAGCAAGCATCCGAGAGTACGGAGTTAGAATCGGTAGATATTTCTTCGGAATCACAACCAAAGCGTAGTGTAAGAGGCGAGCAAAGAAAAAGAGAGCTAGAAAAAAGAGAAGCCAAGCAAGAGCAAGATCTTATATTTGAAGAGATAGAAGATCTTGAAATATACGATGATACATTAGATACAGTAGAAAACGATAAAAAAATAAGACTACAGGAATTAGCTAGAAAACAAATTGAAAGTGAGTATAAAGCTAATGATGTTTTAGAATACAAAATATCACCAGAAGAGATAGATCAGAAAGCTCAAGATATTTTAGATGAAAAAAATAAACCTAGCTTATTAAAAAGCTATGGCGCTCAAACTGTTAGAGGTTTTGCTGGGTTTGCTAAAGGAGCTAGTCAATTTGAGGAAACACTAAAGTACTCTTTACTTGAAACTGCTTTAGATGTTTTTGATCCTGACTATAAAGGTACAGTTGAAGATAAACAATCTATAATGCAACTTATAAAGTCTGGAGGTATGACTTCGCCGCTAGGTGGTTCATTGGGCCCTTCGTCTAACTATGAAGATTTTATATCTAAGTTAGAGCCGTCTATTAGGGAGTATGAGGATATAACTATAACTGAAGAAATAGAAAAAGGTAACTACCTACTTGCTGGAGAGAGAGCTGTTGGCGCAGCTTTAGAATCTTTACCATCTATTGTTGCTGCTGCAACTGGTTACGGAGGTTTAGCTATGTTGGCTGGTAGCGTAGCTGGTGGTAAATTTCAAGAAGAGTTTGAAGCTAATCCAGAAAAATCTACAGGCGCATTACTAGCTAACGCTGTAGGTACTGGTGTTATAGAAGCTTCATTTGAACTTGTCACAAGGGGTATACTTCGTAAAGCTAAAATATTAAAAGACAGTGGAGCTGAAAAAGCAGCGGAAGACTTAATACTTGGAGGCGCAGGTTCTCTTGTTAAAAATCTAGGTTTAAACTCGTTGAAAGAAGGTGGATCTGAAGCAGCAACAAAAGTAACAACATTGCTTTTTGATAAGTATGGTGTGTTTGGGTTGGTTGGTGGTTTGGATAAAGATATTGATTGGGCTAAAGAAGCTTACAATATTGTAGATGAAGGTATTGTAGGTAGTATAATGGGTGGTGGTACTACACTAGCTGGTTCTCTAGCTAACAGTGACGAGGCTATAGTTAACAGAGCTCAAACTATTTTAATGCCATCTGAGAGTAAAAATGAGATGGTTGCTATTGCAAATAACATGTCTAAGTTATTTAACGATAGAGACAAAGCCAACAGCCCTGAAGGTGTTAGAATTATAGATGAAGCTTTAGCTAATGAAACTCAAAAGATGCAAGACATCAGAGAGGAAAGTAACGCCGCGCTTTACAACATGACACCAGCTGAGTTAAAAGTTTACGCTGGCAATCAAAATCAATTGTCTAAATTAAGACAACAGATACAAGACCCAAAAGAAATAGAGTCTGTAAAAAAATTAGCTAACGAAAAGTTTAAACAAATAAGAGGTGAAAACTCTGTACTGTTTGACGAAGCTGCTGAAAGAAGAATACAAAGAGGTGTTGATGTTATAACTAAAGCTGCTGAAAGTTTAGATGGCGTAACTGTTAAGGAGTTTGAAACTACTGATCAAGTTAAAAAATTTATTCAAGAACAAGATCCTGAAGCAGATGTAAAAACCTCACAACAGCAAGGGTTTGTTGTACAGAACCCAGACACAGGTGAACAAACTGTTGTTATAAATAAAGAAGTAGCTGGTAAAGAAAAAGCTGTTAACATAGCTGGTCATGAGTTTGGGCATGTAGTGTTATTTAATACCGTTAAAGATAACCCTGAAACAGCTATTAACTTAGGTAGATCTTTATTAGGTGAACTACAAAGAGTAGATCCTGATCAAATTAAAAGTAGTAAGTTCAAGCAAAGACTGCAACAGTACTCTACTGATCCAGAAAGTATACAAATGGAGGAGGTTTTAACCTTGTTTTCTGATGCTTTAGCTACTGGTGATATTAAGTTTAAAGAAAATGTTTTTACTAGGATAGGCGATCAGATACGTAGAACCATGCAGTCATTAGGGTTTAAAACTAAGTTTAACAATGGTCGCGATGTATATAATTTTATTAAAGATTATAATAGAACTATAGAAAAAGGCGCTGTCGGTAAAGCTCAAATAGCAGCTGCAAAAGAAGGCGTTAAAGGTACTTTAGTAGAAGATGCAAAGCAGCAAACTGACGAGCAGATAATTAAAGAATCTAGAATATATCAAGAGGTTGAAACATTTAAAGATGATTTAGTAAGCGAGCAAAGCAAAGACGCTACAGCTTTTTTGATTGCTGATAAGTTGCAAAACGAAGTAGATCGTAGATTAAAAATAGATGTTGATACAGAAACTAGAGAGGATGTAATTAGGAACTTTTTGTTTGATGATAGAAGAGGTTTGCTTGGTTTATTAAAAAACTATAGTCCAGCTAGAAACGAAAGTATAATGGGTTATTTAAACTCAACTACTCCTGGTGGTAAGCTATTAGATGCTAGGCTTATTGAGTTTTATCAAGACGATCCTAGATATAATCAAATAATTCAGTCAACAACCGACGAAAACATTCAACGTAAAGCCGAGAGAGTAACCGCAGAAGAAAAAAGCGTTGAAGAAACTAAAGAAGTTAGAGGCCCAAGAAAACCTACTGAAACAACTAGATTTAGTGATACAGCTTTAAGTAACTTAGGTGTAAAGAATAAAGCTGAAGCTGAAAAACAAATATCAGATGCTACTAATAAAGCATTTGAAGGTCAAGAGGTTACAATGTTTGGTCAAACTAAAAACGTACCAGTTACTGTCGCGGAAATATATGGTAAGATGTTTGGTGTAAATCCAGAAACTATATACGACAAAAAACGTAATTACTCTAAGAAAGATAGTGAAGGTTTAACACGTATAAAACAATACCTAATAGACAACGCTACTAGTGATTTTGCTAGACTACCAAGAACTAAAGATGACTTTGGTAAAGCTACGTTTATACCTAACAACGTAATGAACGCTCTGTATACAGATGGTGAGCTAACAGGTACACTAAAAGATTACTTAGATATTGTTAGAGAAAAACCTGTTAAAGCTATCTACAGAGATAGAGTAGGTCAAACTATACGAGGGTTATTTAATACTAGCATTAGAAACCGTATGGTTGAAGATCTTATACCTAGTAAACCTGAAAGAGTTAGAGCCGGTGTTAAGTTTAGTAAAGCAAAAGCTAAACCTAAAACAGGCATTAACGCTGAAATAGAAACTATAGTTGGTGGACGTCTTCCGTTTACACCAGAAGGCAATCAACAGTTTAGAGATTTTTTAACAGTAGAGCTACCTAAATATTTAGGTAAAGATGTTACAAAAATTATAAAACCTGGTGATGTAGCTGGCGCTGGTAACTCTGCTGTTGGTAGTAGAAAAACTAGTGGAGCTATAGGTAGAGGTTTTAGATTTATAGGTAATAGACAAAGAACTCAAAGATTCATACCAGAAACAGATCAAGCTTTACAATCAGGTGAAATTTTAGATCTTGAAGCAACACGCGAGGAGATTGGTCAGGCCGTTCAACTACTATCACCTGAACAAGTAAAGGATATTGCTGCTGCAACATCTAGTCAAACTAGAGCCAGCATGAAAAATAACGAAGCAAACAAAGACTCTATAAAACGTGGTAGACGTTTAGTGCTAGACGCTTTGTTTAAGGCGGTTCAAGCTGATCCTAAAAGCATTGTACCTGTACGTGAACTTTTATATAATCAAAATGCTAATACTAGTTTTGGTAGAAAGTTTGCTACAGTAACATCTACAGAAACAAACTTAAAACCAAAAGAAAACACTTGGGAGGAACATGTTTACCAGTTTGGTAGTTGGGCTAAACGCACTTTACAAGCGTTCAAAACTGGTGATCCTAATATAGTAAACAATTGGTTGCAATGGGCTGATGATAACTATTATCAAGAAGTCACAGGCAAACCTACACAAGCGGTTGTTGATAGTGTGTATGAAGGTTGGAAAGCTAAATCACAAGAGCATCCGTATTTAAAGCAGGCACTAGATGAAGCATTTAAAACAGGTGATTTTAGTAAAGTACCTTCTTCAGACATAAGAAAGTATAATGAGTTTTTTACTTTAAACCCTAATGTTAGAACTAGAGACGGTGTAACTGATGCTCAGAGATACAATGTAGAAGTACCTGCTAGTTTACAAAACAATAAAGCTGTAGTTAATGAGCAAGGTAAGCTTATATATCAACAGCTAATAGGTTACATTACACCACAACAAGCTAAACAACAAATACAAGAGTTTTCTAAGTTAGCTCCTAGTATATTAAAGGCTTCTAAATCAAACAATAAAAAACTACCGCCTGGTGTTAAGTTAGAAGATCCTAGTACGTTTGACAAGTTTGATATGGTTGATGTTTTAGCTAGACAAATGTTCCCAAAAGAAGCTAATTCAAATGATGTTAAGTCAGGTAAAATAACAGCTTATGAAGCTTTAGATCCTGACCAGCAGTTTGAAATAATGGTTAAAGTTCCTGGTACACCAGTTGAAAACACTATAGCTGTTATGTATATATCTGATAACGCTATTAAATTCGCACGTAATGCCGACGCTCCTAGCAAAGGTATAAGCGTCTGGGACTTTGACGATACTCTTGCTACAACTAAGTCTAACGTATTATATACAATGCCTGATGGAACAGAAGGTGTTTTAAACGCAGAGCAGTTTGCTAAGCAAGGTGAAGAGCTATTACAGCAAGGTGCTGAGTTTGATTTCAGTGAGTTTGAAAAAGTTACCAAAGGAGCTAAAGGTCCTATGTTTGAAAAGGCTGTAGCTCGTAATAGAAAGTTTGGTAATGATAACGTATTTATTCTTACAGCTAGAACTCAATCAGCGGCAAAACCTATACATGATTTCTTAAAAGCAATAGGTTTAGATGTACCACTTAAAAATATTGTAGGTTTAGGTAACAGTACACCCGAAGCTAAAGCGCGATGGGTTGTTGGTAAAGCTTCTCAAGGTTATAACGATTTTTACTTTGCAGATGATGCGTATAAAAATGTTAAAGCAGTAGGAGATGCTCTTAGCGTATTAGATGTTAAGTCAAAAGTAAGACAAGCTTATGTTAAATTTAGCAAAGCATCTGCATTAGATAAAGGATTTAACGATATACTAGAACAAACAAAAGGTATTGCATCAGAAAAAGAGTACAAAAGAGTTAAGGCGGAAGTTGCTGGTGCAGCTCGCGGTAAAGTGTTTAGAGGTATACCATACTCAGCTCAAGACTTTGTAGGTTTATTATATGAAACTCTTAGTAAAGGTAAGCTAGGTGATTCTCAAATGGCTTGGTATAAAGAACATTTAATAAAGCCTTTTGCTAGAGCAATGAACGATATAGACAATGCTCGTTTAAACACAATGCAAGACTACAGAGATCTTAAAAAACAACTAGGTGTTGTGCCAAAAGATCTACGTAAGAAAGTTCCAGGTGAACCATATACTCGTGAGCAAGCTGTACGTGTTTATATATGGAACAATCAAGGTACAGAAGTGCCTGGCATAAGTAAACAAGATTTAAAAGATCTTACTGAATATGTTCAGAACAACGCTGAGCTTCAGGTTTTTGCTGATCAAGTTATTGCTATACAAAAAGGAGAGCAATACGCTACACCACAAGAAGGTTGGCCTACTGGTAGTATTACTACAGATATACTACGTAGTATCAACACTGATGTAAGATCTAAATATCTAAAGCAATGGCAAGATAATGTTGATGTTATATTCTCTGAAAAGAATATGAACAAACTTGAAGCTGCGTATGGTAAGCCGTATCGCAAAGCTATGGAGAATACGCTGCAACGCATGAAGACTGGTCGCAATAGAACTTTCTCTGATGATACATTGTCAGGTAGATTTACCGATTGGTTACAAGGTAGTATTGGTACGATCATGTTCTTTAATACTAGATCAGCATTACTACAAACTATATCTTCTATAAACTTTATAAATTTTACAGACAACAATCCACTTGCAGCAGCTAAAGCTTTTGGTAATCAAAAACAATACTGGTCAGACTTCATGACACTTATTAATTCTGACTTCTTAAAAGCGCGTAGATCAGGTTTACGTTTCAATGTAACTGAAGCTGACATTGCTAATATGGCTAGAGAAGGTGGACCAAGAGCTGTGATAAACCAATTACTACAATTAGGTTTTGCACCTACACAAATCGCTGATAGCTTTGCTATAGCATCTGGAGGCGCTACGTTTTATCGTAATAGAATAAAGTCTTTAACAAAACAAGGAATGTCTAAAGCTGAAGCTGAAGCACAGGCGTTTGAAGATTTTAGAGAAAACGCTGAAGAGTCTCAGCAGTCATCAAGACCAGATCGTATATCGATGCAGCAAGCTGGACCAATTGGTCGTTTGATTTTAGCTTTTGCTAATACGCCAGCTCAGTACGCTAGACTTACTGACAAGGCTATACGTGATCTTAAGAACAATAGAGGTGATGCTAAAACAAACATAAGTAAAATTATATATTATACAACAGTACAGAACCTTATATTTAACGCATTACAACAAGCGTTGTTTGCTATGGCTTTTGATGATGAAGAACCAGATGACAAAGAAAAGAAAGATAAGTATATTGGTATTGCTAACGGTATGGCTGATTCGTTGTTACGTGGAGCAGGTTTTGCTGGAGCAGCTGTATCAGTGGGTAAGAACTCAATCATACGGATTATCAATGAAATGGAGAAGAAACAACCTAAACTTGAAAAAGTAGGTTACGAATTAACTAAAATCTCTCCACCTATATCTGCTAAGTTATCAAGAATAAATCAAGCAGCTAGATCATACCAATGGGATAAAGACAAAATGGTTAACGGTGGTTGGGGATTAGATAATCCAGCTTACTTAGCAGCAGGTAATGTAATATCAGCATTAACAAACATACCTTTAGATAGAGGTGTAAAGAAAATAAATAACGTAGTTAAAGCCACTGATAGTGATCTTGAGCTATGGGAACGATTAGCATTGTTTGGTGGTTGGCAAGACTGGGAAATAGGAATAAAAGAAGAGACAAAGAAAAATAAACCACAACCTAGAAAAACTAGACGAACAGAAAGAAGAAGTAAAGAAAGAAAAACTACAAACAGATAAACATAAATTATGGCCACACAACTTGGAGAAAATACTAAAATAACTCTTGACTTGAAGACCATAGGAATGGTAGTAGTTGGCGCTGTGTCTCTCGCTGCAATGTATTTTACATTGAAAAAAGATATAGAACTAGCCAAAGAACTTCCTGAACCTACAATCAGTCGAACTGAATACGATTTAAAAGATCAACTTATTCGCGAAACAATAATCAACACGCAGAATAAAGTTGAAGAGAATAGTGATAAGTTAGATAAGATTGATGAAAAACTATATGAAATAATCGAAGAAATGTAAAATGAAAACACTTGCTACATTATTATTAATTTTATTTTCATCAGGAGCTGTAGCTCAGGAATATAAAATAGTTCAAATAAATACTGAGTGGAATAGCAAAAACAAGGTGGTCTTGCCATACAATATAGAGAACGCTCCAACAGTATACGCTTTACTTGAGGACCAGCCTGAAAATTTGCAAAAACAAATACAAGCTGTACCAATAATTATATTGTTCAAAGACAATAAACCTTTAAGGCAATGGGCAGCGGATTTAAGTTTTAAATTAAATATAGACGTAGAAGAAATCGCATATGCAATTAGGGAAAATAAGCAGAAAATATATAGAAGAAAAACAAATTAGTTATGGGAAAAATTAGTGGACCCTGCAAGGTTGCAGCAAAAAAGAAGTTTGAAGTATGGCCCAGCGCTTATGCCTCTGGTTGGGGCGTGAGATGTACTAAAGCTGGTGGTCCTGGTAAAATGGGTAAAAAGAAAAAGTAATGATTATGAAGTACTTTCAATACGAAGAGTTTGACTCACCTGATATACAGGGTAGTGGACAGATGATGGGGAAGGAAATGTTAAGCAAGCTTGACATGATACGTGAAGAGTACGGTAAACCTATAAGTATAAATTCTGGGTATCGTACAGAAGCACATAACCAAAAAGTTGGTGGGAAACCAGCATCATCTCATTTAAAAGGTTTAGCTGTAGATATAGCTTGCAATAATAGTGTAGATAGATTTAATCTTATTCAGTTGTTTTTAAAACATGGTATAAATAGAATAGGTGTTGCTAAGAACTTCATACACATAGATATTGATAATGATAAAGTTTCAAATGTTATTTGGACATATTAAATAGGAACAATAAAAAATGGGCGTACCATACCCAACAGTTCCTAATAAAGAAAGGGCCCTCGAAAGAGAGCCCTTTTTTTGATATATATATATACATTATTTAATTACTTATACATATTAGTTTTTATATGTATAAAAAAGTCATAACTTTTAGCCTTTAGCCATCACAAGCAAGACAGTCAGGATCCATAGCACTCGCTGCTATATCTCCTCGTAACACTGACTCAGTCCGCATGTAATATAAAGTCTTAACTCCTTTCTTCCAAGCATCCATATGAACTTGATTAATCCACTTTGGTGAAGCTTCAGAAGGAAAAGCTAAGTTTAAACTAACTGATTGATCAATATACTGCTGACGTATACCAGCTTGATTAACTAGCTCTAATTGGTTTATTTCTTTGAAGGTTTTGAATACATCTTTAACCTTATCAAAGCCTGTTAGATCTAACGATTCATGCTCAGATAAACGTACTAGCTTACTGTTAACGTAACCAAAGTCATCAAGCTCTTTAATATCTTGAACACTTCCACCATCGGCCATGATTTTATCCCACATTTCTTTAGTATTAATACCAACCTTACGTAGAACTTTTTCTAGCTCTTTGTTTTTCCTAATGAACGTACCCTTCGCGCTTTGTTCAGTGAAAACATTAGCGGCCCAAGGCTCAATGCCAGGACTAACATTACCGGCAAGCTTACTATTAGACACAGTAGGAGCAACAGCCCTAAGATGAGTGTTACGAAAACCAGTCCCACGACACCAAAGAGGTTCGCCATAAACTTCAGCAAGTGCTCTTGACGCTCGTTCAGATTCAATCTTAATCTGGCTAAATATACGGCGTGTTTCAAATTGGGCTTGTAATCCTTCGAAGGGTATGCCATTCTGTTGAAGGTACGTATGCCAACCAAGGACTCCCAAGCCAAGTGCTCTGCCTTTTTCAGCAGATCGTACAGAGTTTCCAAAACCTTTAAGCCCTTTAGCTTTTTGAATAAACTCTTCCAACACTCCATCAAGAAACCACGTAGCGTCATAGATAAGGTTTGTGTTTTTCCATTCTTCATATTTAGTAACATTTAAACTAGACAGGCAGCAAACAAAGCTATGACTTTCATCTGTATGCAATGTAATTTCAGAGCAGATGTTTGTCATATGTACTTTTAAAGCATTGTCTTTATAAGCTTCTGGATTTGCTTTGTTAGTATTTCCTTTAAACATAATGTACGGTTCGCCAGTTGACTTTCGTTTTCTAAGAAGTTTACTCCATCTATTTCTAGCATCCGCATCTCCTTGTTCAAGCTTTCGCATAAACTTATCACCAACAACTGCGCACTGATGTAGATTAAGCGATTGTCTGTTAACATCTCCTTTAGGCTCTCGTATCTCCAGCCATTCCTCGAAATCGTCATGTTCAATGTTGATATTAACGGACGCAGCTCCTCTTCTGACAGATCCTTGATTGGTAGCGAGGATTGTGCTATCATAGATTTTGCAAAAAGGTACGACTCCATCTGATGTTCCATTGCCTGTAATTTTAGCGCCAGCGGGTCTAATCATATTAATACCAATGCCAACTCCACCGCCGTGCTTTGCGAGTAGCATCATTTCTAAATTTTTACCTCCAATGTCATGTATACTATCACCAACATCAATACCGAAACAACTAATAGGTAGACCTCTGTCTGTACCAGTGTTAGATAAAACAGGTGAAGCTAAGTTCAACCAACCTTTCCATATGTAATTAAAAAAAGTATCTGCTAGTTCTGGTTTATATAATCGTCTAGCTACTGTTGTTGCGACTCGTTGGTAAGCTTCTCTTGGGGTTTCTCCCATATATAAATATCCCCCGGATATAGTCTTCTTGTATACTTCGGTGTCTCCCCAGCTCGGGTAATCAACTCCTTTTTTCCATTCATTATTCCACATCATTTAAAAAATAGCAATGCGTATGCTATCATCACGTTTAAATTAACTATAACTAAGTTCCATTGTTTCGCAACCCAAACTTGCGGTGTGCAAAATAAACCAGCTAAAAAATATATTATTATACCTGGCATATCAGGTAATAAATGGGGAGCAGTTACAAAAAAACCAGTCCCCATATACCCTAATCTATTAGCTAATCTTTCCGTCGGTGTTAAACGACGTTCCATTACTAGACTCTTCAGCCACTTTCTTTTTAAGTTCATCTATCGCATTTTCGTAACCATCTAATTGTTTCAATATCTCTTGCTGACCAAACACCATGGTCTTTAAATTATCAAACTCTTTTATTAGTACCTGAACAACATTAGTCATTGCAGCCATTCTTTTCTCAAGGTTATCTGTTCTACTCTGTTTTTGTCCCTTCATATAATTCTTCTTCTAATTCTTGTTCATTTAATAAACTACCAAATATCCTCGAAGTCCTCACCTTCATTAGCCTTCGAATAATCCGTTGACCTGATTGCGAAAAAGTCAGTATGAGTATGCCCGCCGGTAAGATGATAGAACCAATCAAGATTACCTGCTGCATTGTCGTCAAACTTAAAATGCGACGCCAAGTTGCTGTAACCAAGTTCAACCAGTTTTTCATTTGTTCTCTTTTTTATAAAGTGTTTTAGATCATTTGCTTTGATGCCTTCTATATCACCCATCTCAAACATCTTATCAATATAATTTGTTTCTAGCTTAACCATAGTTTCAGCAGCTACTATTATATCTTTTTCACACAGATCTTTTAATTGATTATTTTCAGAGCACATATCTCTAAATAGTTTGCAGCCCATACGGCTATGCAGTGACTCATCTCTTACGCTCCATTTCATTTGTTGACCTATACCTTTAAGTAAGTTTCTTAATTGGAAACTGTAAAGTACAGCAAATGCAGAGTATAAGCTAACCCCTTCAGCAAAAGCACTAAACACAGCAAGAGACTTAGCAATACCAATAGGATCGGTGCCGCTATAACTAACCAGATTGTCAAACCTTGCAGCAGTTGTAGGCTCGTGGAGAAAAGCTTCGAAATTTTCAAGACCAAGTGTTTCATTTAAATAACTATATGCGACAGCGTGTATTGTTTCTTGCGAACCAAACATCATTGCCATCTGTTGTATCTCATGTTTAGGAAACCACGATACGACCTTCTGGGTCCAGTAATCTGAAACGGCACATTCGGTCTGCGCGAATCCAAGAAGTATGTTTCCAACAAGATTTTTCTCTTTATCATTTAATTTTTCTTTCCAGTCTTTGACATCGCCTTGCATAGGTATTTCGGTATGTAACCAAAAAGCCTGTGCTTGCTTTAACCAACCTTCTGTATAGTACTCAGGGTACTCAAACGGTTTGTACGCTATGCGCTCATCAAATAAACCCATTACTTAAATACTTCATATGCTACATCTACAAACGGTAGATAAAAAACATGAGCAGTTTGATTTGGCTCTGAGTATGTTCTCATACCAAACAATATACCTGGGTAGATACCAAACGATAATGACCACGTTTTTTTAACGCCCTTGTCCTCTGTATTTTTTGACATAATTTTTACTTTGTTTATTATTACTAGTTTTTGTTTTTGCTTTGACGCCTGGACGACGTACCTTTGCCTTTTCGTTGTAGGCAAATAAATTTAATTTAGCCACTTATATTTATATTATATTTGTCTTGTTGTTCAACTAGATCTTTGTACTTTAAAAAACCACGTTGTTCAATAGACCATTTAGTAAACTTATCTATCTGTCTTTCAGCGTACTTACGCCTTGCTATATCCTTTGATTTTCTAGGATCAGCTGTATTGTTCTGTCGCATTCAGCTTGGTTTTGTGGTTTATATAACACAGTGTCTGGAAACTGTTGTGTAACTAATAGCTTAAATAATTTCCATCGCATTGGAAAAGATTCATTAGCTCTACCTTTTGTTTCAATAATAAATCCATCACCAATAAAATCAGGTGTGTATTTAATAGGTAGTATACGCTTAGAACCTCTGTTTTTATAATCTCCCTTACCGTTTGCTTGCCTAGCAAAGCATTCGTTTGGAAAATGAAAGCCATTCATTAGTACAAATGTTTCCCCTTCGTATTTGGCTCTGATCTTTGCTTTCTTTAAAGCCATATACATATATCTCTCAAGGCCTGAAGCAAAGTTGATACCATCATATGATATCTTCTTTGCTTGTACCGGTCCTCTTTTTTTTCGTTTATATTTCTTCCGCACCATAATGTTCTCCATCATTTCCATTTTGACCAATGATATTCATTCGGCGTAACATAACCTCTTCAACCTCATCAGTTAGACATCGTCGTGCTGCTTCAATATATAGCAACGCATCCATTATTTCCTCTTGAACATCAACTAAGAAACGATCTAAGTCTTTAACCTGACCTTCAATCTCTTCCATCATTGTAGCACCATACTTCTTTTGACCTATGATACTGCGCTCGTCCATCTTCCTTAGTACAGCTTGTACTATCTTATCTTTAGTTTTAATCTGCATCTTTAACAAATGTTCCGTTTACCATAGATCCAGTTCTATTGCTGATCTCGCTGTAAGCACTGCTAATACAATGTTCAACATCATACCCACCGAGATGGGAAAGATTGGTAAGTACAACAATACAATCGCCGATAGCATCAACAAACTCAGCTTTATCGTCTTTAAGAATTGCTTTTCCGAGTTCGCCGACTTCTTCCATAAGTTTAACAAACTGCGTTTTAGTATCTCCACTATCATATATACCTCGTTTATCAGCCCAGTCACGAATACTATCAAAGACAGCAGAGTCTAGTCTTGAAGAACCTGGTTCAGCTAAGAAAGCTTCGTAATAAGCTTTGTTATAAATGTAACATCTCTCGTTGTTATACATAGACGTCTTTGCGTTATGTATAATCCATGGTATTGTAGTTGAATTGATTTCGAATTTACCGTGTTGAGTTTTCCAGCTGAGCCCGATGTTATCCATCAGATGCCCTTTAAGTTTATTAGCTGGACACGGAAAGGTTGACGTTTGTTCAGTAGCGTTTATATTCATATTTGATTTAAATAAATTTTTATATAATTTTCTGTCGACCTTATAGCCATAAGACTTTTGAAGTTCTATTTCGCGGTCTGATATAAAATCTATATCGTCTGACTGCTCAAGAACTTCATACTCTCCCTCCTTATAGCCTTGCATAAGGGTTACTCGGGTATTAAGATCACGTGTAACACCTATCTTTTTACCTGGTATGTGGTATAAATAATACATTGGTTTTATATTTTATCGTTATACAAATGTAAGTTGTGTGCGTGATGGTAGTACGTGCCAACAGGCAAATTTAATTTCTCTGCAACTAGTTCTTGCAATGATGCAAATTGATACTGATCGTTACAGAAACCGTACCAGAGATCATTAGAACGCATATAGACAGACATATACAGTTTGCTTTGTACTATTGTAAACTGTACCGCGTACGTGCATGGTGTATCATTACTGTACTTGTGTATTTCTTTGCCGTCATATATACTAATAGCAGCTTGTCTGGTTTCAGGATTTGATCTTAACATTTGTATAACTTTCGTCAATTGATAACGTCGTTTCCATTGATAACCATAATTAGAGTTGACCTTGCCATCTTCATTGGCCATGCGTTTCCATATCGGTGGTATCTTACCGTATAGCTCACCTAGTTTTTTAATTTTAGGATCACCAGATAAATACCATTGCCACTCTGCAGCTGCATACTCTTCATTCCAGTTGCGCTCTTTGTTTGTAATTACTTTGTTGGTTGGGTTCTCTATTGTAAACCCTATATTAAATAAAGCTTTGGTACCTGCAAACTTAACACCACTTGTAATGATTTCGTTATGCATATACTCATAAGCTTCATTTGCTGTCTCGAAAGTATTTCTCATAATAATATCTATAATATTCATAGATCTTCTCCCATATCATATCTCTAATATAAATATGAGGTGATCGATTTGTTTTACCGTTTATTGTTATATCTATATACCAAGAACCTGGCTGTTTAGCAAATGGCGCTATTGTTATACCGTTGTTTATACACCATCGCATAGCCTCCCAGTCTTCATCTGTAGCTTCATACTTACCCATACTCCAAGCTGACTTCTTAGCTTGCTTGTAAGGAGGCATTATTCCCAGGGCATTTTCTCACCTTCAGCCATACCAGGCAGAACATGAGGAATAAAACGACCTGACTTTGGTTCCCATTTAAAATGAGCTTCGGCTCCGTTCTCACCTAGGTTTTGGAACTTAACTTTAAGTACCTTAGCTTTAACTGTCTTGGCTTCGTAGTCTCTGTGTACTAATATACCATGGTAACTAGCATCATACCATTCACCACCACCTTTAATGTTATACATAGTTGGCTCTTCAATTTTGCCATTACTATCTTTATACATTTTAGTAGGGTGTGCTACAATAAAAACTAACACATCATATTTCTTGCAGAACATTTCTATCTTACTTAGATATTCCATTGTATACCTATTGACATCTTCTGTTTTGCAATCAACATCTCTGATCTTATTAAATGGATCGATTACCAGGCATTTAATACCTTTACGTTTAACAAGCTCAGCACCTTTACGTAGTACTGATTCAAGACTATACTTATCCATATCAATGAAAAAGTAATTATCATTAACATGCTCAGCAACTTCATTCCATTTACCACCACCGATATCTCCACGTGTAGGCATGTCGCCCCACGTTTTACGCATTAGTTTATGGGCATGTAAATAAGTTGGCGCATTTTCTGGACTAGCAAACGCTGTCTTCCAACCATAGTTCGCGTTATACCCAACGACCATTTGATCGACAAAATCACTCTTGCCGGAACTAGGAATACCAGTAACAGTAATAAACTGACCAGTGTAAGTTGAAAAGATATCATCAAAATTCTGAAGGCCGATTTGGAAACCGGGCTTGAAACCATTTTTAACGAAGTCAGTAACTTCATCTTCAATGTCTTTGAAAGTTGTGACGTTTTCAAGGGGTACTGGTCTGGCCTTTGTAATACGCTCTGCCAGCTTTTCTTTTCCATACTTTAATAAATATTCATTAGCATCTTTACAGTCTTCAAACGTTACTAAGAAACATACTTCAGCTCCGAGCCTACGAATAAACTCTTGCTGTAGCATTTGACCAGCTTCATCTTGATCAACAGCTAAGATTATTTTTTCTTTGTCTTCAAAATAATCAATACAGTTGTCTAGATAATCTAGATTATTGTTAGTTAATGTTGCACCGTTTGGTACTGATATAGAATTCTTAATGCCAGCTTCGTGTAAAGCTAACACGTCCATTTCACCTTCAGTAATTATACAAGTATCGTAACCTACAATACTATTGATATTGTAAAATACTTTTTCAGCTCCTTTATAAAGCTTAAAGTTTTTACGACCATCTCTGTATTTAACATTAATAAGTTGATCACCCATTAAATAATTAAACTGAATTGTGTTCTCTTTATTGCCAGTCTGTGGCATATACTCAGAGCCCTCACCGACCCGAAGATCGGTAAGAGTTTCATGAGATATACCGCGTGACTCAAACCAGT
>Ga0209666_1000276_pt1 | contig 40643 bp, 29 predicted proteins | sample SaaInlV_125m_DNA_FD_184679 | JGI IMG/M metagenome (GOLD analysis project Ga0209666, IMG submission 184679) | Marine microbial communities from expanding oxygen minimum zones in the Saanich Inlet - Saanich Inlet SI037_S3LV_10m_DNA (SPAdes)... | ecosystem: Environmental > Aquatic > Marine >...
TAGAACTCATGATTATATTATTAATATATTATATATAATAATAAATAATTTATTTATAAATTTTCAAGAGCAGTTTTCTTACCGTGACAATCTCTACATAATGCTACTAAATTATCTACATTATTTGAACCTCCATATTCTAATTTAGTTACATGATCTACTTCGAACCATGCTGGTAGTTTACATCCACAATGTTTACACTGCCAGTTTTGAGATGAAGCAACAAATTTCTTTTTTGTTTCACTAACAGAACGTTTTGTTGATTTTGAACCATTAAGAATTTTTCTTTGTTGGGCTGTTAAATTATTATAGGGATTTTGATTAACTTGATTATAGTTACTATTTATTGAATCTCCTATTGTTTTTCCTGTAAAATCTATAATTGGTGCCAACATAGATGTTGTTTGTCTATCAACAGGTAGATATTTAATATATCCATTTGCATTTGCAAAAAATTCTTTACTATTTTGAGGAGATCGTTTTAAATAAATATATATGCATAATCCCGCAAAAGCAATAAAAGCCATTTTATAATATTTGCTGTATGATTTAATTTTTGCTAAAATTTTACCTTCAAAATATATATTTGCTACAAAAATTAGCACTATTATTCCTATAAATAATTCTAATTTCATAATTTATATAATTAGTATATTATAATTATATAAACTTAGTATTTATTTAAAATAGAAAAATAAATTTTTCTTATTTGTTCTTCTTTTTCTTTTATTTTTTCTTTTTTTTGTTTTATTTTTTCTTTTCTTTTTTCCCCCTGATTGTGATATTGGAGATTGAATTGGAGATTGAGATGGAGATGCTGATAAAGGTGTTGATGAAGATGAAGGTGCACGTAAAGTAAATGTTTGTCTAGCTCTTGAAGGAAGTGGACGAACTGCTCTTGGGGTATCTTGTATTTCACCTCTTTCAGCTTCTAATCTTGATTGTTCTGCTCTAGAACTACTGGGTCCAGCTTTCATTGGAGGTCTAGCAGAAGGTGTATCTGGATAATTAAGTGAATAACGTTGTTTACTACTAGAGGATTTAGAAGTTGGTAATCTTAGTCTTAAACCAGGTGTTTTTGCAGGTTGTGGTCTGGTAGAATCTGTAGAATTAAGATCAAATAATTTATCAATATCAAAATTATCATCGCGTTCAATTGATTCTAATAAATCATCATATCTAGCACCAAGACTCATATTATGCTCTAACATGTTTCTTTTTATTTCTTTAGTATCTAAAATACATATATGTTTACCTGTTGCTTTAAAAAGATTTGCACAGTGGTCTTCAAAATTTAATACTTTCTTACTTAAACCATATATTAACTGGTATAAACCTACTCCACTAAATTTCTCTTTTTCTGCATCAAGAATAATATTTACTGTCTCCTTAATTTTGAAAGCTTTACTACCTTCTTCTTGTGCTCCTAAAAGAGATACAAAAACGTTAGCTTGAATACTTAGGCGTAAATATCTATCTAATAAATCTACAAATTCTGGTGGAAATTCAGGATAACCATCAAGTGTAGTTACGCTGGATTTTTGTTCTAGAAATTTGTTTAAGATTTCAATCAACTTTTTACCTTCTAAATTATATTTATCCAAAAGTACTTTTATTTGTTTTAATATACTTATACATATATTCCAATATTTTTTTTTAGTTTCTAAACTTTCAAATCCCTGATCGTAATGTTTGCGCATAAATTCTTTACCATGTAGTTTGAGTAAACTGTCACGATTTAATCTTGAATATTTTTTATATAATTCATCAATACGCTTTTTTGCTTCTATAATGCCTAATTGATCACTTTCTTCTTTACTTATAATTTCATCTATTACTTTCCAAGCTCTAAATAATCTTTCTTTTTCCGTCATATCTTTTATATCTTTAGTCGCTAATTTTTGACCACTAGAAGGTGTAAATCCTGCTTCACTAGAACTAGAAGGTCCTGCTTCTGAAGTAGATTTAGGCTGTGGACTGCCTTGTGGAGTAGGCTGTGGACTTGATATTGGACTTCTTGTTGGAGTTGCTTCTCCTCCTTCATCGTCCTCCTCTCTGAGTGTTCTTAAAACACCAGCCGTTATATCTTCATCTGATGATGATCTTGGAGATGATGGTGGTGATGGAGATGCTGGTGCTTCTTCTGCTGGTGCTGATGCTGCTGGTGCTGATGCTGCTGGTGCTGATGCTGCTGGTGCTGATGCTGCTGCTGCTGATGCTGCTGGTGCTGATGCTGCTGGTGCTGATGCTGCTGGTGCTGATGCTGCTGGTGCTGATGCTGGTGCTTCTCCCGCTACCTCCACAGATCGGCGATTTAAATCTGCAAGAATAGCTTGTATATCTGCTTCATCATCCTCATCTATATCTAGTGGAACACCCGGGTCGGATTGTCTTGCTGCTGTAGGGTGGTTTGCGGCTGGTCCTCTACTTCTAAAATTTACCCATCTTAGATATAAACTTCTTAAAAATATCTTTAATCGTCTTTTTAAATCACCTGGGGTATTGTTAATTCTTGCTATAAGTAGACTAATTTTAGCAGTATCTAAAAATCCAGCAGCAAATAGTCTAGCTGTTTTTATACCAAAATAATAAATATTTTCGTCAAATTCATCATTATAAATTTTCATAATTTTCGACATTTGCGTAATACATTTATCAATTTCTTTAGAACTCATAGTCTTCAATTTATCAAATTCATCATTTGTAAATATTGTAAAATGCTGTAATAGATTGAGTTTTCCTGTTGGTGGATATTTCTTTGTTCTATCTTGTTCTTTAAATTCTTTTCTTTCACTTTCTCTAACTATTTTTGTATTATTTTCTAATATATCTTTTTCCATTTTTGTAAAACTTCCACCCATACGATCCCAATAAATGGTATAATCACTATCATATGTAACTAACCCATGACCTGGTAGATCGTCAGCATTAAAGTCTGATGAACGTAAAATTATAGGTGTATCAGGATTATTTCCGGTAACGTTATTATCTGGTTCATCTTTTACATCTGTTGAATTATATTCATTTTGGTCTTTTAACCTAATTAACATTCTATTATCTACTATACCTTGACCTTTAGGAGAAAATTCGTCTATAGCTGCTGTAAATGACCTTCCTTTTGTTAAAGAATCCTTAAAACTTGAATACAAAGGTAAACCACCAATTTTCATACGAAAAGCGTGGCTTTTCCATCCACCTACTTGATCATAAGCTTTTAAATCTAAAGGAATCGATTTAAATCCTCTACGTGGATAAAATGGTGCTTTAGTATGTTCTAATAAAAATAAACAATCTCTATCTTCTCCAAATTCATCATTTATTGCTTGTTCTGATACATTTAATAATGGTATATCTTGAGGTTTTGTTCTTGGAATTCTTCTAATTGCTAATCGAGAACGATTTTTTCTAGTAAAATTCAAAGCATTTTTGAGGTCTTTAGCTCTTCTTGTAAAACGTCCTCTTAAACTTGTTGATGATGGTTCTGTCATTTCTCTTTGTTCTGCTTCTGCCATTTCTCTTGCTCCTATTTCTGCATCTTGACTTGATGAACCTGCTTCTCCTGTTGATGGTAGTAAAGTTTCATCATCTTGTACAGCTAGTGTTTTTATCATAGGTTTTGTTGTCCCAAAACCAAACATTCCCGATTTACGTACGGGTAGTCTTTGCTCTTCGTCAGAACGAATAATATCTCCCATTCTAAGTTGTCTTCTTCTTGTGCTTCTCTTTCTTGAAGTATCAAATCTTGTATCATCTGATCTAGCTCCTGTTAAAAGTTGTTCGGATTCTTCTGCACTTTTTTTCCTTGTTCTTCTAAAAGCTTTACTAAATCCATCACCTATAGCTGCACCCGCTTTTTCAAAATATCCCGGACTTCTAGGTCTAATTATTTGTAAATCAGATGTTTCTGCTTTCTGTGGTAATATTTTTATTTTCAAAAGTTCTTCTGGAACTGCATGTAATATAAGGTAATCGTCATCACCTATGTCTAATTCAATAGCGGTCCTTCGTCCCTCTTTAGGTATTACTGAAACTCTTCCTGTTATAGAGTCTCCTTTTTTAAAACTTTTAAAAAATTTAGTTTTGGTGTAGAGTTGATCATTTCCTCCAGGAATATTAGCTGGTCCATTAAATGTAATAGAAACTTCTTGTCCCGATAATGATTCTAAAGATGGTTGAGAACCTGAATCATAGTCAGAACTCTGTGAACCAGATTCAGATGCTAAATATTTAGACGATGAAGTTCCTTCACCTGATAATAATCTTTCTGTATCTTCCTGTCTATTTTTCCTAGTCATACGAGCAAGACGACCACGAGCATTAGTAGAAGCAGTTCCTAATCTTTTTCCAAATCTTGAAAATAATCCCTCATCACTAGTTCTATTTAGTCTTAAATCAGGTTCACTCCGTCTACTAAATCCAGAACTCTGTATACCAGATTCATCTGAAGAATATTCTGATGAATCTCTTTGATCTCCAAGTGGTAACAATTCTTCTCCTTCTTCTTCTTCCTCTCTTCTTTTCTTAGTCATACGAGCAAGACGAGCACGAGTAGCAGTGGAAGCATTTCCTAATTTAGTTCCTAATCTTGAAAATAATCCCTCATCACTACTTCTATTTCGTCTTATATCAACACCTTCTTCCTCTTGTCTGTCTCTTTCAGCTTGTCTTTGTGCGCGTCTTGTTCTTCTGGCATCTTTTCTTTGTTGATAGGCACTACCTATTGCTTGTCCAGCTAAACCTATTGCTCCTAGAGTTCCAGTAGCTAATTCTCCTGCGCCTCTTCTAAGTTTTTGAAAACGACTAGGTTCACTCCGTCTACTAAATCCAGAACTCTGATTACCAGATTCTTCGGGAGAATGTTCTGATGAATCTGCAAAACCTGATAACATTGTTACTTCTTCTTCTACTGGTTTCCTTTTTTTAGTCATACGAGAAAAACGAGCACTCGCAGCAGCAGAAGTATCTCCTAATCCTTTTCGAACTCTTCTAAATAATCCTTCACCACTAGTTCTATATGGTCTTAAATCTCTACCTAGTTGCTCTTGTCTCTCTCTTTCAGCTAGTCTTTGTGCGTGTCTTCTTTCTCTCTCTCTTCCTCTCTCTGTTCTATATTCATTAAATTGCCGATTTTTTCTTGATGCAAAATTACCAATTCCTTGACGAGCAGCTGATAGTGCTTGACCGGTTAATCCTGCTGTTCCTACAGCTCCTTGTCTTAGTTTTCTTGTTCCGTAATCTATTCCTTGTTTTGTACGATAACCTACACTAATTGGTGTAACGAATAATCTCATTTCAAAATCTGCATCTTGTGGCACCCATTCGCGCCCTGCTAGGTTGCGACGAATAGGTCCACCATTATCATCATATAATTCACGTTGTCTTGGCGCTGTCGGAAAAGTATCTGGAACTGTGAATCGAACCTTTACTCTCTTACCTGTATGTGGGTGTCTGACTTTATCTTCATGTGTTGAACCTGCAGGTGCTAAGCGAGGTATAGTTACTTCGGCTTCAAATTCTTCTAATGATCGATTTCGTTCTTGATAAGCAGTACCTATTGCTTGTCCAGCTGCGCCTATTCCTTGACGAGCTAATTTTGCTGTTTTTACAGCTCCGAGACCTAAACCATAAAGGGGAACACCTAAACCATAAACAGCTCCGTAATAAGCACCTTTTTTTAAACCTTTACCAACTTTTTTTGTTCCTTCTAGTGCTCTATAGGCATTGCTGACTGGTGTAACACTTAAATTAAGTTGAATAGGATATTCGAGACCTGCATCAGGATATTCTGTTCCTGCTAATTCATCTGAAATTGGGTGTTCATTATCCCTTTGATCAAATGCAAAACGATCCTCTTTCTGTCTTGGAAGATTAGTAGGAGGTTTAAAGTGAACTAATACTTTTTTTCCATTGCGTCTCTCGACTTGTTGTTCTATTGTTTCACCTTTGGCTGAACCTTCAGGTATAACTACATAGGCTTCAAATGATTTTAAAGATTTTTTGCGGTCTTTATGTTTTTGATATCCTTTTTGTAGTAATTTTTTTGTTTGGAATTTTGCCTGATTATAATAATTATAACTTATCCCTTTTAATGGAGTAACTTCAACTTTAACTATCCTTTTTTTACTTGGATCATAATTTTTAGGAACTTTAAAACCAACTTCTAAATATGGTCCAGCTTCACTTGGTATATCTAATCTAGTTGTTAAATATTCTCCTGGTATTGGAGCTCTATCTTTTGAAAAATAAGTGATTCCAAAAATATCTAATTCATACGGAAATGGTCTGAGGTAATCCTTTTCACCTCGTGGATCGGGTGTGTGTCTTACAGGTTTATATGGAATCCGCCGTTCAAGTTGGTCGAATCTAACAGGTCTTTGTATTTCTCTATTCATATCCTGTAGAAGCATATCCTCATATTGCTGTCTTCTTCCAGGTTTTCTTTTTGTTCTTCTTCTTTCTCTAGGTAGTCTTGGATGACTGGCTGCTGGGTCTCTGATGGACGTGAGGCGCCTGCGCCTGTCGAGCTTACCGATGTCTTTGAGTAGCGCTCTCTCTCTCGAGTTAATTCTCTCTAACTCAGTGTCAAGTGCCCTTTTCCGCGTGAGCCTATCTCTCGCCATTGCCGCGCGCCTGAGAGGAGCTCCCATTCTCGCTGGTGCTTCCGCGCGTCTCTGGGCTCTTAAATATTCCCTTTGTCTATTCTGGTTCCGAACTCTAATACCTTCATTCATTATATCCTCCTGTCGACGATCAATTAAATCTTTTCTTCTTTGTATATTCATAGCTTCAATCTCTGTTCTCGTTCTTGGTGACATGGCTGCCAGTCGTTCTCGCCGATCCGCTATTTCGGCTGCGCGTATGTCCGCCGCCACTTCGCGAATGCGCGTCGCTTCCTCCGAAGGAAAAGGTCCGGGGAGGTCAGATAAACCTCCACCTTTTTTAATTCTTTTTGGTTTTTTTCTCATACGTCTCTTTCTCCGTCTAGCTGTTAAATTATCTTGTCTCTCTTCATATGGATATTTTTGTGTAAAATAATTCATAATTATATATTATAAACATTTTATTTATTACTAAAGTGCAAAAATATAATTAAAGAAATTAGTAAGATAATAACACTAATAAAAATATATTTATGTTTAGATTTTTGTTCTTCTTTTTTTTTAACTTCTTTTGGTTTGTAATCTTCATAAAATGCATCCATAGCTTCATAATATCCCATTTCTGGTTTACCTAAGAAAATATTCATTTTATTATGAATAAACCATACCCATTTAATTAAACTTTCTTTAGTTGATAAATAAGATTGTGGAGGATAATTATCAATAAATTTAGAAAATGTATTTCCCATATTTTCATTGGGTAAAAATAGAGGAAAATTCATAATTAAATCGTAATATTTTCTTTTAGTAACTTCATTTGGATGGTTAGGATAAGTTAAAGCAATTGTATAAAGAAATTTCCAATATAGTGGTCCCCAAACTTTCTCATCTAAATATGTAATCATAATTTATTTATAAATATATAAAATAACTTGTTAAAAAACATATTTAATAAAATAATAATAGAGAGATTTATACAAAAGCATATAAAAACATAACAACAAAATATATAGTTAAAACGAAGAATGAATTCAAAAAAAAATACATTCTGTAATTTATTTTAAATTTTCTAACCATTTTTCAGCATCTTCCTTTTTTTTACAAGTTTTAGTCTTTTCTTTTCCATTTATGGTTATTCTTGCTCTCCAACCATCTCCTCTTGGATAAACTCCACCATTATTAGTTCTGCCTTGTGGAAGTTCTGTTAAAGGTAATTTATTTTTTATTTCATAATTCCTATCATTTAACCATTTTTCTACAATTTCTTTATCAGTTTTACAAAATGAATATTCATTCCCCATATATCTTAATCTCGCATTCCAAGAATTTCCTACTTTGCGAATATAACCAGAATTTTCTTTTTTTGTATTTACTGCTTGTGTATTTTCCATTCTAGACATCCACATTAAATTTCCAACACTATTATTATGTCTTTCATTAGGATTTTTATGATTTACGTCACTTAAATTTTTAATATTTGGTATAAATGCTTCTGCAACTAATCTATGAACTAATGGATAATATTTTTTATTGTTTTCACATAGAGTAACTTGATAATAACCACCATTATCAATATTATTAGCCTTATTATATGATGGTTTTAATATATAATTTGTTTTGTTATTAATAATTCTTCCCTCTGTTGATACTGAATAATTCCAACCTTCTATTTTTTTCCAATATTCAGTATTAATTGCTTTCCAAAATTCTTCTTCATTTTCTTCCCAATATTTAATTTCTGCTTCAACCATTTTATAATTTTAAAAGTATAATTTTAAATATTTATCAATTTTAAAATTATTTTTTTCAAAACTAAAATTATTACGAGAGAGATTTATACAAAAGCATATAAAAACATAACAACAAAATATATAGTTAAAACGAAGAATGAATTCAAAGAAAAATACATTCTGCAATAATTGCGGCAAGCTTGGTCATTTGTTTCATCAATGTAAGATTCCTATAACGTCAATAGGTGTAATAGCAATAAGAAAAAATAATAATAATACAGAAATTTTATTAATAAGAAGAAAAGATAGTTTATCATTTGTGGATTTTATGCGAGGTAAATATAATTTAGAAGATAAGCAATATTTAATAAATTTATTTGATAAAATGACAGTAAATGAGAGAGATTTTATATTAAATAATGAATTTGATAAGCTTTGGAATTATTTATGGGGAACAAATATAACAAATCAATATAAAAATGAAGAAAAAACATCAAAATATAAGTTTAAACAATTAAAAAGTGGTATAAAATTAAATAATGATTTTTATAATTTAGAAGATATAATAAATTGTTGTGTTGAAAATTATTTAGAGCCAGAATGGGGGTTTCCAAAAGGTAGAAGAAATTATCAAGAGAGAGATATGGTTTGTGGTTTAAGAGAATTTGAAGAAGAAACAGGTTATGATAAAAATGAATTAATAAATATAACAAATATTTTACCATTAGAAGAAATTTTTACAGGTTCAAATTATAAATCATATAAACACAAATATTTTTTAGGATATATAAATAATACAAATGAACCAAAAAAAGAATTTCAATTATTTGAAATAAGTAAAATAGAATGGGTAAATATAAATGATGCAGAAAAGTATATTAGAAATTATAATATAGAAAAAAAGAAAATATTAATTGAATTAAATAAATTATTAAAAAGTTATAAACTATATATTTAATATATAATGAGTAATACTCCAAAAAAAGAAGAAGAAATTGATAAAACAGAATCTCCAATTATTGAAAAAGAAGAGATAGAAGAAGGAAAAATAGATGAAGATAGTGAAGACAATTCTGAAGATGAAGAGTCAGAAGAAGAGGAGTCAGAAGAAGAGGAGTCAGAAGAAGAAGACTCTGAGGAAGAAGAAGACTCTGAGGAAGAAGAAGAGGAAGAGGAAGAGGAAGGTGAAGAAGATGTTGAAATTCCACAAGAATTAGAAAGTGAAGAAAAAGTTGTAGGAAGTTTAGAAGATGAAGTACTAGGAAAAAAAAATTTAGAATTACATAATTTATTTAAAAATAATATAAATAATTTTGATTTTGATAAAAGTTTATTAGAAAGAAATGAAGATAAATTAACAAGTAAAAAAGATGCTCAATATTTTTTAAATGCAGTTGAGTTATTAAATCAAAAATTACTTAATGAAAGTTCAAATGAAAGAATAGAAGAAGATGGAAATATGTATATGATGGATTATTTATATCCTCAATTAGATGATAAAAATTTAAATTTTAAAATAAGTAATAGAAAAGAATTTAATGAATATAGTTATAATTTAAATTTAAACGAAAATATAGAAGAAGAGTCAGAAAAGTTATGTAATAAAAGTTTTGAACTAGCACCACATCAAAATTTTATAAGAAATTTTCTATCAGAATTTACACCATATAATGGTATATTATTATATCATGGATTAGGAACAGGTAAAACATGTTCAGCGATTGGTATAGCAGAAGAAACAAGAAGATATATGAAATATAATGGTTTAGACAAACAAATTTTAATTGTAGCATCTCCAAATGTACAATTAAATTTTAGAATGCAACTATTTGATGAAACAAAATTAGAATATGAAAATGATCGCTGGATTATAAATAATTGTGCTGGTCAAAATATTTTAGATGAAATAAATGGACTTCAATCAAAGATTTCAAAATCAAAAGTAATAAAATTAGTTGATAATATAATAAATAATTATTATACATTTATTGGATATATTGAATTAGCAAATTTGATAAATAAACATTCAAATATAAACAATATTTTAAAAGAGAATCCAAGAATAAGTAAAAAGAAACAAAATTTATTGATTAAAAATAAATTGGAGAAATTTTTTGATAATAGATTAGTTATAATTGATGAAATTCATAATATAAGAGATACAAAAGATAATTCGAATAAGTTAGTAGCAAAACAAGTAGAAAATTTAGTAAAAAATGTAAATAATTTAAAATTAGTTTTATTATCGGCAACTCCGATGTTTAATGATTATAAAGAAATAATATTTTTAATAAATTTATTAAATGCAAATGATAAGCGAAGTTTAATAGAAATAAAAGATGTATTTAATAAAGATGGTTCATTTGTAGAAGATGAGGATGGAAATGAAGTAGGAAAAGATTTATTAAGAAGAAAATTAAATGGTTATGTAAGTTATGTAAAAGGAGATAATCCATTTATTTTTCCTTATAGAATATTACCTGAATTATTTGATGTTGTAAAAAGTTTAAAAAATCCGAGTTTTAAGTATCCAATAAATAATATAATAGGAAATCGATTAGAAGAAGATACAAAAATAGATTATTTTGATATATATTTATCAAAGTTAAATGATTACCAAGAGAGAGTTTATAATTATATAGTAAATAAAACAGATTTCAAGAGTGAAAGTGATTCTTATAAATATACATTATTATTAAAACCGTTAGAAGCATTAAATATAGTATATCCAAATAAAGAATTAGAAAAAGTACCAATTGAAGAAATGTTATCATTAAAAATAGATATAAAAAAATTAGTTGGTAAAACGGGGTTATCTAATATAATGTCTTATGAAGAGGATTTAAAATCAGGTTATAGATTTAATTATAAATTTATAGATGAAAAGACTCCAAATATATTTTTGAGAGAAAATATAATAAATTATAGTTCAAAAATATCAAATATAATAAATTCAATTGAAAATTCTAATGGTCCAATTATTATATATTCTCAATTTATAGATGGGGGGTTAATACCGGTTGCATTAGCATTAGAATCGTATGGTTTTAAAAGATATGGAAATTCAAGGTCATTATTTGAAAAAGCACCAGTTGAAGAACTGGATATATATTCTTATAAAAGAAAAAGCGAAGCAATAAAAGAGAGAAGTAAATTCAAATGTGCAAAATACATAATGATAACAGGAGATAAGGTTCTTTCGCCGAATAAAGAAGAAGAATTAAAAGCTTGTAATGATGCTAATAATGTAAATGGAGAGAATATAAAGGTAATATTAATATCAAGTGCTGGTAGTGAAGGTTTAGATTTTAAATATATAAGACAAATTCATATATTGGAGCCATGGTATAATATAAATAGAATAGAACAAATATTAGGAAGAGGTGTAAGAACTTGTAGTCATAAAGATTTACCATTAACAGAGAGAAATGTACAGATTTATATGTATGCTTCAATTATGTCTAATCCAACAATAGAAACTGTGGATTTATTAATTTATAGAAAAGCGGAAGAAAAAGCGAAATTAATAGGACAAATAACAAGATTGATGAAAGAAGTAAGTATAGATTGTCATTTAAATTATGATTTAACATTATTTAATGAAGATAAATTTTCGAAATTAGTAAATAATAAATTACAATTAAAATTATCAGATAATAATGTAGTAGATTACAAAATAGGTGATAAACCATTTACAGCATTATGTGATTATATGGAAACTTGTGAATATAAGTGTTATCCAAATAAAGATGATTATAATTTACAAGAAGATGAAATAGATAATTTAAAAACATTTAATGATATGTATTTGGAAACAATAAATACAAGAATAATAAAATTAATAAAAGATTTATATAAAGAAAATTATTTTTATAGTAAAGAAGAATTAATTTCATTAATAAATTTGAAAGAAAATTTTTCTTTATTAGCAATAAATAATGCATTAGATGAGTTAATAAATAATGATTTACAAAGAATAGTAGATAAATTTGATAGAAAAGGAAGATTAATAAATATTGATGAATTATATATTTATCAACCATTAGATTTGGATTATGAACATACATCAATTTATAATAGAAGTACTGAACTAGATAGTATTTTAGATTCTCTTGTATATGAAATACCTGATAAAATAGAAAAAGGTGTAAAAGTTCAAGAAGAAAAAGTAGTAAAAGAAAGTTTTAAAGAAGGAGAAAAAATATTAATAGAAATAATGGAAAATTATAATAATATTATACAAGGAAATTTAAATTATGTAAAAAAGAAAGAAAAAAGTAAATATAATTTACTGGCTTTTGTAATTAATTTAAATAATAAAAATTCAAATATTTTCAATTATGATTTAGATTTATTAGGAAATATTATTTTACATATATTAATTGATAATCTTTCATTAGATTTGTATATAAATTTGTTTGTGTATATTTTTAATACAATTGAAGATTATAGAATTAGTGATTCAGAATATTTAAATATAATTGAAGCAATAAAAAAATATTTGGATGAGTCTATAATAACTTTAGAATATAAAGGAAATATATTAAAAGGTATAATTTATGCAAATGCTAGTGAATATGAAAAATATACATTATTATTAATAAATGAAGATATAAAAGGTAATATAAAATTAATAGAAGGTGAACAATTGGATTATAATAGATTTCAAGAAATTATTGTGAGTAAATATTTAGTAGATCAGTCTTTATATCCATCGGCTTATGCGTATATTGAAGAAGGTAAAAAATTAGATGATTTTTATGATTTTAAAATAATTTATTTTTTAACTGAAAAAAGAACATATTCAAATGGTAGAATATGTAATAATTTTCACAGGATAGAAGAGAAATATAATTCTTTTATGCATGAATTTTTACCAAAAGAACTTTATAATAGTTTAAATAAGAAATTTAAATTAGGAACATATTTATGTGTAATAGCAGAATTATATTTTAGGTATTATGATTTAATACAAAAAGATGGTAAAAAATGGTTTTTTTCAATGAATCATGCGTTAATTAATAATAAGTCAAAAGTATCAAAGGAGAAAGTTGTATCAAAAAAATAAAATATTAATTAATAATTATAATTAATATTTTGAATAATTTAAAATTGAATAAATTAAAGATATATTTATATATTTATATTAGGGATGAGTACAAGTAAAATTTATTCAAAAGTTATGTTATCAGAGAAATTGGAAATAAATTTTAAAAATATTAATTCAGAAATATATAATACATTGCAAAAAATAATAAAAAAAAGAGTAGAAGGTATTTGTATTGATGAAGGTTTTGTAAAACAAGATTCAGTAAATTTAATATCATATTCATCGGGAGAATTATTTGCTAATAATGTTGTATTTGATGTTATTTATGAATGTTTGGTAGCAAATACAGTAGAGTCGATGACTTTTGATTGTATAGTAAAATCAATTACAAAAGTAGGAATAAGAGCAGAAATAAATGAAAGTATAAGTCCATTTGTAATATTTATAGCACGAGATCATCATTTTGATAATGAATTATTTTCTAAAATAAATGAAAATGATATTATAAATGTTCGAGTTTTAGGACAGAGATATGAATTAAATAATAAATTTATTTCAGTAATAGCAGAATTAGTAGATATAAATAATTATAAAACATCAAAAGGAGAATTAGAAGATGTAGAAGGTTTAGTTGGTGGAAAAGGTGTAACAAAAATGAAACTTCCAAAAAAAAAGAGTTCTAATAAATTAAAATCAAAATAAATAATATATGTGGGAATTAAATTTTAATACGTTGCTTAATTGGATTACTGCTTTTACATTATTTGAAATACCTTTAGCATTATTTTACTATTTTATAAGTAATAAAGGTGATGTAGTAAGAGATTGGTATTCAAATAAAACAATAAATATTTGGAATGTATTGGCTCAAGATTTTTTCTATGCATTTTGTGGTATAATAATAGCATTAAAATTGTTTAATTATTTTGATTTATCTAAAAATATATTTATATTTTTATTAATAGTGGTAGGAGTGCAAATAACAGGAGATAGTTTGTTTGCATTAACAATATATAATTGGCCTAAAAAATATGATACTCGATGGACAAAATATTTTAAAAATTATATAGAAAAGGCAGGTCCAAATGCATTAATTGGAGATGCGATATATGTAATAACATGGACATTAACTTATTTATTTGTTACAAAAAATTTAGTATCTTTTGATAATAAAATTTTTATAATATTTTTATTTTTATTTTTAGTATCTGCATATAGTGTAAAATAATTATATAATATATTTAATACTTTTTTTGTATAAATATGTTGTAATTAAAAATAGGAATCCTCCCCAAGTTAAATCAATTAATCCGACATAAACATTCCAATCTTTAAAAATAGCCATATTGGTGGTTTCATAAACTCCGTAAATAAAGAATCCTAGTAAAAATGCATCTAAAAATGAGGCTTTTTTGTAAATAACAAAGTAATATAAAGATGAAATTAAAATAAAATAACAAGCAATAGTTGGAAAAATTTTCATGGATAGTGGTGATCCTTGTATTTTTTTAATCATAGTTTGAAAATTGTTACTCATTAAATATAAGAATCCGGCATCAACGATTATAAATATAATACCAAGTAATAATAATTGTTTCAACATAATATATATTTAAACAATATTAAAAGATAATAAAATATATTATATTTAATGATAATGGAATCTGAAAATGAAAATAATTTAATTGAAGATGAAAATAAAAATTATGATGAATTAGAAAAATTAAGAAAAATAATAGAAAATTTAAATAATAGTCATCATTTAGAAATTGCGAAAATATTCAAATCAAATAATATTAAATTAACTGAAAATAATAATGGTATTTTTATAAATCTAAATAAAATTCCATGTAATGTAATAGAAGAAATAAAACAATATATAGACTTTATAAAAACACAAGAAAAATTAATAAATATAGATGAATCAAAAAAAGTAACATTAGAAAATATTTATTTCAAAGATAAACAGGAATCTTTTACAGAATGTGGAATATAATATTTTAAAACATATTAAAGATTTAAATTTAAATATAATGATAATATTTAATTATGTATAGTTTAAATATTAACAACGCTAAAACGATTGAAAATTTAGAGATTTATATGTTAAATACTATAAAAAATAGTTCTATTGAAATTGTTAAAAAGGAAATAAAAGAATTAAAAAAAGAAAAACCTTTCATTCCACGAGGTAATATTCATGTTAATTATAATAAATTAAAATCAAAATATTATGAAAAACCAATTAAGAAAAAATTAATTTTAAATGATAAATTATTTTGGTGTTTTTATAAATTATATAATAATGTAAAAGATTCTGATTTAGAATATTTAAATACATTCACAACTGAAAAAGAATTTAAATTATCTGTAATTGATAAACTAAAAGAAAACAAAGATTTATTAAAAAAACATAAAATTCAAAAAAATAATGTTGAAAGTGAAATTACTAATGATAAACAAATCTCTCTTAATTCATTTAAAACTTTGTGTATTTTATACAATTTAAATATTATTGTTATTAAAGATAATAATACATATACTCGATTTACAAATGATGGTTTAGAAAGTTGTATTGATAATTTAGATAAGTATAACGCAATAAAATTACTATATAAAAATTCCTCATCAATTAATACAAATTTTGAAATTATAATGAATATTGATAAATTAGAACTTGAAAATGCATTAAATAAATATTATTATGTTAAAAATCTTGAAAAACCATTAAAATCTTTTAGCAGTTATAAATTAGATGAAATTATTGAAGTAGCTAAAAAATTAGAAATTCAAATTAATGATGATAATGGTAAAAAGAAAACTAAAATGGAACTTTATTCTGATTCTCTCAAAAAATTATCTTAAATTTATTTAAAATTGATTTATTATTTAAAAATAATGTAATAAATAATAAAGCAATATATATATTATGTCTAAATCAAAAGAAACAATAAAATCAAAAGAAATCTTAAAAGAAACCTCTAAAGATGTGATTTCTCAAAAAAAGTTTAAAACTGTCATTGAGTCTAGTGATGATTCAGATAGTACTAAAAAATTTAAAAGACTAATTAATATGTATTTAGTTAATATGTCTAAATTAGCTGATAATATGGTTCCAGAATTAGAAGTAAGATTTGGAACCAAAAAAATTAAATCTTTAACTAAAATAGATTTTTATAATGTTATTAAGAGTTTATTAAATCATAATTTCACAAATACATTAGAAAATTATTACTTAAAAATCATTACTGATAATGAAACTTCTAATGTCAGAACGCAAATTAATGGTTTTCCTAATATACAACATTATTGTAAATATAATAATATTCAAAATTTACCTGATCCTTTTAATGTAGAATTTATTGAAAAAGATTATTATGTTAATGAAGGAGTAAAAATTTATCCTTTAGATTTTGATGACTTCAATTTTCGTATTTCATATCAAATTGAAAAAATTTATAATGTAAATGATGAAACTATTAAAACTATTAATGATAAATGGAATTCAACAAAAAAAATTTTTCGTTATATTAAACGATTTGAGTTTAGTCATCCAGATTATCCATTTTTAATACATTGTAGTATTGTTAAAACTTCTAGAACAAATGGAGGTAAACTTATTCCACAATTTAATATAAAAGACTCTGATGTATTCAATTCTTCTGAACAATATGAAATTGAAATAGAATTAATTAATACAAAGGTAGGTATTGATACACAATTTTCAACTGGTTTGATAATTTATCAAAAATTAAGACAACTAATAAAATATGTATTGATTGGAATTCAACAAACAAATTATCCTGTTTCTTTAGTTGAACAAAATGAAATTATTACTAATTATTTGAAAATTACTAAAAATAAAGATTATGATGAAACAAAAAAACCTTATAATAGTGATTTTATAGGACCATCATCTGGAACATTACAAATGATAAATTTAATAAATGAAAGTGATATAAATGATACTAATAAAACAATCCCAAATATTCGTAAAAATTATACAGTTACAGATAAAGCTGATGGTTCAAGAAAACTATTGTTTATTAATGAAAATGGTAAAATTTATTTAATAAATACTTTGATGAATGTTGAATTTACAGGTGCATTAACAGAAGAGGATGAATTATTTAATACTATTATAGATGGAGAGCATATTACTCATGATAAAAATGGAGAATATATAAATTTATTTGCTTCATTTGATATTTATTATATTAATAATAAAAATGTAACAGGATTACCATTTGTTAATTTGGAAATTACGAAAGTAAAAGCAGAAGAAGATGATGAAGAAAAAGAAGAAGAGAAAAAGACAAAAACTAAAAAACAGGATTTTAGATTAGTTATTTTAAAAAGTGTAATAAAAAAATTAAATCCATTATCGGTTATTTCAAAATCTAAATCTCCAATAACTATTGTAACAAAAAAATTTTATGCAAATAATATATTTGGAGGTTCTGCTACAATTTTAAATAATGTAAAAGAAGGTTTATTTCAATATAATACAGATGGATTAATATTTACTCCTGCAAATACAGGTGTTGCTAGTAATAAAGTAGGATTTGTTGCACCAAATTTTAAAGTTACTTGGAATGAATCATTTAAATGGAAACCACCAGAATTTAATACAATTGATTTCTTGGTTAAATTTCAAAAAAATGATTATGGTGCATTTAAAGAAAGCTATATTTATAGTGATGGTGTTAATTTAACAAAATCAAGTCAATTTCAAAAATATTATACTTTAATTTTGCATGTAGGTTTTGATGAAAAAAAACATGGATATATTAATCCTTGTAATGATGTTTTAAATGATTATATTATAAAAAAACAAGATTATGATTCATATAAATCAACATATAAACCTGCTCGTTTTTATCCTACAAATCCTTCTGATGAAAATGCGGGATTATGTAATATTATTGGGAATGTAGATGAATCAAATAATTTAAAAATTTTCACAGAAGAAGGTGAAGAAATTGAAGATAATACAATTGTAGAATTTAAATATGATAGTTCAAGAGAATCACATTGGAAATGGATACCTCTTAGAGTTAGATATGATAAAACATCTGAATTAAGAAGTGGAGGTAAAAATTTTGGTAATGCTTATCATGTAGCAAATTCAAACTGGCAGTCTATTCATAATCCAGTTACAAATGAAATAATTACAAGTGGTGATCATGTTAAGATGGATAATAATGATGATGATGTTTATTATAACAAAGTAAATACTCAATCTGAAACTCGTTCACTAAGAGATTTTCATAATTTATATGTTAAAAATATGTTAATAAGTAAGTTATCAAATACAGGAAGCAGTTTAATTGACTTTGCTTGTGGTAAGGCGGGTGATTTACCAAAATGGATTAATTCTAATTTAGCATTTGTTTTAGGAATAGATTTAAATAAAGATAACATTGAAAATAGATTAGATGGTGCTTGTGCTAGATATTTGAATTATGCTAAAAAATATACTACAATTCCAAAAGCAATATTTATAAATGGTAATAGTTTTATTAATATAAAAAATGGAGATGCATTTGCAACAGAAAAAAATAAACAAATAATAAAAGCATTATTTGGTGAAGGAGCAAAAAATGAAGTAGTTTTGGGTAAAGGTGTTTATAATAATTATGGTATTGCTCAAAATGGATTTAATATTAGTTCTATACAATTTGCGTTACATTATATGTTTGAAAATGAGACTATATTAAATGAATTTTTGAAAAATGTAAGTCAATGTACAGCATTAGAAGGTTATTTTATTGGAACTTGTTATGATGGAAATAAGGTATTTAATTTACTAAGTGATGTAGAAATTAATAATTCAATTAGTTTAATGAAAAATGATAAAAAAATATGGGAAGTAACAAAAAAGTATAGTAATGAATTTTATGAGGAAGATGAATCATGTATAGGTTATGCAATTGATGTATATCAAGAAACAATTAATAAAACATTCAGAGAATATTTGGTAAATTTTAAATACTTAACAAGATTGTTAGAAAATTATGGATTTGCTTTATTAACAAAAGATGAAATTAAATCACTTGATTTACCAGGTTCAATTGGATATTTTGATGAATTATATGAAAATATGGAATCTGAATTAAAGAAAGATAAAAGATTAGCAAATAAAATTGGAAATGCTTTAAGTATGTCAAAAGAAGAGAAACAGATATCATTTTTAAATAAATATTTTATATTTAAGAAAGTACGAAATATTACTACTGAAAGTGTAGTTCCTTTAAAAGAAATAGACCCAAAAACTGAAAAAGAATATGTAAAAGAATTTAATGAAATTGATGAAACATTAAATGATGTTGAAAAAGATACGGCAGAAGAGAAATCAAAGAAATTAGCAGAAAAATTATTAGGTGAATTGGATACAGAAGAACTAGAACCAAAAGTAGAAAAACCGGAAAAAATAAAATTAACTATTGATCAGAAACTAAAAATTGCAGAAGAAAAGAAAAAAGAGAAGGAATTACAAAAACAAAAAGAGAAAGAAGAAAAAGCTTTGAAAAAAGCAAAAGAAAAAGAAGAAAAGGAGGCATTAAAAAAAGAGAAAAAAACACAAAAAACTAAGAAATAAATAAATTTATAAAACAATCTAAAATTATTATGTTAATAATTATAGTTAATAATAACATAATATGGCGTATATTAATATACCATCTTTAAATTTTAGTGATTTAAGATTTAATTTTAATTTAAAAGATGAACCAAATAAAGAAGAAGAAATTTTCATGTCAAATTCTTTAAATCATTATTTATCAAATATTAAACAACAAATAGATGAATATAGTAATTATTGGGACTATTATAAAAAATTAACTAATCCATATGAATTTATACATACACAGGTACCAGAAATTAAATTTTCAATATGTAAATATAAACCATTATCTCGTTCTTTTTTTAAAATGATAGAAATTATAAATACATTTTCTTTTTTGTGTGAAAAAAATACAATAAATTGTTTTCACTTGGCTGAAGGCCCAGGTGGTTTTATTGAAGCATTTAATTACAAACGTAATAATAAAGGAGATAAATATTATGGAATGACTTTAATTTCAGATGATGTAAATATACCATCTTGGAAAAAGAGTTCGCATTTTATAAATAATAATAAAAATGTAATAATAGAATATGGTTCAACAAAAACGGGAGATTTATTTATAAAAGAAAATTTACTTTATTGTAATGATAATTATGCTAATACGATGGATTATATAACAGCAGATGGAGGTTTTGATTTTTCAGTAGATTTTAATAAACAAGAGGAATTATCTATGAAATTAATAATTGCACAAATATTTTTCGCAATAATAATGCAAAAAGAAGGTGGAAATTTTGTATTAAAAATATTTGATATATTTAAATTTAAAACAGTTGAAATTATTTTTTTATTAGCAAATTTATATGATTATGTTTATATTTACAAACCTTATACAAGTAGAGTAGCAAATTCAGAAAAATATGTAATCTGTAAAAATTATAAAAATAATAATGAAACTATTAATAAAGAAATAATTGATAATTTTGATTATTTATTAAATAATATTGATAATATATATTCTTTATTTAATATTACATTACCTAAATTATTTTTGAAGAAAATAGAAGAAATAAATGCAATATATGGTCAACAACAAATAGAAAATATCAATACTACTCTAAATTTTATTAGAGAATTTATAAATATTAAACATAATAATTATAATCTTTCAGATAGTGAAAATGATGATGTAATAGAAGATAAAGAATCTAATACATTATTAGAGAATAATTTGTTGGAATCAAGTAATATAATTATTCCAATTCCAATTCCAATAGAAAATTCAAGAGATACAGAATTAGTGAATGATTTATTTAAATTAGATTCAAATAATAGTTCATATAGTAGTCCTATTTTAAATCCACAAACGAAATTTAGTTATTTAAAAAATGACAATAGTTTTGTATTAAATCCAAAGAAATCTAATTATGATTTAAGTGATGATAGTGATAATGATAATAAAAGTTCTTCTAATAATGATGAAGAAGAAATTTTATGTAGTGATTTAAAAAATGCTAAATTGGCTAATGTTTCAAATTATGAAAAATTTAATAATAAAATAAATGTTTTAAAAAATATAAATATTCAAAAAAGTGTAAATTGGTGTAATAAATATAATTTTCCAATTAATAAGCATTTTTTAAATAATTAGTGTTTTTTTCCTTTTCTTCCTTTTCTTTTTTTACGAGTTCCTTTTCCTTTTTTTTTGGGGCTAAATGTTTTTGCATTTGCATTTAAACGTAATCTGCTTGCTACTTCTAAAATATTAAGTGGTCTTTTGCTTGATTTAGGTTTTCTTAAAAGAACTCTTGTGGCTGGACTTAAACCACTAGTTAAAAGTTTAAATACTGGTAGTCTTTTTTTGCCTTTTTTTGGGCTAAATGTTTTTGCTCTTGGATTAAGAGTGCTAGTTAATGCTTTAAACGCAGGTAGTCTTTTTTTGGAACCTCCTTTTCTTTTGGTTTGAGCCATTTATATATATTATTAATAAAAATAATTTATATAAATTATTATTTTAAAATTCTTATATTTGAATATTTTTTACTTTTACTTCCTTCATTTCCTGGACGACAAGTTACACAACCTGGCATTATTGCTAAATTATTGAAAGTATCTGAACTAGATGATTTATTATGTGCTGTTGTACCAAATCTATTATAATCAGTTGTTGGTAAGTAACATCTTCTTGAATCTACATCTTGTGCACAATATTTTATAGCCGCAATTCTTGCAGAACTAGAGATTGGACCTTGAACTTGATATTTAGTATTTGACGGTACAAATACTGGTCGGCAGCTATTCACTAAACAATTCACTCCACAATCCGCTGTCATTTCATTGGTATTTGCAGTAGTTAATGAATTTTGATTATATGTTTTACATCTTTTTCTTAATAATTCTTTGTTTGAAGCGCAATATTCACTATCAATTACAGTTGTTGCAGGTTTTATAATAAAACAATTATCTCTGCATGTAACATCATTTAAATCTAATATGTAATCGTATCCTTTTTGATATAAATTATTGCAATCTGCTGTTGATATAATTGTTCCTCCTGGTTTATCTAAACTTCCAATATAAGATTGATTACTAAATCCAGTTGTGCTAGTATTTAAATTAGTATATTGCTTTCTATGATGTTTAATAGGATTAGCAATAAACTGACAGTTATTAGTGCAATCTTTTACTGTGTCAGGCATATCATTTTTAACATTTTTAGGAACTACAACTGATTTATTATTAGTATCATTTTTCCAAGATACATACGGTATTCCTCCAGGTATCCATTTATTATATGCATTTTGTTCATTACCATTAGTTAAATATAATCTCATTATTATAATAACATAATATAATATTTTAATATATATATATATTTGTAATTATGAATTTTAATAAATTTATAAAAAAATTTTTTAAACCATATTTAATTTTAATTCTTGTATTAATATTTGGAAGTCTATATTTTTTAACTAATAATTTTAAATTAATTGAAGGAAATAAATTAAAAGATAAAGGAAAAGATGAAGGAGGTGCTAAAGAAGAAGCTGAAGCACCATTTACAATTACTAATGAGGTTTTGCCTCCTTCAGATCATGTCACAGAAGGTAGATCAGCTGGACGATATTAAATATAATAATATTAGTTTAGTAAATATTTAATATTATTATATTATAATTACTATGTCAAATCATAGATGTATTGTTGATGATTTTGGTGGAGAAAAACATCCTTATGGATATTGTATTAAACCATTGGATCAGATGATTGATTATGACAAAATAAGAAGAGAAAGTGGAGCATTTAATATGGTTGGAATTTCAGAGGGAGCTCAGGGAATTGTAAATTATGCAACTGCTTTGGTTTCTGATCCTAGAAATTCTATTGCTAATGAATGTGGAGCTAAATTAGGAAATAGATATGCATTAAGAAGTAAAATGAAATGTAAAAATATGGATGAAAATGTTCATGTTTTTATAAATAATGTAGCAGATTATAATTATTTAACTCAGAGAGAAGATACTACTATTGGAATTATACCAGCAACTGTAGGTTCTGCGCTTCAAATTAATGGATTACCTTTAATACAAGCATTATATGAAGACCCAGAACAAGATTGTATTAAAGTTAATTTACCATGTCATTTAGTTGATAAAAATAATTCTGCTAATAATTATACTGGTGATGTTGAAGATGTACCAATAACAGTAAGTCAATATGATGAATTAGAAGCTACTGGTCGAATAAAACCGACTGCCGCTCAGAGAGCTTTTAGAGAAAAATTAAGAAATGAAAATTTTGAAAGTTATACTAATTTGCATGAATCAATTCATAATTATTTAGATAATAATCCATATTTATTACAAAGTAAAAATTTAGAAATCGATGAAGATGATAGTTATGATGAAGATTTACTATTTAATTTATATTATTTATTTTTATCAGCATTTTTATTATTTTTGGTATTTAAAATTATTCATAAAAAATAAATTATTCATTTAAATAATTATAAACCATATTATTATTGTTTATATTTGTTATTTCACCTGATAATATTGAATCTTCATACATTTTTCTTAATACATCATTAGGAGCATCACTACCTACTTTGATTAAATTTTTGCTTCTTAAATGATTTTTAATATCTTGTATAGATTTTTGTTTTAAAAGAGATACTTCGTGTTTAATATTTTTTTGGGTCTCTCTATTTTTAATTAAAACTCCAATTCTATTTTTACCATTAATTTTTCCTAATTTATAAGTGGATTTTTTAGTAGTTCTTTTAATTTTTGGTATATTTTGTAAAGCGATGTCTTGTTCTTTTTTTAATTGAAAAGGTTCTAAAATATTATTTTCAGTAATTTCATCTATAAAAGGTTTATCAGATAATTCTATTATTTGATTTTTTTTACTTATTTTATCAGTTTCTTCTTTTAATTTATCTAATTGTTTATTATTATCTAAATTTTCTTGAAGATTATCAATTTTATTATCAAATATTTCAATAAATTCAGGTTTTGTTTCAGGTTTTGGTTCAGGTTTTGGTTCAGGTTTTGGTTCAGGAGTGGATTGAATTTTAGGTTTTTGATCATCATAAACATTATTTTCTAAAACAATTTTTACTTTAGGTTTTAAATCAGGATTATTTTTTTGAGTTTTATTAAGTTGTCTATATGTTGGTTTAGAACCATTTTTTAAACATCCATAATTATTTGAAGATGTTTCTTCATTTTGATTGAAATTATCTGGTAGGTTTAAATTAATTTCTAATGATGATATGTTATTATTTTTTAATGTAGAATTTTTTTTCTTTTTGTCTTTATTTTTTTTTGCTAAATCTTGAAGGAAGTTGAGAGATTTGTTAAATTCTCTCTCAAAATCACTATTTTCGAATGTATTTTTTTCAAATAAATTATTATTTTGTGATTTATTTATCTCTTTTTCTTCTTTAATTGCTTCTTGTTCTTTATTTCTTTGATAATCTTTTACTTTTTTCATCATCTCTTTTTTTATTTTATTTGCTTTTGATGAATTTTCTTCATCTACTTCAGGTTTCTCTCTATTTTTTACAGATTTACCTTTTTTTTCTTTTTTTCCTTTACCATTTAATTTAAATAAATCAGGATTTATTTTTAAAGTTCTATTATTTCCAGACATATTATTATACCTTCTTATTTATAATAATTAATTTTTACTAATTTTTTTTTAAAAATTGATTAAAATATAAATTAAAACTATTTAAGGAGATACAAAACATACTATATTAGTATGGATGCTGAATTAGACGAAAAAACTATATATGATAAGGTGAGTAATTCAGAGGAACCATGGGTTTTAATTGAATCTTATTTTAGAAATCAACATCTTAAACAACTAATTCGTCATCAACTCGAAAGTTATAATTATTTTGTTAATACACAAATTGAAAATACTATTGAAATGTTTAATCCTGTTCACATATGTTCTGATCATGATTATATTAAAGAATTAAATCTTCATCGTTTAGAAATACATATTACATTTGAAAATTTTAATATTCATCGACCTCAAGTTTATGAAAATAATGGAGCTACTAAAATTATGTTTCCACAAGAAGCACGTCTTCGTAATTTTACATATGCTGGTTCTATGACTGTTGATCTTAACATTAAATATACAGTTAGAAATGGTGAAAATTATAAAAATGTTTTAAATTATCAAAAAATCCTTAAAAATATTCATATTGGAAAATTACCAATTATGCTTCGCTCTGATATTTGTGTTCTCAATCAATATAAACATTTAAATACTAATCAAACCGGTGAATGTAAAATGGATCCTGGTGGCTATTTTATTATTAATGGATCTGAAAAAACTTGTTTAGGTCAAGAACGTGCTGCTGAAAATCAAATTTATTGTTTTAATGTATCTAAAAATAATACTAAATGGACTTGGAGTGCTGAAATGAAATGTATTCCTGATTGGAAATGTATTTCTCCAAAACAAATTAATATTATGATTTCTTCTAAAAATAATGGATTTGGTAATGCTATTTATTTACAAATTCCCCGACTTAAAAATCCTATTCCACTTTTCATTATATTTCGTGCTTTTAATGTTATTAGTGATAAAGATATTTGTGATAAAATTATCCTCAATATTGAAGATAAAAAATTTAAAAGAATGCTTTATGGTCTTCAAGGTTCAATTGTTGATGCTAATAATTGTCTCACATATGATGCTGCTATTAGATATATCACATCTAATGTAATATACACTCCACTAAATGTTGATAAAGAAACTGGTTATAAACGTAAAAATGAATTTGCTTTTGAAGTAATTAATAATGATATATTTCCTCATTGTAAATCTATTGAACAGAAAATTTATATGTTAGGTTATATGACAAATAGATTACTTCAAACTTCATTTGAATGGATTGAACAATCTGACCGTGATTCATATCTTAATAAACGTATTGATTTAACAGGTTCTCTTATTAATAATCTTCTTCGTAACTATCTTAATAAGGTTGTTAAAGATATGCAAAAACAAGTTGTTAGAGAAATTAATTCTGGTTCTTGGAAATCTAATGAAGATTATGAAAATATTATTAATAGTACTAATATTTACAAAATTATTAAATCTACTACTATTGAAAATGGTATTAAAAGAGCTCTTGCTACTGGTGATTTTGGTATTAAACAAATTAATAGTAATAAAGTCGGTGTTGCACAAGTATTAAATCGACTTACTTATATTTCTAGTATTAGTCATTTACGTCGTGTTAATACTCCTATTGATAAAAGTGGGAAATTAGTTCCCCCACGACGTTTACATAATTCATCTTGGGGATTTCTTTGTCCTGCTGAAACTCCTGAAGGTGGTTCTGTTGGTATTGTTAAAAATCTTAGTTATATGACACATATTACAATTCCCTCTAATTCTAATGCTTTATATGACTATATTCTACCTCTTATTGTTAATATTGATACTTTAGCAAGTAATTCTAAAGAATTATATGATAAAGTTAAGGTATTTATTAATGGTGCATGGGTTGGTATTACCAATGAACCATTAGAACTTTATAATAATCTAAAACAGAAAAAATATAAAGGAATTATTAATATTTATACATCAATTATATTTGATTACAAATTACAAGAAATTAAAATATGTAATGATGGTGGAAGACTAACTAGACCATTACTTAAAATTAAAAATAATAATCTTGTCTTCACAAAAGATATTATTCAAAAAGTTCATAAAAATGAACTCTCTTGGAATGATCTTTTATATAGTAGTAAAATTTCAGAATCTATTATTGAATATATTGATTCTTATGAACAAAATAATTCCATGATTGCTATGGAACCCGAACAACTTAAATCTAAAGATTCTAAATACATTTTCCACTATACTCATTGTGAAATTCATCCTAGTACCATTTTTGGTATTTTAGCATCTTGTATTCCTTTTCCTGAAAATAATCAATCTCCTAGAAATACATATCAAAGTGCTATGGGTAAACAGGCAATTGGTATGTATGTTACCAACTATGATAATAGAATGGATAAAACTGCTTATGTTTTATCATATCCTATGAGACCTCTTGTTGATACACGACTTATGAATATTATTCAACTTAATACTATTCCTTCTGGAGAACAAGTTATTGTTGCTATTATGAGTCATTCTGGTTATAATCAAGAAGATAGTATTTTATTTAATAAAGGTTCAATTGATAGAGGATTATTTTTAGCAACAATTTATCATACAGAAAAAGATGAAGATAAAAAATTATATGGTAATGAAGAAATCCGCTGCAAACCCGATAAAACTAAAACTAAAAATATGAAATTTGCTAATTATGATAAAGTTAATAGTCAAGGCGTTGTTCCTGAAAATACATTAATTAAAGATCGTGATATTATTATTGCTAAAGTTCTTCCAATTAAAGAAAACAAAAATGATTATACAAAAACTATTAAATATACAGACGAAAGTCATGTCTATAGAACAAATGAAGAAACATTTGTTGATAAAAATTATATTGAATGTAATGGAGATGGATATAACTTTTGTAAAGTTCGTTTAAGAAATTATCGTAAACCTGTTATTGGTGATAAATTTTGTATTAAAGAAAATGCTTTAATTTTAACTGAATATGGATGGATTTCATTAAAAGATATTGATATTAATAAACACAAAGTAGCTACATTGAAAAATAATAAAGAGTTAGATTATGTTTATGCTATTGAAAAATATGAGTTTGATTGTGTTGATGAAGAATTATATTGTATGAAATCACAACAAGTTCATATGGTTTGCACCAAAGAACATAAATTATATATTAAAAAAAGACATCATAAAGATTTTGAATTTATTGAAGCAAAAAATGCATTTGGTAAAAGAATAAGATATAAAAAAGATGCTTTAAATATAAATAAAGATATAGAAAATTTTGTTTTAGATAAAGAAAAATATAATATGGATTATTTCCTTATGTTATTAGGTTCATTCATATCAGATGGATGGGTTGAAAAAGGTAAAAAATATACAAGAATTAATATTGCTATGATTAAAAAAAGAAAAAGAGATTTTATTGAAAATGTATTAAATAAATTGAATATTCATTATAATATTACAAAAGATAGAGTATTAATAGGTAATACATATAAAGAATTAATTGATTATTTTAAAATATTATCTGTTGGAGCATCTAATAAATATTTACCTAAATTTGTTTGGGAATTATCTCAACGACAATCTATAATATTAATGAATTCATTAATGCAAGGTGATGGTAGTTATAATAAACAAGGTTCTTGTGGTTATTATACATCTAGTTTTAAATTAGCTAATCAAATCCAACAATTAGCACTACATTGTGGGTGGTCTGGAACAATTAAATTGTATAATACAAAAGAAGCAGGTCACGAAACATTAATCGGTGAAAGAATTATAAAATCTAATTATGATAATTATTCTATTCGTATTGTTAAAACTAAAAATAATCCAGAAGTAAATCATGGACACGTGCATCAACAAAATATTCAAGAAGAAACTTATTTATCATATACAGGAAAAGTAGGTTGTATTGAAGTTCCAGATACTCATCTATTTTATTATAAAGAAGATATTTATTCGCCGCCAGTATGGACTGGTAATTCTTCAAGACATGGACAAAAAGGCACTATTGGTAATATTATACCTGAACAAGATATGCCATTTACTGCAGATGGATTGAAACCCGATATTATTATTAATCCTCATGCTATTCCTAGTCGTATGACTATTGCTCAACTTAAAGAAACCCTTTTAGGTAAAGTATTAGTTCAATTAGGACTTTTTGGTGATGGAACTAGTTTTAGTAAATTTAAAATTTCAGATATTACAAAAGAATTACAAAAACTTGGTTATGAATCTAATGGTAATGAAGTCATGTATAATGCTCTGAGTGGAGAACAAATGCCCAGTAGTATATTTATTGGACCAGCATTTTATCAGCGTCTTAAACATATGGTAAATGATAAACAACATAGTAGATCTATTGGACCTATGGTTAATCTTACTAGACAACCAGCTGAAGGTAGAGCACGAGATGGTGGTCTTCGCTTTGGAGAAATGGAACGTGATTGTATGATTTCTCATGGTGCATCTCGTTTTACAAAAGGAAGACTTTATGATGCATCTGATTCTTATAGTGTTCATATTTGTAATAAATGTGGTCTAATTGCTGCATATAATAAAAATCAACAAATTCATATTTGTAATACTTGTGAAAATAGAACAGATTTTAAATATGTAGAAATTCCATATGCTTGTAAATTAATGTTTCAAGAATTACTTACAATGAATATTGCTCCTCGATTAATCTGTCAGTAAATTTAATTTAATTTAATTTAAAATTTTTTTTTAAATATAATATATTATTATATTAATTAGTTATGTCATTTGATCAAACTACTTTAGGAGGAGGAAAAAAAGGTGCTCAACCACTTTTATTTGGAGTTATGGATGGCGGTAATGAACGCTCAACTTCACGAAAATATTTAGCAAAAGCTTTTGGTAATTTATATAATGATGGTCTCGGTGCTTCACCTGCACTTTATTCAACTAATATTTTAGGTCCATTTAGAACAGCTTACAATGCTGGTGATGTTACTACTAATGGATATGGTGCTACTAATCCTAAATATGGACAAGCACCTAACCAAGTTGGTGGTAATAATTTATCAAGACTTCAAGGTTTAGGAGATGGAGTTTCAAGAAATGGAGGTGCTAGTTATTCTGGTAATCCTAGATTTGTTCACGATGGTTCTGATTATACACGCTTTAAAAAATTAATGGCTGTTAATAAAAATTATAATGATATAACTTATGGTGGTGCAAATAATTCACAATCACAATCTGTATTAAAAAAAATACGCTCTTAATTTTTTTATTATTTATTATTATATTTATAATAAATAATATGTCTGATATTAATATCGCTTTATTAGATAATTATACTGGAACTATAGATTTTACACAATTTGATATTTCTAATAATTATATTGATACTAATTTATTAAATTTAATTACAACAGATAATTCTATTAATTTAGGAATTTTAATTGAACCTGATAAACAATTAAAATCTCAACCTAAAACTAGTAGAGGTATTGGAGGTAAAAAACCTGGAGATGCCAGATTTAATATAAAAAGTCATTTAAGTTATATAGAAAATTTAAAAAATAATAAAGTTGCTAATTTAGATATCTCAAATTATTTATTTAAATTAAATACTCATCATTCTATTGATATTACAAAATATGTTAATGACTTAAAAAATATGTATGAATATGATATTTATAGTGATAATAATGATATAAACTATATTTTAAATAAATATTATTATTAAAACTAGTTAAAATCTTTTCATTTTATTTTAATAATGATTAATCAAGACAAAGTACAATTAACAATTAATATAATTAATAATGATGAAAAAAATTTAATATGTAATTGTTGTTCTAGACCTATTTTACCCAAAGATTTTGATCAAATTATTGATTTAAATTATAAAGACGCTCCTGAATTCTTTAAACTTTATTTTAAAAATGATTGGATTAATGCTCATAATAATATAAATAAAAGTAATTTACCTTTAAATAAATTGCCTAGAAGAATAAATATACTAAAATGGGATAAATTTTTAAAAAGAGGTAATTGGGTTTCTGCTTGCAACCAAATTATAGAAGATTTAATAAATAATGAAGAATTAAATTTAACAGATGAAGATGAAAAAAGATTTAGAGAAGAACTAAATGTTCTTCTTCATAATTATCTTGATAATAACTTTTATAAAGATTCACATAATCATTCGCATGAACATACACATGAAGATTCATATGAACATAATCATGAACATTCACATAATAATAGTTTTGAACATAATATATAAATTCGAATTATTTTAAATAATAAAATATTTTATTATTATATTTAAAAAATGATTGGAGTTGATTTAGATAATATATCTATTCAAGATAGTAATGTTAATGAACCAGTTGTTGAGTCTCCACCTGAGCCCGAACCAGAGCCAGTTGTTGAGTCTCCGCCTGAGCCCGAACCAGAGCCAGAACCAGAGCCAGTTGTTGAGCCTCCACCTGAGCCCGAACCAGAGCCAGTTGTTGAGACTCCACCTGAGCCCGAACCAGAGCCAGTTGTTGAGCCAGAACCAGAGCCAGTTGTTGAGACTCCACCTGAGCCAGAACCAGAGCCAGTTGTTGAGCCTGAACCTGAGCCCGAACCAGAGCCAGTTGTTGAGTCTTCACCTGAGCCAGAACCAGAGCCAGTTGTTGAGCCTGAACCTGAGCCCGAACCAGAGCCAGTTGTTGAGTCTTCACCTGAGCCAGAACCAGAGCCAGTTGTTGAGCCTGAACCTGAGCCCGAACCTGAACCAGTTGTCGAGACTCCACCTGAGCCCGAACCAGAGCCAGTTGTTGAGACTCCAACTGAACCAGTTGTTGAGCCAGAACCTGAACCAGAACTTGAAGAAGATTTAAAAGAAGAATTTCCTCCATATATGAAAGTATATGCTGATGATGTAGGTGCTGAACCATTAGAAAGAGTTGATAAAGAACATCCTATTAAAATGGAAGTTGTAGTGCCAGTAAGTTCTACTCCACCAAAACCATTACCTCCTCCACCACCACAAAATAAACCTGCTCCCTATAGAATGAAAATGAGATTTTAATATAATTATATTTTAAATATTAAAATATAACTATAATCTAATATAAATGTCGTCAACGGTTACTGTCTCTAGAAATATGCCACAAAAATTTAGTGTTGCAGATGGTGGAAATAGTTTTATTTTAGGAAGAAGAGCTTTCTTCAATAATACTTATCAATCACATAAAATTGAAAATTTAGGTAATAATAATAGTTCAACTAATAGTGTTAAAACTGATCGTCTAGGAACTGAATCTGGTAATAATCCTCGACCTTTACCAAACAAAGCATCTGATTTACGAATACAAAGACTACGTCTATCTGCAGTTGGTGGTGGTTCAGCAAGATTAAAAGATTCTAGTGATAAAGTTTCTTATAAACCAGAAGATCATAAAAATGTAGTAAATAATGCAAAAACAAGAGTTAGAGGAGGTGGAGCTGCATTTGTACCTAAACCTGATTCAATACCAAAATCTGCTATGTAAATACATAAAATAATCTATTTTAAAATATTAATATATTTTAATATAGTTTAATAATGACTAGTATAATAGTAGCAGGTGGTAAAGGTCAAGATAATACAATGATATATTCAGATAATAGTGGAGTTACATGGAATGGTTTAGGTATGATATTTACTAACAGATATTACGATGTTGCTTATAGTGAAACTCAAGATCATTGGTTGGCTGTAGGACAAGGTGGTAACTGGGCATTTCATTCTGAAGATGGTAAAAATTGGACGGAAATAACTACACAAAGATTAATTCAAGGTAAAGGAGTAGCAACAAATGGTAATAGATGGGTTGTTGTAGGTAAAGGCAACAATAGTAAAAATAGATCTATTATATTTTCTGATAATGGTAGAACTGGTTGGCAAAATATTGCAAATTCAAGATCTGATATTTTTACAACAGAAGCGAATGGAGTTGCTTGTTTTGGAAATAATTGGGTTGCTGTTGGTAAAGGTAATAATCATATGATAGCATATTCTAGTGATAATGCTGAAACATGGACACATTCACTAATGGATGATGGTAGTAATACAGATACATTATTTACAAATAGAGGAAATACAGTTTCTACAAATGGCTCAAGATGGATTGCTGGAGGTTTTGGAACAAGTACTGGAGATTTTATGTTATTAGGATATTCAGATAATAATGGTCAAACTTGGAGTAAAGTTACTGATTCTGTTATTGATACGTTTTCTGAAATATATGGAAGCCATTGGGACGGTAATAGATTTTGGATAGGTGGAACAGGTAGCAGTATTAAACTAGCTTATTCATATAATGGATTAAATTGGACTTTTTTTCAAAATCCAGGTTCAGGTGCTTATTTTGTTAAACCTAGAGGATTTTTAAGTTATGATAATGTTTTAATTATGGGTGGTGATACATTAGGACTTTATTCATCTGCAATTTCTTTAGATAATGGTATTTATTTCTCAAGTGGAATATCTGTAAATGAACTTTTTACTGGTGTAGGAAGAACAATACATAGTTTTGCACGTAAATTTACACCTCCGCCAGTTCCACCAGTTCCTTATTTTGCTACAGGTGTTTCAATGCCCACAAAAATAGGTGTATCTGATTCACAAACAACATTTTTTTTAGGTAGAAAAGCCTTTTTAAAAAAAATAGATGAAAGTCATAAAGTAGAAAATTCTGGAAAAAATGTTGATTATACTTCAGTTCAAGGATTACAAAGTAGTAATGTTTTTGGAAAACCAATAAATAATAATGATTCTGGTTTAAGAACACAACGACTAAGATTAACAACCACAGGAGTAGGCTCATTAAAAGTTAATAATGAAAATGAAGAAATAACTTTAGGTACTGCAGATCAAAATTATGTTAATAGTGCTTTGAGTAGAGTTCGTGGTGGTGGAGGTTTTAGAATAAAAAGATAAATTTGTTTATTTAAATATTATATTATTTTAATAAACATAATGACTAGAATTGTTGCCGTAGGAAGACCATCAGGTGGAACTGGTTCTATGGATGATGGATATAATAGTATTGCATATTCAGATAATAGTGGTGTTTCATGGACACCTGCACTTTATAATGGAGGAACTACTAAAAATTTATTTTCAACCAGAGGTTATGATGTTTTATATAATAAAGCATTTAACAGATGGATTGCAGTAGGTCAAGGAACAAATACTATTGCTTATTCAACTGATGGTGCTAATTATTCAATTACAGATATATCTTGGACTACTGCTCAGTTTTCAAATGCTCGTGCTATTGCTTGTAATGATTCTAGATGGGTTATTGTTGGTGAAGGAACTCATTCTATTGCTTATTCTGATGATGGATATAGTTGGACTGGTGTTACAAATAAAACTATATTTTCTGATTTTGGATATGGTGTTGATTGTGTAGGAACAACTTGGGTTGCTGTTGGTAAAAGTGATGATGCATCTGCATATGTAATGGCGTGTTCAACTGATAATGGAGTTACTTGGTTTGATGTAAGTTACAATTCAGGAGGTGGTTCTCGTAGTATTTTTGCTATGGGGAGAGATGTAACCTCTTATGGAACATTATTTGTAGCAGGAGGAACATTTAGTTTTCCTTCTACATTAAATACTTTAGCATATTCATATGATGGAATTAATTGGGAAGGATTAGGAATTGGTGTATTAAGAGATGGACCATGGAGAATTGCTACAAATGGAAGTCGTTGGATTGCTGTTGGTGCTAATAATACTACCAGTAGTAATAGAATTGCTTATTCTGATAATCCAACTAATTCTAGTTCTTGGGTTGAAGTTAATGATCAAGTATTTGGTTCTTTTGGAAGAGGAGTTTGTTGGGCTGGTGGTGATATATGGATTGCTCTAGGTGCTCTTGATCCTAAAATTAAACGATCAATAGACAATGGGTTAACATGGATAGAAGTAGTAGAAGATGAAAAAGTTTTTAATTTTTTAGGAGTTGGTGCTAATTCTAATTTTAGTGTAGAATTAGTTAATAATGGAACTATTGCTTTGGGCGAAGGAACAAATACTATGGCATATTCAGATGATAATGGTTTAACTTGGAAAGCACAAAATTTAGATTTTTTTACAAAAGGTTTCGCTTTAGGTTGGAATGGTTCAAGACTAGTAGCAGGAGGAAATGGAACATCTTCATTAGCTTATTCAAGTGATGGTTTAAATTGGAATGTAGTTGCTAACTCAAATAATTTATTTACTGATGTGAGAGATTTTGCATATAGTTCTTTATATTCAAGATGGGTTGCAGTTGGTGAAGGAAATAATACCATAGCATATTCAAGTGATGAAATAAGTTGGACTGCTGTAACTAATAGTACTTCTTTGTTTTCTAATAAAGGATATGGTGTTGAGTGGAATGGAAGTAGATTTGTTGCTGTAGGATGGGGAACTAATTCTATTTTATATTCTAATGATGGTATTACTTGGACAGCAGTTACAAATAGCACTTCTATTTTTTCTACATTTGCTAATGGAGTTGCCTCTAATGGAACATATTGGGTTGTTGTAGGACAAGGAACAAATACTATTGCTTATTCATTTGATAATGGTATTAATTGGACTGGATTAGGAACATCTAATATGACAGCACCTGCAAAAATAAGTTATAATGGAAATAGACTTATTATTGTTGGATATGGACCGACTCATCCAATTATTTATTCAGATAATGGAGTTACTTGGAATAATGCTAATAATTCATCTAGTGTATTTAGTGTAGGTGGAAATAATATTGCTTGGAATGGAAGTAGATGGGTGGCGGTTGGTTCAAGTAGTGGAGGTAATAGTATAGCATATTCAAATGATAATGGTATTAATTGGACAAATATAGAAGATTCAAGTAGTATTTTTAGTGTTGGTGGTTATGCAGTTATTGGATATACTTATCCAGAAAGACCAATTCCTGAAGAGGAAGCAGCAATATTTGATAAATCTATGCCTAAAAAATTTGGTTATTCAGATTCAGGTAATGGATTCATGCTTGGAAGACGAGCATTCTCTCAAAATATTCATTTATCACATGAATCATCTAATTTACCAGCAAATAATTCAGCACAAGGAAGACCATCAACTGCAAGTGGTATTGTACCAAAACCATTAAATAATAATAGTTCTGATTTACGTTTACAAAGATTGCGTTTATCTACAATTGGTAGTAGTTCTCTCCGAGTTCCAGATAATAATACAAATATTAGTTATAAATCTGTTGATCAAAATTTTGTAAATAGTGCACGCAGTAGAGTTCGAGGAGCGGGTGGAGGTGGTCCAAAACGATAATATTATTTAAAATATATTTAAAACTATAAATATATTTTACTATAGATGTCTTTAATTTCAAAATATTTTGAAGATACTAAAAAATATAAACTATCACATGGAGAGAAAACCATAATTCTTATACAAGTTGGTTCTTTTTTTGAATGTTATGCTATAGTTGAATCAGATGGTTCATATATTGGTTCTAGTATTGAAGAATTCTCTCGTATTTGTGATATGTCTATTGCTCGAAAAAATACTTGTGTTGGAGACAAAAAAGTTGTAATGGCTGGATTTGGATTAGGACAATTAGAAAAATATGTAAAACGATTATTAGAACATGGTTATACAATTCCTGTTATTACTCAAAATGTTCAAGCAAAAAATGCGGAGAGAGATTTAGCATGTATATATTCACCTGGTATGCATTTTAATGAGGATTCTGATAATTTAAGTAATAATACTATTTGTATTTGGCTGAATGTTTCAAAAGCAAATAGTGTAATAAAACAACCTTTATTAACTATTGGATTATCTATAATTGATATTTTAACTGGAAAATTAATAAATTTTGAATATACTATTCCTTATAATAATAATCCAATTGTATATGATAATTTAGAAAAATATATATCAGTTCATAATCCATCAGAAGCAATTATTATTACAAATAATGATGAGAGAGAATATATAGATAATGTAATAAATTATATAAATTTAAAATCAAGTAAAATTCATAAAATTGTATTGGAAAAACAAGATAAGAATGATTTAGTTAAGATAGCTTTTAATTGTGAAAAACAAAAATATCAGGAATGTTTGATAGATAAATTGTATGGTATTGGTAGTTTTCGAGAGAAATGTGAATTCTATGAATATCCAATTGCGAATCAATCTCTCTGTTTTTTATTAGATTTTGTTGAAAAACATAATCCCAATTTAATTAAAGACATCTCTCTACCTGATTTTCAAAATCATAGCGAAAAATTAATACTTGCTAATCATTCTCTCCAACAATTGAATATAATTAGTGATAATAATTTTAGTGGTAAATTATCTTCTGTAGGATGTATGTTAAATAATTGTATTACTTCAATTGGTAAAAGAAAATTCAATTATGAATTGTTACATCCGATTAGTAATATTAAAGATTTGAATAAATATTATAATATAACAGAACATTTATTAGAAACAGAATTTTATAATGTAATTAGAGAAGAATTAAATAATATAAGAGATATTGAAAGAATTGAGAGAAAATTAATTATGAATAAATTAGAACCAAGAGATTTCTATATGTTATATTACAATCTCTCCAAAATCAAAATATTATTTCAAAAAATTTCTCAAGCTTCCGATAATTTAAAATTATACGAATATATTTCATCGTTTATAAATTCTAAAATAGATATTATTTGTGATGAAGTTCGTAATTTTGTAGATTATAAATTTAATGTGGAGAGAATTAATAATATTGTGATGGATAAACTGGGAAATTATAATATAGAAGACTTAGATTTTATAAATAAAAATTATGATAAAGATTTGAATAAATATTTGAGAGAAAGTATGGATTCTAAAGAAGTTTTTGAAGCAATTCGTGTATATCTCTCCAACATATTGAAAAAATATGAAAAAAATAAAGAAGGTGAATATATTAAAATTCATGAAACCAGCAAATCAGATTCTTTTTTGTTAGGAACAAAACGAAGAGTAATAATTTTACAAGAATGTTTAAAAAAGGAAGAAAATCAAGTAAATATAACATATCTCTCAAAATTCAGCAGAAAAGAAGAAATTTATACATTAGATTTATCAAAATTAGAATACATAGAACATGGTTCTAATAAAACAAATATGATTATAACATCCCCTGAAATAAAAAAAATGGCACAAGGTATTCAAAATGATAAAGAACATTTAATTAGTAAAATTAATCAAGTTTATAATAATATTTTGAGAGAATTTATAATTTTCAATAACAAATCCAAATTATCTATAATCTCTCAATTTATTGGGTTGATAGACACAGCCCATAATAGAGCATATAATGCTTATAAATTTAATTATACACAACCAATTATTGAAGATCTAAATGATGGTAAATCTTATTTTGATGCTGAAAAAATGAGACATCCATTAATAGAACAACTAAATCAAAATGAATTATATGTAAGTAATAATATAGAATTAGGTTCAAATTATAATTGTTCTCTCATATATGGAACAAATGCAGTTGGTAAGAGTTCTCTCATCAAATCAATTGGAATTAATATAATATTAGCTCAAAGTGGAAATTATGTACCATGTACAAGTTTTAAATATTTTCCATATAATAGTTTATTTACACGTATTCTTAATACTGATAATATATTTAAAGGTCTCTCAACATTTGCACTTGAAATGAGTGAATTAAGAAATATTTTGAAATATTCTGATAAAAATAGTGTTGTTTTAGGAGATGAATTATGTAGTGGAACAGAATCGGTTTCAGGATTAAGTATTTTTACGGCAAGTTTGGAGAGATTACATAATAATGAAGTAAGTTCTATATTTGCAACACATTATCATGAATTATTAAAATATGATGAAATAAAAAATTTAAAAAAATTAAAAATAAATCATATGAGTGTTATATTTGATAAAAAAACAAATAAATTAATTTATGATAGAAAATTAAAAGATGGTTCAGGAGAGATGATGTATGGAATTCAAGTTGCACAAAGTTTAGATTTAGATAATGAATTTATAGAGAGATGTTATAGTATTAGAAATAAATATAATGAAAATAATGATTCGGTAATGGATAGTAAAGAAACAAATTATAATTCAAAAAAAATAAAATCAAAAATTTGTGAAATGTGTAGAGAGAATCCTAGTTGTGATACACATCACCTGCAATTTCAAGAAAATGCAGATAAAAAAGGAATTATAAATAATGAATTTCATAAAAATAAAAAAGCAAATCTGATGAGCTTATGTTTTGAATGTCATCAAAAAATTCATAAAGAAAATAAACAATTAAAAAAAGTAAAAACTAATAAAGGTTATGAATTAACAGAGTTAATTTGATTAATAAATAAAAATAAATAAAATATATGAAGAATTTAACTCTGAAAATATTTATTATCAAATACATTATAAGATTTAATCTAAATTTTCTTGTTTTGCAGCCACTTTTTTATTTCTTGGAAGCTTTACTCCAGTTATTTTCTCAATTGATGCAATTTGAGCATTTGTTAAAACTTCCTTATTTGATTCCCACCTACCTAATATTTGGGAGGATACACCGACTTGAGCAGCAAATTGCTTTTGGTTTAAATTTTTTCCATTTCTTGCTTGCGCTATTAATTGTCCTAAATTTTTTTGTTGCTCTAGTTTTACCTCTTCTGGATTAGATGTTTTATTACTATGATTTTTTTTTGCTTGTTCACGCTTTTTGTTATCAGATACATTATTAAATGTAATGGATTTCCAATCTTGATGTTCCATTTTTATTGTTAATATAATAAAAATATAATTTTTTCAATTTTTCAATAAATACAAATAAAAATTGATTATATTTAACAAAAATAATAAAAATATGAACACAAAGCAAAGTAGTGAGATGCTTTCATTCAAAGATACTTATTTTGATAAACTTCCTGAAGAATTAATTGATTATATTTGGGAGTTTAATCATCATGATGCTGCACTAATAATTAATTATTATGCAAGAAAATATATATGTAATAGTGTTTTACATATTAAAGAAATGGTAACATTTGCTCTTCATAGTAAAATAGGTGTAGCAATGGAAAATCATAAATTCTTTTATAAAAATAGAATTATGGACAAAAATGATGTGTTTTCAAGACTAAAAGCATGCCAGTGTTGTAAACGACACCAAATATTAAAACCAAAAGTATTACAACCGTGGATTGATACAGATTTTCATGGAACACAAGAAACACCTTGTAATTGTATTTGTAGACATTATACGAGATTTTTATGTAGAGGTGAAAGAAAAAATATTCATTATAATGATGAAGAGTAAATAAATTAAATAGTGTGCAAATAAAAATTAAATATTTATGTAATTTATAATGGCATTTTCTAAATTTAGGGCAATATTTCCTACAATTATATTTATTTTAGTTTGTGTATTAGTAAGCATGGTAGTCTTAAATTTTTTCCAGGTTGATATGAATGATAATAATGGATTTAAAGTATTAAATCGTGTTTTAACAGT
>Ga0209666_1000282_pt1 | contig 40155 bp, 25 predicted proteins | sample SaaInlV_125m_DNA_FD_184679 | JGI IMG/M metagenome (GOLD analysis project Ga0209666, IMG submission 184679) | Marine microbial communities from expanding oxygen minimum zones in the Saanich Inlet - Saanich Inlet SI037_S3LV_10m_DNA (SPAdes)... | ecosystem: Environmental > Aquatic > Marine >...
CAAGGCCGAGCGGTCGGAGGGAAGACGGCCGATTTCGAATACGGCGCCATCGCGCGCAATGCTTGAATGAAGCCGCTCGTCCTTGAATAATCCTCGAATAATCCTCGTCCTCGAATAATCGTCCACAAACATGTATCCATCAAATCTTCGTCGCGGAAGCATCCGACGGCGGATCTTTTTGTAAATAATCACGAAAAAAAAAGTTATCGCTATTTACATCTTCTACTTCGCCTGGTCTATCGCGACAATTCGTTTCGCTTGCAGCTCGTCAACAAGTCGGCGTACGGCTGGCACTTGGCCAAGTCGTCTGGAGAGTTTGAGATGCACTCGCCGAACGCCTTCGCCGCCTGCGCGCACGGGTTCGGTTGTTGCGGCGCTTCTGACGACGGTACGCTTTCCGTGGCGTAACCCGAGCCGCCGGAGCTGCCTAATAAGCTCGCCGTGGCGGCGCGGCCGAGCGAGCTGCCGACGCCCCAACCGAAGCCTTGGTAGATCATACCGGCTAATCCGCCGACGAGCGAGCCACCGGACTGTTGCTGTTGCCTCGCGGGGGGTGGAGCGCCACCGAAACGACCTCGGTTGCCCGGAGGCGGGGCGCCGAAACCGCCGGAACGTCTTCGACCCATCTTGTTCGTGCGCTTCGTTGTGAGGGGGTCGAAGGCACCTTTGCGGACGTCTTTGCGTCGGGTCGGTTTGATTTAAATGCGGTGCGTGTGATTTACTACAGTGGCCTAAAACAAACGACTAAGCGAAGGCTTGAGCGGTGGTTTCACCGCCGCCTTCGTTCGAGAAGAATGGGGCTGGGAAATCGTCCGCCGAGGTGTCTTCGGCGACGTCTTCGATGCCAGAGCCGAATTCGACGTCAAACGTGCGCGCCATAGTTTCATTGGCTGTCGTCACGGAAATCAGCTCCTGGTCGTCGTCGTAATCAAAGTTCACGGTGTCGCCCGAAGATGCAAATCCGTCGAGCATGCATTCGGCGAGATTGTTCTCCAATAAACCTCGCACGCATCGACGCATTGGTCGGGCGCCAAAGCGAGGCGAAAAACCATTGGAGTACAAAAGTGATTTGAATGAATCGGTGAAATCGAGCGTGATCCCACGAGCGAACGCACGCTTGGAAACCGATGCGAGCATGAGATCCGCGATGGCGCTGACCTCGGGTCGTTCCAGCGGTCTGAAGATGATAATTTCATCGAGGCGGTTCAAAAACTCAGGACGGTACTCCTTGCCCAACTCTCGCTTGACTTGCGTTTGAAGTTTTTTGTACTTTTCCTCATCTTCGCCTTCGCCGCTCATGGATTCTAAGATCTCACGACTGCCAATGTTACTTGTCATGACGAGCATGGCGTTCGTGAAATCCACCGTTCTACCTTTGCTATCGGTCAAGCGACCGTCTTCCAAGACTTGGAGCAAAATGTTAAAGACGTCTGGGTGCGCCTTTTCAATTTCGTCCAACAACACGAGCGAGTGCGGGTTCGTGCGCACAGCCTCCGTGAGCTGTCCACCCTCACCAAATCCAATGTATCCAGGCGGCGGACCGATCAATCTACTCACCGAATGCGATTCCATGTATTCGCTCATGTCTATGCGCACCATCGCCTTTTCGGCGCCGAAGTATGTCTGAGCCACCGCCTTGGCGAGTTCAGTCTTACCAACGCCCGTGGGACCACTAAATATAATGCTCGCCACCGGTTTCGACGCATCTGCCAGCCCAGCCCGCGCGCGGCGAATGGCTTGTGAGATCGAACGCACGGCTTCGACTTGGCCGATGACGCGCTTGCCGAGCTCTTGTTCAAAGTTCATCAACGAAAGCGACTCATCTGCGCTCAACTGTTGCACGGGCACGCCCGTCCACTGCGCCACGACTTCGGTGATGTGACTCTCGTCAACCAACGTACTATCACCGGGCGTGAGTTGCACCAAAGCGCCGGCTTCATCGATGACATCGATAGCTTTGTCTGGTAAGAATCTGTCGTTGATGTATCGCGTGGAGAGCGAGACGGCGGCGCGCAACGCCTCGTCGGTGAAGGACACGCCGTGGTGCTCTTGGTAAGTGTCCTTCAAACCGCGCAAAATTGTGAGCGTTTGCTCTGGACTGGGTTCGATGACGCGCACGGGTTGGAATCTACGTTCCAAAGCCGCATCCTTTTCGATGTGTTTCCTGTACTCGTCAATCGTCGTCGCCCCGATGCACTGCAACTCGCCTCTTGCGAGCGCGGGCTTCATCAAGTTACCGGCATCCATACCACCATCTTCTCCGGTACCACCGGCGCCAACGAGCATGTGAATCTCATCGACGAATAAAATAATATCTCCCGCTTGTTTAACCTCCTCCATGACATTCTTCATCTTTTCCTCGAACTCGCCGCGGTATTTCGTGTCGGCGAGCAAGAGACCAATTTGCAAGCTCACGACGCGTTTTTCCTTCAAGCTCTCGGGAACGTCGCCTTTAGCGATCATCATCGCTAAACCTTCGGCGATGGCCGTCTTCCCAACCCCGGGTTCGCCCACCAAACACGGATTCGACTTGCGTCGTCGCACCAAAATCCGCATCACTCGCGTCACCTCTTCGTCCCGGCCGAGCACTGGATCTAACTTACCCTCGCGCGCCTCCGCCGTCAAATCGATAGAGCAATCCGCCAACGTCTGCTTCTTCGTGTTCCGCGTCTTCTTACCCGCCCCCACGAGTTCTCGCTCATTCGCTCCAGTGATCTCCTTCCTGAGCACCTTCAAATCGCACCCCTCCAGCGCCGCCATCGTCGCGCGCGCCCCGCTCGCCGGTTCGTCAATCATCGCGAGCGCGAGCTCCTTGCTCCCAACCTCGCTCCCACTCGCACTCGCGCGTTCAAAAACCTTTTTCAGCTCATCGCTAAGCGCCAGCAACCCCTCGGCGCTCGGTTTATTAAACGGATTCATCAGTTCCAGTTCGCTCACCCCCGCGCGTTCGCCGAGCGCGCGTCGCGTCGCCTCCTCCGTCACCCCGTGCTTGTGCAATGCCTTGCTCGTCCGATCGCGATTCCGCGTCAGCGCAAGCAGGACGTGTTCAGAACCGCATTCAGCGCTTCGAAATTTCTTCGCGAGGTCCATCGCGTCCTTGACGGCGACGACGGCGTCGCCGTCGAATGTTTCAAAGAATCCACACCGCGTCACTTTTCGCGGTCTCGACGCCTTCGCGACGCCACGCGCGCTCATTTTCGCGCGAGACTCGCGCAGGGCGTCGAAGAACGACCCACCGCGCGATCGGCGCGCCGTGCGCGCGTCGAGCGCGGCGCATCGCATCGCGCCGCGCGTGGTTTTATGACGCAAGTCGACGTCACGACTGCGGTGCGCGACACATCGCGCCTTCACGCGCGCGCGACGCATGCGACGCCCCACGTGCGCGGTCGACATCGACGCCGATGGCGTCGGCGTGCTTACGCTGTCGCGCCCGCACCGCGCGAACGCGCTGAACGAAGAAATGTGGACCGACTTTGCCGAGTGTGTGAAGTTTGTGGGACAGTCGAACGCGCGATGCGTCGTCGTGCGCGGCGATGGTCGGCACTTCTGCGCCGGCATCGACGTCGCGGACGAGGTGACGTTGAAATCGACCCTCGGCGACGTCGGCGACGTCGGCGCGGCGACGTGCGAGGGACGCCGGCGGGAGAGTTTGTTGAGGAATATTAAGAGGTTGCAAGACGCGTTCACGGCGCTCGAGCGGGACGTGGAGTGTCCGACGATCGCGTGCGTGCGAGGGGCGTGCTACGGAGCGGGGGTAGATATGATCACGGCGTGTGATTTGAGGGTGTGCTGCGGGAAATCGGCGCGGTTTTGCGTCAAGGAGGTGGATTTGGGAATCACCGCCGACGTCGGCACGCTTCAGCGCTTGCCGTCGATTATTGGCTTCGGTAGGGCGGTGGAACTGGCGATGACCGCCAGGGAGATGGACGCGAAAGAGGCGCTCGCGATTGGATTGGTGAGCGAGATTTGTGACGACGTTGAAGCACGCGCGATGGCTCTCGCGAAAATGTTGGCGAAGAAGTCGCCTCTCGCGCTTAGAGGCACGAAACGAACACTCCTGCGGCAGCGCGACGACCCAAACGTCGCGCGCGGGCTCGACTACGTCGCAACGCACAACGCTGCCATGCTGATGAGCAACGATTTAAACGAAAGTTTGCGCGCTAGATTCGAGAAACGCGAACCGATATTCGCTAAGCTCTAGCTGTTGTACAACAAATTCGCTAGTCAGTTCAAGTATTCGAGTCGCTAATCGAGACGCTCGCCTCGTCCTTCAACCGCCCCTCGCACGGGCGTCAGCAATCCATTCGCGCTCAAACTAATTGTCGCTGGGTCCCGCACCAAGTCGAACGCCAACAACTCTAAATCGTCGTCCACATAGCATTTGCCGTCTGCCCGTGTCTCGAGCGAAGACCAACTCCTCGTCGACGCGCCGACAAGTCCCCCTCCCTCGTAAATCTCCCGTATCGCCCGCCCGCTCTCCGTATCCAAGATCTTGACGTATCCCATCAGCGTCCTATCCCCATCGCACCAATAAACATCCACGACTCGACAGCACGCGCGCGTCTCGTCGTCGGCGTCCCGGAACTCGGCCTCGTTCGTAGCCGCCGGGTGTTCCAACTTCCCGTACGCTCGACCGCGCCGCACGCGCGCCGCGACGTACGCAGCGACTTCCCTGTGCAGTATGGGTTTCGGATACACCCGGTCGTTGCGATTCACGCGATCGCACCGCGCGAGAACGCCGTGTAAATACAGCTCGCCTTTGTTGTTTCCCAACGACCGCGCGAGCGCGTCGACGCGCGATCGGCGCTCGATCTCGGCCTCGTCCGCGAGCGCGCGCTCGACGGTGTGCACGGACACGCACACGCCCATCGCGCGCCGAGGTTCGGCGTCGAACGCGCGACTTCGCGCGTCGCCGTCTGCGGATAAAGCGCGCGCGTCCCGCTCTGCGCGGGACAACCCGACGTCTCGGCGCGAGCCTCGTCGCGAGGCGTGCGATCGCGCGCGACTGAAGAGTGCTCGCGCGCCGTCCTCGGGGCGTCGCGCGCGATGTCCTCGCTCGAGGCGATTCGCTACGCGCGCGGAAACCTCGAGCTGCTCGATCAGCTCGCGCTGCCGCTGGAGACGAAATACATCGACGTGCGCGACTGCGACGCGTGCTGGCGATGCATCAAAGATATGAACGTGCGAGGAGCGCCGGCGATCGCGATCGCAGCGGCGCTGGCGCTGGCGGTGGAGCTAGAGGCGAAGCGAGGGACGCTGACGACGTGCGAGGCGGCGGAGGCGTTCGTGCGCGAGCGGTTTGATCACATGTACACGTCGAGACCGACGGCGGTGAACTTGGGGGAGGCGAAAAATAGGATACAAGCACTCGCAAAGCGATTGAGTGAAAGCGGAGACGTGTCAGGGATGATTGAAGGGGTGATTGAAGGATGCGAGGCGATGCACGCCGAGGACGTGGCGTCGTGCAGAGCCATCGGAGACAAGGGTGCTGCGGCGCTGTTGCGCGCGTGCGGCGCTAAAGATGGAGAAAAGATCAAAGTGATGACGTGCTGTAACACTGGATCGCTCGCGACGGCGGGCTACGGTACTGCGTTGGGGGTGATTCGTGCTCTTTGGGAGTCGGGGCGACTCGAGCGGGCGTATTGCTTGGAGACGCGGCCGTACAATCAAGGGTCGAGGTTGACCGCGTACGAGCTGGTGTACGAAAAAATTCCAGGGACGTTGATTTGTGATAATATGGCGGCGGCGCTCATGGCACGAGGAGACGTGGACGCGATCGTCGTGGGTGCGGATAGAGTCGCCGCAAACGGCGACTTTGCTAACAAAATCGGCACCTATTCGCTCGCGGTGAACGCGAAGCATCACGGAGTGCCCATGTTCACCGCAGCACCGGTGACGACGTTAGATCCCGAGACGGCGACTGGGGCAGATATTCACATCGAAGAACGACCGGGCGAAGAAGTGACGCACTCGCTCGGTAAGCGTGTGGCGGCGGAAGGAATAGACGTGTGGAACCCATCCTTCGACGTGACCCCTGCGGCGCTCCTCGCGGGTGTCATCACGGAGCACGGTGTGATTGAAAAGAACGCCAGTGGATTGTTTCCCGTTGCAGACTTCGTAGCTCAAGCAAAGGGAGGTACATTGACGGTCGCAAAGCCGAGCGGTCCACCGGGATTCATCGCACTTAATTGCGAAACCGTACTCGATTACGCAGCGTCAAAGGAAAACGTTGCCAAAGTTTTGGGAGGCGCCTCGACGCGCGCGTCGTGGTCGGCGAAAGAAATCGGTGACGGTAACATCAACTTTGTCTACATCGTCACCGGTGCGTCTGCAAATAAATCCGTCATCGTGAAGCAAGGTTTGCCATTCGTACGCTGTGTTGGCGAAAGTTGGCCCCTCACGCAGGAGCGCGTTCGATATGAAGCCGAGGCGCTCATTCAAGCGCACAAATTTTGCCCCGAGCACGTCCCGGAAGTGTACGTGTACGACGCTACGATGGCAACTATCGTCATGCGATACCTAGAACCACCGCACATCATCCTCCGAGGCGGTATTATTGAAGGTAAAGTGTACCCAAAGTTGGCCGAACACGTCGGCGAATACTTGGCGACGACGCTCTACAAGTCATCCGCGTTGGCCGTCGGCGGTGCCGAACTTCGACGCGCACGTCAAGCTTTCGGGCAAAACGAGGATATGTGCGAGCTCACTGAACAAGTCATCTTCACCGAACCGTACGGTAAGGCTGATAACAATCATTGGACGACGCCACAGCTCGACGACATCGTCGGCGAGATTCAATCCGACGCCGCACTCAAGCGCGCCATCAACGCGCTGAAGGAAAAATTTATGACTGAAGCGCAAGCGCTGCTGCACGGCGACTTGCACACCGGCTCTTTGATGTGCACGGAGACGACAACATTCGCGATCGACAACGAGTTCGCGTTTTATGGGCCGATGGGATTCGACATTGGCGCATTTTTAGCAAACCTACTGTTAGCCTACTTCTCTCAAAACGGTTGGGCGAAGTGCAACGGAGAAGATCGCGGCGCACAACGCGACTGGCTCTTGAGCGCTTTTGCGTCTACGTGGGGTATATTCGAAAAACGTTTCTTAGAACAGTGGAACGCCCAAGGAGTGCGCGACGACTGTGGTGGTTTGTCGCCCGCAATTTTGTACGGTAAAGATGTGAAGAGCGGCGCGAGCGCTCTCGAGGAACATCAACGCACGTTCATGCGAAAGATATGGGCCGATACTCTCGGTTTCGCGGGTGCTAAAATGATTCGTCGCATCATCGGCATCGCGCACGTCGCTGATTTGGATAAGATACCAGACGCCAACGTACGCGCCCAGTGCGAACGCGCGGCGTTAAAGTGCGGTCGCGAGCTCATGCTCAACGCGACGACGCTCACGCCCGAGTCGATCGTCGACGTCGTCAAAAGCTGCGAGTAGTCGCGAGTTGGCTTATATTAGTGCAGTATAAATACAACAACTACAACGAAATAACAACACGCGCGCGTATGCTTTCTATACATGACTACCTCGTCTTGCGTTTGTCCAACCACTTTGTGGCCGACGACTTCGTAGACGATCGCGCATCTTCGCGGCGCACATCCTTTGCCTCGACTTTTGGCCCGTAAGGGATGTGTGATCGAGTGATCTGCATCAAACCAAAAGCAGAAATCGGCATGAATGAGATTTTTCCTCGATCACGTGTCGCCGCATCCGCGAACTCCGCCTCAATCTGTCTATATATTTGATCTCGCGTTTTGGGATTGCCCGCGTTGACAAAGTCAATCACAATGATTCCCGAAATATTCCTCCGCCTAATTTCCGCCGCTGCGGTGCGAGCAGCCATGACATTGATTTCCGCCACACTCATACGGCTCGAACCGGTGTTTACATCGATCGCTGTCAGCGCTTCTGTGGATTGAATCACGAGCTGCGCCGACTGCGTATCTGGAATCGTCACGCGTTCGCTAAACGTCCTCGCGCGTCGGATCAAGTTTTGCATTTTCACTTGAGACCCCACGCGGACGACGGTTTGCATTTCTTCGGTATCCGCGCGCAGCGTCGACACGCTCTTTGTGATTTCTTCAAGTTCTTCCGGCTTGCTGTCGTTCGGCATGACGATGCTGTGAATGTTCGTGCTCGCGAGCTCGCGAAGAACCATTCCTTTGAAATTTGTGTTGTCGCGCCACAATAATCGCGGCACCAAAGGCTGCTGCCGCTTCCGCGACTTCGTGACGGATTTCGCAGCACTGATGCACATAGACTTCCACCGACGCGTGAGTTCGCTTACCTCGCGCGTGACCACGTCCGGAGGCGCGCTCGCGCTCGCGGAGCGCATGATGAGATGCGCGCCGCCGCCGTGAAACCCGGTGAAAAGAGGCGCTTCATTCTTATCTTTTATCTTCTCGAGGCCATATCGCCACGTTTGCTTCAAAGTATTCTCGCCCCACTGCGCGAGCGAGTCGCGCGTCACGACGCTCAATTTCTTACTGGCGTGCGCGCTTACCCCATTCGCCGTGCCTTTGAAAACCGTAAACCGTCCGGTGAGGCTCGGCTCCGCCGTCGCGATCGCGCCTTTGTGTTCCCGTGAATCTCGAATGATTTCAAGAATCACGGCATCGCCGATGTTATACATTCCAAAGGCTTGCTTACCAGCGCGCGCAAGCTGGTCGTTCATATCCGAATGCATCATGGAGCTGATGAGCTTCATCTCGACGTCTTCGTCTTCATCCGGTAGAGACACTTCCGACGCCTCGATGACGACTTTGTCGCTCTCTTGGCCTTTCCACCAAGCCGCCGGCTGTGACAGACCGTCGCGCAGTAACACCGTCTTTGTAAACTTGCCATTCTTCGTCGCCACGCCGACGAGCAGTGATTTCATGTTCGGCACCTTGCTCACCACCGTACCGAGATAGACGTCGCCGACGCGCATCGCTTGGTCGCCTTCTTCTTCGTCGCGAACGTTTTCCAAAATCTCCACCACCTCACCGTCCTCCGTCAGAACCGCGCAGTCGTCGCTCGGGAACCAAATCTCCGTCTTCACGTTCCGATCGTCTCTCGCGCGCAGAGACTTGCTCGCACCGCCGGTGTAGTACTGAAGCACTTGTTTCAGCGCCGGTTCGTTCATGCGAAACGTATCCGTCAGAGACGTAAACTCTCGCTTCTCTTCGGTCCACACGTCGACAACCTCCACCATGAACGCGTAGCTCGGAAGCGTTAGCGCGCTCGTCCCACTTCTCCACACGTACGTCGGCCCCGTGCTCTCGGCGACGTCGTCAATCACCGCGAAATTATACTCGCACACCACGCACTCCTCGCCGACCACGCGACTCGTCGGCACCTCCAAACAAACCGTCGCGCTCCACCAATCGTTCCCTTCGGGCGCGCACCGAATCGACCCTCCCAGCACTCGCCACGTCCCGAGCTCGGCCGTCGACCCGACGAGCACGACGCGCTGCCCGAACCGCGTTCGTTTCCGCACTCGAAACGTCGTCACGCATCGTCCCGGCGTCCCGATCAGCGCGAACGCCCCTCCGTCCCCCCTCGCGAGCCCTGGTCCGCTCCCCGACGTCGACGTCATTCTCGCCCCCTCCTCCTCGCTCCGACTCGCCCGTTCCTCTTCCTCGAACCGATTCGCCCTTCGTCCCGCGCGTCTCTCCTCCCCCGCGCCCGTCCCGCGCGATCGTCCGCTCTCCAGCACCACCGCCATGTCCGCCCGCGCCGTCGCGCGCGCCTCCTCCGACGCCTCGCGCCCCTCCCCCTTCCCCTCACCCGTCGCCCGCGTCCATCGCGCGTCCATCGCGTCCATCGCGCGCCGATCCATCGCGCGCCAGCGCGGCATCATCGTCCCGAACCGTCGCGCCCGCGTTCTCGTCGCGCGCGTCCGCCTCGCGCCGTCCGCGCGCGCGGCGCGTCCGCGCGCCATCGCGTCCACCGTCATCGGCGCTCGCGTTCGCTCGTCGGGTCGTCGCGCGTCGCGGTGCGTCGCGATTCGATCCGTCGTCGCGTCGGCGAAATATCTTTATCGTCGTTCGAATCGAATCGAATCGAATCGCGCGCGCGCTCGGTCCGCGCGCGATCGCGCGCGCGCGCGTCGCTCGATTCGCGATCGTCGTCGACGTCGCGATCGGTCGCGATCGGTCGTCGGGTCGTCGCGCGTCCGTGAACGCGTCGATTCGTCCCGAGCGGGACGCGATGGCGCGACGGCGCGAACGATGGATGGCGCGGCACACGACGACGACGGCGACGACGACGACCGCATGGGGTGCGCGAGCTCGAAGACGGGCGACGCGGCGGCGCCGGCGCGCGACGACGGCGCGCGCGACGACGCGGCGGCGACGACGAGGACGCGAGACGGGGACGATGGATCGGCGCGCGCGGCGACGGACGGCGACGGCGACGGCGACGACGACGGGGGGGCGACGGCGGACGCGATGGCGGACGGGTCGAGCGCGATGCTCGCGCGCGCGGTGACGACGTACGAGGACGCGACGACGGCGGCGATGCACGCGGCGGCGGCGAGGGTGCGCGAGCGATGGGGGACGACGAGGGACGCGGGCGCGGCGTGGCGGTTTTGGCTGGCGGAGGAGACGACGGTGAGCGCGCTGACGACGCCGCTGGGCGGGAGCTCGATCGAGGTCGGCGCGAGGGATGACTTCTCGGTGATGATGTGCGCGCACGACGCGCTGGAGGCGCCGGTGGGGGGGTGGGAGGGGCGAGTCGCGTGCTGCCCGCGAGCGTTCGCGGTGGACGTGCACCTGACGGTGGACGGGAAGAGGTTTGAAGACGCGCACGCGTGCGCGGGGGAGCCGGATTACGATCGCGAACGCGCGATCGAGGCGGGACTCGACGATGCGGGGCTTTACGCGAGCGAGGCGCGCGAGGCGGCGCGACGGGTGTTGAGGCGCGAACGCGACGGCGGCGGCAAACCGTGGTGCACCGTCTTCGGCTCGCGCTTCTCCGAGGGTAATCACTTCGTGCATTTACCGTTGATCGCGGATTACCTCGACGGGGCGATTTTGGATCCGTTTAGTAAATCGTACGCGCACTCGCTGATGTGGCGTTGGGCGGAGGTGTGCGAGAAAATCGGCCCGGGCGAGCACGAGGTGACGCTGCGATGCGCGCCGCTCGGCGTGTTCGTTCCCGCCGCCGGCGCGTGTCGTTTGGTCGGGTACGACGAAGCGAAGCACGGCAGTGATAAGGGATTCAAAGCGTTCTTACAATCGCTCGATACTGAGTACGAGACGTCGGCGAGCGCGGCCGGGATGATTGCGACGTTTACCATCAAGTTGCACCCGAATCATTGCGCCGGCAAGAAGATTGAGCGGCGAGCGCAAGAGTGGGCGCCGGATTGGCCCGCGGATGAAATCGCGGAGTGCTACACCACGGCGCTACAGTTAGCGAATACCGGCCCACCAGGTGCGATGGCGGCACAGATGACCCCGGGCGCGACGTGTTGCCACGTCGTTTTACCCACCACAGATGGACACAGCGGCATCGCCGAAGTCAAGGACCGCGACGGTCGAACGCTGTACCACGAATTCCACGCGTGGGGCTTGTTCCGAGGCGTCGACGGCGAGCTGGAAGCGCGTACTGGCGCTCAAATCAAGTTCCGCTGCGTTAAGCCGTGCGTGAACGGCGAACCGACCGGGGTGTGGATGGCGAAGGACTACGATCCACGTCCGTGCAACGGGCTTTTGCTGAAGAACAAATTTATCGATCAGGCCATCGCTCGCGACGATGAGCACATAAAGATCCCGAGTGGCGTGGCCTAGGTACTTATCTCCATCTAATATTGACTTAATCCTACAAACGTGGACGCGTCGTCGTCTAACTGTTGTTTTCCGTCGCTCCGTACGAATCGTCATTGAATTCCGCGAAGAGCCAATTCTCGTACTGCTTGGACTTCTTCCCCGATCCATACATCATGACTGCGTTTACGACGAGAGACGCGATGCCAAGGAACGCGACGCCTGCACCCACGGTCGTGGACAGCGCGAGAACGTCAAACTTACGCCCAACTCCATCCACTGCAAAGCGAATCCTCGGCCCGTAGCCCTTGACCAAAAGCCTCACGTCTTTGGAATTTCCCGTTTGGTTGTACGTCACGCCTTGCATCGGTGCCGGTTCGCCCACGTTATGCGCAGAGACCCAACGGATATTATAGCCTTTCGACAGTGTGTTTATCTCCGAATCGGTGACTTGACGCACCTTATACGGCGTCTTCGGCGCGCACGATTCGATGCCTCGATCGAGATCGCAGTCAAACTGCACGTCCAAGCGACCGTCCCAACCTTTCTTCGCGATATCTTCCACGCGCATTCCGCCGCTCGCGAGCAAATCATTCAAGGTCCATAAATTCCATCCCATCGTAGGCTCAGTACCGTTCAAGTTCGTCCACAGTAAGTTCCCGTCGCCCTTTTTATTTGGGATTCCTGGAAACTCGACGCTGATTCGAGTAAAGACGGTGAAATTTCCCACATTTTCCAGCACGTTCACACGGTCGTCCTCTGGTTCACCAGGACACCAGCCCTCGATTTCGCACCGCTTTTCTCCCGAGCTTCCGCCCGCGTCCACGCACGCTCCCGTCATCCGCCCGCTCGCGCTAAACGCCCCCGCTCGACAAATCGACGCGTCCTCCATGCACGCCTCGTCGTCGTCCATTCCCGGGCACCGTCCTCTCGCTTGCAGCGTCGTCATCAGCGCCGTCGCCACAAAAAATCCACTCGGTTCATATATCACCAAATCATTCGCGTCGTACACCGTCTCCAGCCCCGTCGCCGCGTCTCGCAGCACCGCCTGGCCTTTGATTTTCAAACCAATGTTTCCAACCGCCTGCGACCGCAGCTGGTAGCCGTGCTTGAGGTACACCAGATACCATCCGACGTAGCTCAGAACGACGCCGACGATGGCGTAATACAGCGCGCCGAGTCGCCACGAGCGAATGACGACGCTCTTTTGCGTCGTGTACGACAGTCCCACCATGGTTCAACACCCAAGCGAAGGCGTTCCGAGACGCCGGTCGCGTCGCGTCGCTCGCGTCGCGTCGCGCGGGCGTCGCGCTTCGAGCGCGCGCGTCCGAGCGCGCTCGGCGCCGTCGCGTCGGCGCTCGGTCGAGCGCGTCGCTGTGCGGACGCGAGCTCGCTCGCTCGGCACCGCGCTCGACGCGCGTCTCCGCACTCGACGCCGCGTCGCCGTCTCCGCGCTCGGCGTCGTCATGGCGCCGTCGACGCCCGCGGCGCGCGCGCCGACGATGCGCCGCGCGCGCGAGGACGAACCGGTGACGAACCTGTCCGTCGCCGCGCTCGGCGCGCTGTTTCTCGCGAACATCGCGCTCGTGATCCTGGGCCTGATTCTCATCGTCGTCGGACGACGCGCGGGAGGCGTCGGAAGCGTCTTCGCGCACGGCGGACTGGACGATGCGCTGTTTGAGAACCCAGGGACGTCGGCGAGCGTGATCGGGACGCTGCTGTGCGCGCTGGCGAGCTATGGGTTGGCTGGGTTGTATCACCGAAACAAGACGTACTTGTTGTCGTATCACGTGTTGAGCATATTCATGCTCGTCGGGATCATTTACGCGTGCGCGGTGATGAACATATATAAAAGCGCGAGCGCAGACATGGTGAGGAATTATTGGCACACGTTTCAACAGAACACGAACATCACGGGGATCACGCGCGTCGGTCGGCCGACGCGGTTGGACCACGCGGTGTGGATAATGCGAGTGGAGGAAGCGCGCGCGGAGGCGAGGTTGTTTTTGAGAACGGTGGCGTCGTGCATGGGGGCGTCGATATTCTTCATTCTCACCGCGCTCGGGTGTACTGCGTACATTATGGGATTGAAGTACACGGGGGTGTACGTCGGGATAACCACAAACGTGGCGGGCGTGGCGTTCGCGCTGACGCTCTTTGTACTGTGTTACTACGTCGCCAAGTCTACATACAACGTTCCAGATGCAGTGTCGATGAAGTTTGACGTCGCGTTCATGCACGACGTCGGTGTAAGCGTGCCCCCAGAGGCGACGACTTTGTTCAACACGCTGAGAAAGTCGCCGGATTTAATCTTTCAGACAGCCGATCCATCAAACGGTCGTCGCCGACTGTTGGAGAGCAGCGGTAACTCGACACAGTCTCTGCCGCCGCCGCCATCGCCTTCACCGCCGCCGCCGCCATCGCCTTCACCGCCTCCTCCTCCGGACGCCGACTGGCAGGCGCAGTCGGTGTGGGTGTTTGAGGAGCGTCACGTGCGAGTCAATAACGTGCAGTACAACTTGACTTTCAAGTTGGCGTTGGCAGGAATCAGTGGCGATGATCTTGATGAGTCTTTCAGCGCGTGGGCGGCGAAAAAGATTGCCGATTTCGGTGAAATCACGCCAGACAAGGTTTACGTGTCTGAACTCAAGGCGGGTGCAGAGCACAAAATTGGTGGCGTCTGGGCGCCGCGATTTCTCGCCGCCACTGCGTTCATTATCGCATTCTTTAACGTCTATGGCCTGGTGGCCATTTACAAGGACGACAGGTTCTTGATGGCGACGCACTTCTGCTTCTCTTTTACTGGCATCCTGTTGATGATCATCGCGGCGGCGCTCGTGAGCAAACACGCCGATGCGACGTCGCGACTCATCAGCAACAACTGGCATTCGATACAGAACAAAGTAATTGGTGCAGGCGTAGAACCTGTCGATGCCGGTGCTTTCGCGCGAGCGCACTTCAAGGCTGCCGCGGCGCTCGGCATCACCGTCATCGTCTTACAGGTCACGTCCATAGTCGCCACGCTGTTAAACTTTTTCAGCAACGAACCGTCTTACACGCTTCTTACGCCGGGAAAAAGCGGCTCTAACAGCAACGGTGCGACGATTGGTAGATTTGCAGGCGTCGAGCTCGATTCCTTCGACGAAGAATACGGCAAGCGAGGCAGCTTGAGTCAACAACGCGGGCACACTCGACGAGGCAGCGACGGCTTGGTGCCGTTGGGCAATCTCGCCACGCCGCCGAGTAAACACTTTTCGATAGATTGAACGAGACATTCGTCGTGGAATCGGTCGCGCTCACCGCACATGCATATGAATAGCACATAGCCGCGCGCCGCTGCTGTAAAGATTAAACGTCTGGTACAGTATAAACTATCATACAGGAGTGCGTCACGAATCGCGAACGTACGCGTCGAAACCATCCATCGCGGTGAGACCTCGGACGGCACCTCTATCGTCGAACGGTGTCCAAGACGCATCGTCGGGCGCGAAGATGCGCACCGTACGCCCGCTGCCATCCACCGCGCTGAAGTTGAACCTCGCTATCGCTCGCGTCATCGCGTCCAACGCCTTTCCCGCCGACTTCGGCGACCGGTGCAGCACAGCGGCGTCCTCGAAAACACACAAAACACCACCGCGCGCGTCGATCGGCACGAAATTCCCCTTTCGCACCGATTTTGACAATATCCCTTGATTCTCAAAATCAACCTCGAAAGTCTCCGTCGTCGATTCCTCGTCCTCGTCGGCGTCCACGAGCGCGTGCTCGAACCATTTCCCTCCGCTCGCCTCTTCCTCCTCCTCCTCCGCCGCCAAAATCGCGTGCGCGACGTACGCCCCCGCCATGTACCCATCCCTGTGCCACATCACGTTCGTCCCTCGATGCGGCGCGAACACCTCCGCGTCGCCCGCCGCGCGCGTCGCCGCCGTCGTCGTCCCGAAGAGCGCTCGAAAGATCCTCTCGTGGATGAACGTCTCCAGCGCCGCGCGCGCCTCCGCGCGCTCGCCCGCGCGCGGCGTCATCGCCCCTCGGCGTTCGCCGTCCACGCGCGCGGCGTCCCCATCGTCGCGCGCAGCGCGTCGAACGCCTCTCTCTCTCTCTCTCGCGCGCCCGTCCCTCGCGCGCGCACGCGCGCGAGCGGCGGCGCGCGCGTCGAGCGGCGGCGCCTGTAGCACACCACGTCGACCCCATCGCTCGTCGCGCGCGCGCACGCGTCGACGTCGTCGCCGAACGCCGCGCGCGTCGTCGTCGGCATCGAGTTCGTTACAGCGCGTCGCGCGATGCCGCGCGCGGCGGCGCTCGCGCGCGCGCGCGCGTCGTCGACCGTCGCGACGGACGCGCGACGTAGGCGTCGAGCTCTTCGACGCGCGTCGCGCGCGCCGTCGCGCGTCGACGACGACGCGGACGCGTTCGCGACGCTCGACGACGCGCGACGACGCGACGAAGCGCTCGACGCGTACGTCGCGCGCGTCGTCGAGGCGCGCGCGCCGCGCGCGAGCGACGTCGGAGCGATGATCGTCGCGAGCGCGAGGGCCGGGATCGAGCGCGGACGGGCGAGGCGGGGCGAGGCGGTGAGCCGCGAGGCGAGGATGGCGGCGGCGAAGGCGCGAGGCGACGCGGCGACGGCGTTCAACGCGGCGATCTCGGCGTATAATCGCATGGGAATGTCGGAATCGTGCGTGGCGTTGATGAAAATGATGCGCGATGCGCTCGACGTGGCGCCGGACGTGGTGACGTACGCGCTGTGCGCGAGCGCGTTGACGAGGGAGGGGAGACTTCGCGACGCGGAGGCGACGCTCGAGCGCGCCTCGGAAGCGTTGCGAAGAGGAACGCGGCCAAATAGGAAACAGAAGAAACGCGCGAAGAATGATGATGAATGGTCGATGGTCGTGTTGAGAGATAGCGACGGGATCGCGGCCGTTGTTAAGCCGGCGGGCGTGCTGACGCATCCCGTCGAAGGCGGCGGGAGTGAGCTCACGCTCATGGACGCCGCGCTCTCGCGCTTTGACGGACAGCTGAGCGATTTAAACGGCTTGGATAAGCGCGGAATTGTGAGTAGATTAGACAAACCGACGTCTGGGGTGGTGTTGCTGGCGAAAAATAACGCCTCTCACGCCGAACTCTTGACGCAATTCTATCAGCGGTGTGTGGTGAAACAGTACTGTGCTTTGCTCGACGGGACGCTCCCCGCCTCCGGCTCGGAGAGCACCCCGCTCGACGGAAGATCGGCGACGAGTGAGTACGAAGTGATGGAAACGTTCATCGGACCGTCGTGGTCATATTCTCTCGTGCGCGTCGAGCCCAAGAGCGGTCGAAAACATCAGATACGGCGGCACATGGCTTTGCTCGGTGCGCCGCTCGTCGGCGATCCGCTGTACAGGACTGCTCGCACGAAGCAGATCAATCCGAACCCGCCCGAGTGTGTGTTGAAGGCGCTGTCGGTGGGAAAACCCGGAACGATATTCTGGCTTCACGCCAGTGCCGTAGAATATAGCGGTATGCCAAACGGAGAGCGAATTGTCGTCTCCGCACCGTTGCCGAGCGCGTTTGAGACGCTCCTGGCGAGTCTTCGCGCTGGCGCGCGAGACGAGTAGGATAGATTTTGGAAAACGAATCAGATTATATTAACGGTGTAATTGTTGACCTCACTGCGACGAGTTAAGCCTCTAGTTTTGTTCTATCGCGCGTTGCTTAGTTGCCGTAGCCCGAGTTGTCCATCGGCGAACCGCCAGCTGCGGGCTCTTCATCCTCCGGGATTTCGCACACCACCACGTCGGAAGTAAGGAAGATCTTCGCGACGGAGCAAGCGTTCTCCAAAGAGCAACGAATGACCTTGGTCGGATCGAGCACACCCGCCTTCATGAGATCCTCATACTCCCCAGTCGCCGCGTTGTAACCAAAGTTCGGGTCCTTAGAGGACATGACTTTCTCGCACGCGACGGAACCGTTCACACCGGCGTTGTGCGCGACGAGACGGATCGGGTAGGACAAAGCACGCTTGATGATGTCCGCACCGACTCGTTGCTCGTCGTTCTCCAAGGTTGCCTTGATTTCATCGACAGCCGCCGCAAGCTTCAAGAAGGTGCAACCACCGCCAATGACGATGCCTTCTTCGACGGCGGATTTCGTGGCGTTCAACGCATCCTCGACACGAAGTTTCTTCTCCTTGAGCTCAGTCTCAGTTTGAGCACCGACTTGGATAATGGCAACACCACCCGAAAGACGCGCCGCACGTTCGTTGAGCTTCTCCTTCTCGTAGTCTGCTTCGGTGGCTTCGACGAGGCGGTTAATTTGTTTGACGCGAGCAGCCACTTCGGCGGCGGTGTCGCCGGCGCCAACAATGGTGGTAGACTCCTTGCCGAGTTCGACGCGCGCGGCGTTACCGAGCACTTCGACGCCGCACTTGTCCAAGCTCAAGCCGAGCTCTTCCTTGACGACGGTACCACCGGTGAGGATGGCGATATCTTCAAGGTATTGGCTCTTACGCTCGCCGAAACCTGGCGCCTTGATGGCGGTGATCTTGAGCGAACCGCGAAGTTTGTTCACGACGAGCGTCGCGAGGGCTTCTTGTTCGATGTCTTCGGCGATGATCATGAGCGGGAAACCTTGCTGAATTGCGGCTTCAAGGATGCCAATCATGTCGCGAGCAGTGCTAATCTTCTTGTCAACGAGCAGCAACTTACATTGATCGTACACGCACGTCATGCGCTCGGGATCCGTGACGAAGTACGGAGAGATGTAACCGCGATCGAATTGCATCCCTTCGACGACGATCAGGTTGTTGTCGACGGATCGCGCCTCCTCGAGAGAGATCACACCCTTGCGACCAACCTTGGCCATGGCGGCGGCGATCATTTCACCAACTTCCATGTTACCGCCGGCGGAGATGGAGGCAACCTTCGCAAGTTCGTCGTCGGCGACGTCCTTGGAGAGCCCTTTAAGAACTTCAACGAGCGCCTTAACCGTCTTGTCCATACCGCGCGTGAGCTGCACGGGGTTAGTACCAGCCATGACAATCTTCATACCTTCCGCAATCATCGCCGCAGAGAGCACGGTGGCCGTCGTGGTGCCGTCGCCTGCTTGGTCGTTCGTCTTTTGCGACGCTTGTCTCACGAGCTTCGCACCGACGTTTTCAACCGGGTCTTCGAGGTCAACCTCCTTGGCCACGGTCACACCATCGTTCACAATCTTCGGAGAACCGAACTTGGACTCCAAAACGACGTTACGACCCTTCGGTCCGAGCGTCACGCCCACGACGCTCGCGAGTTTATCGACGCCCTTTTGCATCTTCTTCAACGCCGACCCGTCGTTTTTGTTGAAGTACAAATTCTTCGCCGCGGCAACCACGCTCAACGGCGCGCGCGTTCGCGCGCCACCAGCGCGTCGCACATTGACGGCGATCGTTTTACCTACGCATTCATACGATTCACGGCGTCGTCATCGTCAGTCTCTCGCGCCTTCGCCTTTGCGCGCGCGTCCCGCAGTCCAAACCTTCTCCAGGCGATAGAATCATCCTTCGAATGCTTCCAATCGTCGCCCTCGCGTCTGATCCTTCGCCGTGCCGCGCATCCGACGCCCTCAAATCATGAAGTTACTCATTACGTCCCATTCGCATCGAATCGCGTCGCGCGCGTCGGTCGCAACGCACCGTCAGCGACGCGCGTTCGCGCGGAAAAAGTGGCGGCCGTGGCGCTGCGCATCGAAAAACGCAGTCGCGCGTCGTCGTCAGTCCTCGCTCGCGTCACGAATCGTCACGAATCGGTCGCGAAAATATTTATTCATCGATCGTTTGTCCTCGCCTTCGTCGCGCGCGCGTCGTCGCGTCGCGCGCGCCGCGTCCCGCGCCCGCGAGGGATGTCGCCGCCAGGGTCGGGCGGGCGTCGTCATCGCGTCACGCGACGCGTCTCCGACCTCCGCCCGGCGTCGTGGCGCGGCGCATTCGCGAGAAAGAATATCTTTTCGTGCGTGTATGCGTACCTCATCGTCGTCGTGGCGAACATCGTCGTGTGCGTCGTCGATGAATGGCGACGCGATGGGGCGCCCTTCGCGAAAACCTTAACTTGAAATAAAAATGGGTTCGGACGTTTGAGACGTATTTAAGAAGTGGTATCACGTGGCCATGGGCGACGGGATCGACACGGCGAGCGCGAGGCGCGGCTACGGACGCGCGGTGGCGAGGACGTCGTCGTCGATCTCTCCTGTCAACACACGATGGATGTGACGCTCTTTCTCGCGACCGAGCTCGGCGAGTGGGGAATCGGGGATGGACCAGATGCGGACGGCGCCGTCGGCGGAGGCGGAGACGAGCGCGCGGGCGTCGGGAGCGAAGGCGACGGCGACAACGCGGGCGCAGTGGCGAGGGGTGATGGCCGTGAGGTCGCCGGATTCGTAATCGAATACCTTTACGATGCGGTCGGTGCCGGCGATGGCGATGGAGGCACCGTGGGGGTGGGCGATGGAGAGAGTCGCGAGCTCGGCGTCGGCGGGATCGTCGACGACGCGAAGCGTGGAGGCGTCCGCGGGGTCCCACCAGGTTATCTTGCGGTCGGTTCCCGTGGTAACGATTTGTTTCTCGTCGGGATGTACGCCTATGGCTTTAAAGTACGTCGAACCGAAGAAAGAGACTTGGCGCGTGCGGCGAAGGATGTCCCAGACGACGCACGAGCCGTCGTCAGAGGCGGTGACGGCGGAGGCGTCGTCGTTGAACAGGGCAATGTCGTTCACGGACGATCGGTGTTCTTTCATGGACGCCTCGAGCGTGATGATGCTGCCGTTAATCACGTTCCACAGTCGCACATTACCCTCTGAACCACCACTGATGATTCCAGAAGAGTCTTTCATCCCTCGCAGCGCGGTCACTTTATCGTGCGCGTTGGCGGCGACGAAGAGCAACTCGCCAGTCTCGCGATCGTGCGCTCGAATCTTCCCATCGTCCCAGCCGCTGAGCAAGGTATCGCCATCGGGCATGAAGCTCACGCACAAACATTTCGACGTGCAAGGTTTGACGTCAATCTTCAGCAACAGTTTTGCCGTATCGGTTGCCCACACGCGAACCTCCGAGCCGCCGCCCGTGGCAAAGTATTGGCTTTGCTTTCGAGGGAAAGCCACGCTCGTGATCCCGAACGCGTGCGAAGACTGTTCGCAGATAATTTCGGGAAGAATCAAGCACTTGGATGTCAAGGGATGTTGGGCACAGTATTCCAAGCGCAGCACCTCTCCGCTCGAAGTGCCGCAATAGACGTCAAACGTCTGCGAAGCGTCGCGGTAACATTCAGCACCTATATATCCATTCCTCAAACTCAGGAGAGCTTCGTGCACGTACTTGCGCTTCGCGTAGTCACTCTTGCACTTTTTTGGATACTCCAAGCCTTTGACATTGGATTGAGGCGACCTCGCGACGGCTACACTCGTCACCGCCCCGTCGCCTACGGTGCGGCAGGCTTCAAATTGAAGTACGCAAGAACCGTCTTCGCGCCTCATCAGCGACAAACTTCCATCGCCTGCACCCGCGAGCAAACCATTACGTACTATTGTGAGCGAAGAAACGCCTCGCGATATGTACTTTTTCAGCGTGAAAGACTCTTTGATGACGCGATTGGGAATGGATACGCACAGCACATCCGCGCTCGCCGTTCCCAAATACGCGTACTCGTCGTTCTCATCGATCGCTATCGATAAGATATCCCTCTTAAGAATACCCAGCTTAATAGGTTCGAGTTGTAGTCGCTTCGTCATAGCGTCGTACTCCCACGCGCTCACGGCTAATTCGCCAGCGGTCAAGAAGTGCGTGCTAGAATGGCGCAAGAACGCCACCGTTCTGACTTTACCGTCCAAAGGTGCTGGAGAGCCGCAGAGTGCGTTTCCATTAGAAACATTCCACATGACGACCCTACGATCATTATCACCACCGATACTGGCGAGCGCGCTCTCATCCGTGCTAAACGCCAACGCGACGACTTCTCCGATGTGCAAGGAGAGGCGCCTCGCGACGGCGTACGTCGTCCCGACGGCCTCGTTGCAAGCTTCCCAGAGTATGATTTCCGCGACGCCACTGGAAATGCTCTCGCCAGAAGCGATGAAACGACCCGATGAAGACACTGCCAACGCTGTGACTTCTCCGGCGTGACCGTGGAGAAAAGTAATGTGTGACGTTTGGTGTTCCCGCGTGGGCGCTCCCTCCCTCGCCTTGGAGTCAGTGCGGGGGCGAGAGATGGCTATGGTTGCGCCGAGGGGGTAGACTCGAGACTCGCCGTCGGGATGAAGATGAAAGCCATTACGCACGGATCCAGCGAAACCGACCGCGGCATCGAGAGTGAGCTCCGGGAGGGACATGTTGTGAGGTAGTCTAATTTTAGCGGTCTGGCGGTGTGTGTCCTTCGTATGGAAATTGGAAAATCAACAATTCTAACTAATTCGTCATCTCCTCGCCTTCTCCTCGTAATTCTCGCCTGTGAACGATTTCTTCGGAGAATGCGGACGTTGCATCCAACAATGTCGCCGCGGCGTAGGCGATTCGCACGACTGGGAAGTCCTCTTGCGGGTTCAAGTACTCTCGGAATTGGTCTCGTTGAAGGGAGCCCTTCCAGATGGAAATGTCTCCGACGTCCTCGGGGGCGTTTTCGTCGTTATTCCAGCTATCATCGACTTCCTCGTCTTCGTCCTCGTCCTCGTCGTCGTCTTCCTCGCTATCGAGTTGTTGACGACGACGTTCTTCCACGGCTTCAGCGATGATTTCCTTCGGCAACAAAGCTGCGAGTTTTCGACGAGCGAGCTTCCACGAACTCATATCCTTACCCGTGTGCTTCAAAACGAGCGCCTCGAGCGTGGCCTTCGAGAGTTCATCCGGCGCTTCCGGTTGCTTTTCACGCTCAATCTTTTCACGCTCAGCCGCAAGCTTGAACTCTTTGATTTGGCATTCAAAGTATTTCTCCTCGAGGTGAAGAAGACTTTCGGCAACGTACGAGTTATGGGCATTCTTCAACTTGTTGCGGAACGTTCTCCAGTCAACGTCGGTTTCCAGGCCAATTCGCTCAGCGTTGATGCACATAGTGTCCATGCACTTTCTCGCAGCGGTGATGACTGCACCTTCGTCGCAAGCGAGATCAGCAGCGGGACGCGTGGCGACGTACGCGTCGTTGGACGGAGCCGTGCGAGATCTCGCAGAACGACGTTCACCACCCTCAAGCTGCGCCGCAAATCGCGCATCACGTTCTTCTTGAGTTTCTGCCAATAGTTTGAACGCGTCAGCGATGGTAACCTTGCGCTTCTCGAGCTGCTTTTTCAAACCGAGTTCGCGAACACCTTTTTCGCAGAGCGCATCCACCAAAGCGTCGACGGCTTCCTGCGAGTTGTACACGCCCCATTCGCCCGAGAACGACTGCACGTACACGGCATCTTTACGTCCGCCAAAATTCCACCAGTAAGTCGCGAGATGTCGATCCATACCGAGAGGTCTCGCTCGAACCTGGCACGCCGCGTCTTCCGCCGCGCGCTTAATCTCGCGATCCCGACTGCGCTTCTCCTCCAGCTCGAGCTTCCGTCGGGCCTCTTCTTCGACAGCTTCTTTCTTGCGCTTGATCTCCGACTCAGTCGCTTTTTGCATGCGGACTTCCTTCGAACGATCGCTCTCGTATTCTTCGCGTTCGCGATCGAGTTCTGCTTGAACCTTGGCGACTTCGTTCTTCCAAGCCATGAGCGCGTGTCTGTCATCCGGATGGCCCTTGTACTCGCGAAGGCGTTCCGGCAGCTCAAACATAGGCTCGGACGCATCCTCCATCGTGACATCTTCCTTGACTTCGTCGTCCTTGGTTTCTTTTGCGTCTTCTTCGATCTTGACATCGCCCTCTGGGTTTGCGCCCACCTTGGCCGCCTCAGCCGCCGCTTTCGCGGCGCGTTTCTCCTCGGCGATTCGTTCACGCTCTCGTTTTCGCTCTTCTTTTTCAGCCTTTTCAACGATACGTCGGTTTGCGACAGCTTTAAGTCTGGCCTCGTGGCGTTCGCTTCGGAAAATGTCCGCTTGCTGCATGCGTGACGAGATGATGTCGCGGCACACGTCGCCTTGAAGTGCCAAATCGGCCAAAGCTCGAAGTAAAACGAGATGATCGGCGTTTGAAAGTTTGTCCCACGTACTCTTTGCAAGTTTGGTGGCGACCTCGACCGCTTTTTTTCCGTGTGCTTCTTCACCCCCGTGCAAGATGAGTTTGCGGGCCACCTCCGGCCAGTTGAGATTGTTCACGATGCGGTTCAAACGCGCCACGAAACGCCCAGGACCACTCGCCGCGGGAGTCAATGCTTCGTAAATGATGCTCAAGTATAGCTCGGCGAGCGTCGATCGAGACTTGGGGGTATTCTCAAACATCGCGTTCACGCCTTCGACATTGGTCAATCCTTGCGGCGCTTGAATTCCAGCGCCAAAAACGCTGATAAACTCGGCGACGAAAGCTTCTTCCGCGAGGACTTGCCCGTTTGCCAACGAAACCGGAGCTGGAATTGGTTTGAGCAAGGTTTCTAGAGGTACACCCGTCTCCTTTGACTCCTCCGCGAGCTCGACGGCTAAAATGTCGTCGTCTAAAGGATAGCGCGCCGCCTTTTCCTTGGCCGCCTTTTCCTCCGCCTTGGCCTTGTCTCGTTCGGCTTTTTCAGTTTCGCGCTGTTTCGCTCGCTCAGCCTTTTCTTCTTCTTTCAAGCGGTTCTTCTCCTCAATCAGACGAGCGCGTTCGGCGTCGCGTTCTCCCTTGGCCATGAGCCTGAGTTTTTCCCGTTCAATCTGATTTTCAATCGCGGCCAACTTTTGCCCGAAGAGCTGCGTCATTTTCTCGTCGAGGGCGGCGATTTTCTCATTCACAGCCTTGATCGCGTCTTCACCTTCGACTGAGGCCTTTTCTTTCATCAATTGAATTCGATCTCGAGTGATTTCGTGGACGATTTCTGCGCGCTCGACGGTGCCTTCCGCCAACCTGAGCTGTTGCTGAGCCTTGCTGACGGCGCTCGTGAGCTGTTCGCGCTTTTTGTTCAACTTCGTCGACGCTTCGCGAATTTCCTTCTTGCGTTGCGACACGTACACGTCCTGCGCTCTCTTCACACGAGCGCGCTCGGTTTCCACAGATTTCCTCCACGCGATTAAAAACTTGCGATCATCCGGTCCCGTGTACACGCGGTACTCCTTATCCAGGACGTCGCTCGGCGCCTCTGGCTCGCACAAGATGTCTTCGGCACTTTTCGACTGCACGACGCTATCCGTCGAAGGATTGGCTTCGAACTCTTCCAACGCCTTGCTAGCCCTTTCAAGCGCGTTCTTCGCCTTCTCCACCTGCTGCTTGGCCTTTTTCAAGTCGCCCGCGTTCTGCTTGAGCTTTTCCGTCCACGCCAAAAGCATGGCCTTTTCGTCGCCGTCCATCGACTCTAAAATCGCGGAGAACCCTCCTCGCACGCGCGGTGCTTTCGCCTTTCTCTCTCTCGGTTCCTTCTCGCTCTCCGCCTTGCGCTTGGTTCCCGCGGGCAGTCCGACGTGCGCGCGCAACGCCCACTTGTTTTTCGTCCCCGGCATCCGCACGAAGCACTGATCGTGCGACAACCCACTGGCCAACACCGTCTTATTCTTCCCCACGTTCACTCCAGCCTTGGTGCCCATCTCGTAAAGTTCGTTCGCGTCCATCAATTTCGGCCACGCCGCCTCGAGCATTTTAAACACCTCCGCCTTCAGCGTCCCCGCCTTGAACCGCGCTCGATCGGCATCGATGGAAAACGCGCTCGCCTCTACCGCGGGCAAACCTTCAACGTCCGCCCCCTCGATCCCACCGACCTGCGCGCCGCGCTCCGTCGATCGCGACGCCCGTCTTCGTCCGCGCGAGACTTCAAAGTCGTCGTCGTCGTCGTCGTCCCCGTCGCCGTCCTCTCCATCTTCCTCCTCCTCCTCCTCGTCCGAGTCTTCGACGTTCGCGTCGTCATCATCTTTCGCGCCGTCGTCGCGCGCTCGCGCCCGCGCCGCGTCCCCCCCTCGCGCGTCGTCGTCGTCGTCGTCGCGTCGCGCATCTCTCGCGAGCGTCATCGCGCGTCCCTCGCGATCGCGTCCCTCGCTCCCGCGATCGCGCGCGTCGCTCGCTCGCGTTCCGCCGCGCGCGGACGATCGAGACCGACGCGCGCGCTCGCGCGTGTCGCGCCTCGGCGCGGCGTCGTGTGTCGCCGCGCGCGTCGCGCGTCGCCGCGCGCGGTCGTCGCGGTCGTGTTTCCAAATTCTACACACGGACCATTAGCGAGGGTTTAGGGTTTAGACGCGCGCGCGCCGATCGCGATCGACGTCACGCCACGACCCGACGCGATGCGCGCGGCGACGACGACCCTCGCGCCCGCGCGCGCGACGACGCGCAGGACGCGAACGACGCGGACCGATGCGCGACGCGCGGTGACGCGCGCGGCGACGAAAGCGACGACGGACGGGACGACGACGACGCGGCGGGAACTCGCGGCGAAGACGCTCGCGGCGATGGCGCTCACGGCGACGCCGACGATCGGCGCGTTCGCGGGACCGGCGCACGCGCTGAGCGGGATGAACGCGGTGAAGGACACGCGCGAGGGGTACGAGTTCCTGTACCCGGTGGGATGGCAAGAGATTCAGGTGGACGGGCAGGCGGCGGTGTACAAGGATATCATCGAACCCCTGGAGAGCGTGGCGTTGAACGTGTACCCGACGCAACGGGAGAGCGTGAAGGACATCGGAACGGCGGATGAGGTGGCGAAGACGCTGGTCGGGAAGGCGCTCACCGCGCCGGGGGCGCAGGCGAAGGTGCTGGCGACGAGTGAACGCACGGATAAGGACGGACACCTGTATTACCAGTTTGAGTTTGTCACGAAGACGCAGAGCTACGAGAGACACGCGCTGACGGTGGTGACGGTGACGCAAGGAAAGTTCTACACGCTCACCACGGGCTCGAGCGAGAAGCGCTGGAAGAAGATGAAGGAACGCCTTCTCGCGACGGTTGGCTCGTTCAGCGTCTACTATTAAACGCGTAGGCGTCGCCGCGAACGAGCGCTTCTATCGCGAGCCGCAGCTTCCTTTGAAATTATTGATATGAAATAATACAAACACAAACAAAATCAACCATCGCGAACCATCATACACTGCGCGGTTTCGGCGCGCGCTTACCACCGCCGCGTCGCGGAGCGCGTTCGGGCGCGGCGCGAACGACTTCGCCCCCCTTCGTCGCGATGTCGTTGATCTTCACCCCGAGATTCCTCTCGAAACGCTCGAGCACGAACGCCTCTTGCGGCTCCGCGATGGTAACCACCACACCAGGGCTTCCCATGCGCCCAGTTCGCCCGGCGCGGTGCACGTAATGGGTCTCGTCCGTCGGCAGCTCGAGGTTAAAGACGGCGTCGCAGTCGTCCACGTCCAATCCGCGCGCGGCGAGGTCGGAGACCACGAGCGCGCGAAACTCGCCGCGACGGAACTTGGCGAGTTCTTTTTGTCGTTCCATTTTATCCATCCCCCCGTGCAAGACACCCACTGGCATGCGCCGCGCGCTGAGTTTAGCCTGGACCTCTTCCAAGCGTCGACCAAAGTTGCAAAAAATCAACGCGCGTTGCACGTCGGTGGCGTGAATGGCGCGACGAAGTTCGTCCACTTTGTGTCGGCGCTCAGAAATCACAGAGCAGTGCGTGATGTGCGGAGGGAGGCTGACGACGCCCTGCATGCGCTCCTGCCGCGCCGCCGCCGACGCGCTCTTCTCGTCTCTCGCGTCGGCGACGTCCGCTTCCTCTACTTCCTCGTCCTCCCCGGGCGTCGTCAAAGCCGTCGGCGACGGCTTGTCGTACGTCGCGACGATGTGCGTCAGGTTTGGCGCGAGATACGAGTACGCATCGAGCGTTTCTTGCTTCAACGTCGCGCTCACGATGACCGTCTGTCGTCCGCCCGGCACCGCTTTGCCCGTGTGTTCGCTGATTCTCGCCATGTCTCTTCGAAAGTTACTCGCCAACAGATCGTCCGCCTCATCGACGACCAACGTTTTCACCCCGTGCGTTTGTAAAATGCCCGTGCGCGAGAGCTCGGCCAATCTTCCCGGCGTCCCGACGACGATGAGCGGGCGCTTTCGTCGAATCGCCTCCTCCTGCCTCTTCGCGTTCGCTCCTCCGATCGCCTGCTGCGTGATCTCCCGCCCCAGATCCCCCAACAACCGCTCAACCTGTCGCACGATCTGCATCGCCAACTCCTGCGACGGCGCGACGACGAGCGCTCGCACGCCGTTCCCCGCGTCTCTCCGCACCGTCCCCGTCTCGTCGTCCACGATGTCGCAAATCACCGGCAGCAGATACGCCAGCGTCTTCCCGCTCCCCGTGTGCGACTGCATCGCCACGTTCTCCCCCCGCGCGATCGCCGGCATCGCCGCGCGCTGCGCGATCGACGGCGTCTCGACGCCCGCGCGCTCGAGCGCGCGCGTCAGCCGCGCGCCCACCCCCAGATCCCTAAACGTCGTCCGCGACGCCGCCTCCGCGCCGTCCGTCGTCGCGCTCGCCCGTCCCGCGTCCCGCGCGAGTCCACGCGCGTTCGTTCGCGCCGCGCCGTCGCGCGTCGTCTCTCGTCGCGCCGTCGCGCGTCGCAGACGGCGCGCCCATCGTCTCGCCGCCGCCGGCGTCGCGCGCGTCAGCATCGCGTCGCCGCGCGTCGCTCGCGCGTCGCGACGTCCCGTCGCGCGTCCGTCGCGGTCGTCCGAGACGTTCGAGACGCTCGGCGCGCTCGCTCGGCGCGCGCGCGTCTCGCGGCGGCACTTCGCGGCGCGACGCGTCGCCCGTTGGGCGATTTTCCGCGCGCGAGCGCCTCATGGCGCCCGGCGCGAACGCGAGCGTCATCGACGCCGTGCGGCGCGCGAGAGAGGCGTCGCGGACGTGGATCATCGATCTCGACGCGCGGTGCGTCGCGAGCGACGCGAACGCGTCGTCGCTCACGGGATGGATGCTGAACCTGACGGCGGTGGCGGAGCGCGCGCCGCTGCGCGCGTACGTCCCGCGGTGGACGCCCGAGCTCTGGGTGCGGATGACGTGCACGGTGACGGCGGCGCTGATCGGCGCGCAGTGGGTGCTGGTGAAACTGGTGCGGTTGCGACGGGCGCAGCAGGGGTGGTGGTATTACCTGAGACGGTCGCGACACGCGCGGTTGATTTTACCGCCCGAGTGCGTGACGGAGGCGCCGATGCGATCGCCGCTGAACCGGGTGACGAGGAAGATAAACAAGTACATAAAAAAGAAGGGTGGACCGTTGGGACGAATGTCGAGCGGTGTGGACGCGTATTCGCCGATTTTGAGCGTGGACACGGAGGCGTTGCCGGAGGACGCGATGCCGCTGTTGGTGTTCGTGAACTCGAAGAGCGGGGGGCAGATGGGAACGTACATGCTCGAGTCGCTGCGGTCGAATTTAAATCCGCTGCAAGTGGTGGATTTACACAACACCGGTCCAAAGGCGGCGTTGAAGCTCTTCGCCAACGTGCCAAACGTACGAATTTTAGTCGCGGGGGGAGACGGAACGGTGGCGTGGATTTTGCAAACGCTCGACGAAATCGACGTTCCGAAGAAGCCACCGGTGGGTGTTTTGCCTCTGGGCACCGGGAACGACTTGGCGAGAGTACTGGGATGGGGTGGTGGGTACTCGAACGAGCTCATCTCTGAACTTTTAGTGCAAGTGCTCGAGGCGCACCCCGCGCTGCTGGATCGCTGGCAGGTGGAAATCACCGCCAACGAGCCGCCGAAAACGCCAAACAAGTTCGCATCCGCGGCTGGGTTACCGGCGGCGCCGCCCTTGCCGAAGAAGAAGGAGATTGTTTTCCAAAACTATCTCGGCATCGGCGTAGACGCGCAGGCGGCGCTGCGCTTCCATAGAACTCGCAACTTGCGACCTCAATTGTTTTTTAGCGCGATGACGAACAAACTGCTGTATGGAGCGTTCGGGGCAAAAGATGTCCTCGAGCACTCTTGCGCAGGTTTGCACCGAAGCATTAGAATTTACGCCGATGGCGTGCGACAGACGATTCCGCCCGAAGCCGAGGGAATCATTTTGCTCAACATCAACTCCTTCGCGGGCGGCGTGCGGATGTGGGAACGCGACGGGTCGTACGGTGTGTCTTCGATGCAGGACGGCATGGTGGACATCGTCGTCGTGCACGGTGCCTTGCACTTGGGTCAGCTGAACATTGGCGTCGACAAACCCGTGCGCATTTGTCAAGCGCGGGAAGTCCGCGTCGTCGTCGATCGCAAAATCCCCATGCACGTCGACGGCGAGCCGTGGGAGCAACCCGCGTGCACGATGGATATTAAACTGAGAAATAAAGCCACGATGCTCCGTCGAACCGCGGACGTGCGCGGGATGACGGTGATCGAGATGCAAAACACCCTCGATTGGGCGTGCAAAGAGGACATAATCTCCGAGCCCCAGCGCGAGCAAATCATGGTCGAAGCCTACCGCCGCGCCGACGCCCGCTCGATGGAAAACGGCCATCGCCGTTCGGGTTTGCACCGCCGATCGGGCAGCATCGGCAACCTCTTAAACGCCAAGAGTTCGTCTTACAGCCAGCTCTTCGCCGGCGACGGCTTCGGTCTCGGGTAGTCTTTCAGCGTTGTAACATATCTCGGCTCTCGCGCGCGCCGTCAGCGCCTTCGTCTCCTCTCGAGCGCCAGACCAACCCTCGCGCGATGGCGAAGTGGGGCGAGGGCGACAGCCGATGGATCGTCGACGAGCGACGCGACGGCACGAACATCAACGGTTGGCACTGGGAGGTGCGTCCTCGACGCGCCGCGCTCGGATCGCGCGTCGAACGCGCACTGACGACGAACGAACGACGACGACGACGACAGGAACGAAACATGATGAAGTGGTCTCGAGAACGCATCGAAAGCTTGCTCGTCGGCGTCGATCTCGACGTCCCGGTGAGCGAGGGTCGAGCGACGGTGACGGAACTGTCGAAATTCGAGGGAGACTCGAGCGTGAGCACGCGCAAGGGAGGTAAAAAGTTTGGATGCTTTGACCTGAGCTTCACGGTGAAGTGGCGCGGCGTCGTCGGCGTCGCGGCGGATTCGACGGAGGATGAAGACGAGGTGAAGGGGGAGATTGTGGTGAAAGAATTTTGCTCGACGAATGATGAGGATGAATACGACTTCGCGGTGTCGGCGAAGGATGGGAAGTCCGAGTCGAAGGCGTTGTTGAAATCTCGCGTCGAAAAGAGCGTCGAGGCTATTTTGCTTCCAAAGCTTCGCCAGTTTTGCGAAGAGTTGAAGGAGATGTGAACGACTGAACGACATAGCGATCGGAATTAGCAACGAAGATCACACCACGATTATTTACCGTATAGCACGTTGTACATGTTATTTTCTTGATTAAAAGAAAAGCGCGGCTACAAGGGTACAAGCGCGGCGTCGCTAGAGGGTCGCCTTGAGACTATCACTCAGGCTTTCCACGTTCGTATCGTCGCTGTCTCCGCTATCGCTGCGCGTGCGTTGATTGCGCAATCGAACCTTGGTGCGTTCAGCGTTGATCTCGAATTTATCGCGATGCGAGTCGAAAAATTCCAGATACGTCTCCGGCATCGTCACGGGCTTGCGACATCTGCCGCTCACGCCAGTCTTGCTTTTAATCGCCATCCACTCCCCATCTCCCACCTCCTTGAACAAAAATCCGAAGACCTTGTCCAGATACTCATCTCTCGCCGACCGGAACGCCGCACCGGTAAATTTAATCGCCGGCTGCGCTTGCTTGGCGTCCGCGCGGTTGCCAAAACTCGTCCCGCTTCTCGGATGAGGAAGCGAACCGGGCTTGAAAGTCGCGCGATCACCGCGCGGAGGTCGCCCGGCGAACGCGCCGTTCCCTCCCCGAGCGCTCCCCGCGCTCGTGGCGTACGAATACACCGCCACGGGAGGTGAAGACGCAGACCGCGGCGACACGCTCTTGTCGCGTCCGTCTCCGTAACTGCTTCCGAGTTGACCGTCGCCAAAGCTCGGAGGCTTGAGCGCCGATTGCGGCGAAAGCGTGTACGACGGAGAGTCTTCGATCGATCGTTTTGATCCACTCGTCATCTCCCCCCCGCGCAAGTGCGGGGGCGTGTTCATCATGATATCGCTCGGCGAGGAAGTTTCCGGAACGAAGCGCTTCAGAGGCCCCGGCGAGCCCGCGCACTCGCGCACCACCTCCAAATCCGCCACCGTGATCCCCCGCGCCGACGGCGCCGCGCACAGCGCTTGCTCCATCGACGGCGCCTCCTCGAATAAATCATCGGGCAAATGACTCACCAAATCATCATCGCGCCCCCTCGAAGGCGCGCTTCGACTCAAATACGCCATCTCGCTCGCCTCGCGTCGCCCCTCGTCCTCACACCCAACGCCCCTCCCTCGCGCTCGCGTCCCCTACCTCCGCCTTCGCTTCGGCGCGTCGTTCAATCTCCACCGTCAGCGCGTAAATCTCTCCCTGATGCCTCGATATCGCCCTCGCGTTCTCTCGCAGCGCGTCCTCGTACGTCTCCTTATCCGCCCTCGTCGTCGCGTCGTCCGCCGCCGCCTCCTCCAGCGCCTCGCACGACCGCTCCAGGTGTTTCACCGCGTTCACCAACCTCGAGCGCTCGTGCGTCAGCGCCTCCGTATCCCGCTTCTCCGTCGTCGTCGTCGTCGCGCCTCCGCGTCGCTTCTCCGTCGTCGTCGCGTCCGTTTCAAACCGCGCGTCGTCGTCGTCGTCGTCCGTCCCGAAGCGCGTCGTCGTCGCGCGCATCCACCGGCGCGATGCCGAAGCGCCGTCCGTCCGTCGAGCGCGTCGCGCGAATCGCGCCGCGCGAATCGCGCCGCGCGTCGGCGTCGCGCGTCGAAGCGGCGTCGCGCGTCGCGCGAGGTGCCGACTCGAATCCGTGTCCGTGTGGTGCGCCACACGGGAGTTTTTTTTGTTTGACCCGTAACATTTTGGCGTATGTGCCCTAAACCGTACCAATCCGGGTCGCCGGTCCACCATGTCCGTGATCTGTTGGCGGTATTCTTTGGGAATCTATGTGGAAGAGAGTGTTCCACATTTCACATTTTTGATCCCTCAAGCAGTGAAGTGAAATTAAAACGAAAGCCACTTACGTAACAACGGATTGGGATCGCCGATGGCCGATCGACGCGCGACGCGGCCGCGCACCGACGCGCGCGGGATGGAGACGCTGCCGAAACGCGCGCCCGCGACGACGCTCGCGGACGTCGTCGAACGCGTCGCGCGCGCGTGCCACGTCGAGCTTCGGCAGCTCGTCGAGCGATGCGCGGGCGCGGACGCGCGCGCGCGCGCGGCGGAGCTCGCGCGGTACGCGCACCGCGCGCGGCAGCGACTCGTCAGGTGCGCGATCGTCGAGCAGTGGTCGCGGAAGAGCGCGAAGATCGCGACGGTGGCGACGAACGCGCACCTGACGCTGCGCGCGCACGAGGAGGCGTTCGCGAAGCTCGCGGATGGGCTGTTTCATTTGCACCAACAAATCGAGTGGGCCAAGGCGCCGGCGTGGGATCTGGCCGGGGCGCTGAACGTGCTGTGCGACGGGGACTACGAGCTGGGGAGGGAGATATCGGAGATCGGCGTCGGGCGAGTCGCGGCGACGGAGGAGACGGAGGAGACGGAGGAGACGCGCGAGCGGAGGTTGGACTTCGAACGGAGATTCGAGGAAGAGATGACGGAGCGATTGGTGCGATCGAAGACGCACGGATGCGCGACGAGGGACGATCACTCGGAGTGGCCGAATGAAAAATTCAAGGTGTTCGCGATCGGGGGGGGGAAAGTCGAGGTGGGGGTCGAGGGAGAGTATCGCGCGACGCTCTCGCTCGGAGGACCCGTGGCGCCGAACGCGACGGAGCAACCGCGGTACGGAGGGTGGCGCGTAGAAACGATAGAGATGTTGGCGGGGGACGAGAAAGGGGCGAAGTTCGAGCTGAACAAAGCCGAGACGCGAAAGTTGGCGGACATGGCGTGCGCGAGCATGGTCGGGCTGCCTCCGTTTGGTCAAAAGCTCGCCGACGACGCGCCGCCGTTGGAGCCGTTACATCTCAAAGGTTTGCACGGCGTCGCGAGCGATGCGGTGCTGCTGAAATCCGCCGCCGTAATTCTCGCGCAGGCTGGAGCGCTGAAGGACGCCGCGGAGCGTGCGAACTCTGAGTCGCGCTGGTCTCGAAACGCCGTCAAGGTTGAAATCGTCAAGGGCGAAGCGGCGGGTATTTTAAAGGGCGTACGCGTGGCTTTTTGGCGTCAAAACGTCGCCAGCGCCGACGAGGCGGGAATGTTGGACGTTTCGTTCAACCCCGAGACCGCAGATTTGCGCGCCAAGGCGCGGGCGCCGGGTGAGGCTGACTTTTTCGATTTGCCCGTCAATTACGCGCGCGTCGATTTGGAAGCCATCCTCGTCGAAGCCATCCGTATAGCGTCTAGTAAGAAATTGCACTCGGTCTCGACCGAGGTGAGCGGGGAAAAATCGTTCACGACTGTCGTGGAAGAGTCGATGACCGCGGAGGAGTGCGCGTGCTCAGAAGACGAAGACGCGTGGGGAACCGACGCTCGACCCGCGATTCGTCTCGAGATTTCGAAATTCACGAACATATTCATCACCTGTCGAATTTCTGACGGTACTTTGATCCTGCACGGTGCGGGTGAGCTCGTACCGTCCGCAACGGAGGCAGATCTTTCAAAGAGATTAGCTCTTGAAGGGCACGACGCCATCGTCAGCATCGTCGAAGAAGTCTCCGTCGCCGTCGAGCAGCAAGAGCTCAAGGGTTTGCTTCGCACGTCCGGGACGTCGGTGCATCCTGCGCCAAAAACCTTAGGCGGCGAACCGTGGAGTACTTCGGATGCAGTCCCGAGCGGCGTTGCGCCGACTGCCTTGGTACCCGTCGTGCCGAGCGACGGCGGCGTCTTCGTCGCGACTTGGATGGGAGCGACGCCGACTTTCGCCCTTGTCAGAGCGCATCGAGTTAACCCGGCGTCGAGATACATCGCGCATTCAGTCGAAAAGCTCAATCTCGGGGCGCGAAAAGGCTCAAAGGCTGATGTCGTCGTGAAAATGATTGGTGAGGCGTGTCGCGACTTGAGCGTCGACGCGCAACGCTCAGCGTTGATGCGCGCCTTGAAAGAGCAGCGCGTCCCCTTCGTCGACATTCGGCCGACATCGAAAGGAACGAAAAAAGCCGCAAACACCGTGAGTTTTGAGATCGTAAACACTTCGCGTTGGGCGCAAAGTAAGTACAAACGTGCGATAAAGCAGAAATCTCCGCTCAAGGCGCACGTCACGCTACGAGGCATCGACGGCTTGTCGGCGAGCATCGGTGGCGAAACGCGCGCTTACGAGCACTCTGAGTTCATGATACACGCCTTTTTAGCGGACGTCCGGCGTATCGCCGCGGCGCAAGGGTTTTTATCGGCGTTATCTGATAATGATTCCGGAGTAGATTTCGCCAAGCTCGGATGCAAGTTGAGCCGCCAAGCCGCCGATGTGGTTTCAATTTCGTACAAAGACTCCATCGAATGTACCATCGAATGGCGCCATAGTGGGTATCTTGGTCCGGGGTTGTACGCCGACGGCGAACGACTCAGCTCGTCGGCCAAGCGCGCGCTCAGCGTCGCCGCGCGTGATGGCCGATGTGAGATTTTTGCGTGCGCGCTTCGCGCCGTCGAAGCGGCGGCGAGCCATTTTACTCAACTCCACGGTGACTTCCAACTCACCTTTGGTGCACCGAGTGTTTTATCAATCGTGAGAATCATCGGTGTCAGCGCGATGCGGGTGTGTTCGATTGGATTCAGACTCGACGGTTCGGTCTCCTTCATCGTCGGTCGAGGAGGAGACGGCGCTCACGACGACGGCTCCACGAACGATGACGAGATGAACATCACGGACGACCACGAAGCGCTCATTCCCACGCGCCCCGAAGGCTTGACGCAGTATATCGACGAGATATCCGCCGCCTTGGAAGGACCACTGGGGTCGAAACCAAAGCACGGAGACGCCGTCGTCGCGAACGCGTCGTCGGCGTCGCCGGCGCTCGCGGCGCTCGCGAAATCAGTCGTGGCGAAGTGAAACTCCAGCGAAGTCAAACGGTAGGCGTGACAAAAAATAAACTAGTTATTGCATTTCAATCAGTCGGTCGCGAACGTAAACTTGATTCCAGAATCGCCCACCGGCGCGTCGGCCTCCGCGCTCTTGTCCTTGCCGAACGACCGCTCGTACTCGCTTCGTTCCTTTCTCGAATCGTCTTCCGCGCACGAATCGCTCGCGCACACGCACGACGCCCCGAGCACCTTCACGACCTTCAGCTCGTATCCCTCGCCGCACGCACCGCCGCCTTGCTTGAACAACGATTCCGCGCTCAGCGCCGGCGCGCTCTCGGCGTCTCGCTTCCTGTCCTCCTCCATCTGCCGCATCATCTCCGCGTACGCGTCGTTGTTCCCGCTCTTATTCAGCCCCGCGCTCGCGACGGGCGTCATCGTCAGCGCCATCGCCGCCGACGCCGCGAGCGCGACGCACGCGCGCGCCAACGCGCCGTCCTCCTCACCGCGTCGTCGCGTCGTCGTCGCGCGCATCGTCGTCGTCGCGCGCCTCGCGCGCGTCTTCGTCGTCCGCACCGCGCGCGTCGTCGTCGTCGTCGTCGTCGTCATCGCCATCGCGCGCGCCGTCGCGTCGCGCTCTGTCGTCGCCCGCCGCGCGCGCGCGTCGTCCTTATCCGCTCGTCGCGATCGCGACGCACACGTCGACGCGTCGACGCGCGACCGCTCGCGCGCGCCGACCGCGCGCGTCCCCGATCGCGTCGTCCGCGATGGCGCGCGCGACGCCGGCGCCGGCGCCGGCGCCGGCGCCGGCGACGGCGCGCGCGCGCGCGGAGGCGCGCGGCGACGCCGGTCGGCGGTCGGTCGCGGCGCGCGCGCGACGCGCGCGGGCGCGCGCGACGGTCGGCGCGGTGGTGGACGACGCGGCGACGCGCGCGAGCGGCGCGCGCGGGGTCGACGGCGCGCGGCGAACGCGAGACGCGCGCGACTATTGGTTTCCGGTGTGCTTCTCGGGGAATCTGCGAGATAAGGACGCGCTGGTGGCGTTTGATTTGTTCAACGTGCCGTGGGTGCTGTTTCGGGGGCGCGACGGCGAGGTGGGGTGCGTGAAGGATGAGTGCTGTCATCGCGCGTGCCCGCTGTCGCTCGGGAAGGTGGTGGACGGACGGGTGCAGTGCCCGTATCACGGGTGGGAGTACGAGACGAACGGCGAGTGCGCGAAAATGCCTTCGTGTAGTTTTTTGAAGAACGTCTTCGCGGACGAGCTCAGGGTGATCGAGAGGGATGGGATGATATTCGTTTGGGCCGGAGAAAGCGATCCCGCGGACTTTGTTGGACCGGAGGCGGCGTGCGAGTCTTGGGACGAGGACGTGTACGAAGCCAACGAACCGGGGATGTTCACGACGGGCGAGGGATTCGTGACGATGGCGGAAGTCATCGCGGACGTGAAACTTGACAGCGATGTCGTGGTGGAACGGTTGTTAGACATCACTGAGCGCGCGCGGCGGGAACCGGTGTCGGTGAAGAATCGCGGTCGAGGCGCACTCTTTCCGGTGGACGGCACGCGGTTGATTTCAAAAGTCTTGCGGATCGGTTACGACGCGGTACCGCAGAGCGTGGTTTTCAAACCGTCGTGCGTGATCGCGAGCACGATCGCGCTGAGACCGCGCGTAGGGGGTGGAGATGGGACTTCGATGCAAGTAGAGCAGTTGCACGTGTGCTTGCCCGCCAAGCCGGGGCTCACGCGCGTCCTGTTCCGCATGGCTTTCGATTTCGTCCCGGAGGGTGCGCAAAACGCGGCGGGTGACGTGTGGAAGAACTTAGCAATGCAGGTCCTACAAGAAGAGCTCGAAGACGTGCGAAGCGCGGGGCTGAAATCGGAAACGACATCCATAGCGGTTGAATCGTTTCGCGTCTTCAAGAGAGGAGACAAGTAGACACTAAAATTCTATTTTATTAATACACGCGCCGCTGACAGAAACGTCATCATCACGCCGTCTTCAACGCGATCCCGAGCGTGCGATCCCTCTTCGCGCCCATGCGCGCGCTCGCGCTCGCCAACGGCTTCGCCGCGTTTCGTCCGACGGTTTTCGTCCAAACGATGAACTGATACGACAACCAAAGTTTCCCCCCGAACGTGATGGGCTTGATGCATCCCCGGAAAAACAGCGACTCCGCCAACGACAGCGTCAATCTCTCCGCGTTCGCCGCTCGCAGCGCCGGCACGCGCGTCGTCGCTTTCGCCGTCTGCTTCGCCGCCGCCGCGAGCGTCTTCCGAAACAGCGGCGCCGCCTTCTCGGCCACCTTCGTCTTCGCGAGCGGCTTCAGCACCGTCCGCGACGGTTCGATCGCGTACGCCGCGATCCACGTCGACGCCGCGAACGCCACGGATATCACCTCGTGAAACCTGCGCGCGCGTCGTCGAGTCCGAGTCAGTCTTCGCGTCGTCTTCGCTTTATCCGCCTCCTTCGCGCGTCGCTCGCGCGCGTCACGCACACGAACGCCGGAACGACGTCCGTCGGGGTGAGTCCTTTATCGACGAAGTACTCGCGCGCGCGTCCCATCGCGCGCGCGCGGCGGTTCGAAGTGACGCCCCTGGGCACCTCGACGTCACTCTCGAGCGCGCGATGTCGACGGCGCGGTGCGCCCGCGCGCCGCGCGTCGCGCCCGCGCGCGCGCCGAGCGCGAGCGCGACGACGAAGCCGCGCGCTCGCGCGCGCGCGACGCGAGCGAGGGCGTTTTGGGATCGCTTCGGTGTTTCGAAGACGGATGACGTCCCGAGCGGTGAAAACATCGACGCGGACGCGCGAGCGACGGCGACGGCGACGGCGACGACGACGACGCGCGCGGCGAAACCCACGGCAGAAGACTCGCTGAGCGCGCTGAGCGCGCTGCTCGGCGAGGACGAACGCGAGGCGAAAGCGGCGAGAGAGCTCGAGGAGGCGGACGCGCGGCGAGCCGAGGCGCAGGCGAGGGAACGCGAACGCAAGGAAGCCGGCGCGGCTCGACGACGCGAATTCGTCAAGGCGGACGCGGCGACGACGAGGATTCAAAGATTGCAGGCGGTGTTTTTAGACGTTCCGCTGGGGATGATGGATTTTTCGACGATGAAGGACAAGACGCCGGGGGGCGAGGCGCTGGGGCCGGAACCGGAGTGGTTCAAGCTTCCCACAGAGGTGTTCGATAAGATCACGGGCGAGCGGTTCGTGGTGGAGGAAGAGAGCGACAGTGGGCTGGAGTTGAAGCCCAAAGGCAGCGGCGAGAGCGAGGGAGACTCGGGCGAGATCGTGCGATTACCAGGAGAGTTTCAACTTCCCGTAATTCCGTACCCATTCGTGGCGACGCCTGGGACGTACGTGAGATTGAACTTGTTCGAGCCGCGTTGGTTGACGCTGTTCTCGAAGCTCATCCCGGGCGGTGACGAGAGCGCGACGGATAAAGCGACGGAATCACGACCGTCGAGCGAGGTGAAGACGGACGAGGACGGTTTCGGCGCGAGCACAGTTCGCCGACGCGTGTTGCGCGGAATCGATGGCAAGGCGAAAATCGATCTCAACGCTTTGCCAATCATCGAGGCGTACGAAACCGGCGCGCGCTCGTTCGACATCGTTCCCGGTTTCGGGCGATTGCCCGAGGACGAATTCGTCGACACGAACGCTTTCGGTGCGGTGTTTCGTGGGTTGGATGGGCAAATCGCGAGCGTGGGCACCACGATGGAGGTGCAAGCGCACGACGTCGTCGTCGACGGTCGTTTGTTGAGCGTGTGCGCCAAAGGAACGCGGCGTTTCAAGGTTTTAAGAGTGGCGCAGACCGAACCGTACGTCATCGTCGACGCCGTGCCGATCGAAGACGACGACCAGTCTTCGGTCGTGACGCCAGACCAGGCGTCGGCGGAGGCGGTGAACGAGGTGTTCGATTTAATGAAAGTGGTCGACCCATATTACATGGAGGCGATCGGTTTAGAGGACGTCTCCAAGAGTGACGTGAAAGATATGACCGAGTTCGACTTAGCGAACGTCATGTACTACACCCATCCGACGCTCGCGTTGAAGCTCTTGGCGTCGAAGGACTCCGCGCTGCGCAAGCGCGTCGTCCTCGCCTCGGCCAAGAGTTTCAAGCGCGCCATCGAGCTCGGGTTCACCCCTCGCAAGAGTCGACTATTATCGTCCTTCGTCAATTTGGCGTTATTATTCGGCGTGGGTTTCACCATTCTCGCCATTAAGAACGCGCTCGAGGGCGACCCGTCCGGGTTGGATGATTTTTACTAGGCGACGGGCGACGACGCGCAGACGCGCCCGCGCAGCAGCACGCACGCACGACGTAGATTTATCACTCACACACGATGGATTTATCATTCACACGCGCCGCGTCTACCCCCCCCCCATC
>Ga0209666_1000285_pt1 | contig 40074 bp, 30 predicted proteins | sample SaaInlV_125m_DNA_FD_184679 | JGI IMG/M metagenome (GOLD analysis project Ga0209666, IMG submission 184679) | Marine microbial communities from expanding oxygen minimum zones in the Saanich Inlet - Saanich Inlet SI037_S3LV_10m_DNA (SPAdes)... | ecosystem: Environmental > Aquatic > Marine >...
GGTTCACCGAAGGCGCCGTCCTCGGCTTGAGGCTCGACTCGGTGAAAGACCCGAACCGAAGCGTCTGCGCGTTGTGCGCTCGCACAGCCTCGTTTCGAAGTCGCCTCATCGTCTCCTCCGTCATCTCCGCCCCGCCCCCGGCGCCGCCGCCCTCGGCCCCGGGGTTCGTGTTCATCGCCGAGCCCGCCGCCCCCGCGCCACTCGCCTCCGCCTCCGCCGCCTGCATCGCGCTGGGCAGCAGCTCCTGGTACGTCTTCGCCACGGGCTCCTCGTAGTTCGCGTACGTCACCGGCTCGATGAGAACGCCGCCGCTGGGCCGCCTGGGAGGGGGCGGGGGCATGTCGCCGGACTTCTGCGTGGCGTACAACGGCGATGGGGCCACCGGGGCGGTACCACCCGCGCCGCCCCGCGACTGAGACGCACCGTCGGCACCAGCCACCCGCCGCGCCTGGACCCCCGCGGCTCTGCTGAGGAAGTACGCCGTCGGGTTGGCGCCAGGCTGGTTGGGCTGGTTCCGTCCCCTTCCCCGTCCCCCGTTTGTCTTCGAGGCGGCCGCCTTCTCGTTGCTCTTGTCTCGTCTGCGATGGAGCCGTCGTTGCTGCGACTTGTAGCAGTTGTGTCGCTGGAGCAAGGAACCGTCTGGGGTGACGTACTCGTCCATGGTGTGGAACTTGTGGCACTGATAACAAAACCTGGATTGGGTTCCCTCGGGCTGGTCGTCGAGCTGCACGTACAGCGCGGCGCAGTGGGAGGCACACGCGCGGGCGCGGACCTCATGCACGGTATGACACGTCGCGCCGCATCCCTTCACGCGACACTGCGGGACGATGGGGAGGGTACGGAGGGACGCGGTCAGCGGTGAATTTTTCGGTTTGGGAACGCCCCCTCGCCGCGGAAAAAGGCGCGAGTGAGATCCCCTCGCGAGAAAAAGTGGGCGATGACCGACAACGCGGCGAACGCGGCGGGTGGGTGGTGGAGACCGCGCGAGTTCGCGGTGAGGGGCGCGTCGTGGGTGGATACACGCGGGAACGTGGGTGGATACACGCGGGAACGGGCCGGGTCCGTGGGCGCACCGTCTTCGGCTCTTGAGACGCTTTCTCTTTCGCCCCCGCTCGCTGCGTGGAGGCTGGCCCGGGGGCTTGCGCATTCACGTCGGGCCCGTCGTCCGCTCGCTCGGCGCCGTCGGCGAAGGACAGCGCCCAGTCGACGCCTTCGTTCGCCATCCCGATGCTCCTCTCCCAGTGGCGAAAGACCGGGGTAAGGTGACCGGGACGCGTGGGCGCCGTGTTCAACAGTGGGGATCCTCCCGCACCAACCTCCTCGAAGTGATAAAAGTGCGCAGAGACGGTTGGAGCCGCAAGATGCGGAATCGGTGCTACAAATATCTCGTGTATGGTTAATCAGTAGTAACATTTGGTAAAATGCGCATCTCGCATTCGTGGCGCAGCAGATAGGCTGCAGGAAGGGGTCGTTGAGAAATAATGTGGTCACCGTCGGCCAACCAATCCAAGAACCCAGCGCGACTTGGCTTTGTTTGGCCTCCAACGCCTCCGGGGGCTGACACATCGTGGCGAGCCCCGAGGCGGGGGGCGAGAATCCCCGGGTCATTGGGACGACCAAGACCACATCGAGTAGGTTCGGCTCACTCACGGTCGAGGCGTCATGGGAGCGGGCGGCGAGCAGAAACCCCCCACCCACGGTGGGCGCACGACGGGCGATGTTCCCACGACGAGGCGTAGGAAGCTCGCGCCGATCGGGAAGCCCATGGAGCGACGGACGAGCAGTTTGCAGCGGATCAAGGACGCCGCGGACTGGAAACGAATAGGGCTGCACCAGAAGTACGCGGACCAGACCATGGTACGATATCGCGCCCGCGTACCGCGTTCAGTCGACCGCCGCGTCAGCATCGGAAACATTTGTGACCGTCACCCCGGTTCCCCACTCACCGTTCCGCCCGTCCTTTTCCGATGACACAGGCGCGCCCGCTCATGCGCGGCTGGTTCCACGCGCTCACCGCGGGTGTCTTCACCGCCCTCATCGCCCTGGACGCGCACACCCTCTCCCCAGGTCCCGTCACCTGGTTCGCGGTGGTCACCTTCGTGGTCCCGTACTGGGCATCCGTCACCTTGCACTGCGTGCCGTGGCGGCGGCGAACCGCGCACGACCTCGCGCTCGCGCTGGACTTTCTTGGTATATCCACCGGGTTCGTGGGCCAGTCCATCGGGTGGGTCGGTGACGGTACGTGGCGCGGTGTACGGGAAGGCTCGTCGACGTCATTGATCTTCGCCGCGTGGTGCGCCCGGGTCAACGTCGCGTTGGCGGTCAGTCTGGTGTGGCTGTTGATCTGCGCCATGTACCGGCGGTCGCAGCAGCCGGTGATGCTGTACTGCAGGAACGTGCGGTTCGCGATCGTGGGTGCGAACATGCTGCTGCTTGGGTGCGTGGAGACCGCGCTGTGTTTGGACTGGAGGCTGAACGTGGTGTTGCAGCTGTTGGGTCGGGTGTTTGTGCCTTGGTACTTTTTGCGGTGCGTCGCTGTGGACGCGGGGGGGCGGGGTTGGTTGCCGCTGTGGGACGGTGTGTGGAGCGCGCACGAGAACTGGCACTGCGCCATACTGGTGCTGCACTGCCTGCAGCTGCACGCGGTGTCGACCTATCACGACGGGGAGAGCGCGTTCGTGACGTTCCTCGAGGTCGTCGGCGGGTCTGGTGTTTTGAAGACGTAGTGTTGAATGAATGTAGACGTGTTTGTCAAGAAGAGAACAGAACGAGACGCGCGCGCCGCACTCGCCGAGGCGTCGAAGCGTCGTCATGTCGACGTTCAAGGATATGCAGGATGAGCACGCCGTGAAGATGGCCGTGCTGAGGGAGCGTGTCGGTGCGTGCGTGCCTCCCGTTCGCCCCCGAACTACCCTTCCCCGTCGTTCCCGCATCGATCATCGACCGACTCAATCCCGCGGCTCCCTTTCCCTTTCCTTCCAACACAGAGACATCGAGGGACGCGGCGCTCACGTCCGTCAGCGGTCTGACCGAGCAGGTGGTGGATGCGGTGAACGCGGGGACGGTGGAGGTGTTCGAGAACCAGAAGCGCGTGGAGGAGCAGGCGAGGGAGCTCCGGCGGAAGGGCGCCAAGTTCGCGGGGGTGACGAGCGAGTGGGTGCGGATCGTGCGGGGGTTCGACGACGACTTGCGGGAGATTGGGGACTTCGAGGGATGGATCAAGCGCGTGGAGTTCGACCTGAACAACCTGACGGAGGCCATGAAGAAAGTCGCGGAGCAAGGGACGGGAGACGCGCCCGAGGGCTAGGCGGGGCGATATTCGATGACAAATTAGCAAAATATGGACGCTTCATAGTCGCTTACGTGGTACGAAGGTAACTCTTATGGGCATCAGGTCTAGGATTACTTCTTCGCCTTCTTCTTCTTCGCGGGCGGTGCGTCCGTGTTGATCCTCTCCGCCTCCATCTCCGCCCTCCACTTGTCCCTCGCCGCCAGCTTCTCCGCCTTTTTGGTCGCATCCTCCTCCCGAGCCGCCTTCTCCTCCTCCGGGTCGGGCAGCGCGTTGAACACGGGCAACGCGACGGATTCGTTCGTCTTCATGTAGATGGACTGCACGTTGGACCACTTGCGCGGGACGTGCTGGACCAGGTTCTCGATGGCGGCGATGGCGTTCTCGGTAACCTTGCCAACCTCCATGCCGCTGGTGCCAACCTTGAGGTGGATGCACGTGCCCGCGCCCATGTGAGCGTACGTCGCCGCCGCCGCCTTTTTGATCTGCGCCGCCCAGTCCTTCTTGGTGAGGTCCACGGGGATGGGCTGCTTCTTCTTCTTGAAGAAGGACTTGCCGAGTAACTTGGGCAGGATGGGGAGGACCCTGGCGTCGGCGCAGAAGAGGTCGTAGGAGTCGCACAGCTGGCGCTTGGCCTCGTGGGGCTTGTAGTTGTTGCGGAGCTTGGAGATGCCGAGCACCTTGGCGACGCCGCACACCTCCATGTCTGCCACCTTCTTCTTCGCCGCCTTGTGACCCTCGCCCTCGTGGTCCTTCACGATGAGGCAGATCTCCGTCTTGTCGGGGTTGAGCAGCGGGTGCGGGATCTTCACCGGCACCAGCTTGTTGCTGCCCTTCTGGGGCACCCGCCGGGTGGACACCAGGATACTGTAGTGGTCGCCGTCGCCGTCCTCCTCGAAGAGCTGCACCTTGCCCTCGGCCTTAACCTTCTCGAGGTGCTTAGCGAGCGCCGCCACCGCCTTCTTGACCTGCGCGGGGTTCACCCGGGATTCGGCCGCCATGATGCGAGAGTCGCTCGTGGAAGTCGCGAACGACGCCGCCGCCGCCGCGGTTTGGTTTCTGCGCGCGCCGGTCGGGTCGACTCGCGGGCGTGCGGTGTCGCTCGCGTCCTAGAGGCGCGGGTGCGAACTTTCGTGGACGAGACTCGCGCTTCGGTTCGAAGGCGCGCTCGTGCGGTTGCTACTGTCGCGACTCGCCGCCGCCGACTTCTTCATAATGTCGGAACCATACGTAACCTGGAATACGGCCCATATTTTGATCTACTACAAATAGCACCCTCTCATTCCTCTCCTTAAGCGTCGTGCCGGCCTATGTTGGCTGCCCATCCCCGTCCTGGGTCCTCGCCGTTCCGCAGCTCCGACTCGAGCACGTACTCGTTCCGTCGCAAAGTCTGGTACAGCAACGTGAGCCTCGAGTCAATCTCCATCAGCCTCCGCTGCGCCGCCTCCATCCGCGCAAACACATCCGCGTCGCCGTCGCGAGTCACGGCCATGAGCTTCCCCTTGGGATCCAGCTGGAGCGTGAAGGACATGTCGAACTGTCCGTCCGGGGAATCCGCGCTGTCGCCGCCGTACCCGACGATGGAGCACCCGCCAACCTTGGTGATGATGTCGGAGATGCCCGCGAGCAGCCCGTTGTGGTCGGTGCATCTGAGCCAAACCGTGGCGAGGGAGTACTTCTTGATCTCCTTGTCGTCCATGGCGGACGCGCGCTCGGAGAGGTACTGCGCCGCCGCGATGATGGCCTCGGTGGCCTCGATGTCGTCGATGACGTCCACGTCGGACGTGGGGATGATGTTCGTCGCCATCTCCACGTCCGCCGCGAGCACCGCGGGTTCATCCCCGAGCTTCACCCCTTGCTCCGCGAGGAACTTTTTGATCTTGTACTTGGCCGACCGGGTTCGCGCGATGTCCAGGAACTTCGTCTGCAGCGCAATCTTCTGCTTGGCCACCGCACCCGCGAGCGCCGCCGCGGTGGACTCGCCCGCGCCGTCCACAAAGTCGTACCCGCCCGCGGACTGCGAGATGATCTCGACCACGTCCGCGTTGCGCAGCTGGCAACTAAATTCCACGGCGACTCCGTTCACCTTCGCCTCGATCATGTCCAGGCCCGCGTCGGTGTAGAAGGCGTAGTCGACGACGGTGGCGCCGTGGGGCATGTTCATGACCCCGCCCGACGGCGTGAACACGAAGACGCGCCTGCCGAGCAGGTCCCCGGTGACGGTGTCGACAAACTCCTCCGCGGTGATGACGCCGAGGAACTCCTCCTGCCACTGCCTGATGTTGCTCAGCCACTCAACCTGCCTCGCGTGGCCGCTCCGCACCATGACGGACTCCTCAGGGTTGACCTCCTCTTCCTCTTCGTCCGAGTCCGAGCTGTCGCCCTCGTCCACCGAGACGTCCAAGCCCGCCGCCTTCCTCTGCTTGCGAAGTTTCCTGGCGGTTCTCTTCGCCTGCAGTCGCCACGCCGCCTTGACCTCACCGTCCGCGGCGATGCCGCTCTCGGCCATGCGGTGCATGTCCACGGTGCGGATCTGCAGTTCGAGCGGGAAAACCTCCGTCTCGATGGGCCCCTGCCTCTCCGGCCCCCCGCCCTGCTGGTCGGACCCGATGGGGAGGACGACGGTGTGCAGCGCGCGGTACCCGTTGAGCTTGGGGGTGGCGATGTAGTCCTTCATGCGCCCCGGGACCGGCGGCCACAGCGCGTGGACCATGCTGAGCGCCTGGTAGCACACCCTGGAAGAGACCATCTTTCGCGCCTCGGACATGGCGGCGTACTCCCCGTCGCCTCCCTCGTCGTCGCCCTTCAGGTGCAAAATCACCCGAAGCTGCGCCACCTCGTTGTTCTTCCTCAGGCTCTTGATGACATCGCCGTTCTTCACGTCGATCTCCCCGGGCTTAACCCCGTCGTTGGCCTTGCGGAACAGGCCGTAGAACTCTTTCGCACGCGGGAGGACCTCGACCCTGTCGCACGCCTGCTTCAAAAACTCATCCTTGTCGCAGAGCTCCTGCAGCTCTTGTTGCGCGCGCCTCACCACGGGATCCTGTCTCTTGCTGAGCTCATCGAACCACCGCGCCGTCTCCGCGTACGTCTCGGGGGCGGCGTACTTGAACGCCAACTCCTCGAGCTCGTTTTTGACGTTGTACATGCCCAGGAGCTTCGCCAGGGGCGCGAACACGAGCAGAGTCTCCCTCGCAATCTTCACCCTCTTCTCGGGCTTGAGCGCGCCGAGCGTGCGCATGTTGTGCAGCCTGTCCGCCAGCTTGACGATGATGACCCGCACGTCCTGAGTCATCGCCAGGAACATCTCCTTCAGGTCGTCCGCCTGCACGTTCGCCGCCGCGGCCAGCGCCTGCTCCGGCGTGGGCGTCGCCGCCATCGGTCCCATCGGTCCCATCGCAAGACCCGACGCGCCCCCCGCGGTGCTCGCCGCGGCTTGCGTCCCCTGCTTGCTCACGGAGCTGCTCACCTTGCTCACCTTGGTCTCCCCTTCCACGATCCGTCGCACCGCGGGTCCGAACCTACTTTGGATGGACTCGAACGTGACGTACTCGGTGTCCTCCACGGTGTCGTGAAGTAACCCGGCGATGACCGTCTCGTGGTCCATGCGCTGGTCCGCCAGTATCCCCGCCACCGCGACCGGGTGGGTGACGAATGGTTCACCGGACTTTCTCCGCTGACCGTCGTGCGCGTTGAACGCCATCCTCGTCGCGTCGTGCACCTCGCTCCGTTCGTAGTCGCTCAGGTACGCCAGCTTGTCTTCGATGGATCGATAGAGAAAGTCGGCGTCGACGTGCGACCAGTTCCCGTCGGGGCCTGGGTCGACCGCGGACGGGTCAGCCTCGGTGGACGTGTACGCGGCGAGTTTCGTGTTGGACGATGAACGCTCGCCGGTGCCGCACCTCCGCGACCGAGTGGGGCGCCTCACGTGAATCCGAGAGCTCGCGCTCGCGTGGCTGTTCGCGCGGCTCTCCGTCGCGCGCGTGGGTTGGGGCGCGCGGCGGGACCGCACGTTGACGCGGGACGCGGTCTGAGCACCGAACCCGGCATTCGTGGAACACGACATCGCGTACCCCCGAACGCTTGAGCCTCCAATCGCCCCTTCGATCCGATCTGTAACACTTGGAGGTTGCCCTAAGCGAAGCGCCCCCGCGATGCGCGCCCCGGTTCGGGTCTCTCGCGCGCGGGTGCCGCGCCGAGGATCGACCTCGCGCTCGCTCCGAACCCGGCGGCGATGTGGACGGCCGCTCGGTGGCTAGGTCGACGCTCTCCGGCGTCTCCTACCTTGTGTCCCCCCTCGTTGCATGAGGGCGCGAATATCCAAAAAGATAAATAATCGCCAAACAGCCAAACCAGGGTTCCCAGTCTAAAATGACCTCGTTCCCGCCATTTCGCCATTTCCAGAGACCCGTCGTCACAGCGAACCAGGCCGAAAAACAACAACCAGACAGCCCAGCAGTCAGGAATTCCAAATCCGGTGTCTTGACCAACGACGAACTCGAAACTCAAACCCTCCAAACGTTCCTCTGCGCCACCCCGGTCGCCACTGTCCGCGGCGCGGGTAAGGTCTCACGGCCAAACCAAGCGGTCACCCTAGCTTCAACGTGGGGTAACGGGCACGCGCGTGCACGCAGAGAGAGACCACGGGAGAGGCACACAGGTTCACGCTCCAACCATGCAGTCCGGCGAATCAATCTACGACCTGATACCGCGCCCGGTCGTGGCGCCCGAGAGGCCCGCCATGCACCGGTCCAAGTACCCCGGCGACGTGGATCCGGCGACGTTCGAGTTCGGTGACCGTGTCAGGAAGGGCACGGGAACCTTCGGCAGGAGTCCGACCGCGATAAAGCCCAAGACGGACGCGTTCCTCAGACGAACCTCCGCGAACGAGCTCCCCTCACGTGCGTAATTGCCCCTTGGAATTGCCAAAAGCGTCCCGCGCCCCTTTGTTCGCCCCGGGTACCGCGATCCGCCGAATCGCGCGTCCCCACACCCTTCCCGTTCCGTCGCCCGCGTGTTTACCACGATCCAGACGCTGACCGTGACGTCCCACCCCATTCACACTCCGATCCCCCCGGACCAACAGCCACCTCGACGATGACCAGGACCAAGGCCAAGAAGCTGCCGCCGGTGCCCAAGAGGGACGAGGCGCCGGCGATGGGTCTGGTGAGCGATAAGAATTTCGTCAAGACGAACGCCCTGGAGGCGATGCTCGCGAAACCCCCGAAGAAAGAGGCGCCTCTGCTGGCGACGCAGAAGAAGGACTACGGCAGGGTTCCCAAGTACCTGCACACCATCAAGTCCCAGATCTCCGCGGAGAAGGAGATGATTGCGGAGTTCCAGCGGCAGCAGGAGGAGGCGGCGTCGCAGCCGATCAGGCCCATGTCCGAGGATGAGCGCGATGATCTCCTGTACGACATGAAGGTGAAGTGGGGCAAGCTCAACGAGGCGTACGGCAAGCTGAGCTTCACCCTGGACGTGCCCTCGCACATGCGCCGAAAGGAGGACCTAGAGGCGGAGATGACGCAGTTGGAGAAGGACATCAAGACCCTCCAGGGGCGCCAGGTGGTGGTGGTGGACGAGCGCCGCGTGTGAGAACCGAACGGAATTGATACGGGAACCTTCGTCGCGTGAGTAGCCCAACAGCATCTAGAATCAACGGAGTGGTGAACTCCGTACTGTGTATTATCCAGAGACAGAAACCGCACGGAAATTCTGCACGAAACTTTCGCCCTCCAAACGCCTCGGTACCGTCGCCTCGTCCCGAGACGCGGTGGTCTCCACGCGCGTTCACTCGCCATGCGCGCGCTCCTGCTGCTCGTGCTCCTTCTCCTGGGATCTGCGCGCACCTTCGCGGAGGGCATCGAGGCGCAGGGCGACCTCCCGCGCGAGGACGAGCGCCTCGCCAAGAGACGAGCTGCGGAGGCCCGAGGAAGGGGCGTTTCGCCCGGCGGCGGTTTCGACGACGAAGGCGGGCTCACCGTGTCTCGCCTCGACGCTCTGCAACGCTGGGTAGAAGTTTCCCAACGCTCGTCGCCCGACTCTCCCCCGGTTGACCCCAACGGCGCGCCGCGTGCGCTCTTCGCCGAGACCACCAACCAGGCGCGCAACAGGTCGTGCGCCACCAGAGAAAGGCCCCCAGAAGAACTGAGGGAGAAGGAGCGCGTGCGAAGGTCTTTACGGCAACGAGACACGAGCGGGGACTTCCGCGTGGAAGTACCGGTGGTGTTCCACGTCATATGGGACAGCGCCGAGGGAGGCGCGGGGTGGGTGTCCGAGGAGAGGGCGCAGGCGCAGGTGGACGTTCTCAACCGCGCTTTCGGCGGCGTCACCTCGACGTACGACGGGTCCGTCAACGATCGCGCGGTGGACACTGGGGTATCGTTCCGTCTGCACGCCGTGAGGTACGTGGACGTGGCGACGGAGCGGGACGCATCGAGGGCGTCGTTCTTCCGCGATGACTGCGCGCCGGGCGCCGGTGAGCGGGTCATCAAGCGGGCGCTGGCGGAGAGCCCGGAGACCTACCTCAACGTGTACACCTGCGAACCGGGGGGCAGCGTGCTGGGGTGGATATCGCATTTCCCGGACGAGATTGACGAGAGCGACGACGATAATGGCGTGTTCTTGCTGCACTCGACGCTGCCGGGCGGGGATGCGAACCCGTACCACCTGGGCGACACGGCCACGCACGAGGTTGGCCATTTCTACGGGCTCTATCACACCTTCCAGGGCGGATGCCACGAGGTGTGGGACCTGGAAGCCGGCGACGCCGTCTTCGACACCCCGCCACAGGCGCACGAGTCCCACGGGTCGTGCGCCGAGCTGGTGGGAACGAGCCCCGACACGTGCGTGGATCCAGGTCACAGCGACCGAACGGTGGCGCCGTACTTTGGAGCCGACCCGTTTCAGAACTTTATGGATTACGCGCACGATAACTGCATGAGCGAGTTCACCCCAGGACAGGCGGCGAGGCTTCGGGAGATTGTGTCACAGTACAAGCCGACTCTGTGCTCGTCGATGCCGGGGGGAAGCTGCGAGGTTGACGGGGGTGACGTGGCGGCGTTTTCAGGTCCCCCGGCTGACTCGCCGCCGCCACCTCCCCGACCCTCACCGCCGCCGCCTCCCTCTTTCATTCAATGCGCGGACCCCGAGTTCGTCTCCTGGTCGCTCACTCTCCAGGCGGACAATTGGCCGCTAGAGATTGGGTGGACGCTGACGAAGACGTTCGAGCTCGTGGACTCCTTTCTCGTAGCGGTACCCGAAGCGGAGGCTGTCGTCGCGGAGGTGAACTTTGGTGATCTGATGGAGCCGGGAGGATCGTGGTCGTGGCGTCGATGCCTCGGACCGGGCGTTTACACGCTCCGTATACGGGACTCGTGGGGAGACGGCACGTGCTGCTTCTTCGGCGACGGGGATTGGAGTACTTCGATGGATGGGGAAATCACGGCGGCAGGGGACGGTGATCACGGGGATGGCGTGTCGGTTGAGCTGCGAGCCAACGTCGACGGCGCGACCGAGGCGCCGGAGCCTCCGCCTCCGAACCCCCCACCTGCGACACCCCAGCCCCCGCCTCCGACACCCCAGCCCCCGCCTCCTCTCCAACGACCACCGCCTCCACAACCACCGCTTCCACAGCCACCGCCGCCTCCGCGGCGAGGAGGGCTCTTCTTCTTCCAGAATCGCGATAGGTATTTCTCTGCGTAAAAATCGTTTTCGTTGACAACACTAATCAAAGAGGCTCCCGAAGGGTTGGTCACCTCCACCGGTCCGGTTCGTGCCACCGTCGAACAACAGCTCCAAATCATCGTCCGGCATTCCCGCCATGGCATCCCCCGGCATCTCCAGCGCACCGCCGGTTCCAAAGACATCGTCGAAGGCGTCCGGTGCGGTTCCGGCGACGGACGTCTGAGGCGCCTTGGTCGTCTTCGCCGCAACCTTCTTCCGCTTGGGCGCGGCGGCCTCCTTGGGGGTTTTCGTACCGCGGCCAGCCTTGGGTTTAACCGCGACCGGCTTTCCGGGCAGGCCGGCGGGTGGGATAGTCCCGCGGCCACCTTTCTTACCCCCGCGCCCGCCGCGTCCCCCTCGGCCGCCGAGCTCCGCCGCGACGCCGGGCAGCGTTCCGACCCCGAGCGGTACCTGCCCGAGCGGTACCTGCCCGAGCGAGCCCTGAGGGACTAATCCCGTGCCGCGTCCCCCGACCGCCGTGCCGCGTCCCCCGACCGCCGTGCCGCGTCCCCCGACCGCCGTGCCGCGTCCCCCTCGCCCACCGGCTCCAGCCTTGGCCGTCCCGGGGCTCGTGCGCTTCTTCTTGATCGGAGGTACGGCGGGCACGAGGGCGGCGGGCGCGAGGGGCGACGCTCCCCCATCCGCTGCGCCCGGAATTTCAAAGTTGAGGTCGAAGGCGTCCGCGTCGTCAAAGTTGAACCCGTCTCCGCCGAAATCCTCGAAAGGTATGCCGCCCATCGGGAACGGGGTCCCCATCGGGAACGCCTCGGCGTTCGCAGCCTTCTTCCCCTTCTTCACCTTCGCCGCCTTGGCGGGAGGGGATGCGAATATCTCGGAGAGGCTCTTTGTCTTTCCGGGTTTCTTGACACCGGGTTCCTTCGCCGCCTTGACCCCTTTGTTGACCACCTTCTTTTTCGGCCCCGACGCCTTTGCGACCATGAGGGATATAGGAACGTCGTCGTCGTCGTCGTCCGCCGCCTTGACCGCCGCGCCCGTCGCCGTGAGCTCCGCCAGGGATTTCGCCTTTGGCTTCTTTTTCTTAACCGCCTCCGCCTTGACCGCCGCGCCCGCCGCCCACACCTGCTGCCCCCGCTGCGCCCCCGCCGGCGCCATCCCCACCGACGCCCGTCCCGCCGCCGCCAGCCTCGCGCGCTGCTGTAGACCCGCGGGGATACCCCCCGGTCCGCGCGCGGTCCTTCCTTTCCCCAGGCACCTCTCCAGGTGCGACGCGAACCTGCTCGCGGCCATCTGCTGTAAGCAGATTGGACACGTCGTCGCCTCCGCGCTGGCGCCACCCGTCCTGCCGTATATGTCCTTGGTGCCCTTGCCCACCTTGCCGCTCGGGGTCTCGACCTTGATCTCGGTAGGTGCCATGGACCCCAACGCCGACATCTGCGCCTTGGTCGGGGTCTGTGCAGCCGCCGCCTCCGCCGCGCCGTGCACCCTGTCACGCACCGAGTCCAGGGTATCGAGCCCGAGCGACAGCGAACGATGGGTCTCGACGGCGACGTCCTTGATCAAACCGTCGAGCAGCTGCCCGTACGTCGTGATCGTGACGCCCACGATGCTGTTTGGATTCTCCGCGCCCTGCTTGAGCCACAAGAGCGTCTGCAGCTGTGCGGTCAGCTTGGCGTACTCAGCCTGGAGCGCGGGATCCGTCGGAACGGGAGCCTGGACCGGAACCCCGGGAGTGCGAGGGGACTGCAGCGGCTGGACGGGGTTCGACAACTGCGGCTGCTGCGCGAATGGATCATCAATGCTGCCCTCCGGTTGCATCGGATCCATCGCGACGGCCTTGTCCATCGGCGCCAAAGAGCAGTCACTCACCACCCCCGCGGGGACGACTCAAACAAGCCCCGAGATTCACCAATTGTCCGGGAGCGCGCTCCGCAGCCTCGTCACCTCGATGCGACGATGCCGAACTAGGGGTCGGGCTATCGGCGTGACGTTTCCCCTTGAAACGATACGTCGCCGGAGCGCCCCCCGCGCCTCCTCCTTTGGCGCAAGTCGTGAAGATCAGGAGCGATGGTTTATCGGTGTTCGCCTTTCGCAAGCTTCAGAGCCAGTTTTACGTCTGTGGGATTTTTATCGACCTGGTGGTGTGTATATCTGCATTGCAACGGCGATGACGCCTGGTCTATATCATATGAATCACAACGCCCAGCCTCGAGGGTACATCAAGCCGTCGCCTTGGCCTCCTTCAGGAAGCTCTGCAGCGCCGCGAGCCTGGTGTCGATGTCGGCAATCTCCGCCGACGTGTCCCCGTGCTTCGCGGCGGGCGGCTTCACCTCTGTCTTGGAAGGTCCCGCGTTCTCCTTGGACGCGATGTCCGCGAGCTTGTTCTTGACGTCCCGCAGGATCCTACCGGGCGACGCCGCGACGCTGCTCCGTTCGTTCGCCTTCTTCCTCGCGTGCACCGCGGGCGAAGCCGCCCTGCTCCCGTCCCTCGCCCCGGACCTCGCGGGCGACGCGAACCTCGAGTTACCACCCCCGGGGGTGTGGTACCCGCCGTTGTTACCCCCGTGCCCCGGGCGCATCCTGTTCGGGGACGCCATACCCGCCGCGACGCCCCTGGCGCTGTTGCGGAACCGCGCCGCGTCCCTCTCGCGCTTCTCTCTCACGTACGCCGTAGGGTCGAACCGAGGCGACGCCGCACCCGACCGGACGGGACCGGGGGATCGGCCCCTGACGTCCGGCGACGGGGACCTGGCCCGCGTCGGGGTCCTGAACCCACCGCGGTCACCTACCGGCGCGGGGGACGGTGAACGGGCGCGAGCGACGCCGCCGGGGGTCCACGGCCGGGCATAGTCCCGGGACGGGGTCCGCGCGGGGGTACCGCCGCGGGCGGGGGAGGCGGCGTAGGACCGGAGGCCGTAGGACGCCCTGGGCGTGCCGGAGCCGAGGGTTCGCGCGGGCGACGCCGTGCGGGACGTCGGCCTGGATCCCGACGCGAAGGTTCCGCCGTAGCCGCCGCTTCGAAGCCTGCGCTCCAGGCCGTCGCACTGGGTGGTGAGGTCCTTGACCTTTATCCGCAGCTCCCGCTCCGTCTCCCGCCGTTTGCCAGCCTCCTCGATGTGCTGGTCCAGCTCGCGCTGCTTGCTCCGCAGCATCCGTTTCTTGGACGCCTCCACGTTCGTGAGCTCCGTCTCCTTCTGCTGGAGCTGGCGGGAGAGGTCATCGCGCTCCCGCCTCACCACGCGCATCTCCCTGTTCACAGCCTTGAGCTCCGCCGTGAGGTGATCCACCTGCTCCGAGGGCGCCGACGACGCGAACGCACCGTGCTCCGTGGACCCACGCACGCCGGACAGCTCCACCGCGCCCACCCCGCCCGCCGTCGCGCTCTTCTCCGCCTTGGCCAGGTCCTTCCGAAGCGCCCTCACCTTGGTTCGCAGCTGCTCGTTCTCGTCCCTCAGCCGGGCGTTCTCGGCGCCAATCTCGCTCGAGTCGCCTCCGCCCACGCCCGCGACCGCCGCCAACCTGTTGTTCTCCCGCTTAAGCCTGGCCACCGTGGCGTTGAGGGACTCCACGCTGGGTTGATCCTCGAAGAGGAGCGGGAGCGGGTAGTGCACGCGGTCGTACTCCGCGGCGTAGGTGAGGATGAGGTACCTCTTGTTGTTTAGCTTCGCGTTCGACGGCTTGGCCTGGCCGTCGCCGCCCTGACGCTTGTTCTTGAGCGCCTCGAGGTCCGCGTATGTCAGGAGGTCGATGAACACGCTCTCGCTCTGATCCACCACCGCGGCGACGAGCATCTTGTGGAAGACGCCGAACTTCTTGAAGTTGCCCGTCTTGGTGGTGATGTCCTCGATGTAGCGGCTGGTGAAGTCGCCGCGCCAGCGGAGTCCCTCCTGCTTCTGCTCCACCTCGATGGAGAGCATCTCTCCGTCGAAGCTAGAGACGGATACCACGTACTCGACGCCGTGGAACGTGAGTTCCGCCTGTACGATGGACGGTGGAGGTCAGTGCGGGTTCGGGTTCAAATTGCTTTTTCTTTCTAATCCAGCTGTGGCGGTATCGTGGGAGCGTCGTGTAATCGCGGGACGCACCGTCTCCGTTTCATCCGCTTGCGCCATGGTGAGCCACTGATGAGATTCCTCCGCACGGCGATATGCGCTCGCGGCCAACTCTGCGCGCGTGGAGAAGTGCGTTCGGTGGGAGAGTTCACAACGGCGAAAATAGCCTTGCAAACGGTCACCTCGCGCGAAATGCGGGGTGAATCATTCTGTTTGCACATACAAAACCAGAAATTCATTACATTTGATGATGATTAATTACCGCGTATGACGATACGGACTAAAACTACTCGAGCCCGACGAGTGAATTCAAAAAACGAGCGGCACCTCTCGGGTCCAGTTCAAATCTGCACACACATGGCTGACCTGACGGAGTACGAGCAGGATCTCCTGCGGCGCAACGCGTTGCTCGAGGAGCGCGCGGCGGCATCCATCGCGCGCGCTAAGGCTGTGGTCGAGGGCAGCGCGGTTCTCGCGTCCCAGGAGTGGAGCGCGGGGGAGATCGCCGGCAAGTCGAGCCTCTTCGAGGATGCCATGATGAAGCTCGCGAGGGACGAGGTGGAGCAGTTCGCCGCCGGGGACGTGACGCTGGACAGCGTCGACTACGAGTCGGACGAATATCCCCCGCCTCCCGACCACGAGGAGTGGCCGGACGAGAACGACCCCGAGCCCCCACGGTTCGTTCGCCACGCTCCAGCCACCAAGTCCGCCAGATCCTCCAGACCGACATCCGTCCGCAGCAGCGTGGAGCGCGTGCGAGCCTCACGGGACTCCGCCCCGCTCGAGGAGTTCGGCCGCGACGCCCCAAAGGCGGCGTCCTTCGCGAACCCCGAGGAGGACAGCGCCGGCAGGCTCGCGCGCGCCAGGATCCGCGCGCTGCAGGATGAGCTCCAGGCGCAGGCCAAGGAGCTCCGCGAGGCGCACTCGCGGCTGAAGGACCGCGACGGCGAGCTCAAAACTCTGCTCACCGAGAAGCTCAACATCGGCAAGCAGGTGAAGCAGATGCAGACCGCGCTGGACAAGGAGAAGCGCACGTCGAATGACGCCAAGGCTGCGGCGGACGCTAAGGAGCGCGAGCTGGCGGAGACCAAGAAGGAGATTGAGCGGGACAGGCGGTCGAACAAGGCGGCGGACCAGGAGGCCAAGGCGAAGGACGTGAGGCTGAACCGCGCGCTGGAGGAGGTGGAGAGGTACAAACACCAGCTCGAGCAGGCGCGTGAGGGGCAGAGGGGCGCGGCGACGGGCCTGAAGGGTGAGAACGACCGCTTGCGGCAGGAGGTGAAGCGGCTGGAGAGGCAAAAGACGGAGCTCACCGCCGCGTTCAAGAAGCAGATGAAACTCATCGACGTGCTCAAGAAGCAAAAGGTGCACATGGAGGCGGCGAGGACCCTCCAATTCGCCGAGGAGGAGTTCATGCGAACGCTAGACACGGACGCGAGGTAAAATGTGTACATAAGAACAAAGATGGTTTACAACAACGCTCGCGTGACGGCGGTGTGCATCTCTAATTAATTAGCGGCGTAATAAGGCCGTACATGATAGGTGTCCCCCTCTCCCCTCTCCCTCCTAAGCCGGCATCCTCGAATGTCGCGCCAGGGTTTCCGTGTTGACGTCCACGAGCCTCCTCGGGTGCGTCATCGCCTCGGGCTTCAGCATCGAGGCCACCTCGCTCGAATCCGCGAACCGAGATGCAATCTCCGCCACGGGGCGGCCCGTCTCCAGCGCCACCTTGGCCACGGCGGTGGCCTTCTTGTACCCCAACAACGGGAGCAACGCGGTGACTATGCCGATCGAGTTATCCACCAGCTCCTTGCATCGCTCGGGGTTGGCCGTGATGCCGTCGATGCACTTGGTACGAAGCGTGTTCAGCCCGCGTTCCATCAGGTTCATGTTGTTGAGGAGGTTGTAGATGATGATGGGCTCGAACACGTTGAGCTGGAGCTGCGCCGCCTCGGACGCGGACGCGATGGTGTGGTCGGTGCCTATCACCTGGAAACACACCTGGTTCATCACCTCCGGGATCACCGGGTTGATCTTCCCCGGCATGATGGACGATCCGGGAGCCGCGGCGGGCAGGTTGATCTCGTTGAACCCGCACCGCGGACCCGACGAGAGCAGCCGCAGGTCGTTGCAAATCTTGCTCACCTTGACCGCGACGCGACGCAGGATGTTCGAGAAGAGCAGGAACGACGACGTGGACGACGACGCCTCGATGAAGTCGTCGGGGGACCGTAGGGGTAAACGCGTCTGCTCGCTGAGAGCCGAGACGGACGCCTCGGCGAAGGACGCGTCGGCGCAAATCTTGGTCCCGATGGCGGTGCCCCCCAGGTTGAGCTCGTAGAGCTGGTCCACGTTGCGCTGCATGAACGTGAGATCGGCGGCGAGGGACGATGCGAAGGACCGGAACTCCTGCCCGAGGGTCATCGGCACCGCGTCCTGTAGCTGGGTGCGACCCATCTTGACCACGTCCTCGAACTCTCCGGCTTTGGACCTCAGCGACGACACGAGATTTTCCAGCGCCCGAACGACGGCGACGTGCTTGAACACCACCGCGAGCTTCGCCGCGCTCGGGTACGCGTCGTTGGTGCTCTGGCACATGTTCACGTGATCGTTCGGGTGCACCTTGGAGTAATCTCCGACCGGCTCGCCAAGGTGTATCGCCGCGAGGTTGGCTATGATCTCGTTCGCGCACATGTTGGTGCTGGTCCCCGCGCCGCCCTGGACCATGTCCACGGCGAAGTGCGCGTGATGCCTGTCCGAGCGGATCAGCTCATCGCACGCGGCGACGATGGCCTCCACCACGTCTCCGGGGAGTAGGCCGAGGCGTCCGTTGGCCGTCGCACACGCGCGTTTGACGTGCGCGAGCGCGCGTATGAAGTCCGGGTAGTCCCGCACCTTGACTCCGGAGATGTCATAGTTGTCCATGGCTCGCGCGGTGGCGATGCCGTACAGCGCGTCGGCGGGTATGATCATGGACCCGAGGAGATCCGTCTCGACCCTCGTGGTGCCGGTCATGTTCGTCACGTCGTCGGGGAAGGCGTACGCGGCGGACACGTGCCCCCGTCGCTTCGGGGACGCGGGGGGCAGCCCCGGGGAGCTTGGGGTGCCTTTGACGGGGAACCCGTTGTCCCGCGGCTCGCATTCGTTGAGAGCGCGCGGCGAGCCGACGTGCCAGTCGGCGATCGCGCGCGCGTGGCTCACCAGTGTCCTGACCCTCAGGGCCCTCCTTCCGGATATAGCGAGCATCCCTCTCTTCCGTGGGATGGTCGCTCTCAGTCGGTCGTTCGGCGCGCGCACGTGCTAAAGTGTGCTGACTCATGCCTCTGACGCGTAAGTTACACAAAAACGCTTTTTCGTCTTCCTTCGCAAACGACGCGGTTGACTCGAAATTTGGCGGGGACTTGCACAGTGATGTCGCACAGGAAATCGGCGAAAATATATAACGTTATGCAAAAAGCTGACGTGTTTTCGGATATTTCACGCTAAATTGATGTCGATCGACTCGCCTTCACGCGCGCCATTCCCCCTGCGCAACCGCAAAACCACCAAAACACACCCACTTCTTCCAACATGATCACTCCCGCCCAGGGTTACATTCTCGGCATGGCCGGCAACTCCGCCATGTGCGTCGCGCTCCCCCGCAAGCAGACCACCGACATCTACTTGAACGGAACCCAGATCCAGGACAACGATGAAGCCGACGCCGGCTGGAGGTTCATGGGCATCACCGGCGCCCTGGCCTGCGGCGCCGTGTACCTCGCCGATAAGAACATCAGCAACGCCGACGACAGGAAGATGCTCAACGGCGCCATCGCCGCCAACGCCATCGCCTCCACCGCGATGTTCGTGGCCCACCCCTTCGCGGAGAACACCGTCAAGCCCGAGATGCGCTGGCTCAACGCGGGCATCCAGGCGGGCGTCGGCGCCCTCGCCCTCAAGGCTCTCATCGACAAGAAGTAAGTCCACGACTTATATGAGCCACGACGACCCGTGAGGGCGCCGAAAGAGCCGCGATACTCCCTCGACATCACACCTCGTCGACGTCGTTGTTAGGAATAATTGCATTCCATCGAAGAAGCCAAAAGCAGCTTCGCGAAAGAACCCCTCTTGCTTTTTTAGATGGCTGCGTCACATACCATACATAAGTTTTGCAAAAAAAACCGTCCCGGCCATAACCTAGCTTAGCCAGTCTGCAAAATAAATTTCGATTCTGCTCTGACTCACCCCGATTTTGGTCGATGTTTTAGACCAATCGCAGATGAGATAGAAGTGCATCTCTCCTCTTTTGGTGCTTTTCCTCAGTCTTTTCCTCGGTTTTTTTTCTTTCCGCGCCGTTGCGCCGCAGAGGATCTCGCGCGTACGCCGACGCCAATCGCGGCACCCCGTGGTTCGCGCGTCAGTTAACCGCGTCCAACTCTTTTGCGTCCGCCCACCGCGTCGGAACCCTCACCGCGGCGAACACTCCGCCGCAGCGCCGGCAAAGGCTCGCGGAGCCGACACGCCGGCAGGAAATTTGAAGGGCTGAGAGCGCCGGAAGCTCCGAACCCTTCCCGCGACCGCTCGCCGCTTCGGCTCGCCTCCTCGACGGGCGCGACACTCGCGATGTCCGCCGCCGCGCCCTTTGAGGCTGCGAGACTCATGGTCAAGGACGCCGTGACCGGCGCCCAGGCGCTGAGCTCAATCACGCTCCGAGGGAGCATCGAGAGAATCATGGAGACGACTGGCGTGCACGGCTACGTCCTGGACGCGCTCGCGTGGCTGCCCCCCGAGGTGGTGCTGGTGCTGGACAACGTGCACATCTGGTTCCCGCTGCTCACGCTGTTCGCGTTCTTCTTCCTCGGACCCGCCGCGGCGCACCAGGGCGGCAGGGTAGGCAACCGCGCGTGGCTCGCGTTCTCCACGGCGGTCACCGTCAGGCAGCTCGTGCTGTGGTTCGTTGGGCTCCCGCCGGTCAAAGGCATGCTCCTCGCGGTCGGCCTGGAGATCATACCCGCGCGTAGACGGAGGGCGTCGAGACACCGCCCCGCACCGAGCGTCGGATCCGCGCCCAGCACGTGCATCGCGGCCAAGTACGAGCCCGTGAGCAACGTGCCCAGCGCCTTCTCAAGGTCCGTCCATTACCCTCCGAGATCTTGCTTGAACCCTTTTTTTTCTAGACCGCGCCAATTCAAACCGACCCTCCCCTTTAAGAGCGCTTCGCTGACCTCACGTATCCGTCCAAACGTTTTCCAAAAGCCGCGTCGAGGGCGGGGTGCAGCAGAAGGACTACCTTGAGTTCAAGGAGCGCATGGACGGCATGCCGGCGAGGCTACCCCCGGTGGAGGCCAACGGCGAGTGGTCCGAGATGATGGACAAGGCCGGCGCGGGGTTCTCGTACCGCGCGTGGAGGCACGTGCTGCCCTACGGCGGCACCGAGTACCTCTCCCGCACCGTGTTCGAGAACGCTACGGTGGAGGAGATGTGCGACTTTTTCAACGACGACGACGTCCGCGCCTCGTGGGACAGGCTGCTCTTCCGCCACAGGGTGCTCGAGAGGGACGACAGGACCGGCGCCGAGGTTGTCTTCTGGGAACGCGCGCTGCCGGTCATCTCCAACCGCGATTACGTCTTCACCAGGCGCACGTGGAAGGACGGAGACACGTACTGGGCCCTCAACAAAGGGTGCCTGCACTCGCAGACGCCGGTGTCGCCCAACCTGAAGCGGGTGGACCCTTACTTTTCGTCGTGGCGCATGCGCGCGGTACCCGGGCCGGATGGACGGCTGACCAGCGCGGAGTGCATCCTGAGCCACTTCGAGGAGCAGCACGTGAACCAGGACGTGGCGCGGTTCGCGGTCAAGTGCGGCATGTGGGGCGTGGTCAAGAACATGGACATCGGGTTCAGGAAGTTTCAGAAGGACCGAGCCGGGTCTGTCCCCGCTTCTGGTGGAGGGCAACACATCGCCCGGACGTCGTCGGGGCCGGGGGGCGTGGACGGAGAGACGGGCCAGACGGTGACCGGGGGAAGCGGTCGCGACGATGGAAGTGACAGACGGCAGGTCGATACCGCCGGTCTGGTGAGGAAGATCGCGTTCGGGACGTGCGTGGCGGCGATGGGCGCGTTGGCGGCTGCGCTGGACGCCAAGGGGAGAAGCGCGGAGAAGGGCGGAACAAGAGAGAAGGGGGCGAGACGGCGGCGTGTCCCATCGCACAAGGGAGCGCGGCGACGTACACGAAGGGACCCAGACCTTGATCGAGATGTCGTGGTTTTAGACGAGACACCGGCCGACGATGCCGTCGAGGAGTCCGCCGCGATAGATCCCGCGGCGGCGGAATGATTAGTTTACCGATTTTTTTGCAAATAAGATTCAGCCGTGTACCAAGATAACTTATCGACATCTAAACCTACTTTTCAGTTGAGAAAGTCACATCGTTGCGCCACCTCGCCACGGAGGGAACGGAGCTCATCCACCGTCGCCGCGTCGTCACCCCCCGTGGTGGCCTCCTTGATGGCCAGCTCCACCGCGGCGAGAAGCCTGGCGGGCGTCGTGAAGACCTCCTCCTCGTCGCCGACCAGCATCTCGTCGTCCGTCAGCTCCAGGTTATCTCCCCTGCCGTCCGCCACTTCCTCGTTCCCATCGTCCGTCTCCTCGGGCGGGGTGAGGGCGTCGGTGAGCGCGTCCGACCGTTCAGACCCGCGCGGGAACATGAGTAGGACGTCGATGATCCTGCGCTCGGCGGTGACCATGTTGAGGCTCCTGAGCTCCTTGGGGCCCATGGGCACCCGGCCTAAGATGGCCACCACGCTGTCCTTCCTGCTCGTGGCGTTCTTCTCCACCTGAGCGATCGCGTTAGCCTCCCCTTCCTCGGCCAGCCTGGCGGAGATGCCGTCCCACCGCCGTTGGAGCTGCTCCTGCTGCGCGGGAGTGAGGTCGCCCGCCAGCGCCAGCGCCTCCGCCGCGTCCCCGTCGAGTTCCTCCCCGTCCCCGGATCCGTCCCCGAGGGATGGCATGAGAGCGCCGAAGGTTCGATCCGACGCCATCATCACGCGGCCGCACAGCTCGTCGAGCGCGTCCGCCCCAGCCTCGTCCCCGGCCGACCTGCACGCGTCGATCTTCGACACCGCGTGCTCGTAGAAGTCGGTGGTGAGCTCGAGCCTGACCTTGTCCACTATCGCGTCCAGGGTCGAGGACTCCGCGGCGCCGCGAAGGTCCGCGATGATCTCGTCGTACCTGGCGGCGGTGGACGTGCCGCCCGGCGAGTCACCGGCCGCGACGAAGACTTCCGGGCGACGGCGACGAATCGAGGATCTTCCGGACGACGTGGCGTCTCCCTTCACCGCCGCGCCACCGCGAGGGTTGACGCGGCGACCGACGGGCGTCGCGGGCGATGACGCGCGGGTCGACGCGACGGCGATGGCGCGAGATGCCATTTTCAGCAACCGCCAACGGGGTTCTCGCTCCGTTCCCGGCGGCGTCGTCTGTCCCTCGGATTTCCATTTGGCCGTCTCGAGTCGAGGCTCGGAAAGCGGTTTAGGGTCCTCGGAACGACCGAAAAGCGCCGCAAAAGTGGTGTGGGACCACAGAATCGAACAAAATTCAGTCGTGACTCGCGATCGATGAGTTAATTTCCCCGATAAAGGTGGTCCGCAGATCTGGCTGGGTTGGAACTTTTGAGAGCCCCAAATCAACTTCCTGCGGTTCTCGGCAGCCAGGCGAGCTTTTTCGCGGCAGTCCTGTCGACAGCACTCGCCATAGGGAAGACGCGCGCGAGAGTCGACGGAGAGGTCACGCGGCGCGAATAGACGCGCGGGAAGGGGCGAGACGGTACGCTCTTCCGCTTAGTCAGGTGCGGTTGGATCGCGGGTTGGGACTAAGTCAGCGACGTCGTGGAAGAGAGCGCGCGCGGCGGTGGCCAACCGTGGGACGGAATCGTGGCGGTGCACCGACGGGGTGACTGGCGGGGAACGTATCGCGAGGTATCGGCGATAGTTCACAATGCAGAACGGTCACGCACCGCCGGTGGAAACTCCCAAGCGCGGCGTGGAGGTGTCCAACAAGCTGGATAAGGATGGAACGCTCGTCAAAGGTACGCGCAAACGCCCTCGCCGCACCCCAGCCGCAACCAGTCGACGGCCCATCTTGTTTATTTTTGCTGACCGCGCCGACCGACCGTGTCGCTGACCATCACGCCGTCCCCCGCCCCCTCTTACAATCCAACTCACAGTGGTCTACTCGCACCAGCCGGGGCTCTACGCCGACCTGTGCGCGTGTCTGGACGCGCAGGGCCTGAGGGTGGTGAGGTGCGATCTTCAGCCCGTGGGCCACCTGCAGATGCACCGCTTCTGGGTCGTGGACAACGCCACCGCGTTCAAGCTCGAGCACTCGCTGCTCACGCCGGTGTCCCTCGCGGTGAGGGACGCGGTGGTCCAGCCGTCCATCTGGAAGAGGACGCACGGGAGCGGCGCGGGGATGGTCGAGGCCAAGCCCAACGGCGCGACGGCGCTTCGGAGACAGCTCAGCATCAGGGCGCCGGACCGGCCGGGCCTGATCAGGGACGTGTCGCTCTCGCTCGTCGCCGACAAGGTTGACCTAGAGACGGTGGTGGCGCACACCGCCGCCAGACCCGATGGGCTAGTGGACGCCGTGTTCGAGGCCACCATGACGACGGACGGGTCCGACTCGGCGCAGTGGAGCGCCGGCGGGGCGAGCGATGCGGCTTGGGACGAAATCGCACTAAGGGCCACTCGAGCCGCCGAGCTCGGCATGGAGGCGTCCCAGGCGGCGACACCCGCGCAGCGAGGGGTGATCACCGCCACGCTGGAGACGCACGGGCGACCGACGATCGCGGCGACGATCGCGGCTAAACACAAGGCTCGTCAGATGGGCCAGGGCGGGATGGGAAACGCGGGGGTCATCTCGCGAAACGCGGATCACGGAACCGGGTCGTCGCAGCTCAAACGGGCCGAGTCCATCGCGGACATGTCGAGGTTCCAGTCGCAGTACTCGCAGCCTTCGACGCCGTCACCGAACCATTCCACCGGGCTGGCGCACGCGTCCCCCGGGAGCAGCAGGAGCGCGTCGCCCGGGCACCCACACGTGCCCGAGTCGCCGGCGCCGATCCACCCCCGCAACGCAAACTCCGTCGGTCACTTTGCCAACAACAACGGCTCGTCCCTGAACCGGTCGTACAGCGTCGCGAACATGCACATGCACGGTAACATCACCAGTGGTGGCAGCGGCGGGGGACGGGACGCGGCGGAACTGAAAGGCGGCGCGGACCCGTTCAAGCCGGGCATGCCGCAGGCGATCATGCACAGCGCGTCAGTCGCGGACCTCAAGGCGCTGGGCAAGGCTCCCACGCTGTCTAGGCTGGCGGATCCCCTCCAGCGCGCGTCCACGCCGCCGATCATGGGACGGGACGACATGGTGATCGACGAGCACGAGCCCATTCGCAGGGTGGAGAGCATGCTGTTTGGAGAGAAGGCGTTTCCGGTGTTGCCGGCGCCGCGGCGGGACAGGACCACCGCGGATTACACCCTCCTCCGCGAGCTGGGCCGGGGTTTGTGCGGCACGGTGTACCTGGGACGGGAGAAGGATGGCGGCCGGATCGTCGCGTTCAAGGTTATGCGCAAGTCCAAGCTGGTGGACGTGGGTGAGGCGAGGCACGCGAGCGACGAGCGCAAGCTGCACGAGGATATTTCCTCTGGCCCGTTTATCAATCGCCTCCTCGCCTCGTTTCAGGACCCGTGGGCGCTGTTCCTGGTGTTGGAGTACGCGCCGTGCGGTGACCTGTTCCAGGCGATGAACTTCCACGGCCTGCCGTCACGGAACGACGCGGTCATCTACGCCGTCCAGGTGGCCACCGCGCTGGAGCACATGCACAACAAAGGGTACGTGTACCGCGACTTGAAGCCGGAGAATATCCTGCTCCACGCGCACGGGAGCGTGCAACTGGCCGACTTTGGCATGGCCAAGAAACTGGCGCCCGGCAAGCGGACCAACACGGTGTGCGGCACGGCTCAGTACATGTCCCCCGAGGTGCTCCTGCATCGCGGGTGCTCGTTCGAGGCTGACCTGTGGGCCATGGGCATCTTCATCTACGAGCTCACCACGGGCGACACGCCCTTCAGCTCCAACAGCGGCTCGAGGCAGGAGCTGTACCGCCGGCTCATGTCGCACGACCCGGAACAGATGACCATGGCCAACTCCGTGGACCGGACCACCGCGGCGGTCGTCAAGGGCTTGCTCCAGAACGTCGAGTCCCAACGGCTGGGCGCGGGCGGGAACTGGGCCGAGCTCTACCGACAGCAGTGGTTCCACTGCGTCGACGTGGGCGCCGTGCAGCGCGGGGAGGTGGTCCCGGACCTGTCGCCCCGGCGCAGGAACGTGATCAACGACCCGAGGCTGCAGCAGGTGCTGGAGCAGGGTGACGTGCCGTGGCAGCGTGGGAACATCGTGGAGGACCCGGCGGTGCTCGCCCTCTTCGAGAACTTCTGAGAAGGAAGACACAAAGTGTCGGTGGAGCGGGAGTTGGAACAAGTAATAATTCTTTCAAGAAAAGCCAAGTGGTTTCTTTCCTTCAGCTCTCGTCTCGCGCGAACTCGACATCAAATAAAAAAACCGACCATTTTCCCGGGACCTCTTTAAACCGTCGTGGCAGGAATTATTTTGACCGTTACTTTCCACAGTAAAGTAGAGAGCGATTCGAATTTGAACGAAATAGGAAAGGCTATCCAAACCCAACGACGATAAGGTGTGAACCTCTCGCGATCGAATCGTGCGCGAATGAGGAGAGGAATCGCAAATATCTCATTTGAACCCAGAGAATTTCAGCAATCGCACTGGAGTCCAGTCTGCAAAAAGCGTCATTTTTGATCTTCAAAATTTCCACGTCATCTCGTAACCATTTGCGCTGTGTCGCGAACCAATTGGGGGAACGTTGGAAGGGTGATTTCCATACGCAGAGCCAATTTTGCCGTGATCCTCACCACGGCCACATACGGCGAAAACCTAGCTATGACGCAAAGGACATGAAAGCTCGATCCGCTCGGCCACCGGGCTCATAGATCGTCAAGCGCGCACTTTACGCGTCTACAACCCTCCTCTACTCCCTAGAAGGAATCAACAATGGCTCCCAAGAAGGCTCCAGTCGACGCTAAGGGCGCCGGCACCAAGGACGCGTCGGTCATCAAGCGTCTCCACCAGATCCTCAAGACCGCGGACCTGGAGAAGACCACCGTGAAGAACATCCAGAAGCAGCTCGAGGGCGACCTCGGCGTTCCCATGTCCGACCGCAAGCAATTCATCCGCGATGAGGTACGATGCCGCTCAACAAACTCCTTTTCTTCCCATTCCCGAACTAGTCGCATCCTCGTGCGCGCGAACGGCGCGTCGCGAGCGCCAATTCAAACGCCCTCCAGCCCCGTTCGTTTGCAATTATTCCAGCGAACGGCAACAATTTTCAAACGAGCGCTGACACCCATCACGCCCCGTTCCCTCCACCCGCAGGTCGAGAAGTTCCTGAAGTCCAACGCCGGCAAGAAGATGGGGTGAGTAACCACCACGCGCGAATTCGAACCCGTCCCCTTTCGCCTTCGCCTCCCACGTGACCCGCGGGGACGAAGAACTTGCTCACGTTTCTCAAAATTACCGATTTCGAGCGTTGGTGACTTTTCACGACGAGCCAGCGCGGCCCCCGCCCTTCGAGCGACACGTGCTGACGTTTCCTCCCCTTTCCTTCCCAACAGCGCCACCAAGCGCAAGGCTGAAGGTCCGCAAACGCGCGAACAGCCGCACTCGTACTCTTTTTCGACCCGATCCTTCCCCCGACAGAGGGGTCCCACCGAGGCACAGTCTTTGCTTAATTTCGCGCATTTCTTCATTCTTTGCGCACGGACCCGTCGCCGACGTCGTCCGCTCCCGTCGTTCGCCGATCCCCTCGACTCATCTATTTTCCTTTCCAACAACAGGCGAGCCCAAGGGCAAGAAGTCCAAGGAGGGCAAGATTGGCAAGGATGGCAAGAAGAAGCGCGGCCGCGGCAAGGGCAAGGACGTCGTCGACCCCAACAAGCCCAAGGGCCCCAAGGGTGCGTACATGTGCTTCGTGCAGATCGCCCGCCCCAAGATCAACGCCAGCAACCCCGGCATGAAGTTCGCGGACATCGCCAAGACCCTGGGCGAGCAGTGGAAGGGCATGGACGCCACCACCCGCGGCGGCTACGAGAAGATGGCCGAGGCGGACAAGGAGCGCTACCAGAGGGAGATTGCCGCCTACGTGCCCATGTCCGAGGCTGGCCTCGAGCAGCTGCGCAAGGAGAAGGCGGCCAAGAAGTCCGCCGGTGGTCTCCAGAAGCCCTACAAGTGCTCCTCCGCGCTCACCAAGTTCCTCGGCGGCGACAAGACCATCTCCCGCGCGAACCTCACCTCCAAGATGTGGTCGTACTTCAAGGAGAAGAACCTCATGGACCCCGAGAACAAGCGCTGGATCATCGCGGACAAGAACCTGTCCGACCTCCTCGGCGTCGATCGCTTCCAGGGCTTCACCGTGTCCAAGTACCTCTCCCCCCATCTCCTCCCCATGGAACAGTAAACGGTTTGCGCCAACTCAGTGTTGCGTAGGGTCGGGAAATCGCTGCTGGGCTGGGAGTCTGCGGGGCAGCAACAGCATGCCACGGACCACGAAGAACACGCACGTAGCTTACTTCACGTTTTTACACCGCGGTGAAAACACTATCGCGAAGAGTGTTTCATGTAAATGATACCACAGTAATTGACAACTCAACCCGCGCCTCGAGTCGTCTCTTCTTGTTTGAGCCCACGAGGTTTGTAGTGCTATTTCCTCGGAAGCGTCGGACCTTCGTTTGTTGCCGGTTCTCTCCGTCTCGGCGTCATCCCGAGGAGCACCGTCACGATGGCGGATCGCGCGTGGCCATGGCTGCGCCCGCGTCATCACGAGGACGAGAACAGGCGCCTCCTCGCGGAGGATCCCGCGGAGTCGTCGTCACCCCGCCTGCACCCCAAGAGTCCTCGGGCCCAGCCTCCGTCTTCGTCCGTGTCCTCGGTCGGACCGAAAGGCGCATCGGGCGTGCCCGTCCATCGTCGACGATGGGTTCGTCTCGTCGTGGGCGTCGCGTGGATCGCCGCCGGCGCCATCGCGCTCGTCTACGCCGCCCGCTCCGGCCACCTCGACCGCGCGCACGCCGCGCTCAGGGACGAGGAGAGTTGGAGGAGGGTGTCGGAGCACGTCAACTCGTTCGCGCTCCTCGCCCTCGAGTTTCGCCTGCTCGTGGTCATACCTTTCCTCAGGTTCTTCGTCATGATCTGCGCGTTCATGTCGGCGCTCGTCGCGGCGGACAGGATATTCCATTTCTACGTCGCGCTGTACTGGCGGTGGGTGAGCCGAGTCGACCCCAAGGCTCGGTGGAGGTTCCAGGCCCTCCCCGAGCCCGGGTCCGTCTCCGCCGAGAACGTCCGGGACTTTCCCAACGTCGTCGTGCAGCTCCCAATGTTCAACGAGAAGGAGGTGTGCCAGGCGGTCATCGACGCCGCGTGCGCGCTGGACTGGCCAAAGTCTCGGATGATGGTACAAGTACTCGACGACAGCACCTGCGCCGAGACCAGACGGCGGATCGAGGATAAGGTCTTCGAACACAGGGAACGGGGCGTGAACGTGCAACACCGAACCAGGACAAACCGCGGCGGGTACAAGGCGGGCGCCATGAACGACGCCATGGCGGACATCGAGCAGTTCGACCACTGCGCGGTGTTCGACGCGGACTTTGACCCGGCGCCCGACTTTCTCAGGAAAACCATTCCGTACCTGACCTTGAACCCAGACGTCGGTTTTGTTCAGGCGCGGTGGGTGTACTCCAACGGCACGGAGAGTTTGCTGACCCGCGTGCAGGAGATATCCCTCAACTACCACATCCGGTGCGAGCAGTACGCGAGGCACGCGGCGGGTCTGTTCTTCAACTTCAACGGCACCGCGGGGGTGTGGCGGCGCGAGTGCATCGTCGACTCGGGGGGATGGAACTGCCGGACCACGGTTGAGGACATGGACTTGTCACTTCGAGCGTATCTGCGCGGGTGGCGGTTCGTGTTCCTGGACGATGTGACGTGCCTGAACGAGATACCCGCGCAGTACGGCGCCTACCGCAAGCAGCAACACAGGTGGTCGTGCGGCCCTATGCAGCTGTGGCGTCAGGCCATCGTGGACGTGTGGAACGCGAAGGACGTTCCCCTCGCCAAGAAGCTGTACCTCAACGTGTTCTTCTTCGGCACGAGGATGTTCGCCACGCACCTCGTGTCTTTCTTCCTGTACGGCTGCCTCATACCCATCTGCGCCACCGCACCGGAAGTGGCCATCCCGTTCTGGGCCCTCGTGTACATGCCCCTCCTGATCACCTTGAGCACCGTCTGGTTCACCCCGGGCGGATGGGTATACTTCGTGCCTTACGTCCTGTACGAGAACGCGATGATGATCGTCAAGACCTCAGCGATGTGCGCGGGCTTGCTGCAGTGGTCTAACGCGCACGAGTGGGTCGTGACCGCCAAGCTGGGTAAGTTCGTGGATAAGGTTCAGCACAGCAAGGTTGGTGAAAAAGTTGGCCGAATCGCTACAGCCGTAAAAACTGCGGTGGTGAAGCGGGTGGTGAAGAAGAGAAACGTGTACGGCAAGGAGCTGGCGATGGGTTGTTTCTTCCTGACCTGCGCCGCGTACGGCACGGCGGTCAACGGCATGTGGCAGTACGGCGTGTTCCTGTGTCTGCAGGGTGGGGTTTTTGTGGCGTTCGGACTAGACTACGTCGACTCCGCTTGAGTAACGTGACGTTGTTTGTAAGACTTAAAGAATCAGCTACTGCGCTTGGACAGATCGTCTCCGCTTCCTCCCAGGCCCATCATCTCTATGATACCACCTCCACTGCCCCGTCGGGCCAGGGTCTTCAAACCCTTGTCCGCCTTGGCCGCGGTGGTGGGCAGCGTCGATTTCGACGCCTCGTGCAACTTTGCATCCACCCTCCGCCCCATGGTGACCGACACGAGACCCGCGGCGACGCACAAGCCACCCACTAGGGTGCCGGCGTAGATGTCGGTGCCGAGGAACGAGTACGCCAACAGCGCGCCGGCCACGGGTTGCAGGGGCAGGAAGATGGCCACCATGCTGGCGCCGACTGCATTGTTAGCCCAGGCCATAACCGAGTAGTTCATCGCGGACGCAACCACGCCGCCGTACAGCACCCCCATCGTCTCATCCCTGTTGAGAATCCAGTGCTCTACGTGCTGGGGGTGCCACGGTGGCTCCATCACCGCCGCCACCGCCAGCAGCAGCGCACCGCCGATGGCGTAGGTCCACCGGGTCACAGCCGCCGGCTTTGGGAACCTGGACAGCACCCTCTGCTGCACCGTGAGAAACACAGCCATGGACGCACACGCGGTCAGGAGGAACACGACACCCGTGAGTTGGTGCGGCGCCTGGTGCGCGTGCCCGTGCCTGTGATGGCCGCCCTTGATGGCCGCCTGTGCCACCGCGTGGCCCCCCATCTCGAGGACGCGCCGCCGGCGCCCCCCCGCCCCGCCGTCGTCCCCGTCGTTCTCGAACCCCTCGAAGACGACGTCGCCCTGCCACGTGGACGTCACCATCGCACCGACCACGCAGAGCAACACGCCGAGGAGCTTGAGGGCGCCGTCCTTCCGTCTGGGCGACACCCTCTCCGTGCCCAGCGTCACCGCGAGGAGGAAGGTGAAGACCGGGATGCACGGCTGCAGCGCGCCGGCCACCACCGGGGAGGTGAGGCTCAGGCCCTTGAGGAACAGGAGCTGGTTGACGAAGATCCCGGTGAACGCGAGCACGGAGAGCGCGCGCCACGGCGTCGGGCCCACCACGACGGGCTCCCCTCCACCGCTAGACGACGGACCTCCAGTTCGCCCCGATCCAGATCGCGCAACCCCCTTGTCGTCACCCTCTCCCTTGATGCCGCATATGCATCTGCTCACGAACTGAAACGCAAACAACGCCACGACCGCGATGATGTCCCTGTACGCGCAGAACACGTACCTGTTCACCCCCTCCTGGAGCGCAACCTTGGACACCACATGGTACCCGCCGTACGCCAGCTGCACCGCGACCAAGGCGCACACGTGTACGGACGTGACCGGCGCGTGGATCGCCACGTCCTTGCCGCTCGATGACTTTGGCGTGGGCATTCTCGACAGACCGAACGCTCACACCTTCACGCGCCCCTCCACACGCGCGCCTTCCCTCTGGTCGACTCGCGTGAGTGGATCGTGACTTTTTTTCTCGAAAGCCGCGCCCCAACTGCCCAACCTGCCCACCATCAGATCGATTTTCCGCGGCCTCGGACCGCAGAACGGAGCGCGCGGGCGGCCGTCGGAGGAGTGAACGAAAAATCGCGATGCCTTTCAAGGAGAAGAACCCGCGGGTCGCGCGAGTGACGTTCGGCGGGCAGGTTCGGGTCAGCCCCGAGGATGTTATCGAGAAGGTTGGGTGGCGTGGCGGGGGCTACCAGCAGTTCCTCCTATTGGTCACGTGCATCACCATCGCGAGTGAGGCGGCCGAGGTCGCCCTGCTGTCACTGATCCTGCCCCACGTCAAGAACGAATTCAACTTGACGAATTGGGAGACAGATAAGGTGGCGATGTCCATCTTCGCGGGGCAGATGTTCGGGTGCTTCGTCATGGGGGCGCTCGCCGACAGCTTCGGAAGAAAACCTTGCGTCATCGCCGCGTCGGTGCTCGTGGCGGTGGGGGGATACGCGAGCGCGCTGGCGGACAGCACCACCGCACTCATGGTGTGTAGATTCGCGGTCGGCCTCGGCGTGGGTGCCGCGTTCGTCCCGGTGGACATGCTCGCGGAGGCGTGCCCGGATCACAATCGAACCACCAGGACGCAGCTCGCGAACCTGTCCTTCTCGGTGGGCGTGGTCGCCATCACCGTCATCGGCGCATTGATCCTGGAGCCGTGGGGGTGGAGGCTCCTCGCGTTCATCGCCGCGCTGCCGCCCACCGTCGCACTCGTGATGGCGTTCTACCTCGACGAGTCACCGACGTGGCTGGCGGACGTGGGGCGGGGCGCGGAGGCCAAGCGGGCGCTGGATCGGATCTGCGTGGAGAACACGGGGTATCCTTTGCCGGAGGGAATTCAGGTCGTCGGGGATAGGGAGACGGGGATAGTGACCCCAGCGACGATGGACGGCGCGGAGAAGGGCGCGGCGATGTCGGGTGGGGGTGGAGGGGATTCATCAGCGTGGTACAACCTCGCGGGCAACCTGGTGAACCTCTTCCGCACGGTGTGCCTGTGGACCCTGGCGTTCGTGCAGACGTTCAACTTCTACGGTCTCATGCTCAACGCGCCGGTGGTGTTCAGGGTTAAGCAGTACGCCGACGACGGCGTGACGGAGCTGACGAACAAGGTGGTCTTCGATTACGCGGCTATCCTCATCGTCAACTCGGGCGACCTGGTGGGGAACTTCTCGGCGCTTTTGGCGCTCAAGTCAAAGACGAACCCGAGGAGCGTCGCGGCGGCGTGCGCTGCGATATCCGTCCCGATGCTGTTCGTGCCGCTGGTTCCCTCACTCAACAGTCACAGGTGGGGTCTGGTGTTCCTGATGCTCATCGGGCGCATTCCAGCCGCGCCCATCGGCGCCATGTCGTGGATCCTCAACGCTGTGGCGTACCCGACCCTGTTCCGAGCAACCGGGCACGGTTGGGCGAACGCGGTGGCGCGGTTCGGTGCCGTGACCGCGTCGTCCATGTACTCGATGCCCGCGGCGTTATCCATACCCATACACGCGCTGGCGCTGGTGGCGGCTATTCCCGCGGCGTTGTTCATGCCGAAGGGGGCGCTCGAACACGGCGCGCCGCCTCTGAAGGGTCGGAGGTGAGTGAGAAAGGGGGGTGACTCGACGCGTCGCACCCCAGCGGAGTCATTACTGGCGACTAAGCTAGTGTCTCCTCGACATTTTTCTACGTAAACGTTAGTGATCATCATCTTCTCCCTCTTCCTCCTTTTCCTCCCGAGGCTTTCCACACATTGCGCACATTCCATGTTTCCTCACATCGGAGCTGCGGCACCACATGATGAGGTTGACGCGTTTACCCTCCTCCACCGGGAACGCCTCGTGGCAGTGCGATCCTCGATGGAGAATCGCGATACCCTCCTTGTGAAAGTGCGGATACCTGGCCGAGTGCATCTCGTCGCCGTCGGAGCTCAGAGCCCCGAAGCACAGCTCGCCACCCTCGAAATGACCGCCCAGGTTCACGTTGAGCGTCAACTCCGCGTCGTCAAAATGGTAGGCCAAGTCCGTGTCCTTGCCAGCACCCTCCGGCTCGTACCGCACCGTGAATGATCTGTGGTGGTCCAACGAATCGGATCCGTCCGCCATCTCCCGTGCACCCCCGTCGAACAGAGCGGCGGCCACCGGCGATACGTAACGCTCGAGGAGCGGGTTCAGCAGATTCTCATACATGCCGAGCTCGTACAGCAACAGGCCGTTCTTGTTCATGGTGTTCGGGTGCGCCCTCGGCATATCGCTCCGCTCGAAGTGGTCCAGCTCCTCGCGCATCAGCTCGCAGAACCTCGGCGTCAGCGCGGGGAAGGCAAACACGCCGCGGGGGCGCTGACGAACAATCCCCGCTTTCATCAAAGCATCTTTGCCACCGTGCGTCCTGGCTAGTTCGGCGAGTTCGACCCACCGAGGGTCCACGAATTCATCACGCAGGGTGTAAACCTCCGGTCGCAGCGGCTTGTAGTTTGCGGCGACGAACGCCCGCCTCTTCCTCGCGGCGGCGAAGTGACCTCGGCGCCGAGCCAGCTCCCCTTCGAGTTCCATGTGTACGTCGCGTCGTCGCTCGTCCGTCATGTCCTTGACGATATTCGGATGTGCGGCGTCGAAGCCTGCGGCGGTGCCATCGTACGTCACATGGCGACCCAGGGACCTCACGAAGAAGTTATCGGTATAGTAGCAAGGGCACAGGAACTCTTCCTCCATCCAACGCTCCGAGGTGCTCGGAGCCGTGGTGTCTCTCGTAACGTCCGTCACGGGGCGCATAGCTTCGAGGCCCCTGGTACCGACCGTTCGCATCCACCCGACGATACGATGCACGACACGAGCGTTTGACGATACGAGCGCACCCATCATCCCATACCTCAGAAGCCCCGCGCTGGGCGTGTGTCTCGGTTCGTCGACAGCACAACTTTTTTGTGGCAGTCTCGTTTTTCCTGATGGCCAAATTAACCTGAGGGTTCGTTTGGTGATCAGTATCCACCACGCAACCCGGGCGACCGCAGCGACCATGGATAAACACCACAAACTCCGCCGCCCCGCCGGCAGCTCCATCCATGCCTGCAACATCTGCGGCAAGGAAGGGCACCAGGCGGCGCAGTGCACCAACGGGACGGTGAATTGGGCGTCCAAGTTCGGCCCCGCGTGGACGTCCGATCTGGACGCCGTCAGCAAGGAGCCGGACTACAAGGACATCGCGGCCCAGGCCAGGGCGTTCGCCGCGAAGCGAAAGGCGGACGAGGAGAAGGCGAAGCGGAAGGCGGAGGGGCTCGACGTGGACGAGGACTCCGACAAGGAGGACGGTCCAGACGGCGAGGGCAAGGCGGCGAAGGATGGGAAGAAGGACGCCGGGGACGGCGACGGCGGTGAGGACGAGGAGGGCGGAAAGAAGCGCGGCAGGGACGACGATGCTTCCGACAAAGGCGACGAAGGTGAGAAGGTCGCCAAGGAAGCGAAGAAGGAGGCTCCCGCGCCGGTGTCTGGCTGGAAGGTGTACTACGATCAACAAGGACGAGCGTACTACCACAACGCGGAGAAGGGATTGACGCAGTGGACGCCACCCACGGCGTGAGAGCGTAGATCTGGAGATGAAATACATCCATTGCCAAAAATAAACTAAGTCTATGGACGATACTGTTCAAGTGCGCGCCGACAGTCGCGCTCGTCAGCAGATCGCCTTGATGAATTCGTGGTGCTCCTTGTTGAAGTGCGCTCCCAGCTCTTCCTGTGATGTGAACGGAAAGCAAGGGTGAGACGAGACCGAATGCGAACAAACACGAACGAGGAAATCGTCAGGGAAAATGCGGGCAGTCAACGGCGATGGATCCGGCCAGAGGCTTAAGTAAATGTCACTCAGCGCCGTTTGGTAAGCTTCGGTGGAAAGAAGACCAGTGTAAACTGAGTTGTGTCTCGTCATCTCCAATCCCGTCGACTGCGCTGTCGCATAAACGTGGTTCGTGGAAAACAAACGCCGGGAAACGCGCGCGTACCTTGGTAAGCCACTTGTAGTCCTTGTACGTGGACTCCAGCTTGAGGGTGCCATCCAGCCACTGCGCTCGGTGGTAAAAGTTGGTCCCCTCGCCGCCCTCCTTGCCTTCGGCTCCCGCCTTGGCCTCGTAGAAGTGACCCAGGGGCGCGTTACCCACCAAGTACGTCTCCACGGAGTCACCCACCGCCTCCTCCATCGCCTGACGCGCCACCTCCCGCATCGTCTCCCCGTCGGCGTGCTCCCGCCTGGGGAAGCCCCACTCCCCTGACTTCGCATCCTGCACCACCAGGAACAAAAACTCATCCAGCTTCCGGTGCATGGTCCGCTGGTCCCCGGTCTTGTCCGCCTCCGTCTCCCTCGGCGCTGGGTCGAAAACTTCCCCGGCGTCCCGCTCCTCGAAGTCCGCCTTCGGGTTGACCAGCGACTCGGGCAGTTTCTTCAAGAACTTCTGCCTTCGCTCATCGGACCACTGCTGGTACTCAGCCTCCCACGGCTCGGGAAGCGGCGCGACCCACGGGAGGCGCTCGACGATCATGTTGCCGAAGTACGGGGTAGGAGCGACCTGCACACCGATCGGCCGCGTGCCCTTGGCGTTCAGCCGACTCATGTGCCTGGCCCACGTCGCCGACGACGACGGCTGGCGGATCATCATGGACGTCGCTCCCTCGCCGCTGCTCGCGCACAACGCGGACGATACCCACCGGTTGGCGACGGAGTCGGCCGTGGACGCGGTACCCGCGGCCCTACGCGCGGCGTCGGTGATGACGCGACGAAGCATGATCCGATCGACGCTCGATCGCTGCGCGCGCACGACCCGCGGCGCTGATTGGTTGTGGGTTAGGGCAAGCGATTGGCGTCGCTGTTGGGTGAGCTTGGTAAGACTCTTAATATCGACAAGGCACATACTGTTTGCTCATACAAGGGCCCGACGGTTCCGTGCAGGACGAGGAAAACCCATACAAGTACGATCACAAGAATTGCGAAATAGAAATGCCCGTCTGCCCGTCGTTTTGAACAAGTCAAAGAGTCTCCAGAGATCCGGGACACGGGCCGATGGTCTACGCATACACCGGAGATGGCCGCCAGCCCGAGCAGGGGCAGGCGGATGATCAGTACCCCGGCGTGATTCCCCCGCCCAACACCGCGGAGTATCAGCGCGCCAACTACGGCGACTACACCACCAACGAGGAGCGGGAGCGTCAGATTGCGGAGCAGCAGTGGGCGATGCAGCAGGAGGCTGAGCGCGCGGCGTACCAGCAGCAGGCGGCTCAGCAGGCTGCTCAGCAGGTTGCTCAGACGGCTCCTCCCCGGCAGGTCAGGGAGAAGAACACGCCCGCGTGGCTGGAGGCGTGGCAGGACCCGATGGCCGGCGCGGACGCCTTCAGCCCCTGCATCTGCACCGCGGACCTCGCGGGAGACGGTGAGTTCAGGCTGGTGGTGGCCACCGCGAGCAAGAAGATGAAGGTTTGGAACGGCACCAGCCTGACGTCGGAGCACGACCTGCTCGAGCCGCCCGTGTCCGTGTGCACCTTCTACCCGGCGGAGCCCAAGTCTCCCAAGCGACCGTCGCTGGCCATCGCGGCGGGGACGCACGTGTACATCTACCGCAACCTCCGCCCCTACTACAAGTTCACGCTCCCGGCGCTGGCCGTGGACGAGCAGGAGATGGAGGTTTGGAAGATGACGCGGGACGGACAACTGAGTCCGAACGAGGCGTGGGATGAGCTCGCCAACCTGAGGGACGCCGGGGTCTCCCTCACGTCCCGGTCCCTCGACCTGCTCGCGATGGAGGATGACGGCGCTGGAGGAGGGACGGTTGATGGTTTGAGGACGGCGTACTGCGCGGCGCAGGCGCCCGAGCAGCTGCAGCACTTCACGTCCATCACGTGCATGGGTAGCGTTAGGAAGAACATGGACGAGTGGGACGCGACGTCGTGCCTCTTCGTCGGGACGGAATCCGCGGAGCTCTACGTGCTCAACGCCAACGGCAGCGCGGTGAAGCATTCCGTGAAGCTCCCGTCGGCGCCGGTGTTCGTCGCGTCCACCGGTCTGTTGGACGTGGACTACAGGATCGTGGTCGCGTGCAGGGACGGGCGGGTGTACACGGTCAAGAACGACGAGCTGTCCACGGTGGTGATCGAGCTCGAGACGCAGCCGTGCGGCTTGATCAGGACGGCGAAGCAGATCCACGTGGCGTGCATGAACCGCGTGATTCACTGCTACCACGCCAAGGGGAAGAAGGCGTACTCTCTCTATTTGCCCGCGGAGATCACGTGCATGGAGTCGATGGAGGTGACGAGGACGAGGGCGGTGCGTTGCCTTCTCGTGGCGCTGGCGAACAACGAGCTGAGGGTGTACAACGAGAAGCACGTGGTGAGCAAGTTTGACATGATGGAGCCGGTCCGGGGGCTGCGCTTCGGTAGGATGGGACGAGAGGACAACACGCTGATACTGTGCACCAGGGGTGGCAACCTGCAGGTTAAGATCATGCCGCGACTCGCCAACCTGGAGGCGGTGTCGCAGAACGGGCCTCCCCCCGAGCAGGACATTCCCCTCGCGGTGCCCAAGAAGACGAAGCTGTACGTCGAGCAGACGCAGAGGGAGAGGGAGCAGGCGGTGGACATGCACCAGGCGTTCCAGAGGGATCTGCTCAAGCTGAGGCTGAACACCGCGCGCGCGTACGTCAAAATCTTGAAGGACGGACAGTCACCGGTGAACGAATCGCGCCAAGGGGTCACGGTGCGCCTCCAGGCGTCCGTGCAGGGCCTCGGGCCGCTCTTCAAGATTCGCGTGCACGTCGTCAACACCGGCACTGAACCCGTGTACGACGTTCCAATCGCGATCGTTCCGTCCAAGCCCGAGATGTACGAGCTGGAGGAGTACATCATGCAGTGCCCCGCGCTTCTGCCCGGTCTGCCCTACATCGACGCGGTGAAGTGCCGGCAGGTGGACCCGACGTCGGGCGCAAGTGAGATCAGGGTCATCGTCTGTACCAAGACAAGCCCGGTGCCTTTGATAACCGGCCTCATCAAGATGCCCCTCTCAGAATTCATGGATTAGACTAGACGGCGCTTAGCTCATGTAAAACAAACACGTAGGCGGACGAAAAGAGACACGCTCATGAGTTACCCCGGCTCATAGGATATTACAAGCTTCTACGCCTTCATCCCGAAGACGAAACAAACTCTCTTTACCAAACCCCCACTAGGATGCAGCGCAATAAGTGCGACGTTTACTGGTAGAGACCTCCCTTGCCCTTCTTGTCACCACCGATCTCGAAGTGCTTGCAGCGCTTGATGGGGTGCATGCACACAGCCTTGCAGGTGTTGCACTGGAGGCGGAGCACAATCTTCTTGGTGGTCTTAGCCTGTTGAAACACGAGCGGAGGGGGTTTGGTCAGCGTCTGGGGGTTCTTCCCGGGCCAACTGGCGACACGGCACGGTTTGGAGTGGGCACTCCGGGCTCTAGGATAGGCCAGGGGGGCGAGATCGCGTGAGTCGCCGCGTGCGACCCAGCCTCGGCAGGCGGGACCCGAGCGTCCGCCCCCCCAACCCAACCCTAGAAAAAACATGCAGAGATTTCCCTGGCCATGACACGCACCTTCTTGTGGAACACGGGCTTGGTCTGACCACCGAAACCGCTCTGCTTGCGGTCGTAACGCCTCTTACCTGTGGGTGTGAAAGGGTAGAAGGTCAGTGAACGTGTTCGCGTCGGTCGCGTCGCGACGGGAGCGCGGTTCCGGCCCTCATCGGGGCGTATTTTATTTCTCGGGGATGAGACTCACCCTGCGCGTACAGAGAGGCCTTGCCCGTCTTGTACTGCGTCACCTTGTGGGGCGCATGCTTCTTGCACTTCTTGCAGAAGCTCTTCTTAGCCTTGGGAATGTTCACCTGAGACGTGGAGAGGGAGGGAGCGATCGTCAGCGCCTGTGCGTACGGAGGTCGCGCGCATCTTGCCGGCAAAAGCCAAGCCCTAATAGGAAAACCCCTGATCGACGCCCGAAGCGGGACGCGCGCGGCGTCGACGACCGGCGCGACGCTCTCGAAACGCGACGACGTGGGAGGATCACGCATGGTTGGGTGACGCACCATCTTTACAGATCCCCTAGTGTCTGGGCGGCACGTGGAAGCGCGCCTTTGAGAGGGCGAGGAGAGGCACGCGAACGGTGTTTTTGGGCAGGGTCCGAAGACGAGTTTCGATTATTTTCATCACATCTGAAGCCGAAGTTCACACGATTTGTATACTATTTGCCATGCACTTTACACGAAATTAATGGTTAGATTTAATTATTTCGTATGAGCAAATACGGGTTTGACTCAAATTCACTATTACTGACAGCGCTACACGCCAAGTTCAATCCTCGAGGGTGTTACCGATGCCGCGGGTGTTTTAATCGGGCCCGTTCGAGAGCGCCCGCCCGTCACTCTCGAAGACGACGCGGCGCCGATCAGGACCCGTCGGGACATCTTCGGAGCGCGAACGCGGTACCGACCCCGTACGCGAACATGAGCGACGGCAAGGCCAAGGTTGAAGGGATGGGCGTCACGAACGAGGACAGCAACAACGCCGCCACGTACCTGTGGAAGTCCACCCGGGTTCTCGGCATCATCCTCGTGTACTGCGCCATCGGCTCGCAGCTCTCGGTGGTGAACAAGGTGGTGGTGACCTTCATCCCGCTTCCTAACTTCATCCTCTTCTGCCAGTTCACCGCGACGACGCTGATGCTCCTCATCGCGCACTACACCGGCATGGTGGAGGTGGAGCCCTTGACCTGGAGGATC
>Ga0209666_1000286_pt1 | contig 40019 bp, 30 predicted proteins | sample SaaInlV_125m_DNA_FD_184679 | JGI IMG/M metagenome (GOLD analysis project Ga0209666, IMG submission 184679) | Marine microbial communities from expanding oxygen minimum zones in the Saanich Inlet - Saanich Inlet SI037_S3LV_10m_DNA (SPAdes)... | ecosystem: Environmental > Aquatic > Marine >...
CGTAATAATATATAATAATAAACAAAGATATAATCATAATACGAACGCCGATCGGTTGCAAATACCGAAGTGCGCTACGCGCCAAACTTCAAAACAAATGACATCTCGAAATGATCGATCATCTTTCGTTCATGCAATGCATGACATCATTTAAAAAATCCTGAAATAGCCAACATCGCCCCACATGGACGGCGAGCACGCGCACGCGGGCCGTACGGGGCGCATGAGGCGTCAATTGTTTGAAGATATTCATCAATCGAATTTAATTCATCACTATTAGTCCCGCTGGACCATTACACTTTTAAAAACTTTGGAAAGACCCGTTTGTATAACGTCGCGCACACAGTATCCTGTTGTTGAATAACACCATTGAAAACACATTTCATGTGCCCATGTGTGCCAACGGCTTCCTTGATTTTTCCTCTCATGCCATACTTGGTCCATAACTCCAAGGGCTTGAACCAGCGAATATCTTCAGGACAAAAAAACATTTGCCGTACAACGGCTTTGGACTTGTGCGTCTTGAAAGGAATACCTGTGAGAACTATACGTTTCAAGATTATCCTGTCAGGATCAGATTTACGGACATTCCCAGAAAAAACCAGGCGCGCTGTGAGCCCTCCCGAACCGTACTCCTCCTGCAGACCAAGCACAGGAGCAGGAGGAAATACCACAGGTCCATACACAGATGCCACAACGAGCTTTTTCGACGGCAAAAAACGCTCGAACTTGTGCTTGTCGCCGGGCCCATCAGTGGAGAAAATAGGCGCAGCTCGCTCACGACGGAAACCAATGTGAAACCACAGAGGGGTCTTGCTCCGGAATGGCACCTCATACGATGTTGTTTTCGTGACACCGTAATGCATGACTGTCAGCCTACTTTCATGCTGCAAAAGCGCGCTGAGAATTAAAGGCCCTGCCCCTCCGTTCCAACCATTCCATACTGGACCAACACCTTTCCCAACAACACCTTCAATCAATCCAATAGGAGAGACAGGGTCCTGAACTTTCTCATCAAGGAGTAAGACATTTGCAGCCGCACGGGGGACGCCCCTGATAATGACCTGGACGAAGGTTCCCACACATATGTTGCGTCTGTCATGATCTGTAGATGTCTGTGTTGCTTGGTAGGTGGCACGCCGGAAATTTTTGAAGGCAAAGACTTTTGAATAGTCCGGAGGGAGCGCCTCTTTGGGATCCCATCGCGATGATCTAAATGATTTAAGACCGCGATATCGAGCAAAGCGGTTGCGGGCAGAGATGTGCAGTGGTGTTTCGACTTCATCTGGAAACATGCACCGATTTTGCTCGTCTGCCTCGAGCAGCACACGTGCAGCGGAGTCCCGACGCGTGTCATCCAGATACATCTGCGCTTCTCCACGTCCACCTGAGTCGTTTTCTACACTGTCCAGAAACGTACTTTCATGATTTTCATCTCCGTCCCCCCCATGTAATCCGAATGGCCCAGACATATCTTGACATACAGCATGATCAATTCCCATACCAGGCGATTCAATGTACGTATCTCGCGCGGGCTCGTTGAGAATATTGGATGAAATAACGTGATCAATCCAGACGACCCCGCTGTCTGTCGTGCATATACTATGTCTGACTATAGCATCGTCGGTGTGACTCTCAATCATATCTTGTGCCGTTGGCCATGTCTGCTCCCCAGCTAGAGTGTCTGGAAGATTGATACGAACTGGAACATCACAGAGGTTTGGGTCTGGTAAGTGAACACGTGAACTGTTCGAGTCTGTCGATAAAATGCGAGAGGCCGATTCTCTATGGTGCTTCGGATTCTTAAAGTAAGTTTCCCTCTCCTCTGGAATTTCCGAGATGCTTTCAACCGGGAAGTCACCAACTCCAGGAAGATGAACAAGCTGATTAGCTGTCATACGAGTGCCACGAACATAACCTTCTACACTGACCGTCACTGTAAGATCATCAGTAATGCAAGCATGATCTGGCGATTCCACGGAGGAAAGTATCGATATCCGCTCGGCCAACACGTATGGCCGGGCTGACCTCCATTTTGGCTGCGCGCAAGCATGAACAGCAACTTGGCGAACCAGTTCAAGAAATTCTACCGGTGAATCAGCAGCCAGTGCCTTCAGATGATGAGTTGGATGTTTCAGAAGCTTAGATATTGCATCCGTTGCCGCTGTTCGCGATGCTGAGCGTTTCCCACGTGGAACATTGCACAGGCCACGAAGGGCACAAATGGTTGTTGGTAATCCTTGAGCGCAAAGAAGTGTCAGCGCTGAGTCAACCTGAGAAGATACCTTCATCTTTTCGGACATTGTGTGGACTCGGTACGCACAGGGTTCAACATCATCAGGCCGTATGCCTATTCGAGCATGTGCCTTTGCATTTCCATATATCGGAGCGACAACAAGCAACAGATCTGCCACCTTTCCCACTTCCAGAGCAGCAAGAGGAATACTTTCTTGAACTACCAATAGGCTTAGCCACAGCCGGTGCCGGTCGATAAATATAGTCACGGGGATGTTTGGCTTTGCGGCCATCGCTTCGAATATTTCGGTCGGTTCCGGATAGCCAGCAGCCCTGACAAAAGACTCTATGAAACCACCGATATTGACGCAGTCGTCTAATCCCAAGAAGGCCACCACCTTGGGAGCCAGTCGCGAGTCTCGCCGCTCTTGAAGTATCTCAGCACGGCACGCATCGCGAATCTGTTTAACGCGAAGGGCACGCTCAGTCCTCGTGCCAGTTCCCCTATGCGTCTGCGGGAAGCAATACGTTGAATTTCAATCAAGCATGATGTTCAAGTGCATGCATGACCAGTTCCGCGAGTAGAGTTTTCGGCGGCGGCGGGAAAACGTACCTTGAGTTTCTTGCGATGCCGTTGTGCAACTTCCTCTCCAACTCCTCTATGCTTGTTTCGAACGCCTTTCGAAGTATGCCGCCCAGTCTTGTGACATTTGTTACGCTGTCCTGATTCCGACCCCATGTTGACAGGGAAGAGCCGTAGCCTCTCTGGAAATCTGGAGGCACCCGTCGTCTGAAGAAAAATTATCAGTACTCGTCCGAACACGCGACGGGTGAAAACGAGGTGAAAAAAATTTGTCACCTTCGAAACTACCTATCTATATACGTATGTACGAAACGAAGTAATACGTAGTCTACTGTACGTAATAAGCAATCAAGCAATCAAGGTATTAATACCTTCGTAACACTTATTAGATAGCTTATTCGAACGAACGAAAGTATCCTGGATTTAAAACCACACGCGCGCACTTTAAGTTAATAAGGATTTTTTCTTGTTGTGAGTTATTATTCCGATTTCGGCCCATCACTCCTTTGGTATTCTTACCCGCCCCCGTGTTATGCTCCGGAAGGATTTTTTCTTATTAAACTTTTTCCCAATATATTTCGGGCTTACCTTACATATTATATTATTAAGTTTGCGCGGGTGCGTGTGCGTGGTTGACGAATATTTATTAATGATAATATCTTAATCTTATTATTGGTTTAGGGTCGTATTAATACGAAGGTAATAACTAATATAAATAATAATAACATACGAATTTTTCAACAAATAAATGTTACCTTCGTTCGAAGCAAGGTACCTTCGTTCGTTCGTTCGTTCGTAAGGTTTCGAAGGTATTTAATATATAAACGTGACTCAAGCAAGTTCCGACGATCTTGAATTGATTGACGGAGTCCGAAATGTTGATTGTCACATATAATATACGAACGAAGGTATCATATTTGGCATAGCCGATCGTACGGGTGCCTTTCTTACATTGAAAACAAGGGCCTCGGACTGTTGATAGTCTGCATAGAGACGAAGGCACGAACGTGTGTTACGATGGCTCGATATGATCGACAGCTTCGGATATGGGGTCAGCACGGGTAAGGTGCACGGTCGTCGTTTCTTGTGCTTCAGGTTCCATGGAACCGAGTCACATCTTATGAACTCGAACGCGTGTCGTTGTGGTGAGACCCTGAAAGCTGGCAAACGAAGCTTGAGTGTTGCAAAGTGTGCTTGCTAAATTGCAGTCCCACAGGAATCGAACAGATGAAGAACCTTGTGCTTGGTGGAATCGGGTCCTTCACACTAGTAGACAAAGGCAACGTTGATCCGAGAGATTTAGGGAAAAACTTCATGCTGACTCCCACTGACCTCGGAGAGGGCAAGGCCAAAGCAATAGCCGCGCACCTCAATGAATTGAATCCCTCTGTTGCCGGCTCTTTTGTTGATGAAGATCCGAATGACATTATTGCTAATAATTCTGAGTTTTTCAGTGGGTTTTCTGTTGTGATAGCCACACAATTGCCACTGCAGACAGTTGTTGTACTTGATGGCATATGCCGAAATGAAGAGATTGTTTTGATGGTATTTCGATCGCATGGTCTCATTGCTACTATGCGGGTTTCCTTTGGGGAACATGTGGTGATTGACCCAAAGCCAGAGGTGGCTGCATATGACTTGAGGTTGTCACAGCCCTGGCCAGAGCTTCGGGATTTTGCGCAGCAGTTTGAACTTAAATCCATGGATGACATATCGCTTAGACACGTCCCATTTATTGTATTATTGCTCCAAGCAGCACATGATTGGGAACTTAATCGCAGCGGTGATCTGGAGGGGTCTAAAGATTATAATGAAATTAAAAACGTGTTGAACGGGATGCGCAGGACGCACGATGAAGAAAATTTCCAGGAAGCCTTAAGGTCAGTTCGGCATGCCTGGAAGCCCACTTCAGTGCCTCGACATATCCTCGATATTTTGGATGATGATGCGTTAGATTTAACCCAATCAAGTCCCGACTTCTGGTTTCAAATCGCGGGTCTAGGCGCTTTCCTCAGACAGAATGGTGGTGCTATGCCACTTGACGGGCATATACCAGATATGACTTGCACTACAGATGCATACATTACATTACAACGCATATACCGGGATAAAGCTGAATCAGATGCGAAACTCGTAGGTAATTTCGTGAGGGCATTTTTGAAACGGGCCGGCCGAAGCGAGGACGGAATTTCAAATGACGAGGTGCGTTCATTTTGTAAGAATGTATCGCAAGTTAGAGTTCTGCGATGGCGTACCTTTTCTGCAGAAGCGACCTGGGAGGAAGGCTGTGGCGCTGCACTTTCGCGTCACCTGGCCACAAATGAAACTCAACCATACGCTGCGATATACATTATCCTACGCGCTGTAGATATATTTTCGGAAAGGCAGAACAGGCAGCCTGGTGAGCACTCTGACAATTATGACATTCGTCAGGATGTCATCAGAATCAAGGCAATTGCTTATGGATTACTCAGCGAGATTGGTGTGAGTGTTCGTGTCAGTGTATTGGATGATCTAATTGAAGAGGCCGTTAGGTGTGGTGGCAGCGAACTTCACGCCGTTGCCAGCGTGATGGGAGGGATTGGTGCACAAGAGGTCATCAAAATTGTCACACAACAGTATGTACCTTGTGCAAGGACACTTGTATATGATGCAACCAAATCAACTGTCATCGCACTACTTTGACGCGTTGTGCAAGCAAACACTACTAGACAGCACTTGATAGCAACGCGATGATCCATACCCAGGAAGCATTCGTTATTAGGCATGGTGACATGTTTTTATGTTGCGCGACAATGTTTGTCAGTGTCATCGGCGAGCTGTGAACGGTCAGACTTTGAGTCTACGCTTGGCACCACTGCATAGTATCATCCTTTGGATTTGGCGAATTGACTAGTCGCCTTTTCGAAATTGAGTCAATCTGCGACCTAAAGACGTTCATATACTGTACGTAGCTTTATTTCGTGAAGGTTATCTCATGAATTCTACCATCTGATGAAAGAACGTAAGATTTCGACCCGGTAAAGGCATGACTTCCAACCGAAGCTGAGCGGAATGCGCCGAACAGGGGCGGACCTTGCAAGAGCTTCACTTTTCTGAAATCAAGTAGTTTGCTTTCCACTATGGCCTCTGATTTCATTCTCCTCGAGTTCGGTGTGAGCTCAACACACATGTTGCCGCATCTCCCGATCTCCCAGGTTTCCACTCTTCCTTGATTTCGGTGAGGGCTGCGCAAAGCAAGACACAACCTCCCCATCCCTGCGATTGATCGACGAAACTTCGCATCATCAGCAGCAGATGGGGGGACATCCACCCATGACAGTTCAACATCTCTACATCCCTTGAGCACTGATACAGTCGTGATTAGGAAAGAAGAGGAAGTATCCAGTAAGATAACTCGACCGAGAGAGTCAACAATCGCGCACAAATTCCCACGCGGTGCAGGATATATGCCAAGGACACACCTCGGTGGATCAACAAACGCAGAGCACTTCATAGCCGATTGATTACGATTTGAATTGTTATGCTTGAAATGTTCTTGCAAAATAGTACCTTCGAAGGTAGCTTTGTTGGAAGTACAGGAACCAAACATGCCCACCGCGGCACTTTCCATGGCGTTGCTAGCAGTTGACATGGCACCGACTACTGCCCCTTTGAACGTGCGACTGTTGGGAACGCTATTCGCGACCACACCTGCTACGTCGACGGCCCCACCGAAGATTGTTGACACGGTTGCTACTGCACTAGATGCCGCTTTCTTGGCGAAAGCAGTGGCGGCTCCAAGTGCACTGTCTCGATTTTTCATTGATACGAGAAAGGAAACTATTCCAAAAATCCTTCTTGAATCATCCCAAATGCCTGCCGTCAGAAGGCCTTGAGTAAGTTTTGGCACTATAGCGTGCCGTTGACTAGAGAGAGCTGTTTGAGAAAGTGAAGGAAGCTGCCGACCAAGACAAGCTGCATCTACTACGGGAACTAGCTTTGAAAGATCCCAGCTTATCTTCGTCAGGGGATAGTCCGAAAGGGACTCTGCCGCAGATTGACCCGAAAAGGTAGCTCTCCGAGTCATTAATCGAAACTCCACGGCATCTATTCGAAACAACCTATCATTTAGCACAATAGCAAGGTGTTCTAAACAGTTAACTTCTGAAGATGGGTGTTGGCAGATTCGCGCATGAAGAGCAAAAATTGTGGCTCCTTCGTATGTTTGGGTTTGGTTCAACTTTTGTGATATTAGACATATTGCGGTTGGTGTGTATATCAAGATCGTTCCCGAACTCGTTCCGACGACAACATAAAGTTCACGGGCAAGGATAGCATCGTTTTCCAACTCACCAATAACTTCTCCAAATGAAGGCGGCGTGAAACCAACCCAAGTTATTGCTGTGACGTGCTCTCCTTCGCTGCAATTGTCGGCTGTATCACAGGGTACCGCAGTACATATTTGAGTGACGGGACTGTTATGTCGGCCGCCCATGGGTTTTGTGCCCAAAATGGCAAGACGTGAACCAAACGCTGCTGCAATATGCGTAGCGCCTGGCGAAATTGCTATTTGCACTTGTTTTCCTTTCGGAATGAATGAGCTGTCTTGTCCTGATGTATCCGTGTGCGAAGTTCGTCGCCAAACACACCAATTGTCACCATGAGTAAGCAGCGGATCTTCTGATATGTCTTGAAAGAGAAATGAGATAAGTGCATCTCTTTCGGGCAGGTAAACCAGAGGCGAGAGTTTCGGCGATACGCGTGTCATAACCGCGTCCCAACCCAGGCATCGGCGTACAGTTTCGGCATGAGGTTTTTATTGATACTGCTCGAGACTACGTGATGAATTTGAAGACTCCGCAGTGTGCAATGCTGGCGACCTTGCGGATATATTACGAGGTACTTTTATGAGTCTTTATATACAATAACACTCGCTTAATACGTAACTTGCCGTTCTTGTTCTTCTTCTGTTCGCCCTCGCGGGGACAGATTTTCGGCCTGTCCGCTCAGGGAAAACATTATGCACATACCATTTGCATTGCACAAGGCGTTGCGCGGCTCTTTGCGTGAAGGCGCGGCGCTGGGGAGCAACTGAACGCGCGGCGCTGGGGAGCAACTGAACGCGCGCCAAGTCGAACAAAAAAAACGTGTTCGGCGAAGCACATGCAAATAACATCGGATTAAAAACTAAATATGATTAACTCTTCGTGTAGAATGTGGGCGTATGGCCTAACAACCCCATGTTTAATATATAAATAATGTGGGCGTAGCATGGCGTAGCCACATACAGGCACTACCCTTGTTTTTTTTAAATTCGAAAATCTTGGTTTAGCGCTTCATACATGTCTCAGCCGATCCAGGGTTCCTCATGCATTATTACATATTTATATTATGATAGTATATATATATATAGAATACCTGCTTGTATTATATATTGTTATTAATAACTACCTATCTATAATGTTACGTACGTATCAAATAATCGTGACGATATCTATCTGTATTTATATTATACTTTTAATTTTTCTTGCGTTAATTGTTATGAAAACAAAATACGCTGGTCTCTGTTATTAGATCTGTAATAAATTTAATTGGTTTAGTTTACATTAAGATTGTAATTAATTTAAATGCATACCTTCGGGTACTAATTAACCATCCCCTCTGAGGCTATGCCGACCCACATGGAGCGAACCCCAACAAATCAGTCATTCCATCCATCGTTCGCCCCTGGAGAATTATTCGCTCGGCTAGCCGATCTTACGGGATCCTTTGGAAAAAAATGTGCTACCCACCTGGTATCGTTAATCAAGGTCGAAGGTCTATTTGTCTCATACATTGTCTCCAATTTCTACATCGTTAACTCAGGAACGTCGGTTTAGCGCTACATATATTTGAAGCCTTCATCGGACGAAATAAACCAACTTTCTTGAGTAACGTGTTGAACATTTGTCGATTTGTGTTTACTCATACGGGAGGGCATTTATATGTAATATACTCAATTAATTCACATTTGGTAAAATAGATACATACATGAATATTTATGGGAATGTCTGACATCAAAGGTGCACGAGGTCTGGGCTGCAACATAGTTGCCATAGCGAAACAGCATACTGCTGTATGTCTAGCGGCAGCAACATTACGTGCGATGAACTTAAAGTCCGCTCGCCGTACACGTACGTTCACTCAATCACATCATGATTTAATTAATAAGTTCATGCATGCACGGCGGCTATGCCGATACACCTGGGAACGGACCCACGTAATCACGTTAAACACTACACCTTCGAGCAGAGGATGTAGGAGACACACATAGATAACTGTTCCTCCCTGCTGGAAAATTTTTATTATTACTAATATTGTTGTTGTTAATATTTACATAAGATCTTATATAATATATCTTTCAGTTTCGTAATACTTCGAATGAAGGTAAGTGTTAATAATACAAGCAAATAAAGTGTTGACGAAGTACGAAGGCAACTATTTAATTGACATATTGCATTCTTTTCTGACCGTCGATTGCACGTTAGTGTCGGCGCTTCACTTGCACATGGCGAATTCAACGGACCCGCTCGCACATAATATTCACGGAACAAACCCTCAGGTGTGCTTACAACATTCAAGCTCTTCAATTCCCGGTAACCTGATCTGCCATTTAATTCATCACCGCCAACAGAATCTAATCGAAAAAATTACACGGGAAAAAATATACGACACGCCGTTTTGGAAGGAGATGTGTTTTGGGATCAGTGCAGAGTCGCTCGTCGATTTGGCTTCGAATCTACGGGCATACGGGGGAGTTGTCGAAGGAGGGAAAAAAGCGACAAACTTTATGTGCCTGACGCTTAAAATGCTACAGCTCCAGCCAAGTAAAGAAATCATCTTGGAGTTTATCAAAAACGATTTTCACAAATACGCGCGGCTGCTTGGTGCCTTATATCTTAGGCTGGTGGGTAGGCCAGTAGAAATTTTTCAATACCTCGAGCCGTTATTGAATGACTTTCGACGTGTCCGGCATCATACGCGGGAAGGCCGCTTCGGGCTTAATTACTTTGATGTACTTGTAGCGGAGCTCCTTCACAAAGATTCTTTTTGCGGGATAGTCCTGCCTAGAATCCCTGGTCGCCAAGTTTTAGAAGATATTTGGCAACTAGAGCCGAGGGCGAGCGCCCTTGCATGCGTCAATGAGCGCACGACAAGATCGTCGCCGGGCTCGGTTGATCTTAGTTCTGAAAAGTACATCACCTTGGAGCAAAGAGATTTAGACATACAACACCAAAAGCAGAAGGACACTTCAAATCCGCAGCACACCAAAAAGTCTGGTCATCACTTAAGAGAGAACAGATATTTGGAAATTAACTTCTGTCCCAGAAAACGTGTCAAACACAACTCTTAAAAGGACCTTGACGACGACATTTTTTTTTGTTTCTTGACGCTGATCGTCAAGCTAATCATGGACTCTCTCTGTCACCTCACTCGCTGTAAAGTTAAGTGTTAATCTGTGTGTAGTCAAGCCTGGCCGTCACTAAAGTTGGCTGCACTAAAGGGCATAAATGTACTGCATCCATGGTAATTTTCAGCATACGAGGTAACTTCGATGGTGGTTGTATTGGCAGTTGTTGGTGCTGTTGTGCCAGTATTTACTCATTTGGATGCAGTGTTGGCTTGTTCGCTGTTTGCGGTCATCCAGGCTCATCTGAGCAGGAGTAGATGTATGTGTGAGGTAAACATCTGAAGCGGTGGAGTAGCGGCATTGTGGAGGGCTTCGAGAACCAATTATCTACTGAGTCATCCCGTCGCCTGGCGAGTAGTTTAGCTAAACATGCAATGAAAAGAAATATATTGATCCTATTTCGCTGGTTTGAGCGTTTGCAATTATACCACGCAGGGCAAAAATGCAAAAGGACTCGGATGATTGAACGATGAGGTCACGGGTCAGGATTAATGCCCTTCATCATGTCTAACTTAAGTCGAGCTAGCGCGAATGCAGAGTGCATACGGCCAGCCACCATTGGTAGTGGAAGTGGCTTGTTGAAACTGACGCCAAGCACAACGAAAAAACTGGTGGCTGGGGTGTCAGGGGTGAGCCGAGGCGGCGTTGAAGTAGGTGGCATAGAATTGTTGGGCCGAGTTTGAAGGTAACTAAACTCAACACCTCGCCGGTTTTCCTCCGGGATTCGAATAGATAACAAACGCCTCAATCCCTCCGATAGCAAGCCTCACTCCCGAGGAGCACGGCGCTATGGAAGAACAAGCGAAGGAGGGATGTCGCCGAGCTCACCGCGACGAACTTTTCCGTCCTCGACGCCCTCCGTAGCAACCTGCCGGAGGTGTTCATCGCCGAGATACTCCCCAAGCTCGATCTGCTAAGCACACTCAGCCCAACGCAGGTGGACAAGCCGTGCATGGACGCGGTGTGGATCGTGGGTGGCGTTCGGTCGTTGGTTACGAAGATCGAAGCTCACGTAAAGAAGCATGTGAGGCCATGGCCAATGTCAGATCCGATGTACCTCGCAGTATACCACCGCAACGCACCCGCGGCCAGGGCCCTGCTGGAGTCCGGGATCGACACGAACAAGACTTTGGACGCCTACACGGCAGTTCACCAGCACCCTGTCATTACTCGTTGACACAACCGAATATCGGGCACCCCTTGTAATTTGTCAAGGTAAGATGACCCAACCGCATTTTTGCTTATTTTCTCTGAATTTCAACCCTTTCATTACCCTTTCAGTAAATGCAGAAGTGGGAGGACTTAATATCCACAGCAGCAGCAACAACATGAGTTAATGCCTGTCTTTCCTGCACCGAGACCAATCCCATGGCCAGATCGGGATCTATGTTGCCTTGAACCTACGAAAATCTGACTGTAGTTCTTTGCGTTCTATCATGTCAAAGTCAGGGACGCAGCGGTAGTTCCGTTTAACTCCAGCACTTAGCTCGAGATTTCTGTACACACAGTGAATACTTTGAGCTGCTTTTCGCCAATCTCGAAAAGCAAAGTTAACAGCTGCTTTCCAACCGACACCGAGGTTGACGCCCCAATGTACAGCGCCATAGTCCGTAAGTATGTATTCAGAGGGACCTTGCAAATGATGATAAACAGTTATCTGTTGCCCCTCATATCCTTGCCAAGCCGCAACAGATTCAGGGTCGAGCCAGAGCTTACGTTTTTCCAGGCAGTCCAGCGAATATTCATCACCAAGGAGTCCACGAAGATACTCGTGTAAATTTCCAATGTCATCACGAGAAACAGAATACCACACCACCCACGTATGTGACCCCGGAGGTGCAATTATTACATTTGCGGATCCAAAGGCATAATCTTCAATATGACAGCCGAACACTGAACCGACACTCATGTAATAAAGCCATGGAGAGATAATTCCTGCGCCCCACAGCGAGCCAGTAAAATATGCATTTCCTTGCATTCCTGTCCTCTTTGTACGTGTTATTACACTGCCTCCGCTCTCAAACTCGCAAGGTTTTGATACGATTGACTCGCCACTTTTTTTTGCATTTCTGAAGCTTACGCGTTCATCATCGGTACTCTTTTGTTCAGAAATAATAGGATTCAGGGGTACGATATCCCCTAAGGTAGTACCGTTCGGTGAGCATTGCTTCTCACAAAGGGCAAGCAGGTCACGCAAAAAAGATCCGGAACCTTCAGCGACAGCACGCGGCGCCCACAAATGAATATCTGAGTGGTAATTCCTCATCACATTTTCTGCTGAAAAGTTAAGTCTGAGCGCATCGAAAGCAACCGAAGACAAGTATGGAGATCGAACACCAACTTGAGAGCGCAATGTTTCAAAAAATATTGCCTCCCGATCACATGGTCCAAGAGCACGATAGAATGAGCAAAACGACTTGAATGATTTATCGACTTCTTCAAGTAACTCATCAAGTGATGATTTGCCCAAGTTGCGATGATCATCTACCATTTTGATTGTTGGTACGGAGGCTCGTGGTAATGATTGCTGCAAAAATGAGAAATTTTCTTTGATCGAGCTCATTTTAATACTTCCATGACGCAGCCATCTAAGATCTAATATTGGATTTTGTCTGCTTGGCTGCAGCTTTTCATCGAACTTTAGTTTCATGGCACCCTGACGAAAAACTATATCGTTCGACTCCTGGTTGGTCGAACCCCATCGCAAAATGTCTCTCGGTGAAGAGTCCGATATCCATGTAGAGAACCCTTCTTTCACGCCCCAATCTTCATATTTGAGTTGGTGTAATATCTTCAACTTATCTCTGAAAACTCCACAAAGGCACACGTTGATTTCTATTTCAGCAGAGTCCTTGCTCAAAGCGTCCAGGTAACTCGCAAACCAGCTCGGCCAGTCGAGTGAAGCAGCCTCAGTTCGTTCGCTATGGTCAGACAAATTCATTTCACTCCGAAGTGACCCTGCCACAGACGAATGTTTCCTACAATAAGGCAAAACCTGAGAAGAACTGTTCTTCTTGAAACTCACAATGGGCGCTTCTCTCAAATCTTTTGTGCTTTCAGAATACATAAAATACTTCGCAATTCGCAAAGGATATGCTGAGCGCCGATGCCAGTCAAACGGCGAAATTTTACGAAACGGAGTGCATGCATTGCTACCAGCAAGAGCCACTGGAAATAGAAGTTGATTTTTCTTTTGTGACACGCCAGAGCGTTGGGCGTTTGCCTTGCCGGTAGGCATCGAACTAACTCGGCATCCTACTTCGTCAATCTCGTTACTGCGCAGAACATAACGATGCGATGAGGGTTTGTTGTTCAACTCAAACTGAGAGTTGATATCTTCCGAAAAGCTACAGCCACAGCCAACGCAGGCTATCCTTGCAAACTTCTTGCATCCACAGTTTGGAGATGTGGCCGGCATAATGATAATTGCCTCTAGCCGCTCCTATTGAGTGGTAGTCGCTTGCGGTGTCAGGTAGACATAGACGCGTCAATGCACCAGGTCGTTCCCTGATATGTATAGTCTTCGAGCGGAGGCTGAGGCTGAACTGTCGATCCTCGCCCAAGAACACCTCCCCGGGCCCAGAATTTGAGCCAGTAAACGATATCAAGCAAGTGTTAAAAAAGTTTTCGTATTCTGAAGGTAATAGTTATCATTATTAACTACCTTGATTGCTTCGTATTTATTAACTACCTTGCTTGATTGCTTCGTATATATATAATATAGAATATCGATACCTTCGAAGGTAAGTTTCGTATAATACGAAACCTTATTACGAAACTTTACCTTCGTAACAGTTAATAAGGATAAGTCGCTTACGTGAACATAAGCGGAATCTTTATACTGTTTGCCCACTGGAGTGATTGTGTGGATCGTAATGATAAAGTCTTTTACGTTCTTATAAAATCGTTACCTTATTTATACATCTTATTACTTCATTCGAAACCGTTATTATTACGTACGTAATAAGCTCGAAGGTATGGGTTTCGTATTTAGGACCTATTTACGAACGAACGAAGATATAAATAACGGACCGGCAAAAAAAATAACGGACCGAAAACGCTTGTGGTTGTATCCTGCGGCGAGAAACAAGGGTTTCACACTGGTTGACAACGACAACGTTCTTGTCCTCGGATAGGGCTGATATGGAAAGCAACGGCGTGACTGGCAGTGAAGCCCTGGTGGGTGCCAGAGATTTTTAACATCCCGATGTTCTTCGCTTCTTGCTGTTTTGTTTGAGCTTACCTTGATAAAGTTCCGTGAAGAGGATGGCCTCCAAAGCTGAAACTGTGTGTTCTACTAAGGGTGCATCATTTCAAGACTTTTGTGAAGATCCAGAAAATCGGAATTTCATTATTCGCAATGAAAAAGAAGAGCTCCGAGATGTTCGGAAAAGTCAAGATCGAGTTGAAGCATCAAGATTTCGCAATTCTGTCCTTCTTGCAGATTGTGAGGCTCAGACAAATATGGCACCTTTCATTAGACACAGAGTGCTCCGGCACATAATTTGCTCGTTTACCAATGATAACAAAGGGGATTTTGAGACATGGGCCTGCAATCCCCGCATAATTGACATGCTGACTCAGGCAAAAAAGGTCAGAATATTTAACATCGCCCTCTCCTGAACTGAACTCATGTCCCGCATCAACAGATGATGGATGATGGAAAAATCGGCGAAGAAGAAGCGGAACGCTTAATCATGCAGTCAATGTATGATGACAGAACCGCTTCTGATCGAAATATTGCACGAAATGACAACAAACTTAGTTGCAGTGCAAAAGATCTGGTTGGCGCTCTGAATAACCAGATCCACTTACGCATGCAGGGTAACCGTCTTTATGGCAAGAGATCGACAAACCCAGGAGAAAGTGTTACATTTCCCATTACCCGTCGTGAACGTTAAAGTTTTCCTATTTACAAAACACGTGCAATGAAACATTGACCTGGGCACGTATGTAAACATGTCTTTCAATTGTGCCAACTTTGTTTTCATATTGGATGACTGTAATGATGGAGTCCGGCTGTTTTCTCCCTGCCCTAGCAAAGTACAAGCAAGCACTTGCAATACTGGAGGACGGCCTGCTCGCGTCCACAAAAAGCGAGCAAAGAGAAATCAATGTGAACCGTGCAAAATGTTTGATGAACCTGGCAGCCTCGTCGATGGCAATCCAAAATTATGGTGATGCGGTAAGGAAAAGAGATTTTGGACTTTCCGTGCAAAAACTGGCACTTGATTTTATATATAAATATCACAAACACTTTATTTTCGACATTAAATGTATAACAGTCTAGCTACCACTGCAGGTTAGAGATTTAAATGAGGCAAATATGTTGCTCCCAAATGACAAGAAGATATTACTTCGGCGGGCACGCGCGAATACTCGTAAGGATTTCTGACAGCTGACTTGAGCACTTGTATAACCATGATCACCTAAGGGTCATTTTAGATGTCTTGTCACCTTGCTAGCGGACTTTTGGCCCTAAAACAGATCAAGGGAATTTTGATGAGGCAATCGCTGACATCATTCGCGTCAAGCAGTTCAGCAGGACATTTGATATTGACCTTATGATTGCGAATATCCAAACGGCAAAAAGAAAGGTGAGTGTCGGTATAAATCATTCGTCTATTTGTACTAGATCACGCTCACGTATTCTTTCCGATAGGCCCGTATCAAAGAGATGAACATTGCCCAAAGGGCTATCGGACTGCGGCCTTAATTACCTTGTCGTAATTTTCTTTGCACAAATGGTTCAAAATGTGTGCAAAAGCGATGGCTCGTGCTTGCATAAGCTTCACTATCCACATAGCGCTGTCATCTCAGCGTACATACGTAGCGCCAGCTCTCACTGTGGCATTGTGCTCAACAAAGCAAAGAGCTTGTTACTGGTGAAGTTCTACAGACAGCACACTCAGAGTATTCGGACAGCCATAATTCTATACTATGAGTTGTCAACATTTCAAGTTCGAGTTTAGTAAGTAAAGAGTGCAGCTGTAGCAAGCGAGAGCAGCTGTAGTGAGCGAGCCACCTTGATATTTCAAGAAATTACTGCCTAGAAGTTTTCTCACTCGTCCACAGCCAAGGGCAGTATATCGCTATGAGGAAATTTTCACAGCCCTTCAGGGCAACATTTCTTGTCACCCGATTCGCTTCAATATGTTATTACAGTGTTTACTACGTCGCGAAAACCGTGGCTTTATTTTAAAGAATTACACAGTAGCTCTAGAGGTAACATCACTTCTGACATGAATGCAGTCAGAACCCCTCAAAATACTACGAAGGTATCTTCGAAGGTACATACCAAGGCCAAACCGTCCTTGATAAACTGAATCATGATAAGCCCATTAGACTACACGCAGCAAATAAAGGTCAGTACACGATTGTATTTAGGGTCAATGTAGATTATTTGATCGAATATCGCCTACTTGTGATAACGGCTTCAATCGAGGGTGGCAGCGAATAATTCTGCTTGTCAAAAAAAGTTAAAATCTAAACGACCATCACTCGAAGACCTAATTTCGTTTGAGTAAAATGCGAAGGATACATGACGTCGCACATGAGCCGGAGAAATGCATTTAGCTGACATGGTGTTAGTTACACGAGCTGAAACATATATTGTGCCAAATGCACAGTATGTTGGCAGGGTGTCTTTGGTGAACAAATCACCAGCAACATTGACAACGACACCGCCGCGGTTAGCCGCAGCAGAACTAGGCACAATTGAAGTAACCTGGGGCATTAAGGCAGTAGCTGACCGGATACCATGTACATTTGCACAGTGATTGGTAATCCGAGCAACAGATACATCCACTATCGTTTTACACGGCAGAGCACTGAACGGACTCGTACAACTTCCCGATGATGAAATATCACGAGAGTATTTCCTTGATGTTTCTGCCCATTCTAGAATACCGACATCAGCCAAATTCACAGTTTGCGACTCGGGAAAAGGTGCTTCACAAATGGCGACAACAGAGGATACTACCACCGCTTCGACATAATGTGAATCAATTATGCAGGTCAGGGTCTCTGATCTATCGTGGTCATGATGGGAACCGAAGTTCCTCCCAAAGATTTTGAGCAGAGTTGTTCCACTGGAGGATATATGTGATGGAGATGCCTTGAATATGATGGGAGCCTGATGCTCAGTGTTGCGAAAGTAATAAGTGGGCACTTCGTAATTACCAAGTGAACACATGCTGGAGCTCCATGAACCAAAATGGTTGACACCAGTGTCGAATGATGAAAATTTGTAGGACAAAATATTCTCTTCAACAAGCTCTGTACCCTTGGATTGATTGTGAGTGTACACATTGGTCCTTCGGCGTGCTTGACAAAACGAGCTGCACGTAGACTCCTTCGACTGATTGTTTTTTTCACTTCTCACTGAGCGAGAAAGTAATTGCAAATTGACAACACGCCCAGTATTTGGCAGGTAAAAATATACTTGAGAATGATCTCGGTCATGATTCCTTGCGTGCGCCGGCACTACACACGTGCCACCAAATCGACCATTTGGCTGGATAGATATGGGCGCGATCGTCCTGAACGCACACGCGATGCGCGACAGTGATCCAATGTTGACCCACGATTCTGCAGGGTACCACGTAAAATTAATCACGCGGATGTTCTGCATAGACGTCTCTGCAACTACAACGCGCTCTAACTGAGAAACTGGGATTAGCCTTACAGCCAGAGATGGTGTATTGACTGCAATGCCATTGCTGAGTAAAGTAACGGTTGTAGAAGTGACTACTGAGTCAAACAGATCCACAAGTGTTCCTTGCGGTGTTGCGCGGTATGCCAGTGTTGCGTCCTCCAGAATTGATGATGCTGGTGGCTCACAAGCAATCAACGCAGAAGAGACGACATGCGCAAGGTGGCCATACGTTTGGCTATCAATATTACCTTGGGGCGTGCGTATATTGGGAGCATGCAGATGCGCTTTGTTATGCGACGTGTTTTTGACATCGCCAACCAAGCCATATCCACAAAATAGATCATGAGATTCATGCCTAGCTGAAGGGCGATATTCTCCCAAAGTTGATCGTCCATCATGAATTAAATTGACTCCAGCGAACCATAGGAGCCCGCCGCCGTCAAACCCATAATAATCACCTCCAACACTCGATTTGAGAGCCGGCGGATTGTCTCCATAGGAAATGATGAGCTTTTCTGGTTGTGAAGAGCTTTTCTTGGGCGAAAGTTGCCGGTGATGTGCAACCAAGGTCACCATCACGAGTCCGAGCTGGACAGGGTAGTCCAATGAATCGGATGAAGACCTGCCTATCCAAGGGAAATGTGAAGCATATATTGAATTGACACCCATGTTAGGCGTCCTGCCGCGTGCGTTGACTTGCTTGAAAGAAAGACTTGATGCCGTTGAAGTTATGTCTCCATTCATAATGCGATGAACATCTAAATTAAGTTTCAAAGAAGCGCAGGTTTTTGAACGTTCTCGAAAGGCACGGATTTCAAACGGTTGCTCACCGGAAGCACCAACAATAAAGATTTTCCGTAGCGACATCGACCTGCAGCCGGCGCGTGTAACAGGGATGTGATGAAGACCTTGGTTTGCGGGTGACATGCAAGTGATAGAGCCTCGGTTTCCGAGTGATGGTAATACGGCCACTGTGCCAAACGAACATCGAAATATTCGATGAGTATATGATTGCTGCAAGCTAGGTGTTAGCCTCAGTTTCACCCCATGCGACGTATCACTTTTTGAAATGAGATTGACACGAACAACACCACTATCGTTTTCATTCAATATCGCAGGATGCGCTTCAATGCTTTCCAGTTGGACGTCCCATTGATTCGCCATATCATCAACAGAACTCCTGTATTTAAATTGTTCATTTTCTGAGGTTAAGCCTGGTACACGCCGAATTTGTGCAAGTGCAGCATCTGCCGTATTGTCAAACTCACAGATTGCCAAAGCAGAAGATATCAGAAAAGCGGAGAAGTGACGCCCTTGGTCGTATGGACATTCAATTTCATCTAGCATACGAGCGCCAGGCCCACTATTGTCACCAGCACGACTCACATCCCATTGTCGAGCGGCATAACCAAAGTGCTTCCCTGAAAGCACAGCGAGCGCACTGCCATTCGATGGGATGAAAATCGGGAATATCTTCTTGATAGCGACAGAACTGGTAAACAACAATCGGAAACCAGAATTGCTACTTTGCAGCGATCCGGCATCAACTAGTTCAATAATCACAAACCCTGCTTTCATGATCGAAGGTGATGTGCAGACCGATTCTTCGCCCCCTGCAGAATCTATATGGTTGTTGATGACGTTGACAATTTGAAAGGAAGACCCAAATCTACAAAATCGGCTAATTGCAGAGTTCACGCGGGGGGTGTTATGGAAATTGATACTTGTCAAAGTGATGGACATTCCACCAATCAGAGGAGCACGACGTGGCGTAACCATGAGGACTTTCGAGCGTGCTGCAACTGTGAACATCGCAAATGCGTCAACATCCACAAATGCGCTACCAGCGATGAAGCTTGCTCCAGGCAGAACGCGCCAATCTGTTCCTTTCGCATCCGAGGCTCGAAGAATTACCATGTCCGAATCTTCGGTGGCTGCCAGAGAATTTTCTCGATCATATGGGATAGTAACTGTCACTGGTTTGGTGAGCCGCAACCTTAATGGCGTGACTTGAAATATTTTCCCCAACAATATCCATCTGCCCTTGGGGCTATTTGGATCACCTTCCCCACGCAACATTCTAGCAACAGAAGCTTCGACCTCTGAAACTTCTATACCGACAACGGTTGGACTTTCAAGAGCTCCTGCTCCAAGGATTATAGACCCCAGATCAGAACTCCCTATTACACCACCATCAGTACTGACCACCTGGCGATTATTGACTTTCTCTGGTACTAAAAAGTAGAACAATGAGTTGCCCAATGTTGAAGGAAAACCATGGTCGTCCTTTTGCAGAGATAAATGTCTATTATTGGTGCTGAGAAGTACATCTCCGTTGTCACCGAGAGTGATCCTTACATTCGCAAGCCCAAATATCTGGACTGAGTATACCCCTGGCATTGCATCAATGTCTACTTGCGTTGAGCCGTTTGTAGAAGAAAACATTTGATTGTAGATGATGGAGTGACCTCCCAAAATATGCGGTTGTTGAATGTTGACAACGCCGTGACTGAACCAATCTACGTTAACATCTGACTCCAACACAGTGTCAATTTCTATCTGTAAAACCTGACCTTCAATGCACGAGTTATCCTCCATTGTGGCAAAAGGAGAAAAATTGATGAAATGTGGCTGTGTGCATCCTGGACCGGCGGGCCTTATCGTCTCGAGATGGTTGTTCGACACATCCACACTGGTGTAGTTCAAATATTGCAAACCAGTGAGTTGACCTGGAATATCTGATACGGAAGCCGCAATGGCACCGTGTAGTTGAACATCAGTTATGGCCACCAAAATAATTTTGCAGCGAATAAAACAAACATAAGAAAGACGGAATTCAAACAGGAAAAAATTGCAAACATAACAAAACAAATTTAGGGTCACCTGTATATGCTGCCTGAGGCCAAGAGGTGAAGTATAGCGTGTGCACGTCATCCTCGTGAACAACGTCTGCATCGTTAAATGGCATCAGGACGCCATTGTAGTATAACCCAGGTCCTTCAACTTGATATGCTCCCCATGATCCTGTCGCTTTCACTTCAAGCTTGATTTGAGTTCCAAACAGGCAGGATCCATCGTCAAAAAATGCCCACGCATCAAAGTTTGGGGAGATGGGATTTGTGCAACCAATAGTCAGAGTCAAACACGGAACAAATATGAGTTTCTATTAAATTTCGGGTGTTGCAAGCGAGAGTCAAAAAATGGAGTGTGAGAAATGAGGTGTGGAAAGAGGAGGGCAAACTCCACCTCCAGCTCGAAGACGAATATTTTCCATGCGAACATCATGTCTTCCAGATCCTGTCCACACCAGGTAAATTGTTTCCTTTGAATAATCTAAGTCTTCATTCAACGGATGCTCTGATAGCACAACACGAATCGTTCCGCTAAATGTGACGAAGTATTCAGAAGATGGGTAAGCGCACATCGTAAGAGTGTGCGACTCATCAGGGTATGATATGAAACCAGAAAAATGCGTCGTCTCATTGTTTGGAGGTCCATTTACACTGTAGTATCCATGAACATCCAGCGCGCTACTGGGAATGGTCCCAAACTCACTCTTTTCCATCAAAGAGTCATCGGATGCCAATGAAGTTACACTAATAAACATCCTGGTCGGTGATTCTCTCGTCAATCGTCGCAGCGCATGATTCCCTGCATCAGCGACGAATGCCACGGCACCACCGCTTCCTGGGAGTACCGCAATCCCTGACGGAGAATCAAACATGCTCGCAGGACCTAAGTCATCGATGTATCCATTTGAGGCGTTATATGATCCTGCATATGCGAATGATACAGTCGTATTCGCAGGTGAGACAATTGCGCTAGTTTCGAGTAAGATGCGACGGACACGATGTGAACGAAGCTCTGTCACGAGAAGGGCCGGACGACTTGAGATAGATGCGTTAGGATTCTTGCCATCGGTGATTTCATCAGGCTCTAGATAAAAAGTAACCCCAAATGGCTGATTCAAATGAACGGTTTGCTTCGACCGGAAAGAAGCACTTCCTTCCACAGAGTCACTTGGAGACGCCATAATATCATTGACCTGGGGATACTCGATGCCCGCGATCGTATCGACAGACAGTGTTATCAAGTTTACAGCTCTTATGCAGTGATTTAATAGATCCGCTATGTAGAGGGTGGATCCATTTCCGTCCAATGAAATGTGACTAGGCTTGTTGAACATTGCAGATAATCCGACCGAATCAGAATAGCCAGCGAGACCCGCACCATTCGAAATCGTCTCAACTGCTCCATTACCTCGAATCACACGGATTCGACTGTTGCTATCACTCACAAACAACTCTCCCGTTTGGGCTCTGTACGCCACGCCAACGGGGCCGTAAATGTGTGCTTGGCTAGGTACCTCAGCATCTCTGTATCCAGCTATGCCTGTGCCAGCTGTAGTAGGGTATTCAGACATCAAAGACGTATGTTCTAGTGAATCGTTCATGACAAGTGCACACGCATGCCTCCTTCTTACCGTATGTTGTGACGAGACCTCTGGCCATGTCGACAAGGCGGATTCGATTGTTTGTGGTATCAGCAACAAACAGATGGCCATTCGGTGTCACCACCACCGCCTGCGGATGATTAAACTCGGCGCGAAGAAGGGAGTCGTCAGAAAACCCAGGTATCCCCGAACCCGCAACAGAGACAACTTCGCCATTTAAACTGACTCGCCTGATTCGGTTGTTACCCGAATCAGCCACAAAAACCGTCCCGTCAGATGTAACAGAGATCCCTGAAGGAGAGCTCAAGTATGCTTTCTCCCGAAAACCGTCCTGTGTTAAGAATCTTAAAAGATCGACAAAATAAATCCTTGGATCAAAGGGGATAGTAGCAAGGTGTCAGAATCAACTCACTTGAAATCCTGGCACACCTGAACCAGCCAAATTTGTCACAACCCCTATTCGGATGTAAAGTCACCACATTTCGGGCGTTGGCACGGGAAAATTAGATAAGCAAATCAAACCTGAAGGTTGACATTCCACCTCGTAGGCTTCGAGTGCCTTGAGCGGCACCAGGATTAGCAAGAGACCTAACGCTGTAACTACTAAAGGCGTCGACAAAGTTGTGCCGCTTCGCTTGATCATTGACTGGATGGCTGCATCCTGTACAACTCTGGAAATCCACTTTGAAATCAGTCAAGATCCACTATCTATCCACATTGTATCTACCATGCGTATCATGGACTTGCAATGAAATCAGTCCTGAGCCAATCAAGCAGCACTTGTCAACCTTTGCATGCATGCAAGCAATCAAGACGCCAGTAATTTGATTTTTTTAATCCTAGCTAATAAGAGTTACCTTCGTATCTATATATTATACGCAGCTTCTCTATATCATAATAAATACATATATATTGACCCGATATATTTTTCAATACATAATAATAATATATATATACACATAAATAAATAAATGTATATAAATTATGGTTCCTAGCATATATAGATACGATGATGTATGGATATAGGAAAATATAGGAACCGTACGTATAGGACAATATAGGAACTCCAATAGCATACATAGCACATATTAAAACCATCGAACGAACCACATTATTCGGCATAGCCGATCTTACGGGGATTTCCCGAAAAAAATAGTTCGCACCTGGTATCGTTAATCAAGGTCGAAGGTTTAATTTCCCCATACATTGTAACACATTTTGACATCGTTAAACTCAGAATCGTTGGTTAAGCGCTACGTACAGTTGGTCCCTTCAACGGACGGAATAAACCAATTTTCTTGAGTCACGTATGAAAGATTTGTCCGAAGGTGTTTGCCATACGTGAGGGCGTTTATATATTATACCATTATTTCACATTTATTTATTAAATTACACAATGTGTTACATATATAAATAATAATTGACATGAACGTGTACGTAATAACGTTACGTATCCGCAATTCTATCATGATTTAATAACCATGCGGGGGGCTATGCCGACACACCTGCGAACGAACCCACTCAATCACGTCAAACACCACTCCTGTTCCTCCTTGGAAAATTTTTATTAATATTAAGATTATCACGTTTCTCTCGATCGGTTTATTTCTTAATAATACATGATTTGCACGTGAACGAAGGTGTGTAAGGTGCAAGCAGTCAAGCAGTGAGCAAGCAGCAAGCAAGTAATAATAACACCTACAAATATATCCTCGTTGTTCTCGGCAGTTGGTCGATGCACCGGAATTACCGTGTATACTCCACCGGAATTACCGTGTATACTCCACCGGTATTCCTACTGTCCATGCTGTGACCGTGATGCATTCGTCTGGAAGTTGAGTCATGGAGAAAACTGCACATGAAAAATCAGCGAGCCAACACCCGCCGGGAGCCCCTGACCTCCGGCTTCCCTTAGCCGCGCCGGAGCCATCTACTGCTGGAGAGCCTAATGAATGTTTGCCGGCGATATTTTGGGATGGTACCGAAGATTGGATCGACGAGAACAATTGCGCAGATTTCGCCGCACTGCATTCTTTGAAAACTGAAGAAACCACTCCGGAAGAGCGCGCGGCGTCACAAAAGGCGAAGGGTAACGAAGCACTGAAGTTCAAGAAAAACAAAATATACATTCGAATGGCGGTGCAACATTATACGCTCGCACTACAGGAGCCTATTCAAAACATGTCGTTGAGATCAATTTTGCATAGCAACAGGGCTCAAGCTGCGCTTTTTCTCGGAAACTTTCGTCAAGCACTCATGGATTCTGAAGAATCAGTCAGGCTAAATCCTGGAAACGAGAAGGGCTGGTTTAGGGCAGCAAGAAGTGCCTATGAACTAGAAGAGTTTGACAGATGTGATCACTTCTGTCGGCAAGGTTTGCTGCAGGTGAAAGACAGCGCCGAACTGCAAGCACTACTCGAATCCGCGGAGAATAGGAAAATAGTTGAGCTTGGAACAAGGAACCAGAGAAACAAAATGTATTTGCAAGCAAAAACTTATGTTGAAAGTTTGCATCGCCGACCTTTCAATTTTGGCTCGCCACAATTTGGTTTCGGTGAACATTTTCCAAAACTTTCTAACGATGGGAATAGCTTTGACTTTTGGGTAGTTTTTATTTACCCTGAATCCATGAAAACTGATGTTGTCGAATGTTTCAATGAGAGAAGTACATTTGCAGAGCAACTTGACCAGATGTTCGCTGAATGCGCACCTCCGCTCGAGTGGGATACCGCCTTTGAATACAAGCGAGAGACACTGGAACTTTACTACTGCTCGAACCTTGTGAATCCTTATCCGATGCATGTTCTAAAAGCCAAAATCCATGAAGCGAATCATAAATTTGACATGGGCAACGACAAAAGCTCTGACGACTTCCTGGAAGAGGTCGGCGTCGATCCCATTGCAGCACATCTTGAGCAGCACATCAGATTGGTCGACGAGGGCAGAACCCTTTTCGATATTTTGTCCGCAGATGACCACATTATATCTGGTCATCCAACATTTTTTGTTCTTTCCAAAGGGACGCGCTTTCGAGACCTTTTTTTGAAAGAGTGGAAATCCTTTCTCGATAAAATTTGAAACACGTGGCGAAGTTTCACGTTTGATCTTTCAGAGAGAGCATACATATATAAAAAGAGTCAACTAATAATAATAATAACGCTGCACATACATATATTTGGTTTACGAATTTATTTAACACCAAACAACTTATTCGGACAGGGGGTCACTGGTCACCGCATTGATTTTTAATGGTCACCGCGCTGAAATATTTGAGGTATGAAATACTGTCACGTGATTGGTCTATTTGGTATTAGCCGACCAACATGGAGCGAACCTGACCGATTTCGCGAGTCAATGAAGAAAACTCGCCAAAAACCTGCCGTAGGATTTAATCCATTATACGATCACAATCACGTGATTTCTGACTGATTCCCATACAAAAGTGACATCGCCGCGCACGGCTAGGAAAAAATCTGCGCAAAAACTCAAACTCCATTTCATACGAATACGCCACTGTGGCGAATGCATTTGCCGTTGAGTTTGAAGTTTTGCGCAGCTCGGTTGTTTCGGAAGATCCAGAAACATATTCTGTAACGTTGCTCATACAACAGTATTGAAGGAAACAAGCAGCTTGCTGCGCTTCCACTTCCAGCGCCGCTCATTGTCATGTAGATCTAAGTTGATACAAGTGGCACGAAGACCCTCAGGTCTCCCGCCAAGGTTTGGCTGTCCTCTTTAGGTTCGTCGTTCGGCCATGGCGAAGCGAACGAGTGGAGGCTGTCGGTTTTCAAAGTTTTTTGTATGAGCAACGTTCCAGAATTTGTTTCAAGTCACATCAAAACACTCGAGCTGCGCAAAAAATCAAACTCAACGGCAAATGCATTCGTCACAGTGACGTATTCGTATGAAATGGAGTCTGATTTTTTGCGCAGCTTTTTTCTTACTCGTGCGCGGCGATGTCACTTTTGTATGGGAATCAGTTAGAAATCACGTGATTGTGATCGTATATTTGATTAACATACACTATGAAACCATACGATAATTAAATCAATCGTACCGAGTCAATGAAGAAAATTCCTACGGCAGTACTTTTCTTCATTGACTCGCGAAATCGGTCACCTGCGTCCCTCGTTCGATCCTGTAGGATTATTAATATTATTATGATTTAGGCATAGCCGATCTTACGGGGATTTCCCGAAAAAAATTAGTTCGCACCTGGTATCGTTAATCAAGGTCGAAGGTTTAATTTCCCAATACATTGTAACACATTTTGACATCGTTAAACTCAGAATCGTTGGTTTAACGTTACGTACAGTTGGTCCCTTCAACGGACGGAATAAACCAATTTTCTTGAGTCACGTATGAAAGATTTGTCCGAAGGTGTTTGCCATGCATACGTGAGGGCGTTTATATATTATAAACCATTATTTCACATTTATTTATTTGTTAAATTACACACATACATATATATATATATAAATAATAATTGACATGAACGTGTACGTAATAACGTTACGTATCCGCAATTCTATCATGATTTCATAACCTAACCATGCGGGGGGCTATGCCGACACACTGGGAACGAACCCACACAATCACGTTAAACACTACTCCTGTTCCTCCATGGAAAATTTTTATTATTATTATGACACACATATATATATATATATACCTTCGAAGGTAATACGTACGACTGCTTCGATAATTATTAATTGTTAGAGATATACCATGCATTCGTCTAACTCTTCTTCACTTCTGTACAAAGTTGACCATCAATGTGCTTGATTTGAAATCAATTTAATGCCACGCACCAGTTAATATTGTATCCAAACCAAAAGGATCATTTCGCGCAGAGCCTTGATGTTTAAATTCCACCGCTCTCAAGCCCTGTAAAAAAAACTATAGCCAAATGATTATCAATAATCAAAATGCCAGTCACCGTCTGAGTATCTTTCGTGCTCGTGCTCAGAGCGCCTGATCCATGAGTTTTGCTCCCGTGCTGAGAGATTGGCTCGTCATAAACATCAAACGCATCCTCATTGTGAAAACCACTGGTTACACCATGTTGCTAACGTCGGATCATCAAAAGAAAAGTCAGAAGTAACGCTCCTCAATAAATAACTAGAACTACACGCTTTGTTCACGCTCACCTTGTCGAATAGTCGCTGATCATATGATTGTCTATCGTTTGAAGTCTGTTGTACGTTTGCATGACCAAGAGCGATCTGCTCGCTCACATCACGGTCACGATCTCGGGCCAAAATTTTTTTTTTTCTGTCGTGAGCACCACCGACCTATTCGGAGAAAACGTGCTGTTGATATTCTGAGTTCCGAACAAAATGAGTGCAGCTTACGTCCAAACGTCTCTCTCGCTCGCGTGCCCTTTTTCGCTCGTCACGAAGAAAGTCGCGCGAGTCCTGTTGTTTCAGAGATACTTCTTCTAAACTGTGGCTAACTTCTGCACAACATTTAGATCAGCAAAGGAAGACAGAGGAAAGAATTATGATATTTTCTCACCGTATTTGTTAGTGATGTTCTCATCAACGTTTAGACCGACTCGATCTACACGAGCTTGTTTAGCAAGAATTCTCAGCTCAGCCTCCTTCGCTTGCTTGGCAGTATGCAGCAGTTTTCGTTGAATATCTGCTCGGGTCTCAACTGCTTCTCGTGCTTTATGTTCAGCAAGATAGAGTGCCTGGTTAACAGCGGGTGTCATTTACGAATGTACTCTGCAAATCATCACATAAATAATTACCTCGGAGAGCTTGGCGAAATTGTCATTAATTTGAACTTCCTGAAGTCCTCTGCCGTCTGCGGCAAGGCGCTTGTCAAGTGGAATCGTGTATCCTTTCGGATTCTGGAGGCACACCATGTTGAAACTCACGCCTAGTTCATGAAAAAGATAAAAGTTTACCTTCCAATTTGAGATCGAAGGGGGGATTTTCCAATCATCCTGTTCGCTCGCATCGATTGAGCGTGGGGGACTCTGCATGATAGGCACGGGAGAAGCCCCTGGACCACGTGGGACCTACGGGAACAAGAAAAGTTACAGACACTGTACTTGTGACAAAATACGGCTCCCTCCTACCTTTTTGTGACGAAACCTAGGAGGCTCCAAAGGATCATTTTGTGCTTTGTGCATTTTGATAAGACGCTCAGTAGCGCCTAATTGATGCCCACTAGCTTGCGTAGCTGGCGTGTATTTTATGTACTCTGATTCTGAAGTCCTAATCGAAACCGCGGGTCGAGGGAACACGGAATTCTGATCGATCCTAGCGGAAATGGCAGACTTTGTTTTCTCAAGGGCTGTCTCCGTGTCTTTCCCCGAAGGTCTTTCAAGAGCCTGGAAAAATCCATATTTTGATCGTCGCAAGTGCAAAAGAAATGCAGGAATGTCGTACATGAAAAGGATTGTGCGTCAGTCTAGCGTGACGAGAAACTTCTTGTTCAGTCAAACCCTGGGCCGTGTTGTTTCTCGATTTGTTTTCCCCCGTCTCACCCACCGAAGGCGTTGCCTCCGCACTGTTTGTTTTTTCAAGGTATGGATCCGTGCTCAGCTTCTCGAGGTGAAAACATCGGGGATACTGGATGAGGTGGATTTCCGGAAATGCGCCGCCATCACCAAACTGAGCGGGCGCGCGTGGAGTGTATCCCACTCTGCCGCCGTATGCTCGGACAGGCACATCTTCCTTTGTGACGGCAAAGTCCAGCGTGCTGGCTGTGTCTATCCGATTGAAGGAATGCTGGCTGTTTCCCCTGGGTGTTTCAGTTCCCATGGTCCGCGTGATGATATTCGAAGCACGTTGGTGTACCGACTATTGGAGCTCGTCAGTAATTACCGCTGACCATGTGGGATGAAGTTAGATATGTACGGTTCCCGAAAAAATCTTAATAATATATACATACATATCCATAATATGACGACTAATAACGGTAAACTTAACGTTACGTAGTGAAAGTATATTTATTAATACAAGTTGTAACTTTACAAATAAATAATATCATATGTTTCAATAGAAGTATCTATGACAACGGAAATGAAAGTACGCCTTTGCAATAATTTACGAGTATATATAAATATGTTTTCAAGTATGTTTTCAAGTATGTTTTGAAGTATGTTTACTCGTGATCGAGGGTTTATATTCTTCCGTACAAGTATTTGAAATTCTAAAAATATATTTGGGAAATTTTCATCGTCCCCGAGCCTTACAGCACTAGAACTAAAAGGAGTCAGCCTCCATGTCCTGCAGTATCGTCGGGTGACTTGGGTGACTTGTCCCAAAGGCGTCTCGTCAAAACAATATGAGTGATTCATAAATATATGTTTGAGATGATGATGAACAAATAAACGAACGAAGATAGAGGATATAAAAATAATCTGTGCGTATATATATACTCGTAGCAAGTAAGCAATAATAATATATATATACATATATAATATATGATACTTGTTTGTATTAGTTTTTTCCCTGAAAAGTGGAAGAAACGAGCTTTGCGGCGCGCATCCTTCGCGCGACCGTCGTATCGCTCGCTTCTCCGCTCGAACATCTTGTCAGGGAGGCGGGTGAACGGCCCGGCAGGACGCGCGCGGAGTCTGCGCGAGTCAGTACCCCTCCACGCGGTTTTTCCGCCCGTGAACATACCTCGGCAAATTTCAATTCCGCTAACATTCACGACCGTGTTCACAGCGGAAGAACGGGAGCGGTGTGATGCTCATGCTATCTTCGCGCAAACGGAACGTTCGTGTCGCTTTAGAACTCCACCTCGATAACGACTAGACCGAGAGTGCGCTAGTGTCAGCCGCACTCCGTGAACATACCGAAAGAGAGCGCCGAAAGGGGTTTCTTGAATTTCCGTATGAGTTATTAGTGTAGAATACTTCAGGGAAATTAGTTCTACTCATCAGAGGGAAAAAACTAATACAAATAAGTATTATTACATATATGATATATTTATGAATCACTCATATTGTTTTGACGAGACGCCTTTGGGGACAAGTCACCCAAGTCACCCGACGATACTGCAGGACATGGAGGCTGACTCCTTTTAGTTCTAGTGCTGTAAGGCTCGGGGACGATGGGTGTCAAAGGGTTGTGGAGTCTCCTAGAACCCGTGGGACGGCGCGTCAATATCGAGGCGCTTTCTGGTCGGCGAGTCGCGGTTGACGCCTCAATATGGCTAGTCCAGTTCATCAAAGCGATGCGAGACGAACAAGGGGACATGATTCACAACGCTCACGTTCTGGGGTATGGTTCTTTCCTCCATTTCCCCCAGGATTTTCTCTCTTGTTTGGACTGAGTGTCCATTCGTCGTGTTCTCTCTTTGTCTCAATGTTTTTTTATCTATGACCCTCCTTGAAGCTTTTTCCGGCGCATCTGCCGTCTCCTGTACCATGGATTATTACCTGTATTTGTCTTTGATGGTGCCACGCCTACATTAAAGCGCCGGACCACCTCAGCTCGCCGTCACTCACGCGTCAGCAGAAAAGTGCAGGCCAGACGGATCGCAGAAAAACTTCTGGTTAACTCAATGAAGACAAATATGCTGAAGCGTGACTCTGACTTTTTGCAAGACCATATGGACGACGGCGGCCGCCGCGAGCAACTCCGATTTGATGGCTCTCTTCTCGGTGCTGACGGGATGGCCCGAAAGAAACCCCGTAAAACTACGCGCCGGAGTGGGTCGCTTCAACAGCCTTTTCCAACCGACAGCCTCACCGATAAAGCAAGGCCAGACACCACAAGTCCAGTTGATTACATAGGTTTACAGGAGACAGACGGCAATGGTACATATGATTTCCGCCAAAGAGATGAAATGCTGATTCCAGGGATGGATGATGTCCATCAAGATGTGCTTTTGACGCTACCACCATCTGCACAAATGGACATGTTGATTAAAATTCGCGAACAACGTGTTGCAGAAAACCGTTCACACTTCCAGACTTTATCCGGCAAGATCGAAGACTTTTCAGAACTTCAGATGAATAGCTATCTGAAATCAAGCAATATTCGGCAGCAAATGGAGGCGGCGACTGTGTCCGCAAACGTAAGATGCATGTCAGATGCTATCAAGGAATCGGCAGGATTCAGGACTGATGGGACATATCGCATGAAGAAGAATTGCATTGCGTCCACTGTCAACCGTGAATACTTGCTTACAGAACCAGATAAAATTGTCGCCCAAAATCGTGCTCACTTGCCACGTGTCTGTAAGGAAATTCACGCTGACTCTGTTACTGGTCTGGAGAGGGCAGGTCTCTCGAAATGGAGACAAAATCATGGGACATTTCAAAACGATGAGGAGAAGGTGGCTATTCGGTCCTGTGGGGTTCATCTGGACGATATGCATTTTCCTGCTACTGAAACAGCTCCACCGGGTGCAAGTATTCCTCATACTTTAGCGAAAATACCTGGAAAACAGCTGAGAGCTAATAAAAATAGCGCAACTCTTGACTTCACCTTTGAGTCGTTAGATGCAGCAAGTGGGGGAATCGATCCACTTTTTGAAGGCGAAAGCAAGAGAGCACACCTGAGTACTCAGAATACATTCCAGGATACTTTTTCAAGTGCACATGGAGGCGGTGGGAACGTCACTTACAGATTACTAGAAGATGATGGCAATATTCCAAAAGGATCTTCTGCATGTGAGATTGAACAGTTTTGGAGACCCATAAACGAAAGTGAATTACCCCTCGATCATCCCCCAAGATGTCTCAAGCACAGAAATAATTTGAATGAAATATCTTCTTTCGAATTGACCGAGGAAGAAACCGCTCAAGGCTGGCAGTCGCGTGATGTCTTTTTGGGAGATAAGATACCTGTGCATGCGCCTACGAGCCAAGATAGAATAACAATGACATCATCCGCAAAAGACCCTGTATCTTTCTTTGAGAGCAAAAGCAAAGTTAAACCAGTTTCAGAGGTTGCTGATGATGAACAAGTTATTTGTGATGCGCAGTTATCGGGGAAGACCAAGACTGGAAAGTCAGCAAAGCACATGCTCTCGGGCGGCAATGCCTCATATTATTCGCAGCCTATAGTGGCTCACACCTCTGATGATATATTCCATCTGTCAGCAGAGATCCCAGTGCAAGTTTCAATTTTCCTCCGAAATGAGGACGAGGCAATTGAATTCCGATCCATTGACACTTTTGAGGTCGAATTGACTCGTGCGCTTGACCGCTGTACTTCCCCTCTTACTCGGGTTGTCTTTGGAGAGGCAGGCGCAGTTGTTAAGTGCCAAGGATTCAGATTTGACACATCTGCCCCAATAGCAAACTCATTTGGGAAAATTATCATCGCATGCCATCGCGTGACTGGAATGTATCCGACCCAGTTCAAGATGATGCGCAAAGAACATGGCAAGAGCTGTTGTAATCAGCTTCACACGGTAATACCGGATTGCGCATCAAATTCATGTAGTGATCTACTGGTCGACATGTTCGTCAGGGATGCAAAGGCAGAACGAAAACAATTACAGATTGATAAAAGAAATGCTGAACGTGGAGCAGATGCCCCATCAGAGGGCATGTATCGTCAAATTCAGGAACTTCTCAGCCTGTTTGGGATTCCATATGTAATTGCTCCGCAGGAGGCAGAGGCGCAATGCGCGTGGCTGAACTCAGAGGGTCTTGTAGATGCAGTCATTACAGATGACAGTGATGCATTTTTATTTGGGGCGAAGACCATTTACCGCCACGTATTCCAGAGTAAGAAGTATGTGGAGGTTTATTCTGCAGATGGAATTCAACATGATCTTGGCATTGATCGCGCAAAGATGGCTGAACTGGCCCTGCTGCTGGGATCGGACTACACTGAAGGCATCTCTGGTGTTGGAATCGTGAATGCCCTCGAGATTGTCACCTCCTTTCCAGGACTAAATGGGCTCAAGGAATTCCGCGACTGGGCAGAAAACCAAGATCTATCTGACCATGCTGTGAGTACTCCAAACCTGGAAGAGACAACTCCTCGACGGCAAAGGTTGATCAATGGCCTGACGAAACCTGAAAAACATAGGAAAATGGGACGTGTTACAGAACAACACTTGTACATGTGTGACAAAAATGGATGGATGGAGTGTGCAGAAATTACATCTCGCCGCCAAAGCTTTAAGAGAGGTCACCAGACGATGAAAAGAAGTTGGCGGATCCCCGATGACTTTCCTTCCTCTGCAGTGCTTGAGGCTTACGAAAAGCCAGCAGTTGATCGGTCAAGGGAGCCCCTACTATGGGGAAAGCCCAATCTAAACCTATTGAGAGCATTCTGTTGCAATCAGTTTCACTGGCAGCACACAAAAATTGATGAGCTAATCCTGCCCGTGCTTGCTCTCTGGAAAAAGGTTGCTCAACAAAGTCGCATAGATAACTTCTTTTCTGCTGCAGATAACACAAATGTATGCACTCAACAGTTTGCAAAATATCGTTCAGCGCGTATTCAAAAAGCTGTCGCTGATCTGACTCGCAAGTCACTGAAATAGGAGACGATGGCCAATAAAAGGAGGCAACTGGGCAGATAGAGCATTAACCTTTGATTTCAACTATACTACGAAGGTATGATTCAAGAACTTTTCTCAGTTTCACTGGCATATGCTGGTAGGACCATTTTGCATGTGGTTCAGGGACACCACAGGAGAGAGTGACAAAGTGGGCATATGCCGCCACCTCGGAGCTCGCTGCGAATGGCTCTGCGCGTGCAAATCAAACAACTCATCACCGCGTCCATGGCAGTAATATTCCGACGAGAAAAGTCACGAGCGGCAAGAAGTTATGTCAATATATGGCAAGGCATGAGAAACCACGAATTAAGTCTCACCTGCCACTTGCGATGCAAATGTCATCAGAGTCCAAATTGCTTCTTGTATCAGTCCACGGGACTGCTTTGTCTTCTGGCAGGCGCATACCGACAGGTGTATATGAAGAATGCCAAATGAAGGGACGCGTAATTAATTCAAGCTCTTCATTATTATCTTGGTCTTGGAAATTAATGTAATAATAAGTAAAAAATGAGTTACCTTTGAAAATATTTCAGTTGTAAGCTCAGATGTGATTATTTTCTTGTTGAGCGCAGGATCTGTTCGAAGCTTCATGCATGCCTTACCGCATACGCTGTAGTTCCCACTGTAATACGCTGCCAATGCGATCAGGGATTGTGAACGACTGGCATCCACACAGTCTCTGTATTTTTCGAGCACAAGAGAAGTTCGCCTTGCGTAGTCGAATTGACCATCATAAAGCTGTCGATGAGCGAGAAGTAAAAAATGGTACGCCTCAGCTTTTCGCCAATAGCACGTGTGCGCACAAGTTTCTGCATACAAAGGACAGAAAAAGTTTCATAGAGGTGTTGTGAAAAACGTAATCATGAAGGATTAGTATCTACGCTTGTGAACAGCACAGTTACGGTTCAAGCCTAAATCGCACCCTCTCCTTGTTTTGTGGAAGAATTGCGAGTCAAGGATTGATCGACTTTTCTTGCCTGCGAATATTTGCCGAAGTTGATGGTCAGTTTGCGCAATGCGCACTTCAAATCACTGTTTGCGCGCTCACCTCAAGCGCGCCCAAAACATATATTTTCTTCATATATGCTGTGCTATTCTTCACAGTGCCAGACTCCATTTCAAATTGTGATAACAACTGAAGCATAATTTCATGATCATTCGTTTTCCTGTGATGATCGGCTGCACGGAGCTCCATTCCTGCCTGCAAAAGATATACGTATCTTTCGAGCATTCCCTACAAAAATTGCTTGCGTTGAAACAATCAATGAGAATCAGGACAACATAGTACAGTAATGTCGGGGTGGGTTCAACTGTTGGAAATTATCACTTGCCGTCATCTGACAGTTATGTTCCTTGACAAGACTGAAAGCAGAGTCCCAATGATTGAGTAGAACACATGCATCTATCGCAGAATTTATGTCTGACGAGCTTATGTATGCATGAATAGCCTGGCTACACATGCCTGCGCCACAAAACATGCTCCCAATGTTTGACAACATTTCATTGTTTCCTATTGTGATACTTACGACCTTCTCTAGTTCCTTATATTCTTCCAATAAATAGTAGCAGTCAATCAGTTTCCTTAGATTGTTGGACCTGAAGTAATATAATGCAGCTCGATCCCATTTTTGCCGCTCGAAAAAGTAGTTTCCAATGTTATTCAACGCAACCACGTGAGTCAAGTTATTCTTGTCACCGGCACGTAGCATTTTTTCAACTTTGAACCAGTCGCCAAGTTTAATCCGCATGGCTAAAGATAGATCAAAACGATCCATGCTTGCGAAAAGAGCTTCGGCCTCGTCAAAAAGTTGAAAGTATGCTGAAATTTCAGCGCGTTGTTGATTCTTATCACGAATCATCTAAAGTAGGGAACCGTCAGCAAATTCTTTTTTTTCTCGACAGCGGCAAACTGGCAAGAATAAGACCAATTAATGAGCGAACATACCTTCAGCCTTCTCACGAACCCTATGCCATGAGTGTCATTAAAACATGCGAACGAACTTTCTGCAACGTCAAAGTCAAGCTTCTGTAAAGCACAATGAGCAAGCAGCTGCCACAGACGCTGATGGCCGTTATTTTGTACAAATCGCCTCGAATCCTTCAAGAAAGGCCCAACAAAAAGAATAAAATTAAGATATCATCAGATTTCACAGCTTTTAGAAAGAATTAGCTGCCTTCCTGAAGGGAAATGTCGTTTAGTATCAGCGCGCGGGTGTCCCTGAGAGATTTTGTTTCAAATTTAACTATTTGCTCCGCGCTTGGTGTTTGGGGATTTTGCATGATATCCTCGAGCAAAACGGCTTTAATCTCCAGGTCACAGAAGTCAAAAATATGCCCTGAAGTGAGAACCTGTTGTCGGTTGTATAAAATGTCGGTTAGAAGTTTAGGGTTAGATATACGGCAAAAAATGAAGAGCAAACTGAATGCTGACAACTAATAAAGGAGGAGAGCGCACCGGCTCCTCCGGATCACTGTTTCGGAACACATACATCCGAGTCTTCTCCATGACAACATAGAGATTAGGCTCATCCTTACTCCAATAGATTCCAAAACAATCTTTTCGCTGATTTGACACGACCATTTCTTGGTTGCGAAAAATATTGGACGAAACGGTTTCAAGGTCAAGAACTGTCAACACTCCGTCAACATCTATGACACTAAATTTGGTGTCGTTACAATTCAAGGACATGTGCTGCAAGGATCCACGTTCAGTTATCACAAATTACCGAAAAAGAAATCGCTTCTCACGCGCGGGCGGATGTTTACTGCGTATGTGGCTTCGTGTTGTAAGTGAGGCAAACCATAGCGTCGCACAGCACCGGACTGCATGCCTACCAGGAGCATCTGTGAAAATATATTCTGTCAAGTATGATATGACAATACCCGGCTTGGTCATGAGCTCATCACGTTTCTCACCTTCTCAGATGCGGCCAAAGAACATATGCTATCACACGAGATAAAGCGACTCAAAGTAGGGTGCATCGCGTATTGAAACATAAGAATGTGAAGAACATCAACGAATCAGCGGACAACTCACCTGAATTCCGGTTTCAGATGTCCACTCCCTGGATCAACGCCCGCGTCTATCGGCTCTCGAATACTGTCATTCTGACGAATAATTTGTAGATTGACTATTTTCTTGCATTCGCTGGCATTATAATCCCACAAGTTAACATGCGAATCAGTTGCTGTAATCAGATGAGATGCTGTCATGACGCAAAATAGGGGTTTTTCCTTGAAAGAAATACAGTCAACACGAGAGAAGCAAATGACAAACACGTCCACATGACGCACTTCTACGTAGCTACTAGTTAAAGCTGCACCCTTGGCGTCACAAATGATCAAGGCAAACATATTCTTCATGGCAGCCTCAGTAATCAAAACGCAAAGGTCCCCGAAAGCACAAATATCAATCAATCCATGTACATATTTGGCGAACCGTTCATTTGATTTCGTATTCCAAAAAGCGACGCACTTCTCATCTTTCCCTGGCTTGTCGAAAGCATAAACTAGCACATCGTCAAAAAAGCTCCATTGGTATTGGGGCCGAATGTCTGCGAAATAGATGAAGCTGTCTACAGCGAGAGCAATCCGCGTTCCGCTACCTTCCCATGCAATGGATTTTATCCCGTTTCCAGGTACACGGAGTGACCGGAGTAGCTGACCATGTGGACTATAGAACTGAACAGCACTTATCTGACGACCAGCAGAATTAGCTTGGGTGCCTTGACAGAGAAGGGCGAGCATGAGGAAAAAGTTTGGCAAATAATATTTGTGCTGTGTATTTCCTCACCCGCGACTGCCAGGATAGACCCTGATATATTCCATCTGATCTGGAAGAGCATAAAAGTTTTAAAAAATGTCGAAATGTATGAAAGATTAGAGCTTGCCTTCGGGGCAGTCAATCCTGTCTGAAATAGTGCCGGTTGACAATCGCCGACATCTGACATCACCTGGATGCTTCCATTTTCAAACCCAAGAGCCTGAGGAAAAACATGCTTCCGTGCTAAAAACAGGTGCTAAATCTTAGTAATATACCATACCAGTCTTGACCGCACATAACTCGCCGAATGCCCGGCGCTTTCATGCCAATCAATCCCTGTGATCCGGGCCGGACCATATTGGTCTGGAATAAGGATTGAAAGATTTGAAAGATGATTTCCATTCTCATCGTAGACACGGCATTCTCCGCAGACACTGCAGAAAATGATTGTCCGACCATCTGGAGACCATTCGACGAGCGCGAGCTCAAGATTGACATCTCGGCTCCACATTCTTTTCCCATCGACTGAACCAACAATCACAGCCCCATCTTCATAAACAATACATATTTTTTTGCCATCTTTTGTCCACTTCATGTCACGAACAACGGACTTGTTTCGATTGTTGATCATTTCCTCGAACCACATTCCCTTGAGACCAGAAGAGAAAGAGTCTCTCATCAGTTATCAGTGGTCGCTGAACACAAACTGCAATTCGGAAAGCTGCAAACCTTATGAAGCATCCATACAATTATTAAGCCATGCTGATCACTGGTTGTTAATTTTTCGTGCTCGTCATTCCACTCGACATTCAAAACAGTTCCTGCTTCAACGTTGCTTCACTATTACAATGTGCACAGAAGGTTCTGAAACAAACGCCTACTGACCTTCATGACCGGTCAGTGTTTGGTTCATGGAAAGATTGCCCCCATCCCCGTTCTAAAATTGAATACGTCGTGATATTCAATCTATCACAAGACCCAAGGATGACGTACCTTCGGACGGTCGACGAGCAGCACCTTCAGCAAACCATTTTCGCCCCCACAAGCAAGCCATCCCTATAATCAGAATAGCAATTCTTAGCCATTCTTCAGATTGATACAGTTTATTTATGCACTAACCTTGGCGTTGCTCCACGAAACACAACTCAACCGGACGCCACTCGGGAGAGCGATCTTCTTACTGCAGCCAGAGAATTCGAGTTATGATATAGGATGTAACGGCATTTAATCCGAATATTGCACACCTTAGATACACAAGCATTATGCCCTTAGATACACGAGCATTATTTGCGATGGCGCAGAAGAAGAAATGCAATCTATAGAATCGACCACGTGCGCGGGACTCTTATTAGCGAAGCATGCAAAGAAGCGGCAAAAAATTAACTGTAACACATTTTTATTCTCTGAGATGCGATGAATAATTATAATATAATATATATCTATACCTTCGTTACGTTCGTAATAATAATAACTTTACAGGATCGAACGAGGACTGTGTGTGATTCGCTCCATGTGGGTCGGCATAGCCTCAGAGGGATAGATGGTTAATTGTGGTATGCGTTGAACTAATTACACTCGTAATGACGTGAAGTAAACTAGACTATTAGTTAAGGCTTCGACAGTGCTTAACAACCGTGTTTTCCTTGGACCGAGTATGAAAAAGGTACTCTTGGATTCGGTGATAGTGGGAAAGCTAAACCATGATTTACGAACTAAAAAAAATTTAAAACTCTTGGAATGGGTGAATGTATGAAGGGCTTAACCAAGATCTTCGAATTAAAAAAATAAAAATGTCATCAATGTTTGGAACGAATAGACCGTGATGTTTGATAAACGATACCAGGTGCACCGGACATTTTTTACAGTCAAAAATGTCAACAATGTATGGAACGAATAGACCGTGATGTTTGATAAACGATACCAGGTGAGTGTGACATTTTTTGGGTGTGACATTTTTTACAGTCAAACATTTTCCGAATAGTGTAGATGCGGCCGAATATTCTGAATTTCATCAGGGTGTGACACTTTTAACGTAACTTAACTTGATTATGATATAGTTAATAAGGATAAGTCGCTTACGTGAACATAAGCGGAATCTTTACACTGTTTGCCCGCAGGAGTAGTGATCGTAATAGGTAGTCTATTTAATTTCTTACACGAATGAAAGGTATGAATATATATATATATATGTAGTTATATCATGTTATATCGCTATCATAGTTATCGATAAAAATTTCGTAAAATAATACCTTCGTACCTTCGAAGGTACCTTCGAAGGTACCTTCGTAACACTTTATATTACCTTCGTTCGTAGGTCTTCGAACGTCGAACGAAGCAGCGGGGGAAAATTATTCGAAGACCTTGTTTAATACATACGAATGCAGGTAACTTGCTTGATTGTAT